>Ga0308158_10004793_pt1 | contig 11300 bp, 10 predicted proteins | sample PhyBR2_FD_201038 | JGI IMG/M metagenome (GOLD analysis project Ga0308158, IMG submission 201038) | Phyllosphere microbial communities from UC Gill Tract Community Farm, Albany, California, United States - DLSLB.R2 | ecosystem: Host-associated > Plants > Phyllosphere > Unclassified | place: USA...
GCCCGCCCTGAGGGAATCGAACCCCCGACCCACAGCTTAGAAGTCAGATGCTCCAACGCTTATTTGTGCCATTTAATCAAAACCTTGCAGGCCTCTCCCTGCGCTATTGATTCACTGGTTGTTGCCATATAAGTGCTTGATTCGATTGAAAGTGACTGCTTTGAATAGCGCAGCAATTCAGTCCTTCAGGCGCGACTGCTCTTGGATCACTGGCTCGTCTTCGAGCATCGTGCGCAGCGATTCGGCCAGGATCAAGGCCGTCGACGACGAGCCTTGCCGGAAGTAGTCGTGCGTCCGCAGCGCGAGCGCGCGCAGCCTCGCTACCTCCCACAGCAGTGCGCGCACGTCAGGCGAATCCGGGTTGCGATCCTGGATCGCTTTCAGATCGTCCTTCGTAAGCGCGCGCTTGAACCGCATGGCTGGAATACTGTTCATCCATACAGTGTAGCAGCCGCGGCATGCAGCCTGCCTAATTTTGCCTCTCATCAAGCGCCAGCGGCTTCCCCTGCCATACTTGGCGCATGGAGAAACGAACAGATCACCTCACCGCGACTTATGTTGATCTGGCAGCAAATGTTGCGGCCGTGTTCGGCCTCGATGTTGGCTTGCGCGTTCTTCAGCCGACGACGCCTTTGCACGTGGTGCAGCGCGTTCTAAGTGATGAAGGGCCGCGACGCCGCGGCGCCGCGCCGATAAAATCTGACAAAGGATGATGATGGACAAAGAGAACGGTGGCGACCTGGGGGAACTTCCAGAACGACCCAGAGTGGATATTTCGGAGGCCGATCTGGCGCTACTGGAGCGGGCGGCACGCGCGATCGGCGCCGTGCGCGTTGAGGTGGTCGATGGCGAAGGCTACGTCAACCTGCACTTCGCCGACGGCTCGGTCGTGCACAGTTGGAATCCACTCATGTTCAGCGGCGATGCGCTCGACCTGGCCATAACACGCCGACTTGAGATTTATATACACGAGAAGGACACCAGCGCGATGACCGCCGATCTGACGTTAGCAAACGAGCCGCACGGCAAAGACGCCGGCGCCGCTACCCGTCGCGCCATTACACGCGCGGCTGGCGAGGTGGAGGTCTAGCGCCCTACCTCGGTCAGGCGGAGATCCTCTACGCGCGGCAACCGAGAAGTCGGGATTTATCACTGCAGCTCTTGCTGGAGTACGACACAACTCACCGTTGCGCATATGTGACAGACACGTCTATCACCAAGCTAATAGTTCCTCCACCCCTCGATATCATGTATATTTCCCAACATTTTCCGGGACATAAATGCACTCGAAGCTGGGTCGGATCGAAAGCATCGACGCAATGCGCGTGCTCGCAATGCTCGCAGTGATCCAAATTCACACACCTTGGTACTCGAAGGTCAATGTTACGACCCTAGACGCGGGTGCGATCGCAGATCAACTTGCGCGGTTCGCTGTGCCATTCTTCTTTGTCATATCGGGCTACCTGTGGGCATCCCGTTCCTTCTCTGCTCAAGATTACTGGGTACGATCGGTGGCTACAAGCAAGCGGGTGATAATGATATTTTTATTTTGGTCACTCATATACGCTATTGGACCTTCTCTATACGTAATCAGACAGGAAGGAATAGCCAGCTTGCTTGTGAATTGGCTAGGCATTGTATATCCGTTCGATCCAGTAAGATTCCTTACAGCCGTTTTGCAGGGCACTAAAAATCATCTCTGGTTTTTACCGGCGCTTGCTATGGCAACCCTTATTAGTGGTGCATTGCTTGCGAGAGGCCGAGAGCTGACACTATTCGTATTGGCGATTTCACTTTTTTCTATAGGCCTCGCTGGCACTGCCTATTCCGATTCCCCATATGGATTTACTTCGACCTTTAATTTCAGAAATGGTCCGTTTTTTAGTCTAATCATGTTCACAAGCGGCTATGCAATTCACCGTTACGGCCAAAGTTTTGCATTACTCCCAATAGGAATAGTGATGACTTTCGGTGGGGTTGCACTTCAGCTATGCGAAACAACTTGGATTTATGACCGATGGGGCACCCCGCTTTTACACGACTATACTGTGGGAACATATTTTTTTGGTCTAGGCATGAGTATTATCGCGCTATCTAATACACCTTACTTACGTGTGAAAGCGCTAGCATCTGTCGGCCCGCTCATTCTGGGCGTATATGCATCGCATTACTATTTTGTAGAGCACGTACGCTGGCTAGATGGAATTGTAAACAATCCTTACCTTCGCGCACCTGCTTACCTAGCAGTAGTCTTTCTCTTATCGTTGGGGACTTCATTTATACTTGCCCGATGGAGCGTAACAAAACAATTTGTCACCTGACTCTGCAGCTCGTATTACAACGTTGGTAGCACTTCGACCAACGGCTTTATTTCGCGCTTGCTTGGCATAATATCTACGGAAGAAAAATGTTTCAAGCGCTGCTAAATTGGCTTAACCCACGCCACGAATGGATCCTATCCGAAGACCTTGAACGCCGTTATTGCAGCGTTTGCGGACGTAGGGAGCAATACCTCGACGGTGACGAGTGGCATGGCTTTTATTGGGAGATGACGCGAGCTGGAGACAAGCATGCTCATGCTTCCTGAATCTCGTATCAATTTGCCCTTTCGATGAACTGATACGGATCCCTCCTCTACTGCCTGGCCTCGGCGCTGTTTCACCGAGGCCAGGCCTGGACCGTCTTCGCATGCCGCGCTGCGCACTCCGCATACTGGCGCAGCAGCACGATTGCCCAGATCTGCCATGCGTCGTAGTCGTCGGCACTAGGCCGCTCAATCACCGGGCACGGCGCGGCCAGCGCGCTATCGAGGGATGCTTTTGTTGGCGGCTTCGATTGCAGCGTCGAGGTTGCGCACGCGGTCAGCATCAGGCACGCAATCAGCAGGGAGAGGTTTCGCATTGCGCAGCTCCTTTGTGAGCGCCGACATTCGCGGCGCCAGGGTGGATTGAATGGCGGCGAACTCGGTGGCCGCCTGGGTAATGCGCGCGGCGTCGACCTGCAGCGTGGTCAGCGCCAGCTCCGACTGGCTGCGCATGGTTTCCGCGTGCGCGCGCTGCAGCTCGGCGATCTCGGCGTCGTGCCGCCAGCCGTTCGTGAACCAGCCGGCGGCGGCGGCCAGCGCCATCGCCAGCAGCAGGACCAGGCCGGCCACCAGCGCGCGGTACTGGACGGGGATCATGGCAGGCCTTTCAAGCACAGCTCGCGCTCGGCCTGGCGCCGGCGCGTGAGGCCCCGCACTTCCTCGTAGACCCAATGCATCACGACCTTGCCACGCGCATCCTTGAGCGGCTTCCCGTCGGGGCCTTTAACTGGCCGCAGAACCTTGACCTTATTCCAGGCCAGCAGCGCGTTGCACGCGCCGACCATGTCGCCAGCGTTCGTGCGCCGCGCCATGCTGGAGCCGCAGAAGCCGCCCACACCAATGTTGTAGGCGATATCGACGAAGGCAACCTTTTGGCCATCGGTCAGGCGCGCGAGCGGGATGCACATGGCGATGCCGGCGGCGTGCCGCTCCAAGTCGCGATCGAGCTGGGCGCGGCACTGCGCGGGCGTGTACGTCTTGCCCCAGGCCGCGTTCTCGGTGGCGCCGGTGCAGTACGTGAGCACGCCGCCCATATCGCGGTAGGTGGACAGCTCCGTGCCCTCGAACGCCGGCGTGAAGCTGAGCAGCGCCGTCGCGGCCACGGCGCCGACCAGCGCGACCAGGCCGCGCCGCTGAGTAGGTGCGCTCTTAACCATTGCCGGTCAGTGCCGGTTGTGCCACGACGCGCGCGATCGCGGCGCCGAGCGAGGTCAGACCAGCGGCCACCACCAGGATGGGCGCGGTGCCGCTGGCGTACAGGTGCATGCCGGCTTCGATGGCCGAGGCGATGGCGGCCAGCAGCGCGAAGCGTACCGACCAGAGTTTCGGGAACTGCTTGCTTGCTTCTTCGATGAAGTTCATGGTTTTCCTGAAGGGAATTGCGGTTTCGATTCCGGGCCCTGCAGTTGCGCCAGGACTGTGCCAGGCGCAGCAGGCTCATTTGCGTGCGCTTTCGAGAGCGGTGATGCGGAGCGCATTCGTATCGTTCACGCGCTGCACGGCGAAGATCGCATCCCGCATCCCGTCAAGCCGGATGTCCCTGTCGTCCAGGCGCTTCTCCAGCTTCTGGTTAGTCACGATCAGCTGATCGAGCTTGCTGGATTGGGCCGACGAATTCCAGCCGAGGGTGGCCATGAATATGGCGGACGCCGCCGCGCCGGAGATGAGCCAGGGCAAGGGCAATTTGAGGTCAACAATACGAGATGGGGCTGGGTTGGGCATGTATCACTTTCAGTAAGCGTAAAAAAGCCCACCGAAGTGGGCTGTGTCTTGCGGTTTTGCGACCAGGCCGGGGCGGGCCGCGAGGATTACAGCCGTGCAGCGGTGATGAACAGTTCGTCGAGAGCGGCGGCCTCCAGGCCCAGCGCGGCGCCCATCATCGTGACCAGCGGGCTGTTGCGGGCGACGACGCTCGAGTAATCCCACTCGATGCGGGCCGCCTCGCTGTCCGGACTCGGCAGCGAATCGATCGCCGCGTCGACCTGGCCCAGCACGCCGCGCCCGAGCAGCGCAAGGCGCGCTTGACGCATGCTCACTTCCTGCGGCACGGTTGGTTGATTTGCCTCTGCCGCGCGTGCCTCGATCTCTGCCAGCTCTTCGGGGGTGGCGTCGCGCACGATGCCGTCTACCAATACTTGGATCATAATTAGTTGTTCCTATGCCCATAAACACGAATGTCTGCACCAGCAGCAATGGTGCCGCTGTCTGCGTATATGCGGAATCCTGAAATCGCTGTAGTTCCCACATACCCGCTTTCCAGCGAGTTGTTTTTTAAGGTTCCACCCCCAGTGTCGAAAGTCATTCCTCGAACACCCAGTCCTTTTGGCGTAGTTCGATTTGCGTTTCGAACTTCTATTGTGATAGTTGTCGACTGAGCCGCTAATGAACTCAAGTAGCCGATCGAGACTGAGGCTGCGGCGCCTGTGCCAATGCCATTTGCAGGGCCGCTGGCACCAAAATACCCCGAAGTAACAATAGCCCCGCCTACTGCGAACCGGAACGAAAGCCCATTGCCCGACGAACTAGCGCGCATCGATTGAACTTCGATCGTATAGCGGTCGTAAGCAGAGCTGAAAATGTTCAGGAAGTCGACATTGGCGACATCGGTTGACAGGGTGGTCGATGCCAGCAATGTAAATGCGCCCGTACCCGTCTCCCCTTTGTCGCCGTTGCGTTGGTAGAACAGCATCAGACCGTCCCCCGCAGCAAAAGGGCTGGCCGAGCTACTGCCCGTGCACGCTACGGTGAGATTGCGGTAGCCACTCAAAGCCGCGCGCGCCGTGATGTCGAAGGTCATCCACTTGCTCGGATCGCCTTGCTTCACCAGCCGGATCGATCCTTTGGTGACGCTGGTCGAGGCGTCCATCGTGTCAATCAGCATGGTGTAGTCTTGCCCCCCGGCGACCAGGTCCAAGCGCATTACCGTGGCCGCGTTCTGCGTTGCGCTCGACAGGCGCAACTTGCCGGCGCCAGGATCGGCGTCGGCGGTTGCTGTGTCGAAGATGTAAGGCATCGCGTAGGCGCCACCAGCGGAGAGCGCATTCAAGACCGCTGTGGACTCGTTGATCTGCGTGGCCAGCGTCGGCAGATCGCGCATGAAGCCCGACATCTTGTTGTCGAAGTCCAGCTGATCCTGGGACTGATCCGGCATCTGGGCCGGGTCGAGCAGTACGGTAATGGTCATACGGTTCCTTCAATCTGCATTGACATGTTCCAGCGGGATTTGCCCTTGACCACAGGCTGGAGACTCGAGTAACGGCCGTACGCAATCGCCAGGCCGTAGTTGAGCGAACCGACCCACACGATCGGCTTCTGCCGGTACTCGGCCAGCAGCTCGTAGACTGCGTCGACACGCGATGCATCCACATCGACGTCGGCGCTGATGCGCTTCGCCCAGTTCCGGATCTGGGTTTTGCTGGTGCCGTCGAAGTTAAACGAGGTGTCCGAGAAGTCTTTGATCTCGGCACCCAGCGTCATCAGGGTCTTGCCCAGGTCGGCGGTTGGCCCGATCGCGCACATGCCGCACTTGGCTGTGCCGCCAGGCTTCTTGATCGTGATCGTGATCAGGGCGTTTGCAAACGGCGGCAGCTTCAGGCTGACGGCCCAGGTCTTGCGACGGATCCGCTTGAAGCTCCAGTTGAAGAAGCTCGACGCCGACGTCGACACCTTGAGCGACTGCTGCTCGCGGTAGACCAGCCCCTTCGTCCGGTCGACCACCGACACCCTCACCTCGCCCGCATCGACATTGCCGATGTAGAAGCCCTGGCTGATCACCTGGGCCGAAGCCACGATGATGATTTCCTCAGGGTTCGAGGTCTGGGTGTTGTTGTACTGGTCGAGCATGGCCCAGCGATTGGTCGCGCCACGCGGGGACCAGGCCGTCTTATCGGTTAGTGCCTTGCCGACGTTGCCGGCGACAAGCGACTGGAACACGTTGTGGCCCACAGGGTCGTAGGCCAGCGCATCTTTCGCGTACGTCGTGGCCGCGCTGTAAGCCGGCTCGACGATCGGCACGTTGGAATACACCAAGCCCGCGCCGGCGCTGATTACTTCCCCCGCGTCGAGCAGGACATACGGTGCCCGACTCAGGTCTGCCGGGTCGTACGTGACGCGCAGCACGTTCGGCGGCGCCAGCTGCTGCACGCCATTCCGGTCGTAATACGGCGCCGAAGTAGCGCGCGTGCAGGTGACGTCACCCAGGGTGACAGGTTCAATGATGTCCATCAGGATCCTTATGCTGGAACGAGTGCAGGAACGATCTCGGTAGAAATCGGCTTGCGGCCGTTGACCACATCATCCAAGTGGCTCGCGGTGTTGCTGGTGTGCGTGGCGATGGCCAACATGCCATCACGCAGCGCCTCGCGCAGCTCGACGTTCTCACGCTGCTGCGCTTCGATCGCGGTCGACAGACGCGCCACCTCCGCCGCCAGTGCCTCGGCATTCCCGTCCGGACTGGCCAGCCGGCGCATCAGCTCGCGGTTGTCAGCCGCGGGCATGATGCGCTCGCCCTCGTGGATCATTGCCGGCATGTCGGACTTGACGTAGTTGGTACCGACCGCGAATCCTGGCAGCTTGCTCGACGCGTCGTTCTGCGCCGCCTTCAGCCAGTCCGCTTTCTCCGCCTCGCTCATCGTCGGGCCGTAAGCCTTCATCCAGAACTGCAGACCCTCGGCATCCGGCGCCCGGCCCAGCACGCCTTGGTACAGCTTCCGGAGATCGGCTTCCGTCGAGTTGGCAATGCCACCCACGATCTGATCGATCGGCGCGCCGCTGGCGGCAGCGCTCTTCCACCACTCGAAACCAGCAGCGTCGGGCGCACGCCCCAGGTTCTGCTGGTAGGCGTTGTTGATTGCTGCGCCCGCTGCCACGAGCGGATTGGCGTTTGCTGCAGCCATGATTCCCTGCAGCGCCCTGACTGCGTCCAGAATCGACAAACCCGTTGTGCTCTGCCCTTTCAGGATGTCGATCTGATCCTGGTGGCGCTCGAGCATCGCGTCGAGCTGCTTGACTTGATCCTCGGCGACCTTCAGGTTCTTCTCTTCGACCGTCAGCGCACCGTCGGTCAGCTTGGCCAGCTCGGCTAGGTCACCCTGGGCGCCGAACAGGTCGCGCTGATAGTCCTGGTACGTGGCGTAGGCCGCTGTCGATGGACCGTTGCCGATCTTCGACAGCGACTTCTGCAGCGCGTCGGCAGCCGGCAGCGGGCCGCCGGCCTTGGCAATCGCCAGCGCCGCGCGCACTTCCGCCATGCCGCTGTAGCGATCCTCCTCCTGCTGCTCTGGAGACCGCATACCGTCGAGCGAGCTGCGCAGCGCGGACGACATGGTTTTCAGGCTGTTGACCGCTTCGGTCCGCATCTGAATGTCTTCCTGCATCGCCTTCTTCTGGCGATCGGTCACGCGCTGGAGCACCGCGTACGCTCCATCAACGCCGCTTAGCAGCGACGACGCATCATTCTTCAACGCCTGGGTGGCCGCCTCCGATGCTGCAGTCTGCTGCTTGATTGCCTGTATCTGGTCGAACAGAGCGCGGTTGCTTTCGTCGAGCGCCGCGCGCTGCTTGCCCAAGAGATCAGTCGCCGACATCGTCAGCGTATCGAGCTGGTCCTGCAGTTGCCCACGCTCCTGGAGGATGCTGGCCGCCGCTTCGGCAGCCGTATCACTGGCCTGTTTCAGGTAGTCGGACACCAGCTTGTACTGCGGGCCCAGAGCCAGAAGTTCGGCGTACTGCTGCGCGCCGCCGGCGGTAGCGAGCGCGCCCGACTGGACCAGGCCCTGTGCGGCTTCCTTGAATTGCTCACTGGTCGTGATCCCGGCAAAGCCAAGCTTCGCAAGCTGATCGTTCAGCGGCCCCTGCGCCTTTGCAATGCGCTCGGCCTGCGACAGGAAATTGTCATTGAAGAAGTTGGTCTTCTCTGCCAGCGCTTCAATGCCGCCTGCCAGCGCCACCAAGCGCTCGCGCGCCTCGATCGAATCCTTGCCAACTGCTCCGAAAGCGACCTGCGACGTTGCCCCCATCACCGCAAGAATCTGGTCGACCGCGCTGAAGTTCGCAGCCAGGCGCTGGAGAGTGGCCGAAGCCTGCTCGCCCTGCGCCTGGAACTTACCGATTTCCGGCAGAAGTTCCGCCGCCACCGTATTGGCCACGCCGACGAAGAATTCGGCGATCGCGGCCTGGTTGGCTGCCTCGTCCTTGCCCAGCGCGATTTTGATGGCCTGGGAACGGCTGGCGATGCTGGCTGCGTTCAGGCCGAGCACGTCAGCGAAGTCAGCCGAGGATGCCTTGATGGCGTCGTACGCCGACGTCAGGCCGGCCGATACTTCGGCGCCGACCGGGCTCTTGTCGACGCCATCCTTGTCGCTGCGGAACCAACCACCTTTCTTCACCCAGGCAGCATCCATCGTGCCGGAGAAACCGCCAGCGCCCAGCGATCCGTTGAGAGTCTGGTCGCCGCTATATTCCTTCGGACCGCGACCGAACGCTTTCTTGCCGATTGTGTAAACAGCCAGTGCACCAGCCACCCAAGGCGCTGCAGCAGCGAGCCCCGACAGCCCAGTGGCGATGCCGCTGGCAACATTCGAACCGACGACGGACGCAATGCCGTTGCCGATGTTCATACCCAGCGCCGAGGTCAGCCCCGAACCAATACCCGCGCCATTGAGGCCACCGGCCAGGCTGCCGAGGAAGCCGGTACCGAGGCCGCCGGCAACGGTAGCGCCACCACTGACCATGCTGTACAGGTTCGACACACCGCTGGCCGCGCTGGCGAAGCCACCAACCGCGCTCGAAGCCCCAGCAGCACTGCCGCCCAAGCCCAGAGTATTCGTCAGGCTGGCAGCCAGTGGGTTCACCGTTGCCGAGATGATCGGGCGCAGCACCAGGGTGCCGAACATGTTTTTCAGCGTGGACACCAGGTTCTGGCCGAAGTCCTTGCCCGACTCGAAACCGCGCAGCAGCGCATCGGTCAGGGACTGCTCGATCGATTCCGATGCGCGCTTCCATTCTTCAGCAGCCTTCTTCGCTGCGTCGACCTGCTCCATCGCAGCGACCGCCGATGCATTCCGTTTCTTCGCATCGATCAGTTTTTCGAGATACTCGATTTGATCAAGCTGTAGGCCCAGGGTGGCGCGCTGTGTCAGTTGTGCTTCGAGCTCAGCGATTTCCAGCTGCTCAACCGCCGATTTGGTCAGGCCGTAAGTTCTGGCCAGCTCCACGTTGCGAGCGGCTTCGTCCTCGGCATCCTGAACACGCTTCGCGTAGATGCCGCTGGTCGCTTCCAGGCCCTTCGAATAGCTGTCTTGGAAGTCGCTTGTTTCCTTCAATGCGCGCAGGCGCTCTTCTTCTGCCTTTTTTGCAAATGGCTGCTGGGCAATGTAGGCCTCAACAGTCGCCTGGTACGCTTCGAGCGACTGCTTGCCTGCCCTGTAGCCGGCCGCCAGCTTAAGCAAGTTTTCCTGGTAGTCCGAATCGACCCCAGCACTTTTGCCATTGATCCGGTCGACCAGGTCGGCGTATTCCTTGGCGGCTGCCGCTTGGGTTTTGATTGCCTTGGTAGAAGCCGGATCCGCGAATTTCGCGCGAACCAGCTTTTCCATTTCGGGCGGAATCGCACCGAACTCTCTCTTCAGCTTGTCGAGCTCGGCGGCCAAGCGCTGGGCTGACGAACCGTTCTGGGAATACCAATCATCCAGGCGTGCCGTGCGAGTGCGCAGCGCCGCCGTAGCGACCTCACCTTGGAGCGCTTTCACGCGGCCGAGCGCAGACTCGTATTTTCCTGAAAGTTCGACCTCCTCGAGCTGCAGCATCATGCGAGCGCGCGCATCGGCGCCGGCGGTGGCCTGCGCCGTTTTGTTTGCGTCAAGTGCCGCCTTGGCGCGAGCCAGCCCGTCTTTGTCTACCTCGCTGATGCCGTCGAGCGCTTTGATCCGCGGCTCGGTGGCAGCCAGCGCGTTCCGCTCGCGGAGCTTGGCGATTTGCTCGTCGAGGCGGACGATCATTTCGCCCGTCGATTCCTCGGTAGACTGGACAACCTTGTTGTTTGCTTCCTCGGCCTTGCTCGCCCAGACACTGTAGACAGTTGCGGCTACGCCGAGCGCTGCCACCACGAGGCCGATCGGCCCGCCGACCAGCGCCATGGTCGCACCCAGGGCACGCCCTGCAACGGACGCCGCCCCTGATGCTGCCGCCTGCGCCGTCAGCGCTGTGGACAGCGTTGCTGACGTCGCGGCCAACCTCGCTTCAGCGGGAATAAGCCCATTCGTGGTGATGGCCAAGGCGACATTGCCTTCTGCCGCGAGAACTGCCGCGCGCAATTCGGCAACTCGCGCTACTGCCAGGCCATTGGCAGTGGCCGCAGCTGCAACATCGGCACGTGCTGCAGCTACGTTCGATGCCAAACGGGCATTGTTGGCAACGACGTTTGCATACGCTGCGGAGGCTGCTGACGAAAGCGAGGACGCCAGCTTCACAGCCGCGACTGTCGCCATTGCCCCGCCGACCAAGACCAGGTTGTCAGCGAGCAGTTTGATGCCGCCAGAGAATGCAGCGACGACGCCACTCGACTGCGCCGTGGCGCCCACCATCTCCATGACGTTGTTCTTGAGCACGGTGACCGCGCCGCCGATGGTCTCCACCGATCGCGCTTCATTACGAAGCGTGCCAAGCGCGCGTGGCAGCGCATCTGCCAGTACTGCAGTCGTCAGCTGCCCCTGCTCTG
>Ga0308158_10004794_pt1 | contig 11298 bp, 9 predicted proteins | sample PhyBR2_FD_201038 | JGI IMG/M metagenome (GOLD analysis project Ga0308158, IMG submission 201038) | Phyllosphere microbial communities from UC Gill Tract Community Farm, Albany, California, United States - DLSLB.R2 | ecosystem: Host-associated > Plants > Phyllosphere > Unclassified | place: USA...
CACCACTTCGTGGACTTCCAGCGCGACCAGTCGGTGGCGGACGTGCTCCGCTCCACCGGGGCAGGCATGCGCTCCGTTGAGCACATCAAGCGGTACACCTCCATCAGCACCGCGAACGACCAGGGCAAGACCTCCGGCGTCAACGCCATCGGCGTGATCGCGGCTGCCCTCCGCACGGCAGGTGAAGCATCCCGCGGCATCGGCGACATCGGCACCACCACGTACCGCGCACCGTTCACCCCCGTGGCCTTCGCGGCACTGGCCGGACGCCAGCGCGGCGAACTGTTTGACCCCGCCCGCGTCACCTCGATCCACCCCTGGCACGTGGCCAAGGGCGCCCTGTTCGAGGACGTCGGACAGTGGAAGCGGCCCTGGTTCTACCCGCAGGATGGGGAGGACATGGACGCTGCCGTGCTGCGCGAATGCGCCGCTGTCCGCGAGTCCGTGGGCTTCATGGACGCCACCACCCTGGGCAAGATCGAAATCCGCGGCAAGGACGCGGGCGAGTTCCTGAACCGGGTCTACACCAACGCGTTCAAGAAGCTCGCCCCGGGTTCGGCACGGTACGGCGTCATGTGCACCCCGGACGGCATGATCTTCGACGACGGCGTGACCCTCCGCGTGGACGACGAGACCTACTTCATGACCACCACCACCGGCGGCGCAGCCAAGGTGCTGGACTGGCTGGAGGAATGGCTGCAGACCGAATGGCCTGAGCTGGACGTGAACTGCACCTCCGTGACGGAGCAGTGGAGCACCATTGCCGTCGTCGGGCCCAAGTCCCGTGAAGTCATCGCGAAGGTGGCGCCGGAACTGGCCGCCAACGGCGGCCTGGACGCCGAGGCCTTCCCGTTCATGACCTTCCGCGAAACCACGCTCGCCTCCGGCGTCCGCGCCCGGATCTGCCGCATCTCGTTCTCCGGCGAACTGGCCTACGAGATCAACGTGCCGGCCTGGTACGGGCTCAACACCTGGGAAGCCGTGGCGGCTGCCGGCGCCGAATTCAACATCACCCCGTACGGCACCGAAACCATGCACGTGCTCCGCGCCGAGAAGGGTTACCCGATCGTCGGGCAGGACACCGACGGCACGGTCACCCCGCAGGACGCGGGCATGGAGTGGATCGTCTCCAAGGCCAAGGACTTCATTGGGAAGCGCTCCTACTCACGCTCCGACGGGCAGCGTGAGGACCGCAAGCACCTGGTCAGCGTCCTTCCCGTGGACGGCTCGCTGCGGCTGCCGGAAGGCACCCAGCTGGTGGAAAAGGGCCGCTCCACCAACCCTGCCTACGGCCCCGTGCCGATGGAAGGATTCGTCACCTCCAGCTACCACAGTGCAGCGCTGGGCCGGTCCTTTGGCCTGGCCCTGATCAAGAACGGACGCAACCGCATCGGCGAAACGCTGGTGGCAGCAGCCGGCGACCAGCTGGTGGACGTGGTTGTGGCAGAGACAGTGCTTTTTGACCCCGAAGGGACCCGTAAAGATGGCTGAAACAGCAGCATCCCCCACCTCTGCAGACAAGAACCTTGCAGCCCGCATCAGCCCTGCCAAGCAGCTCGCCGAAGCATTCGCGGCAGGCTCCCTGGCCGGAACCGTTGAGCTCACCGAACTGCCCTTCCTGACCATGGTGGGGCTCCGGGCCGCGGCGGGGTCGGACGTGGCGCAGCGCCTGGCCGCTGTCACCGGCGGCCTCCCCGGTGGGTCCGGCGCCGTAGCCGGCCAGGGCGACGTCTCCGTCCTGTGGCTTGGCCCCTCCGAGTTCCTGGTGGTGGCACCCACCGAGGCACACGAATCCCTGGGCGGCGGCCTGATCCCCGCACTCCGGGATGCCCTGGGCACCGACGCAGGACAGGTGGTGGACCTCTCCGCCAACCGCACCACCTTTGAACTGAAGGGCCCCCGGGCCCGCGCTGTCCTGGAAAAGGGCTGCTCGCTGGACCTGCACCCCCGGGTGTTCAAGGCCGGCACCGCCTTCTCCACGGAAATCGCGAACATCCCCGCCGGGCTGTGGAAGACCGGGGAGGACACCTTCCGGATCTTCCCGCGTGCTTCCTTCGCCGAGTTCCTGGGCCGCTGGCTGCTGGACGCCATGCGGGAGTACGCCTCGCCAGAGGTTCCCTGATGGCGCTCAGCGTCCTTGACCTGTTCTCTGTCGGCATCGGGCCCTCGTCGTCACACACGGTGGGCCCAATGCGGGCGGCCAAGCTCTTCGCCGACGGGCTGAAGGGCGACGGGCAGCTGGCCGCCACCGCCCGGGTCCAGACGGAACTGTTCGGTTCCCTTGGTGCCACCGGCCGCGGCCACGGCTCGGACAAGGCGGTGGTCCTGGGACTGAAGGGCCTTGACCCGGAAACCGTGGACACCTTCACCGCCGACGACCAGGTGGCGGCCGCGGCCCTGAACGCCGAGCTGCACATAGCCGGGGTGCACCGCGTGGACTTCAACTGGGAAGAGGACGTGGTGCTCCACCGGCGCAAGTCCCTTCCCGCACATCCCAACGGCATGACCTTCCGGGCCCTGGACCACGCCGGCGTTGTGCTGAGCGAGCGGAGCTTCTACTCGATCGGCGGCGGCTTCGTGGTGGACGGCGACGCCCAGGCTGCGGACAAGGTGGTGGCGGATGACACCGTCCTGCCGTACCCGTTCTCCACCGCAGACGAGCTCCTGCAGGTCTGCAGCCGGGAAGGCATGTCCATCTCGGACGTCATGCTGGCCAACGAGCTGACGTGGCGCAGCGAGGCGGAACTCCGGGAGCAGCTCCTGGGGCTGTGGGCCGTGATGAAGGAGTGCGTGGACAACGGCTGCAACGCCGAGGGCATCCTGCCCGGCGGCCTGAAGGTGCCACGCCGCGCGCCTGCGCTGTACAAGACTCTTTCGGCGGATTCAGCCAGCACGGATGCACTCCACGCCATGGAATGGGTCAACCTGTTCGCGCTGGCCGTGAACGAGGAAAACGCCGCGGGCGGCCGGATCGTCACCGCCCCCACCAACGGGGCCGCCGGGATCGTGCCCGCCGTCCTGCACTACTACACCAAGTTTGTACCGGGAGCCGACGACGACGGCGTGGTCCGCTTCCTGCTGGCGGCGGCCGCCGTCGGAATCCTCTTCAAAACGAACGCCTCCATCTCCGGCGCCGAAGTGGGCTGCCAGGGCGAGGTGGGCTCCGCCTGTTCCATGGCCGCTGCCGGGCTCTGCGAAGTGCTCGGCGGAACGCCCGCGCAGGTGGAGAACGCCGCGGAGGTGGGGATCGAGCACAACCTTGGCCTGACCTGCGACCCCGTGGGCGGCCTGGTGCAGATCCCGTGCATCGAACGGAATGCCATCGCCAGCGTGAAGGCGATCAACGCGGCCCGGCTGTCCCTGCACGGGGACGGCAGCCACAAAGTCTCGCTGGACAAGGCAATCAAGACCATGCGCGACACCGGAGCCGACATGAAAACCAAGTACAAGGAAACCTCCCGAGGAGGCCTCGCCGTGAACGTGATCGAGTGCTGAACCATGACCGTTACTGAAACCCACATCCCCGCGCCCAAGGCACCCACCACCGTGGAGCACGTCCTGACCCTCGACTGCCCGGAAGGGCCGGGCATCGTGCACGCCGTCTCCGGGTTCCTGCTGGAGCACGGCTGCGACATCATCGACAACAAGCAGTTCGGTGAGCGCACCGAGGGCCACTTCTTCATGCGTGTGCACTTTGTCTCCGAAGGAGACGAGTCCACGCTGGAGACCTTGCGCTCCTCCTTCGCCCCCGTTGCCGAAAAGTTCGGTATGCGGTGGCAGCTGGAACGCCAGGGCTCCAAGCGCAAGGTGCTGATCATGGTGTCCAAATTCGGACATTGCCTCAACGATCTGCTCTTCCGGGCCCGCATCGGCGAACTGCCCGTGGAGATAGTGGCAGTGGTGTCCAACCACCGGGACCATGAAGCCCTGGTGGAGTGGCACGGCATCCCGTTCCACCACATCCCCGTCACCGCCGAAACCAAGCCCGCAGCCGAAGCCGCGCTGATGGCACTGGTGGACGGGCTCGACGTCGAACTGGTGGTGCTGGCCCGCTACATGCAGGTGCTCAGCGACGACCTGACGCGAAAGCTGGACGGCCGCGCGATCAACATCCACCACTCCTTCCTGCCCAGCTTCAAGGGCGCCAAGCCGTACCACCAGGCGTATGCCCGGGGTGTCAAAACGGTGGGGGCCACCGCCCACTACGTCAACGCCGAACTGGACGAGGGACCCATCATTTCCCAGCAGGTGGTGGACGTTGACCACACCTACGGGCCCGAGGACCTGGTGGCGGCGGGCCGTGACACCGAATGCAAGGCCCTTTCCAACGCGGTGAAGTGGCACTGCGAGGGCCGGGTCATCCTGCAGGGCAACCGCACGGTGGTGCTCCGGTAACGGAACAAACCTCATATCAAAAGCGCGGCCGGCTGCCTGTGAGGGCGGCCGGCCGTTGCCACATGTCGAACGCTTTTGCATTCATCCGGGACGGGACGCGAGAGTTAGGGGAACACCAACCCTTTTGAGGAGACCCAAGGATGAACGACCGGCCGGCGAACCGCCAGGTACTGGAACTGGACGACGTTTCGTTCCGCCGGGACGGCCGGGACATCATCAGCGGGATCTCGCTCTCGGTCAGGGCTGGAGAACACTGGGCATTGCTTGGTGCGAACGGAGCGGGGAAAAGCACGCTCATGGGGCTGTGCGGGGCGGTCAACCACCCCAGCTCCGGCACCGTGTCGGTCCTTGGCGAACGCCTGGGCCGGGTGGAAATGAAGGCGCTCCGCCAGTCGATTGGCCACGTGAATCCGCGCCACCAGATCCTTGCACCCCTCACGGTCCGCCAGGTTGTCCTGACCGGGCTGACCGGCAGCAACGAACTGTCGCCGCGGTGGGAGCCCACCCACGCCGAGTTCACCAAGGCTGATGAACTCGTGGAGCAGTTTGGGCTGGCCCACAAAGGCGCCCTGCGCTGGCCCACACTCTCCCAGGGGGAACGCGGACGCGCGCTGATCGCCCGGGCCCTCATTTCCTCCCCGGAGTTGCTGCTTCTCGATGAACCCTGCACCGGCCTGGACATCGCGGCCAGGGAACAGCTGCTGGAAACCATCGACGACCTCGCCTGCACCCACCCGCAGATGGCGTCGGTCCTGGTCACCCACCATCTGGAAGAACTGCCTGCCACCACCAGCCACGCGCTGCTGATCACGGCCGGGCACGCAGTGGCCGCCGGACCCGCTGCCGGGGTCATCACGAGCGAAAACATCAGCGCCGCCTTCGGGCACCCCATTGACGTCGAGTACCGGCACGAGCGCTGGAGCGCCCGCACGGGCCGCAGCAGCAGGCGCGGAAGCCGCCAGCAGCGTGCAGAAGAAGTCGCTGTTCCCTGAGAACTGCCACCTCATAAATCGAAAGACCCTTGCCACGAAGCCAGTCGGCTCCTCGGCAGGGGTCTTTTCGCGTGCAGAATTGCGGCGCACTTCCACCCCCCGCCCGGAACGGTAAGAGCACGCGCTGCGCTGACAAACAACAACTGGGCGCTGGCGGACAAAGCGCTGCCGCGGCCCGCTGCCAGGCTGGATTCCACAGCAATTTTCCCCAACTCATGATTGTTAAGAAGGATCAAATGAGTATTTCGAATTCCGAGCCCCGGACCACTGACGCTCCGGCCAAGGAGCACTCGACGGCCCTGCGCGCCGGCAGTATCGGCGTCCTGGGCATCCTCTTCTTCGTCCTGTCGGCACAGGCGCCCCTGACCGGGATCGTGGGCGCCTCGCCGCTTGCCGCTGCGCTTGGCAACGGTGCCGGCGCGCCCGGCGCCTACCTGATCGTGGGCATCGTCATCGTGATCTTCGCCGTGGGTTTCGTGGCGATGAGCCGGAAGATCCAGGCCAATGGCGCGTTCTACGCCTACGTCACCGCCGCGTTCGGCAGGAAGACGGGGGCCGGCGCGGCCTGGCTGGCGCTTCTTGCCTACAACACCGTCCAGGCCGCCATGTACGGGCTCTACGGCTCCGCCTTCGCCGGGCTGCTGGCTTCGATTGGGCTGCAGGTCCCGTGGTGGCTGCTGGCACTGGCCACCATGGCCGGCGTCCAGGTCCTGGGCTCTTTGAACATCGAACTCGGAGCCCGCGTGCTGGCATTGCTGGTGGGACTGGAGGTGGCCATCCTGCTGCTGTTCGGCTTTACCGTCCTGCTTCACGGCGGCGGCCCGGAAGGCATCAGCGTTGCGGCCTCCTTCTCGCCGGAAGCCATCGGGGCCGGAGCGCCTGGCGTGGCCATCATGTTCGCCGTGGCCTCCATGTTCGGCTTCGAATCCACCGCGATCTATTCGGCCGAGGCCAAGGATCCGCACCGCACCGTGGCCCGGGCAACCTACCTGTCCGTCGGCGTCATCTCCGTTTTCTTCTCCTTCATCTCCTGGATGCTGGTCAGCTACTACGGACCGTCCCAGGTGATGGATGCTGCCGGCGCCGCCCTTGAATCAGGGGACGCCACATCCTTTGTACTCGGGCCGCTGGTGGAACTCTTCGGGCCCTGGGCGGGCGTCGTGGCGGGCATCCTGCTGGTCACGTCACTGCTCGCCGGCATCATCGCATTCCACAACGGCATCAACCGCTACCTCCATTCCCTGGCCCTGCGCGGTTCCATGCCCGCCGTGCTGGCCCGGACCAACCGGCACCAAGCACCCGCCATCGCCGCCTGGATCCAGTCCGCCACCGCCGTCGTACTGGTGCTGCCGTTCGCCATCCTTGCCCTGGACCCGGTCCTGACCCTCTTCTCCTGGTTCAGCGGCCTGGCTGTGGCGGCGCTGCTGGTGCTGTACATGCTGTGCTCGGTGGCCGTGGTCAGCTTCTTCCGCCGGGAACGCGCAGGCGCGCAGCTCTGGCAGACCAGGATCGCCCCGGTCCTGGCAACGGTGCTGCTCGGATGGGTGCTGTCCCTGGTGGTCAGTAACTTCACCGCCCTGATCGGCGGCAGCGCGGAAACGGCCATTGCGCTGCTGGCCGCCGTGCCGGTGCTCTTCCTGGCCGGAGTGTTGGTGGAGTCGGCGATCGAGCGCCGGCACCACGCGGCCAGCCTGGGCCACGCGCTTACCTAGCGCTTACAGCTTCTCCTGCACTGGCCCGGCGCGGATCATATCCGCGCCGGGCCAGAACGCGTGCAGCAACGAAGAGTCCGGCCATGAAGGCTGCTGCAAGCCAGGCCGCCCACGCGCTGCGGGGCCACACGCCGGCCAGGCCCAGGAACGCGGGAACCGTGGCTGTCACCTGGCTGGCCAGGACCAGCGTCCAGCCGGCGAATGGTTCCAGCCGCACTGCGCCCAGGGCTGAGGAGGCAAACAGCAAACCCCACAGCACCGACCAGCACACCCAGAGCACGGCGAGCAGGGGATCGGTGCCAAGCCAGGCGCCCGCCAGCAGCACGCCAACGAACGCCACCATGCCGCAGAACCAGCCCAGTCCCTTTGAGCCCAGGCCCAGCAGGCCATCCAACCCCGCGTAGACATAGGTCAGCCCGAACAGGAACATGCCGGCCGCCGTCAGAAGGGTTTCGCTGCCGGTGCCGGTCCCGGAAAGATGCACGACGCCGAGCACCAGTTGGGTGCCGCCGAGCACCAGGCTGAACGAGGCTGCGTCGCGGCGGGAGAGCTGCCCGAGGGTCGCCAGCCCGTTGACCAGCAGCGCGGCGCCGGAGAGGAGGAGGCAAATGTAGGGCATCAGTGCCTCGTTCCTGCGGTTGGGCGAGTCGGCGCACTTATCGAATGGTGGAATCCTTCTGTCACATTACGGAGGTTAGTGGAAGCGCGCGGATTCGCCTACTGGTGCCCGGTCGTAATCGGATAGGTTGAAACGTGAACCTTTGAAGCGACGGAGCTTTCCTGCGCCGTCCTTCATGTCGGCAACGTTAGGAAACTGTTCATGGACGCACGGCTCGAATCCATCAAGGACACCGTCCTCGCGCGGAACCCCGGCGAAGCGGAATTCCACCAGGCGGTGGTTGAGGTGTTCGAAAGCCTTGGCCCGGTCCATGACAGGCATCCCGAATTCCTTGAGGCTGCCATTCTGGAACGCCTGTGCGAGCCCGAGCGCCAGATCATCTTCCGCGTTCCCTGGACCGACGACTCCGGCCGCGTCCAGATCAACCGCGGGTTCCGGGTGGAGTTCAACTCGGCCTTGGGCCCCTACAAGGGCGGCCTGCGGTTCCACCCGTCTGTGTACCTGGGCATCGTCAAGTTCCTCGGCTTCGAGCAGATCTTCAAGAACGCCCTCACCGGCATGCCCATCGGCGGCGGAAAGGGCGGCTCCGACTTTGACCCCCGCGGCCGCAGCGACGCCGAAGTGATGCGGTTCTGCCAGTCCTTCATGACCGAGCTCTACCGCCACATCGGCGAATACACGGACGTCCCCGCCGGCGACATCGGCGTGGGCGGCCGCGAGATCGGCTACCTCTTCGGCCAGTACAAGCGCATCACCAACCGCTACGAATCGGGCGTGCTCACCGGCAAGGGCATTTCCTGGGGCGGCTCCCTGGTCCGGCCCGAGGCCACCGGCTTCGGCACCGTCATCTTCACCCAGGAAATGCTGAAAACCCGCGGCACGTCCTTCGACGGCCAACGCGTGGTGGTGTCCGGCTCCGGCAACGTGGCCATCAATGCCATCGCCAAAGCCCAGTCCCTCGGCGCCGCCGTGGTGGCCTGCTCCGACTCGTCAGGCTACGTGGTGGACGAGGCAGGCATCGACGTCGCGCTCCTCCGCGAAGTGAAGGAAGTGGAGCGCGGCCGGCTGAAGGACTACGCGGAACGCCGTGCCGGCGTCGTCTACGTGGACGGCGGGTCCGTGTGGGACGTGGACGCCACGGTGGCGCTGCCGTGCGCCACGCAAAACGAGCTCGACGGCGATGCCGCCGCCCGCCTGGTGCGCCGTGGCCTGCTGGCCGTCGGCGAAGGGGCCAACATGCCTTCCACCCGTGGCGCTGTGGCGGTGTTCCAGGAGGCTGGGGTGCTGTTCGGACCCGGCAAGGCTGCCAATGCCGGCGGCGTGGCCACGTCAGCCTTGGAGATGCAGCAGAACGCGAGCCGCGATTCATGGTCTTTCGAACACACGGAGGAGCGGCTCACGGAGATCATGGTGGGCATCCACGACCGCTGCGCCGCCACTGCCGACGAGTACGGCGAACCCGGAAACTACGTGCTGGGTGCGAACATCGGCGGGTTCGTGAAGGTGGCTGATGCGATGCTCGCGCAGGGCTTGATCTAGCCGGGCTGCTTTAACCGTCCCGCCGCCACTGGCTTGGCGAAACGCCAAAGGCGTCCCGGAAGGTGCGGCTGAAGTGGGCGGCATCGAGGAACCCCCAGCGCGCGGCCACCGTTCCTACCGGTTTGCCCGCGTGCAGCGGGTCACGGAGCTCGCGGCGGGCGCCTTCGAGCCGTTGCGTCCGGATCCAGCCGGCCACCGTGGTTCCGGACTCATGGAAGACGTTGTGCAGGTGCCGGGTGGAGATGAAATGCGCCGCGGCAATGCTCGCGGGAGAGAGCAGGGGGTCGGAGAGGTTCGCTTCGATGTACTCCCGGACCGAGACGGCCAGCAGCGCCTGCGGCTTCATCCGGTCCGGGGTGATGTCCATTTCCGAGTGCAGCATGGTGGATACCAGGTCCAGGGCGTTGGTGGCAAGCCGGGATCCGCTGGGTCCGTTCAGGACGTCCAGGTTGGCTGATAACTCCCGGATGCACTGGCCAACGATTCCGCTGAGGCCCCCGCTGCCCATGCTGACCGCCGCCAGCTGTCCCACGTACTCGGTGGGCAGTGACAATGCGTCGCAGGGGAACATCAGCACCATGATCCGGGTTTGTTCCTCGAACGCGAGCGTGTACGGCCTGTTGGTGTCGTAAATGGCCAAGTCCCCGGGTTGCAGGACCGCTTCGCGGTTGTCCTGGATCAGCAGGCCGGTGCCCTCCAGCTGCAGGTTCAGCTTGAAGTACCGCTCATGGGCCTGGGCGATCAGCGCCGGCGTGCGGTGCACCTCGTGCGAGGTGGCGGTCACCTCCACGATGGACATTCGGTCCAGCACCCGGGAGCGCATCCGGCCCTGGAAGCCGTCGACGTCGGCCGTCCGGGCGTTGAGGGGCACAAAGGACTCGGCCACCAGGTGCTTCCAGTGATCGAATGACGTGGCCACGCTGGATGTCAGATCCTGGCGTGGGGGACCGGCGGGTGCCCCGGTTTTTGCTGTTGCTGGCATGGATGTTCCTTGCGACGGATGGCCACTCGATGTTCCCCCCATGGTGTGCCCTGCGACACAGTGCTCCTAGGTTAACGCCGCCTAAAACGTTTTTCAACGGTTGGCGAAAATAAGAAGTCTTGTTTTTCCAGCATCGCCACAGCCGCCCGTGCCATGATCGGGCAATGAAGTCCAGGACAGTTACCGCCGACCACCACCGGAACTATAATTCCCGCGCACACCATTCGCGGCTTCGGGTGCTGGTGATGCTGGTCGTTGGCCTGGCTGCGGCGCTGTTGGTCGGTCCTTCGGGGGCCTGGGCCTACGCGCCCGCGCTTGGGTGGGCGGCCGCCTCGGCCACCTACCTGGTCTGGGTGTGGAGCGTCATCGGGCGGCTCGGGCCCGCCGCCACTGCCGCGCATGCCCGGAGGGAGGATCCGGGCCGCGTCTTTTCGGACGCGCTGGTCCTCACTGCCACTGTGGCCAGTTTCGCGGGGGTTGCCTTGATCCTGATTGACGCCTCCAATGAGCAGGGCGGAGCCAAGGATGCCACCGTTGCCATGGCACTGGGCAGCATCGCCCTGTCATGGTTCCTGGTGCACACGCTGTTCACCCTCCGGTACGCCGCCATCTACTACCGGGACGGCACCGGCGTCGATTTCAACGAGGAATCCCAGCCCCGCTACTCGGACTTTGCCTACCTGGCCTTCACTGTCGGCATGACCTTCCAGGTCTCGGACACCAACCTGAAAACCAATGCCATCCGCTCTACGGTCCTGCGGCAGGCGCTGCTGTCCTACCTCCTGGGCGCCATCGTCCTGGCCACCACCATCAACCTGGTCTCTGGGCTCATCCACTGAGCAAGCCCGGAAACGCCAATGGGTGCAGCTCCCGCTGGAGCTGCACCCATTGTTGTGAGATGCGGACTAATCCTTCTTGAAGGCGTCCTTGACGTTCTCGCCGGCCTGCTTCAGGTCCGATTTGGCCTGGTCGGTCTGGCCTTCGGCCTTCAGGCTCTCGTCACCCGTTGCGCTGCCGGCAGCTTCCTTGCCCTTGCCGCCGAGCTTCTCTGCGGCGTTG
>Ga0308158_10004798_pt1 | contig 11294 bp, 12 predicted proteins | sample PhyBR2_FD_201038 | JGI IMG/M metagenome (GOLD analysis project Ga0308158, IMG submission 201038) | Phyllosphere microbial communities from UC Gill Tract Community Farm, Albany, California, United States - DLSLB.R2 | ecosystem: Host-associated > Plants > Phyllosphere > Unclassified | place: USA...
TCTTGTTATCACTGTACCACGCTAAATTATTTAACGATAAGATACCTTTTTTGTGGTTCGATTGTCAATCCTTTTGCCTGTTTTCGTACTGAAAAAAACATATTGGAGGTTTTGTCATGCAATTGATTAAATGGGACGGTCACGTCCACAGCCCGTATTGTCCGCACGGAACCAAGGATCCACTTGAAGCGTATATCGAACGCGCCCTGTTACAAGGTCTCGAACGGATCAGCTTCACCGAGCACGCCCCGCTGCCGGAAGGACTCGTTGATCCGGCACCCGATAACGATTCCGGGATGTCGTTTGCGACAGCCGAACGCTACATTGAAGAGTTAAAAACATTACGTGACACATACAAAAACGATATCGATATCCGGATTGGGATGGAGTTTGATTACTGGGAGCATGACGTTGACGGCACGCGGGATATCATCGCCCGTTATGGTCCCGAGCTGACGGACGGCATCCTGTCGCTCCATTACCTCTGGATCGAGGACCGGTATTACATGGTCGACTTCAGCAAGGAAAGTTTTGGTGAGATCGTCACGGCGACCGACAGTGTCACGGCGGCTCACGAACGCTATTACGAAGGCATCCAGGCGCTCGTCATGACGAACCTCGGGACACATCAACCAAAACGCCTCGGTCACCTGACGTTGCCGACAAAATTCATTCAAGCCTATCCGCTCGAGCAGACGCCGGCGAACTTGGATGAGACGGTCCGGAAAATCCGGCAGGCGGACTTTACGCTTGATCTCAATACGGCAGGATTGCGGAAACCGTTGTGCGGTCTTTCCTATCCTTACCCGGAACTCCTGCAACTCACGCAGTCTTTAGGCATTCCGCTCGTTTACGGATCGGATGCGCACCTCTCGAAAGACGTCGGTGCTGATTTTGATTTGAAGTGGTAACAAAAAAATCCGGATGCCCCATGGCGTCCGGGTTTTATTTTTACGTCGGATACGGAAAACCATCCGAGCTGACAGGAGCGATCGTTACAGCCAACTGTTGCAGTTGAGAAAGCGACAGATTTCCGGTCACAAGGACGAGTTGATCGTCATCCACATAATACAGGTTTGTACCTTGCTTTTTCTGTTGTACGTAAGCCGTTCGACCGTCTGCAAGTGTGCTTGCCTTCCAATCAGATGAAGGAACGTCTTGTTTCGGAAGGACGGTAATTACTACAGCATCAGTTTTCGTATGAAATAGCCACATCCGACTGGAATCTTCACTGGAAATTGAACTACTGCCAATTGCTTGAAATGTCGAGAACGGTAGCTTCAGACCGTTCGCCGCACTTATAATTTTTATCGGTTTGATATCTTCATAGAGACCGCTCTTTAAGATCCAGCTCTTTGCCTGACGTTGGTACGTCAAGATGGCAAGACGCTTAGCACCTTTCGGGTACTGGAGCGTGACATAGGAACGGTCTCCGACGACGACACTACTCCAAAGATCGGTCGCTGTCGGATGAGCCGACGTCCCATCCCTAAATTGAAACTTCAGGTGACGACGGACACCTTCTTCAAATGAATCTGCCTCTTGCGGAAATGCATCAACCTTGATTCTCTTCACGATGGCATCTGATGTGGTTCCACCATCAACAGTGGTATCGTCTATCCATTTCGTTTCTTGCTGACTGGATGCAGGAATTTGTTCCGGTTCCGCGCAACCGGTCAAGATACCCGTAATCACTAGGGCACTGACCAAACATGTTCGTTGAAATCGCATAGGTCTCTCCCTTTCCTTGTTTTTCCTTTCTTCCAGTATCGCACGGTTTATCATGACGCTTTTCATCAAACTGACAAAGAAGGGAAAAGAGAATTTCCTCAAAAAAAGATTAGCCATCTCTTCAATTTAAGAAGAGGACTAATCTTTTTCACATATCTATTTCACTCTAAATTGGCATGTTTGCCGTACATTGTTTTTGAATCAAGTTGTTTCGCCGCCATGATGTGGAGAATCAAAGCATCGTAGAACAGCAACATCGTTTGTTCAAATAATGATCCCATCGGCTGAACCGTTTCGTCTGCCGTAGCCGTCCGTTCTTTCGGCACTCCCGGTAGCTTGACGGTTAAGTCTGCTAACTTCGCCAGTGTCGACGTCGGCTCAATCGTGACGACCGCGACGGTTCCACCGATCTGTTTCGCTTTCTCGACGATTGGGACAAGTGTTTTCGTCTCACCGGATCCTGATCCGATGATCAACAAGTCTCCTTCACGCAAGTTCGCGGTGACCGTCTCACCGACGACATATGCATCGAAGTTCATATGCATCAGACGCATGACAAACGCTTTTCCCATCAAGCCGGAGCGACCGGCTCCAGCGAGAAAGATCCGGTCTGCCTTCAGAACGGCTTCCGCGAGTTGCGTCGTCTCGGCTTGATCAATCGCTTCGACCGTCGACGTCAGCTCTTGTACAATCGTTTGAATATGTGTCATTTACGCCTCTTGCAGCATCCGACGCATCGTTGACGCTGTTCCTTGTTTGTCGTCTTGTCCGGTAATTCCGCCACCGACGATGATGAGGTCTGGGCGTGCTGCGATGACTTCTGGTAATGTCTCCATCTTGATTCCGCCCGCAACTGCTGTTTTAGCGTTTTTAACAACGGATTTGATTGTTGCAAGATCCTCGAACGAGTTTTGACCGACGGCTTGAAGATCGTAACCTGTGTGGACACAGATGTAGTCAACACCGAGTTCATCGAGTTCTTTCGCACGTGTCGCGATATCTTTGACAGCGATCATATCCACCAAAATCTTCTTGCCTGATTTTTTCGCTTCTTCCACGGCACCTTGGATCGACATATCTTCGGCAGCTCCAAGAATCGTCACGATGTCAGCACCGTGTGCGACAGCTTGGCTGACTTCATAGCCGGCAGCATCCATGATTTTTAAGTCGGCGAGAACCGTTAAGTTCGGGAATGCCGCTTTCATTTCTTTAACGGCACGAAGCCCTTCGTTGATGACGACCGGTGTTCCGATTTCAACGATATCCAAGTTTTCTTCACCAATTTCTTTGACTAAAGCGATGGCACCTGCTGTATCTACTAAATCGATTGCGAGTTGTAATTTCATAATTTATCTCTCCCATTCTTCTCTCTATTTATGGATCCTGGCACTTCCTTCTGACGTTCGTGAAGGAACATGACTAAATATAATCCTGATAGACGAACTTGGGAAGTACGCACTTTTAATTTACATAGTGCGGTTTTTCATACATAGTGCGGAAAAGTATACTGTCGATGACAAGAGGGCTATACTGAAAAAGGAGGTGGATTGATGCCACATTTTGAAGACCGGCAGTTTAACTGTGAAAAGGAATTGACCCTATCGATCATCGGGGGGAAATGGAAGATGCTGATTCTTTGGCACCTCGGGAAAGAAGGCACCAAACGCTTCGGAGAGCTGAAAAGTCTGATGCCCGGCATTACGCAACGGATGCTCGTCAATCAGTTACGGGAGCTGGAAGATCACCATATCATCCACCGGGAAGTCTATCCGGTCGTTCCGCCGAAGGTCGAATATTCGTTGACACCACATGGCTACAGCTTGATGCCGATTCTGGACGCGATGTACGACTGGGGTAAGGATTACGCCAAAAATGTCCTCGAAGTCGAGTTCGAACAACAGAAATTATCCCAATAAAAAAGGTGCTCGTCTGTCCCGTCTCAATCTGAGAGGAGGCAATCGAGCATCTTTTTTTAGACTTCTTCTGCTATAAATATTTTCGACATCGCCAGTTCATCGACGTACTCGCCATCAATCAATAGCGAGGCAATCCGCGTGCCTTCGATGTTGAAACCAAACTTATGATAAAGCTCGATCGCCCGCAGGTTATCTTTCCGAACCGTCAGTTCGAGCCGGACGAGTCCCGCTTCAACGGCAAAGGCATCGACTGCTTCGAGCAATCCGACCCCGAGGCCTTGACCGGTATAGGCATCGAGCAACCCGATGACAAGGTTCGCCCGGTGACGGATTCGGCTTGGTTTGCCACCGACGACTAGTACATAGCCAACGAGTTGCTCATCGACATCGACGACAAAGATGTCCGAGTTCGCCGCCTGACCAAATCGTTCGATGAACGCTTCCGCCTGCTCCGTCGACATGCTGCGTTCTTCCGGTTCATACAACATATATTTCGTTTCCCGATCAATCCGTCGCATCAAATCCGATAAGGCCTTTCCGTCCATCAACGTTGCACGTCGTATCATAGATGTCAGCTCCATTTCCATAAAACATAATATGAAAAAAATTAGTTCTTTTAGTGTACTTGATTAAAACGTAACACGTAACCCTTTTTGACATCTTGAATTGCTCTGCACTGCATTTCTTATCAACAAAGATGTCGTTTAAGTAGTATACGTGTAATCCGGTACATTCCCCTTTTTATGAACAGGGTGATTCTTTGATTTGATGAAGAATTAAGTCCACGATGTCTTGTTGACTCATATCGGTGGTGAGCATTATTTCTCCGTTTATCCCTAACTGATCGTTCGGAATCCACCAGGTATTTAAACGTTCTTCTCCAAACTCTTTTGCAGAGGAACGTAACTTATGTCGCTCGACCGTTTCTGTAAAAGGTAAATCAAAGTAATAGGCAAAGACGTGATAATCAAAGTAGTCAACGAGATCAAGTAGTAGTTCTTTATAAACTTGTTTTTTCAATATTCCCTCTAAAATAACCACTTTGCATGTACCTTTACCAAATTCCGTAATTCTTTTAATTAGCTCGATTGACATATTCCCCAGTGAGTCCGGTACCATTAGCATCTCGCGACGTACAATATCTTGTGAAACAAGCAGTGTTTCTTCCCCTAAATTTTTTTGAAGCATTTTTGCAATTGTTGTTTTACCACTTCCAGAATTCCCACGTAAAATAATCAATTTCGTCTCGATTTTAATCAGACCTTTCAAAATTAAATTCCGAAATGAATCATGTACTTTTCTTCTTCTATCGCTTTTATAATGATCAAAATCAGTTTTTGAAGTTCCTTAGATTTTTTAAAATAAGTTGAAGAAATGACGATATCATAAAATAATGAAAGTGACTCAGGTGGAATAATTGTAGTGCCATGGTACGCTAAACCACAAGCTGATCGATTAAATGTCTGGAAATATGTTTTCATAATTAACAGTTGCTCCATTAAGCCGCTAACGACATTATCACCCACACTAATGCAATTAAACTTTTTTGGTTCATAATCAATATAAATCGAGAGATTTTTGTGGTTATCAATAATCCCAAACTCGTGGGTAAGTGCTATAGTTTTAACCTTCTCATCGTTAACGTATTGGACTTAACTTCTTCATTCCAAGTATATCTTTTTAGTATTAATACAACTCTGATTTCAAAGATTTTTTACTATCGTTGTCTTACCAATTCCAGAATTTCCATACAAAATGATAAGTTCTATTTCTACTGGAATCTCACATTTGTAATAAATAAAAATAAACAAATATTTTAGATGATTGAAAACATCTGTATCTTATTATAAAAATTTGTTTAAAGCTTTTTTGTTAACATTTAAGCTTAACTAGGATTATTAATAAAATTAAATTTCACTATCCTAAATGAAATCAAAAAGAGAAGCGACAGTATTATTAGGTCGCTCCTTTCTACTTTTTCATAATTTATACAACGCTGTAGTACTTTTCTTCTAAACAATTAGAATTTTTATTCTATATCAACCATCTGCTCTAATTTCACTTCCTCGACCACTCTAATCGCCTTTATTACGTAAACGTAAACAACTCCATTTAAGGACTGATAATCTCTATAATGAATAGATTTTGCTAGTTGTTCAAATGAAGGTGTACAAATAATAAAGCGCGTCTCTCCATTAGTCTCTTCGCTTGTAAAATCGAATATTCCAAACGCTTTTTTAGCACGAATGCTTAACCGACCTTGTGTATATTCATATAAGCTCTAATTGCAATTGTGCAATGCGTTTTAAATGAACTAAGTCCTTCCGAAGATTAAAATACATCCGAAATACCATTCCTATCTAAATCTAAGAACGTATGCTGTTGATCAGTGATTCTATTATTGTCATATCATTTATATTGAAGTCTGTACCCAAGGTAACATAATTTAGCTTATATCTATCTAATCACCTAAATGGGTCATGCTGATCTGCAATCCTCCATTCCAAAAAGATGTTAATAATAAATGGCTATGTTAAAGTTAATGGTTGATTTTATATAGAAAAATGAGCCTGGATTTCCAAGCTCATTTATTCCTGTTTTTTTTTACTAAAGCACCCGTTAGTTTAAGAAGAAAATAACAAGGTAAGTGAAGTGTTATATTATAGATTTTATAATCACCCTAGTTTAAAATATTTTTTACAATATCTATAGGGTTTGTACCCTTTGGAAAATCAATTGGAAAGCCTGCAATTTCTAAAATCTCACTATTTAGATCAACACGAATTACTGGAGTTTGATTAATATTTAATCTAGTCAATTTAAAAATAGAAGCAATCTCTCCGACATATTTCCTCGCTGTAAATTGTAATTCGTCATCTGTAACTTGCTCATCAATACTTCCAAGTACAGGAGCTACAATAGCCAATAAGTAGCTAGACACTAGTTTGACTTCATCAATCTCATTTGTAGAAGCTGCATATTTAAGACCTCTTACGATATCTGAATAGACATCACTAATTTGCTCTTTAGATTGAGTTAAAAGGTATTGAATTTCCTCTACTGCTGCGTTTGGTTTACCTGTAATTACATCAGTAACTGTTTGGTAATAATTTTCAATAGTCCCTTTCCTTAATATAAAACAACCAGCTAATTCTAAAGTATCAAATAAAGAAATTAACCTCTTCTTTATACCATATAGAACTTCTCCATTTTGGAGTTTTTTAATATCTTCGCTAGGCATATTTAATAGTACTGCCATTCCAGCTCTTTTTTTAGCAATTATTTCCTCCTTAGAAGTATCACGGTTAATCCAGTAAGAATGTTTTTCAGCTATTGGGAGTAAAATATCCCAATAATTATCAATAGCAAGTTTAAAATCAGTATTAATTGACCGAGAAAAAGAAATGATATCACTATGCCCCATTTCTTGAATTTTTTCAACCAATTCTTCATTACTTGAAAAAATATCCAAGAACGTAATATGATCAGCTAATGTATCCAAATCGGTTAAAACTACTGGTTTTTTTCCTATTAGCCTAAATAATTTAACAACTACGGGTAATTCACCTTTACCAATAACAGGAACCAATTGTGAACCTGCTGCCTCCAAAAATAAGCCCAAATGCTGATTTAATGCATTACAAATTAACACATCACTTGGACCTTCAACTAACAGTGGCCTAGAACTAAAGAAAGCAGACTTATGGGCTTGTCCTAATCTAGTAAGTAACTCCCTAACCTTTCTATTTTGTAGTTCACTAGTTTGTGGTTCTATTTGTTTAGGTTTACTCAAAGTAGATTCGAAAAAAACAATTTTTGTTAGGTCTTCTGGCATTAAAATATCCAAGAACTCTGTTGAGTGTGTTGCCAAGACAACCATTTTTTTTGATGTATCTGTAGGATTTCCGGCAACTCTTTTTATTTCCTGAAATAAAAAAGATTGTAGCTGTGGATGTAATGATATTTCGGGCTCATCTAGTAAAAGCACACTTACCTCATTGTCATATAATGCAGTTAAAATAGTTACTAATTGTAATAGACCACTTGCCTCTCTTGCCGATGAATAGGGCTCACCGCCTATGGTACTAAATTTTACTTTTAAATCACCAGAATCCCATTCTATAATCATGTTCCTATTAAAGAGTGTACTTAATCTTTCACTCACCTTTATTTGTATATCAGTTCTTATACTCAATGTGTGGAAGTCACCTATAGCACTTTCAGACTGATGGCGATACTCCCTTAAGTTAGCTCCTCCAAATGAAGCCAGTTCATAATTTATTCCTCTCGTACCATCATAGTTAGAACGATAATTTTCTAACTGTGAAAGTCTACCTGCTGTTAACAATCTTACTTTTCTATTAAACGCAGTAACTCCAAATTGCTCCTTCAATTTTCTGAGAACTTGAGATTTACCTGAACCATTTGGCCCTAAAAATGTTGTTATTCCACCATAAAAATTTATTCTTAACGGTTGTGAACAAAATTGTCCTGGTATTTGTACTTCTTTAAAAAACGGATAGGTCATAACTTTTACCACCTTTATTTTTGAAAATAACATCCTCAGTTAAATATTACCACAAGGCGGTATTATACTCTTCAACTAACCTGCCCCGTTAGCCATCCATGAAGTGCAAAATCAGCGCTTCGCCACAAAGAATGAAAATGGTGAAAAACCGTCCATACTGATTCTACGGCTGGGAAAGAAAGGTCGATGAACTATGGTGCGTTAAAGCTCATCCGTTAGCCTGACTCCAACGACTACGGTGCACCACTGACTGTCGCTCCCTTACGGGAAGCACACATGGTAGATTAATCCTATTCTGATTGTTGCACCAGCCTCCAATAATAATTAGAGCCGTAGAAAGGATGTTTTTCAATGGATGTAGTCATTGAAAGAGCATGTAGTATAGATGTTCATAAGGACAATATAACCGCTTGCATTATCACACCAAAAGGAAAGGAGATTAAAACTTTTTCAACTAAAACTATTTTTTAATACAGTTGGTAGACTGGATTAAAGAGAATAACTGTACGCATGTTGCCATGGAAAGCACAAGTGTTTACTGGAAACCTATTGTGAACTTATTAGAAGCTGAAGATATTGAGTTTCTAATTGTGAATACCCAACATATGAAGGCGGTCCCAGGACGTAAAACAGATGTGAAGGACGCAGAGTGGATTGCTAAACTCCTTAGTCATGGACTTTTAAAAGCTAGTTATATTCCCGACAGAAATCAACTAGAACTCCGAGAACTAGTTCGATACCGACGAAAAAGCTCAGAGATCCTTAGCGATGCTTTACATTTTATTCCCACATTATAAAGAACCAAATGAAAAATAGCCTGAACAATTTATACACCTTCTTCCGTTTATTAGCTTATTCTGGTATGCGTAAAGGCGAAGCATTAGCACTCACTTGGAAAGACTTAAATCTTAAGGATGACGAAAGAAATTATTATCAATAAAGCATTAAGTTGTGGCAAGGCCAGTATATTGTATGTTAAGTCCACTAAAACAGATACTGCACGTACAATCAAAATGGAAATACCAACAATGACGATTTTAAATGAATGGAAAAAGAAACAGCAGAAAACCTATTTAATACTTGGCTATAATACACTTCAAACAAATCAATTAGTATTCAGCAACGTAAAAAATAGCTACCTTCAGCCAACTAAGATGCAAGATTGGCTAAAGCGAATCCTAAAAAAATACAATTTACCAGAAATTAAAACACATGGTTTCCGCCATACTCATTGTTCTTTACTGTTTGAAGCGGATGCTAAGATTAAGGAGGTACAAGATTGTTTAGGACATACCGATGTAAAGACGACGTTGAACATTTATGCTCACGTTACGAAGGAGGTTAAAGAAGGCGCTATACAGAAGTTTGAGAGTTATTTAAATAACTAATATTAGAGTCATAGTAAAAGAGGTTACAATTGCAGCCTCTTTTTAATCTAATTATCCATTTTAAACCAATATGAGCTATAATTTAAATACTCTATATTCGAAAGGAATGATAAGCATATGAGTATATATTTTTGGAAAAACAATGAATTTATTAATGACTTTAGAAAGACATTAACAACTGAAAATATTTCTTTAATTAACATCGCTACAGCATATATATCATTAAATGGTACTCAACATTTAAAAGAAGCAATTAATAATATAAATTTAGATAAAACAGATATACAAATATATTGTAGCTCCAGCTTTAACGATCAAGAACCTGCAAGAATATTAAAATTACTTTCAACTTTTTCTACAGTTTATATTGTAAGTGATCCTTTTTTACATAGTAAAGTGTATGAAATACATAAATCTGATTCCATCACTATTTACTCTGGTTCTGCTAATTTAACTGAAGGCGGTCTATCGAATAATCGTGAACTCATGGTTAAACATATTACTGATGAATCTAGCCTATCCGAGTTTTGGGATACGCTGTGGCAAGAATGTGTTATCGTAAACAATGAAGTCATTAATTTATATGAGGATTATCCAGTCTATACTCCTTCAGAACCTATACAAAAGGCTACTCTGAAATTGAAAAAAAAGCTAAGTATTATCTATGAAGAACAGTGCATAGAAAGCCATTATCCTGAATTGACAGGATTTTTCTTTGATGAATCGGACTATAGCGTATTTAATAAAAAATATTGGGAAGACTCCTCTACAAGCATAAAATTAAAACGAAAAGCAACACAAGATAAATTTCACGAATTAAACGAAGCAATTAAATCCTTTGCTAATAGCCATGATTTACATCCTCATTATAAAAAAGAAAACCTTACAAGTGGAATTGATCCATCTATTTATAATTTCGGGCGAGTAACAGGAATCTGGATGCGTTATGGTAAACATAAATCTGAGCTCAATCCATTTGGAAGTACTGGATTCGGGAAAAAGTCATCACCTATTGAACAGTTCCATAAGCATGCATGTCTGCAGTTATCTATTGGGGCAGAAGGAATTAATTTGGGTATGTTCCATAGTACGGCAAATGACGGCGTAGATTGTGGATATGTAGATGATAACTGGGAAAATGTGAAACAACTGATTTTGAAAGAATATGACAAAATCGTAGGCTATGAATTTGTTTGGACCTTTTATAGCAACAAAGAAAATCTACATAAGGCTTCATTTGATATAGACAAAGGAACGGCTACTGAGTTTGTCAATTTCTATAGAAAATACGATATGGCTGGCTTTGAAAGCTTTTTTATGAGACATTACGAAACCCATGACCTCCGTATCAAAACCTATAAAAACATTCTAAATGAGGTATACGAGACATTTGAAGCAATTTTACCTTTATATAAAGCTATGACGTTTAGAATTCCTGTAAATCAAAGATAGTGAATTTTAAAGAAGCATATTCAAAAAAGAATGTGCTTCTTCAATTAGACAATAAATTAACTACGGTTTTAACTACGACTAAATAACATTCAATGATATTCCATAAGCAAACAAAAAGTCAAAACCCCTATTTATCAAGGGTTTTGACTTCATTTGAAATCCACTGATTTCGTCGTATGGAGACGGTGGGAGTCGAACCCACGTCCGAAGGCATCGTATACTTAAGCTTCTACGTGTGTAGTCAATTTATTGGGATCTCGTCGTCAGGCTGCCAATTGA
>Ga0308158_10004799_pt1 | contig 11292 bp, 11 predicted proteins | sample PhyBR2_FD_201038 | JGI IMG/M metagenome (GOLD analysis project Ga0308158, IMG submission 201038) | Phyllosphere microbial communities from UC Gill Tract Community Farm, Albany, California, United States - DLSLB.R2 | ecosystem: Host-associated > Plants > Phyllosphere > Unclassified | place: USA...
CGATCCGCGCGAGGACGGCAACGACCTTCCCAAGCCAGCAGCGACGACGGTCGCCAAGCCCCCAAAGGAACCCGCTGATGCGTGACACAACCTCAGCCCCCGGCAAGCCCGGTGCAGTGAAGACCATTGGCGGCCGGCCGGCCCCAGGCGCGAAGCCGACGCCAGCACCGGCGGGACAGCCGCGCGGGGTCGTCGGCCGGATCCAGAGTCGGCAGCGGCCAGGCGCTCTGCCGATTCCCGCCAAGCGCGACGTGGCCGCGTTCACGCCGGCGCCGGTTCTCGATCGCTGGAACGCCGACGCGGCCGGCGTACGCCCCGCGGCCGTCGAGACGGGTGACAATGTCATCACCATGTTCGACATCATTGGTGAGGACTGGTGGAGCGGCGGCGGTATCACCGCCAAGAAGGTATCGGCGCAGCTGCGCGCGATCGGCGATCGTCCGGTCGAGGTCCAGGTCAACAGCCCCGGCGGCGACATGTTCGAGGGCCTGGCGATCTACAACGTGCTGCGCGAGCACCCGCAGGCGGTGACGATCAAGGTCATGGGCATGGCCGCATCAGCCGCGTCGGTGATCGCGATGGCAGGCGATACCGTCGAGATCGGCGCCGCGAGCTTCATCATGATTCACAATTGCTGGGTCGGCGCGGTAGGCAACCGGCACGATATGGCTGAAGTCTCTGCGTTCCTCGCGCCGTTCGATCAGGCAATGGCGGACGTCTACGCGCAGCGAACCGGCAAGACGTCGGCCGAATGCGCAAAGTGGATGGACGACGAGACGTACATGTCCGGATCCGTCGCGATCGAGCGCGGCTTTGCCGACGAGCTGCTCGCGGCCGACAAGACCAAGATCGATGGCGACGCGAAGGCCTCCGACACCAGCGTCAACAAGGTGCGCGCGATGGAGCTGGCGCTTGTCGCCGGCGGCGCGACCCGCGCCCAGGCGCGCGCGCACATCAACGAGATCAAGGGCACGCCAGGCGCTGCCCAAGACCCTGCCGACACGCCAGGCGCTGGCGGCGATCCCGAGTTGATCAGTGCCATGCAGGCGCTGCTCGACGATTTCCGCAGCTAAACACGAGGCTTTGCCGTGAAGAAAATGAATATGACTGCCCTTGTGGCGGTCGCGAACGTGTTCGCCCATCCGATCCGCGCACTATTCCCGCCGGCCAAGCCGGCGCTAACGCTGACCGCACCTGTCGTTCCCGCAATGCCGCGGGCAATGACCGGCCTCATTCGCGCTGACGTCACCGGCGACCCGAAGGCCATGATCGCGGCGCTGCAGGGCGCGCACAACGAGTTCAAGGCCACCGTCGAAGCAAATGTCGGCAGGAAGGCCGACAGCGTCGAGGTCCAGGCGAAACTCGATCAGATCAACGCGACGATGAACACGCTTGAGGTGTCGCTTAACGAGCACGCGCTCAAGATCGCCGGCCAGCAGATGGCGGGCGGTGGCAAGGCTACCCCGGCGGACCCGGAGTACAGCGGGACGTTCGCGTCGTTCATGCGCGGCGGGTCGCGCGACGACGAGCAGAAGCTCGCTGCAGCGCAGAAGGCCGGCGTGCGCGCCGCCATGTCGGAAGGCGTGCCGGCGGATGGCGGCCTGCTCACGCCGAACGAGTGGGATCGGACGATCACCGGCCGTCTCAAGCAGATCTCGCCGATGCGCGCCGAGTCGACCGTGATCTCGATCAGCAAGGCCGCCTTCACCAAGCTGTTTACCGATCGCAACGTCGGTTCGGGTTGGGTCGGCGAAACGGCGTCGCGCCCGGCAACCGCCACGCCGCAGTTCACCGCGCTCGGTTTCGGCCTCGGCCAGCTCTATGCGAACGCGGCAGCGTCGCAGGATCTGCTCGACGACGCCGAGATCGATCTCGAGAACTGGCTGACCGACGAGATCGAGACCGAGTTCTCGCGCCAGGAAGGCATCGCCTTCGCCGTTGGTGACGGCGTCAACAAGCCGAACGGCTTCCTCAATTACGCTCAGGGCGGTGGTGCAGCAGAGCGTCATCCCTGGGGCGCTATCGAGGTGCTGAGCAGTGGCGGTGCCACGTCGATCGCGACCGATAAGGTCATCGACGCGGTGTACAAGCTGCCGGCGATCTATACGCCGAATGCCAAGTTCTTCATGAACCGTTCGTCGCTCGGCTCGATCCGCAAGCTGAAGGACGGCCAGGGCAACTACATCTGGCAGCCGACCTTCGTCGCCGGCCAGCCATCGACGCTGATCGGCTACCCTGTGGTCGACCTGCCCGACATGCAGAACGTCGCGGCCGATGCACTCGCGTTGGCCTTCGGCGACATGCGCGAGACCTACCTGGTCATTGACCGCATCGGCGTCCGGATCCTGCGCGATCCGTACACCAACAAGCCGTACGTCTGCTTCTACGTGACGAAGCGCGTCGGCGGCGGCGTCAAGAACCCGGACTCGATGAAGATCATCAAGATCGGCGCCGCGGCCTAAAATTAAGCCTGTCCGGGTCGGCCACGTGCCGCCCCGGGCTTTTTGAAGCGCCGCTCGAAACGACGTTTCAACAAGCCAAGGAGAAACCGAATGGACGATCTCATCAAGCTGCTCGAAGGCAGCGTCACCAACGTCAAAGCGGCCCTGCGCGGTCTATCGCACGATGATCTGCTGAAGCTGCAGTCGGCCGAGAAGAACGGCAGCAAGCGCGAGGCCGTTCTGAACGCGATCGACAGCGCGTTGAATCAGGCCGACACGGCGCGCACTGGCGGCATGGTCAAGATGACCACCGGCGGGCTCGGCATCGCATCCGGACTCGACAAGTCGGCGCCGGCCGACCTCGCTGCCGCGTCCGAGTTCTCGACCTCCGGTGCGGCACGTCAGGTGACCGATATCGATGTCGGCCACCCGGCCGTCGACAATGATCCGCGCGCCAATACGACCGAGACAATGAACCGCATCGATTTCAACGATCCCGGCAAGTCGGGTCGTGATGTCGTCGACGACGCGCTGAAGGCGCGGGGCTGACCCAGTGGCTGACCTCGTCTCGCTCGATGACGCACGGCTGCAATGCCGGCTCGCTGAAGACGAGCGGGACGAGGATCAGCTGCTGATCGGCTACATCGCTGCCGCGCGCCGAGCGTGCGGTGCGATCACTGGTTTCGACCTGTCGGCCACAGCCCCGATCGCCATCGCCGCTGATGACGCCGCAGTCGTGAAGCAGGCGATGCTCGTCATCATCGCGCATTGGTACGAGAACCGCGACGCCGGCGAGATACCAAAACAGGCCAACTGGCTGCTCGGAACGAGCCGTCGGCGGAGGCTGTAAGGATGGTCCCGCAGGATAAGCTCGACCGCTTGATCACAATCGAGCGGCCGATCGCCGACGACAGCCTCGACGGCGCCGGTTCTGGGGCGTGGGAGCCCGTCACGAAAGTCTGGGCCAACCTCCAGGACATGCTACCGAGCCGCGGCGAACGCCTGGCTGGCGGTATCAACGTCGCGTCGCGGCCAGCGAGGGTTCGCATGCGGTACCGCACCGATATCGACAGCAGCATGCGGTTCGTTCTCGGCACGCGCATCATGCAGATCACCGCCGGCCCGGCCGAGCTTGGCCGGCGGTACCGTATGGAGTTCATAGTCGAGGATTACACCTCAGCGGGCAACGCGGCCTGATGCCAAGCGTCAAAGACCGGGGCGCAGTCGAGCGAGTTATCGCGGGGCTGCCCGCCCAGATCGAGGCGAAGTTGCTGCGCGGCGCGGCGCGCGCTGGCGGCAAGGTGCTGCTCGACGAGACGAAGAGCCGCTCACCGACGGAGAAGGTGACCGAGGCGCTGACGCTGCGCACGAAAAGCGAGCCGGGACGGATTGTCGTGAGGGTCGGCGTGAAAGGTCAGTGGCCGCGTTCGCTTGCGACCTGGGCCGAGTACGGCACGGACCCGCATTTCATATCGGTCGATGACAGCCAGCGGGAGGGCAAGAGCGTCCGCCGGATCAATGAAACCGGCGCCGAGTCGCTCCGCATCGGCAACAACTTCGTCGGCAAGACCGTCCACCACCCGGGCGCCAAGGCCGACCCCTTTCTGCGCCCCTCGCTCGACCATAGTGCGGCGGCGGCGCGAGTTGCGATGCAAAGCTACGTCAATGCCCGCGTCACTCGCGGTGGCATCATCGGCGGCGAGGAACCGGAAGGGACCGACGAATGAGCGGTGTCGAGATCATCGGCGAGCTGCTGCGCGCGTATGAACCTCTAACCGAGCTGATGCAGCCCGCCAGCATCAAGGCCGGTAAGCTACCCGACAACGTCGTGCTGCCCGCCATCCTGATCCGCAGCGTGACGCTGATCGATCGGCAACGCCTGAAGCGTGAAGCGCTGGTCCGTTCCGTCGAGCGTGTGTCCGTGGCGGTGCGCGCCGCGAACTATCGAGATCAGAAGGTCGCCATCACGCTCATCCGGCGGTGCTGCCGGGACATGACCGGCGACCTTTCGGGCTGTTTTCGTGTCTCGATCCTCACTGCTGGCACCGGCCCTGACGTCGGCGGCCCCGCGAACAGCTTCGAGCAGACCCAGGACTTCCGCGTCAGCTTCGACGCGGCAGCGTGAGAAAAGAGGAATCTATCATGTCCGTTACCACTGCCACGCCGATCAAGGCTTTCGTGCTGCGCGATTTCAAGGACGCCACCACCGAAGAGAGCTTCTCCGCGAAGGACACCCCCGACCTGGAAGCCGGCCGCTTCGAGAATTTCAGGGCTGCCGGTTTGGTTCGCAAGGCGACCGCCCGCGAGGCGAAGCCCGCCGCGTAACCCGCTCGCCCGCCGCCCGGCGGGCGATATCCCGCCGGCGCCCGCCGGCATGACGACACGAGGACTATCACTATGGGTTCCCAGACCGCCGCAGGCTCGTCGCTTGCGATTTCCGTTGCCTCGCCAGCGACTGCGGATGCGACCGGCTATGCCGCGCTCACCTTCACCGACGTCGGCCAGGTCGAAAAGCTCGGCTCGATCGGCGCCAGCTTCGCCAAGGTCGAATTCCAGCCGCTCAAGGGTGCAAAGCAGAAGTTCAAGGGCTCGGCCGACTATGGCGCGCTGCAGCCGTCGATGGCGCTCGACAGCTCCGATGCCGGCCAGGCGATCATGCAGACGTCGGCCGATGACGAGAGCCAGAAGCTCTATTCGTTCCGCGTGACGTATCCGGACGGTGCCAAGCGCTACTTCGGCGGCCGCAACTTCGGCATGCCGGAAACCGCCGACGGTGCCGACAGCATGCTGACCGGCGCTCCGACGATCGAGATCTGCACCAAGATCGTCAAGGTCGCTGCGCCGACCACCTGATCCCTTTCCTGCCCGGCGCCCGCGACGCCGGTCCATATGCGCCAGCTCGGCCCGTCGTCGCGGGTCGCGAGCCGGGCTGGCGCACCATCCTCCCGCGAAGGACTATCTCATGACCAAGCTGCTCAACATCGCCTCACTTGCTATCGCCGCCACCGCCGCCCTGCACGTCAAGGGCCCCACCGGCGAGCCGCTCTATGCCGACGAGGCTGGCAAGCTCCCCATCCGCATCCATCTCCACGGCCCCGGCAGCCGTCCCTATGGCGCCGTCGAATCACGTCAGTCCGCGCGCGCGCTGAAGCGCATGCAGGACAACGACGGCAAGATCACCGCGGCGACCCAGGAAGAGCGCATCGCCGAGACGGCCGAAGACCTCGCCGCGATCACCGTGTCGTTCGAGAACTTCGACTATCAGCCCGAAGGGGCCAGTCTCACCGGGCAGGACATGTTCCGCGCCGCATATGCCGATCAGGGTATTGGCTACATCACCCGCCAGGTGGCGAAGTTCGTCGCCGATTGGGGAAACTTCAAGGCCGCATCGAAAGCGGCCTGACCCTCTATATCCGGCATATGGCGTGGCTTCAGGCCACGCCAAAGCCGGACCCTCGATCACGGCGAGCCAAGTTCGTAGAGGACTCTCCCGTTCCCCGGCTCAGTCGGATCGAGAAGATGAAGCGCGACAAGATCGTGCCACCTATGCCGCCCAATCCGGCGCCGCATATCACCGACCGGCTGATCGAGATGGGCCTGACCCAAGCGGCCGGCATGGGCGCCGTCCCGCTATCTTGGCTTGAGATCAACGCGTGGTGCGAACGTACCGCTGTTGACCTTGAGCCATGGGAGGCGCGGCTGATCCGCCGCCTCTCGGCTGCCTACCTCGCCGAAAGCCACAAGGCCGACGTCGAAACCTGCCCGCCTCCATGGCGCGCAGCGGTGACCGCACGTGAGCGTGAGATCGAAGAAGCCAAGCTCCGCGCCGTGCTGGGCTGAACCTCGAAAGGAGGCCGCGATGATTGACGACGACGGCGCGGCCTCCCTCGAGGTTGGCTTCATCCTCAACACAGAAGGCGCGTTCGCCGAGCTGCTGCGCTTCGGCCAGATGTTCAGCTCCGAGACGCAGGACTTCATTCGCAATTCGGCGCGTATTGAAGCCGCGGCGGGTGGGATCAAGCTTGCCGGCGCAACCAGCGCAGTCGCCAATTTCGGTGCCGCGGCAACCCGCGAGGGCGCCAACGCGGCGCGCGAATTCGCCCGCGTCGAGAAGGCAGGCGAGGCGATGGCGCGCCAGCTCGAGCGTCAGAACAGCGTGTTTGGCAAAACTCGCGAGGAGGTCCGCAGCACTACGGCCGAGTTTAGAGCGTTCGAAGCCGAGCAGCAGGGCCTGACCGAGCTTGCCGGACGGATCCGCAGCGAAGAGCTGGCCTTGGTCACCGCGACCAATCAGGCCGCGGCTGCGGTAGATGCTCAGGCGGAAGCCCTGCGGCAAGCGGCCTATGCTCACCAGATGTTCGAGGCTCGCGTACGCGCCGGCGTCGTAGCGCTGCGCGAGGAAGAGGCTGCGAGCCTCGCTACTGCCGCGGCGCTCGATGCGCAGGCGCGTCGTGAGGCTGCACTCGCCAGCGCGATGTTCGAGGCGCGCGCCAAGCAGGGCATGCGCGACTATAACGAGCAGCAAGCAGCCGCAGAGATCGCTCAGCGTGAGGCCAACGCAGCGGCGATGCGCCTCGAGGGGTTGGCGGCCGAGCAGCTGGCGCGCGAGCATGGCCAGCTGGCTTCGGCCGTGCGCGCGTCGCATGATGCACAGGTCGCCGATGCGGCCGCAGCCGAGCAGCTGCGCATGTCGACCGATCCTCTGTATGCGGCGACGAAAAAGCTCAACGCCGAGATCGCGGAGTCGACGCGGTTATATCATGCCGGCGCAACCGCACCCGCGGAATACGCGCGTCAGCAGGACGTGCTGACCAGCCAGCTTCGCCAAACCGGGCAGGCGCACGAAGAGATGGCCGGATCGATGCGGAAGGGCGGCGGGGCGTTAAAGAACATCGCCGTCCAGCTGCCCGACATCACGCAAGGATTGCTCACCGGTCAGAAGCCCATGCAGGTCCTTATCCAGCAGGGTGCGCAGATCTTCCAGGTCGCGCAAATGGCAGAGGGCGGGCTGAAGGGCTTTGCGGGAGAGGTAGGCGGGCTGGCGCTCGCGTTCCTGCCGGCGATCGCGGCCGCATCGGTTGCCGGTGTCGCGCTGTATCGCTGGAAAGAGCAGATCAACGATGACGCCGGCATGAAGAAATACGCCGAGGGTCTCGGGCTGACGTCCAAGGAAATGAAGAAGCTCGGTGATCAGTCGATCACGACTGGCGACATGGTTTCCGGCGTCTGGAAGACGATCACTGACGGCCTCAACCTGGGTGGGTCGGGCAAGTCGCTGATGGACTATCTGTTCTCGCCGAACGACGCGCAGCAGGTGCAAGGCTTCCTGGCGTCGATCTATGGCACGTTCACCGGCACCTATGCCGCGATCGTCGAGCTATGGAGCAGCATCTCGACGTCGGTGTCGGCCTATGTCTCGGCTGCAGCCACGGCCGTCGCGCAGTTCTTTGCCCCCGTCGTCGCTGCGGCCCAGTGGGCCGGCAACGGCATCGCCCAGATCTTCAACGCTATCTACAACCGCGTTGCCGGCTGGCTGAAGTCGATCGGCAGCGCAATCAGCGACTTCGCCGGCCCGATCCTGAAGGCCATGGGCCAGAGCGATGCCGCCACGGCCGTGACCAGCGCCGGCAGCAGCCTCGGCAAGGCGTTCGGCAAGGGCTACGCGCGGGGCGCCGGGCAGGTCGTCAACGGGACGAACAGCTTTTTCGCAACGGCTGCAGAGAACATCATCAGCAAATCGCAGGAGCGGCTGCTGAAGAAGGCCAACGAGATCAAGGCAAACCGCACGCCGAAGGCGCCGCCAAAGCCGAAGGTTGACCGGCACGCGGAATCGCTGGTGCGCGATTCCGAGGCGATCGAGGCGCAGATCCGTAATTTGTACAAGCTGGCGGATGCCTATGGCGTCTCCGGCGCCGCGGCGCTGATCGCCGAGGCCCGCGTGAAGGCCGAGAGCAAGGCGATCAAGCAGCGGGCCGACATCGAGGCGTCCGTCGACCGCCAGGTGCGCCTCGCGATTGCGCAGCGCGTCTCGGACGTCGCCAAGTCGACCGCGACCGCACGCGAGCAGGTGGCAGCGCAGATGCTGGTCAACGCACAGGTCGCAGCCGGCCTCGTGCCCGCTGCCCGCGCGGCCGAGCTGGTCAAGGATCAGATCGCGGATCTGCCATTGCTCGCCGCTATCGAGGCAGCCCGCACCCGTGGGCTGACGACCGAGGCCGAGCGCGCGACCAAGGCGCTGGCCGACCAGCGCGCCGCGCGCGCGGATCTCACCACGACCGAGCGCAGCGCGCAGTTCAACACCGACATGGCAGCCGGCAACGACCGGCTCGCTCAGATGCGCGAAGAGCTTCGCCTCGTCGGTGCGACGGACATGGAGCGGGTGCGCGCGCTCGCTACGCTGAAGGCCACGCAGGAGGCGCAGAAGTACAATCCCGGCGACCGCGCGGCCTATATCGAGCAGCAGGTCGCGATCGCCGTCGGCGCGCAGCAATTGGTCGAAAAGCAGGCGGAGCTGAATGCCGAGCTGCGCGCCACGTCCGACCTGTTCGACACGATCGACCAGAGCGCGCAGCGCGCCGCGCAGGGCATGGCCGATGCGTTCGGCAATGCCGGCACGGCGATCGGCGACGCGCTGACCGTCATGACCGGCTATTACGCCGACCAGGCCAAGCTACAGGAAGCGCACAAGGCGGCGATCGATGCGGCCGGCAACGATCAGAAGAAGATCGAGCGCGAGAACCGGCTCTTCTCGCTCCGGTCATCCTCGCAGCAGATCAGCGCGTTCGGCGACATGACCGCAGCTGCCAAGGGTTTCTTCAAGGAAGGCTCGACCGGTTATCAGACGCTGGCGACCGCCGAAAAGGCATTCCGCCTTGTCCAGTTCGCCATGTCAGTCCGCGCGATCGCGCAGGATGCGATCGAGACCGGCAGCAAGATCGCCAACAGCGTCGCGCGTATCGCGGTCGGGGCGACCGAAGCGGTGGTCAACGCCATCAAGAGCCTGCCTTTCCCGCTCAACATTGCCGCGGGCGCCGCGACCGTCGCCGCGCTGGCGGGGATCGGCGTGTCGGTCGCCGGCTCGTTTGGCGGTGGCGGCAAGAACGATCTGGCGCCCACCAACACCGGCACCGGGACCGTCTTGGGCGATTCGTCGGCAAAGAGCGGAAGCATCCGGAACGCCATCGATGCCCTGAAGGACGTCGACACCGTCATGCTGTCCTATTCGCGCGACATGGCCGCATCGCTGAAGTCGATCGACAGTCAGATCGGTGGCGTCGCTTCGCTCGTCGTCCGCGCCGGCAACATCGACGCCAGCGCCGGGGTCAACACCGGGTTCAAGAGCAACGCTACGGCAACGATGGCGGGCATCGGCATGGCGATCGGCGGCCCGATCGGTGCCGGCATCGGCGCGGTGCTGACCAAGATCCCGGTCATCGGCAGCATCCTCAGCGGCCTGTTCGGCACGAAGACCTCGGTCATCGGCAACGGCCTGTCGGGCGGACCGCAGTCGGTCGGCAGCATCCTGAACAGCGGCTTCGACGCGTCCTACTATTCGGACGTGAAGAAGAAGTCGTCGTTCCTCGGGATCTCGACCGGCACGAAATATTCGACGCAGTACGGCGCGGCGGATGCGGGGCTGGAAAAACAGTTCACACTGATCCTGCGGCAGTTCAACGATGCGATCGTGGCGTCGGCCGGGCCGCTGGGCGCGGCGACCGGCGACATTCAGAACCGCCTCAACAGCTTTGTCGTCAACATTGGCAAGATCGACCTGAAGGATCTGACCGGCGAGCAGATCCAGGAGAAGCTCACCGCGATCTTCGGCGCCGCAGCCGATGGCATGGCGGCCGCGGCTTTCCCGGCCGTCGCGCAGTTCCAGAAGGTCGGCGAAGGCACGTTCGAAACGCTCGTGCGCGTTGCCTCGACGGTCGAGGCGGTCGGCGCGTCGCTCGACCTGCTCGGTACCAGCGCGCAGACGATGGGCATTGCGGCAAAGCTCGGCCTCGCCGACCAGTTCGACAGCGTGTCCGCACTGACCTCGGCAGCCGATGCCTATTTCGAGTCCTTCTACACCAAGGAAGAGCAGGCAGCCGCGAAGACCGCGCAGTTTGCCGGCGTCTTCAGCAGCCTCGGCATGGCAATGCCCGAAACGCTGGCGGGCTTCCGCCAGCTGCTCGAGGCGCAGGATCTGACGAGCGCAGCGGGTCAGGCGACCTATGCGACCCTGCTGCAACTCGCCCCAGCCTTCGCTGACCTTCAGGCGTCGATGGAAGGCGCCAAGAGCGCGGCGGACATCGCGAGCGAGCGGCAGGATCTTCAGCGCCAGCTGCTCGAGCTGCGCGGCGACACCGCCGCTCTTCGTGCGCTCGACTTGGCAAAGCTGGATGCGAGCAACCGCGACCTGCAGCAGGAGATCTATGCCGTGCAGGACGCCCAGGCCGCAGCGTCGGCCGCCAAGACGCTGGCGGACGCATGGAAGTCGGTCGGCGATAGCATCATGGACGAGGTCAATCGCATCCGCGGCGTCACCGACGCTGCCGGGGGCAACGGCTTTGCGGCGTTGCAGGGGCAGTTCAACGCGGCCAACACCGCCGCGCGCGGTGGCGATCAGGATGCAGCGAAGACCCTGCCGGCGCTCAGCCAGGCGCTTCTGACGGCCGCGGCCGAGCAGGCGACCAGCCGGCAGGAACTGGAACGCGTGCGCGCCATGACCGCCGCCAGCCTTGAGGCGACCTATGGCGTGATCAGCGCGCTCGGCAACGGCACCACCGCGCCGACCGCCGAGCAGATGACCAGCCGACAGGAGCTCGACCGGGTGCAGGCGATGAATGATGCCAGCCGCCAGGCCGCC
>Ga0308158_10004800_pt1 | contig 11292 bp, 9 predicted proteins | sample PhyBR2_FD_201038 | JGI IMG/M metagenome (GOLD analysis project Ga0308158, IMG submission 201038) | Phyllosphere microbial communities from UC Gill Tract Community Farm, Albany, California, United States - DLSLB.R2 | ecosystem: Host-associated > Plants > Phyllosphere > Unclassified | place: USA...
CGTACACCCCGAAGCCCGGCGATATCAACCGCCAGTGGCACGTCATTGACGCCACCGACGTTGTCCTTGGTCGTCTTGCAAGCCAGACCGCAATCCTGCTGCGCGGCAAGCACAAGGCCACTTTCGCGTCCCACATGGACATGGGCGACTTCGTCATCATCATCAACGCTGAAAAGGTTGCCCTGACCGGCGCCAAGCTGGAGCAGAAGCGCGCATACCGCCACTCCGGTTACCCGGGCGGCCTGACCTCCGTCAACTACGCGGAACTGCTGGAAAGCAACCCGGTTCGCGCCGTTGAGAAGGCCATCAAGGGCATGCTCCCCAAGAACTCCCTCGCTGCACAGCAGCTGGGCAAGCTGAAGGTGTACCGCGGTGCTGAGCACCCGCACGCCGCCCAGCAGCCCAAGACTTTCGAAATCACCCAGGTCGCCCAGTAGTCCTGGCCACCAAACAACTTATCTATACAAGGAGAATCGTGGCTCAGAACGAAGAGACCACCGAGGTCGTCGAGGCCGAGGAAAACCTGACCAGCTACACCTCTGAGAGCTCAGCTGCTGAAGCTGCTCCCAAGAAGGAGCGCCCGGCCCTGACCGTTGCCGGCGCAGCTGTTGGCCGCCGCAAGGAAGCCGTTGCACGCGTCCGCGTTGTGCCCGGCACCGGCAAGTGGACCATCAACGGCCGCGAGCTGGCGAACTACTTCCCCAACAAGCTGCACCAGCAGGACGTCAACGAGCCCTTCAAGATCCTTGATCTCGAAGGCGCGTACGACGTTATCGCCCGTATCCACGGCGGCGGCATCTCCGGCCAGGCCGGCGCCCTGCGCCTCGGCATCGCCCGTTCGCTGAACGAGATCGACGTCGAGAACAACCGTCCGACGCTGAAGAAGGCCGGTTACCTGTCCCGCGACGCCCGTGTCATCGAGCGTAAGAAGGCCGGTCTCAAGAAGGCCCGCAAGGCTCAGCAGTACTCCAAGCGCTAAATCCGCTTGCACAGAAGCCCGTCCCGCCATTCGGTGGGGCGGGCTTCGCGCGTTTATTGCTCGATTCCTTTTGGTTACGCTCGCCTTCCCTTTCTAGCCCTCGACTTTGAGGTTATAGAGGGCTTGTCCGTCCACCATTTCGGCGTGGAAGTTAGCTTTGACCCACTCGTAGATCTCGGCGACGGCGGTACGGCTTCCCTGAGCGGCAATGAAATCGTCTCGGCCCAAGAAGTAGCAGATTTTGCCCTCTTGCACCTTGCCAATGAACTCTTGGAGTCCTGGTGACGGGTCGGTTCCCGCAAAGCCTCCGAGCGGCATGACCGCCCGACCAGACTCTAGCTGCAGTCTCGCCGCAGTTTGAGAGGCATAGGTGGCCGCAGCCCACGTGCACCCCTCGGATCGGCTGAGCCTACTGACTAGATCGGAACCGGGAGCCTCACCGAAGGCGATGCTGTAAGCCAAGTCGTTCTGCCCGTGTTGCATGTCATCCAGGAAGCGATTCACGCTGCCTGGATTCTTGGTGAGCAATCCAGAGACCGGGTTTGATCCGTTGTGGGCAACTGTCACGTTGTGTAGCGACGTCAGGACCGGGCCGGCCAGCAGCGCGCTGACGGCGGCCAAACCACCCAAGAGCAGAAGACAACGAGTTGGAGCTACCAGCGCCATCATCGAGGCCCCTATTGCTCCCACGGCGATAACAGCGGTAGGCACCCACACTGGCCAACCTAGAACGCTGTTGAGTAGCAGCCAGGATGTACATGCTCCGCTTAATACGGCAACTGCTGCCATGAGACGGACGGGGACTGACGACCTACGGTTCTTGACGTAGATATCTGCGGCTACACCTATGACGAGGCTGAGGGGGGGAGCCAGCGCCGCAGTGTAGTAGGTGTGTATCTGGTCACCCATAAAGCTCAGTACGAGAAAGGTGAGCAGAAGCCAAGTGGTTGCAAGGAAAGCAGTGGCTCTCGCTTCAGCGGACGCCGGCAGCAGTTTCCAGAAGATCAGTATCCCAAAGGTGCAGATGACACCACATACAAGTAACCATCCAATTTCTTGGCCGTAGTTGGAATTAAGAAGTCTTGCGAGGCCGGCATCTGAGTCGACTTGGCGGAATTGCTGAGGAACCAGATTTGCCGCGGTGTCGTCTCCCTTTTGGATTATCCTGTCTACCCCGTTGTACGCAAGGGTCAGCTCCAAAACACTGTTTTTTTGCGAACCTCCCACATATGGCCTTACGGAGGCTGGCATCAGATCCACGATTAGCATCCACAAGCAGCCTGTCACAGCCAGGGCTCCCGTAGCAGCTAGGATCTGCTTTGTCTTTTTACGCCATGGGCTTTGGAACCAAAATATATAAGCAGCCCCAAGACTAGGTAAGACAATCAGGGATTGGAGCTGTTTCGCCATGAAGGCAAGCCCCAGAACGACAGCTGACCCAATGAAGAATCTTCCCTTGCTCGATGCGATCGCCAGTTGGATTAGGTAAACGGCCACTAGCATAAGTAGCAGCATCAGCGGGTCCGGGTTGTTATAACGGGACATCAACACAACGATTGGCGTGGTACAAAAGGTGACCGCAGCCAGGAGGGCAGCCTCTGCTGAGAATCGCCGACGAATAATGGCATATATCAAAAGGGTCGATACGGTGCCCATGAGTGCCTGTGGAGCCAAGACACCAATGGGTGAAAAACCGAATGCCTGCGCTGAGAGTTCCATCACCCATAGACTCAGGGGTGGTTTGTCCACGGTAATCGAATTACCCCAGTCCGACGATCCAAAGAAAGCCGCTGCCAAGTCTTTTATGCCAGATTGCACTGCTGCAGCGTAAAAGTAGTTACCCCACCCATTGATTCCCAGATTCCAGAAGTTGATCACGGTGCTCAGCGACAGAACAATGAGTAGAGTGGCACGTTCCCAAACTGGCTGTGATTCTTTACCGCGGGTCAACCTTCTGATGCCTGATCTAACGCGAAGACTGAGAGGCTGTCTGCCCACTTCCCTGCGGCGGGTCGTGAGCATTTCCCTATCAGGAGCGGAGGTCATAGATTCGGACATCGTCAACGATCTGCTCCTTGAAATTGTCTCGGACCCAGCGTGAGATGTCGATCGTGTTCTGACTTAACTCGCCCCTATCTAGGAGGTCCTGTTGCCAGATGAAGTACCCGATCTTCTTTTGAGCTACCAAGGTCATGAATTGGTCAAGGTATGGAGCGGGGTCTGTGCCCAGCCAGCCTCCGATTGGAATGACGGGCATCCCGGACTGCAGCTGATACAGGGCAGCGTTCTGTGCTGAATACGTGGCGGCCGCCCACTCCTGCTTTCCGTCTGTTTGCTGCAACATGCGGACGACGGCAGGAGACGGCGGGGCGCCAAAGGCAGTCTGTAGCGCCCAAGCAGGCCTCCCGGCTTTGACGTCAATGAGGTGGCTTGAGATTGCTCTTGGGTCGTTTGAGACGGGCCCGGACTGTGGGTTGGTACCCTTTTGCGGCGTGGAGGCGGTGTAGAAGTTGGCACCAGTCGGGCCCATTATCAGAGCCAGAGCCAGGGCGGCCAGGCTAGCTCGTCGCCAGACGCGTTGGGCGCTCAGCAACCAACCGGTCGCGGCAAGAGAGCCAGTCGTGACAAGCAGAACGCGGAACCAAACAGGCCATTCATTGCTGTAGGAAAGGATTCTTGTGGCCATATAGGCAGACGCTCCCACGACCAATGCCCCCGTGAGTCGAAGCACCCACCTGTCTCTTGCCTGCCAAAGAACAGCAAATCCGATCGGAAGCACGATCGAAATGGGTGCAGCAAGAGAGAAAGTATAGTAGGTGTGAATTGACGTGCCCATGAAGGAAAGCAGCAGGAACGCGGTGCACAGCCAGATTGCTGCTAATGAAATGATCTGCTTTTGCACCTGGTTCAACGCGAGAGTCTTGTTAAGAACAAGAATAATGATGCTCACGGTAAGTGCTGGGAATAATAACCACGCTATTTCCGGGGCGAAGTTCCCATCAAACATCCGCGGAAAGCCGCCATTGTAGGGGGCTAGCTCATCATTTCCCGGGCTCGGCCGGTCGCCCGTAACAGTTATCGGTACCTGAATAAACCGGCCCAGTCCGTTGTAGTCGAAAGCCAACTCAAGAGCACTGTTGGTCCAAGACCCTCCGATGTAGGGACGTTCCGAAGTCGGAGTAAGCTGCGTCACTGCAATCCAAGCACCCGCCGTCACGGAGAACCCGATTCCCGTAGCAACTATTCTCGCAAGGCGTGACTTCATGCTGCCCTGCGCGAGGGTAAGAATAGTGGCACCTACGGCAGGGATCACTACTAACGCTTGAGCCTGTTTCGTCATAAAACCAAGCCCCAGAAGGATACCAACTGCGGCGAATGACTTGAGCTGCCACCCCCCCAGCGCCCGCAAGGAAACATAGACGGCAGATACAGTTAGGAGACCCATCAGTGGTTCGGGGTTGTTAAATCGGGACATTAGAAAAACCACTGGTGTTGTGGCGTATATTGCACCACCGAACAGTGCCGGCGCTGATCCGTATCCGGCTCGCAAGATGCGGTAGATCAGGAACGTTGTAGCCACACCCATGAGAGCCTGAGGAACAAGTATCGCCCACGGATTGAGCCCAAAGATTTTTACACTCAGCGCCATAACCCAGATGCTTAGTGGTGGCTTGTCGACAGTGATCAGGTTGCCCCACTCAAAAGAACCAAAAAAGAAGGCCTTCCAGTCCTGTGAGCCTGCCTGCGCCGCTGCTGAGTAGTAGGGGTTGGCCCATCCGTTGTTGTCTAAACCCCAAAGAAAGGACGTCGCGGTTGCAGCCAGCAGGACAACTAGCCACGTATTCTCCCAAGGGAAGGTCCTGGCTGTGTGGTAGTTCTCCGGAGCAGTGGTTCCACGCGCTTGTGCAACGCTCATCGCGTTGCCCCGCTCACGGATGCCAGATCAAGGACCGCCCCCGCTTCATATCCTCGCCGCACCCTGAACACCCAAAGTCGGAGCAGTACAAACCGCATAAGCGTGGCGAGGATATTGGCGCCCGTCAAGGTCAGGAGTTCCACGCCAGGCAGTGCGTCCGGGCTTGCTGCGTGGAGGACGAGCAGGGCCGAAGAAGTGATGCCCCACGCGAGCAGGAAGACGATTAGTCCTTGGATCTGCTGAGTGATAATTCTCGAAGGTCCACTGATCCCGAAGGTAAAGCGGCGGTTGGCCGCGGTGTTGCCCACGGCGGTTATAAGTAGGGCCAGGAAGTTGGCCTCTTGGGAACTAAACGGGCCTTGGAACACCAAATACAGCATTGCAAAAGCCAACGTCGAGGCGATACCAACGAGCCCGAAACGGAGTACTTGGCCAAAGAAGCTCGGCCGGGCTGCTGGTGCTATTGGCCTGCGTCCTAACTCAGCGTAAATCGCCTGAACCGGAATATGCCCTTTTACTAGGGAAGTGCCGACTCGCACCATTCCCTTCAGATCGTCAATGGCAGTCTGCTTGATGTCGACGCGGCTATCGGGGTCGTCAACCCAGTCAACCGGAATCTCATGGATTCGTAGTCCCGAACGCTCGGCGATAATCAGCAACTCGGTGTCGAAAAACCAGCCGTTGTCTTCCACATGGGGGAGCAGACGTTTGGCAACGTCAGCCCGGATGGCTTTAAACCCGCACTGTGCGTCGGAAAACTGGACCTGCATGGTGCGCCTCAGGAGAAAGTTGTAGGACCGGGAAATGAACTCCCGTTTGGGCCCTCGGCTTACCCTCGAACTCTGCCCCAGCCTGGTGCCGATCGAGACGTCTGAGTGGCCCGACAAAAGTGGGGCAACCAGCGGTGGGAGTGCCGCAAGATCAGTAGAGAGATCCACATCCAAATAGGCGAGGACTTTTGCATCAGAAGCGGTCCAGGCATCTCTCAGTGCTAGGCCGCGTCCCTTGGTTTCAAGGCGGCGGTAATCGACGTTGTCCAAGTGCTCGCTGAGTCGAGCGGCAATCACCGGGGTCCTGTCGGTGCTTGCATTATCGGCGATGGTGATCTTCCAGGTCGACGGCATTTCATTCGTCAGATATTCGGCGAGCCTTGTGATGCTGCGTTCGAGTACCGCTTCTTCGTTGTAGACCGGTACTACAATTTCGAGCGCCAAGCCCCCATAGCTAGGTGTCATGCATGGATCGTAGAAGCGGCAGAACACGCTTTGCGAGGCTTTCAGGTAAAGACAGGTACCGATGGCGCAAAACCAAGTAGTGGGGTACTCACAGACGGGCAAATGGTTTGTATTACCTGCTTCTACGGGTGCTGTACTCGCTGAGGGTCCCGTCCCCGGTAACGACGCCGGAGCCAGCTCTCACTAGGCCTTTCCACGACTTCGTGAAGAATCCCTGACAACAGAATGGACGCTAGGCCCACAAGCGCGGCCATCCCGATACTTGCAGCTACAGACGCCTCAAGGACGAACGGTCTGACCACTTTGATGACCAGCTCATGAACGAGATACAGCGCGTAAGACCATTGGCCGAGGCGGACTAGAACCGGGGAAGTCAGTACGGTGGCTTTCCCCGCCAAATCACTAGCTGCTGACGCTGCTATCAGCATTAGGAACCCTGGAATCATGACGATGTTGGCGAATATGACGGGGATCGGCCGCGACATTCCGTTGAACGCTATGGAGGCGATGAATAATCCAGCCGTCAGCAGCGCAAGGGCCGCGCTGGCGTGAAAGAGCGTGAACCGAGGGCGCCAACCTTGAGCCATCAGCCTGGCGAGGCACATTCCAAGGACAAACTCACCAAGTCTATACAGCGGCAGTGTTCCCAAGAGAAAGTCCGCCGCCGACACTGACGCAACAGCCGACAAGCTAAAGCCCAGAACCAGCAGTGATGCGGGCACGAGGACCAAAACAAGCCTAGGTCGCAAGGTAAGACTCATTTTGTTGAACAAGATCGGGAAAACTAGGTAGAAAAAGGCCTCACAAGATAGAGACCACGAAACTCCATTGAAGGCATTGAGATAGGGGCTGGCCGGAATCCAGGCTTGCGTGAGCGTTAGAACGAATGGCAGTGAGGCCCCATCTGCTCCCAATGAGGTCGGTAGCGGTGGAGCCCAGATCGCAAGGACCATAGTCAGTACGTGTAATGGCCAAATTCGGGCGAATCTATTCCAGTAAAACCGTCCCGGGCGCACCACCTCCCTCTGCGACCAGGTCAGCACGAACCCGGAGAGAATGAAGAAGAAACTGACGCCTGTAAAGCCATAACCGAATATCGCCAGGCCGTCTCCGATAGGAGTGAAGTACAAGCGTAAGTGGTATAGGACTACAGCTGATGCTGCGAAGAAACGAAGCCCTGTAAGACTATGCAACTGGATGCTGCGCGCCTCCACTACTTACCCCCAAGTTTCCGGTGTCCCCCCATTGCTGCTGCGAGCATACCGAAAGTGGGGACGATCTAAGTCCGGACTATCAGGAACGTTGACGATGTTCGAGGGGACGACTCGAATCGAACGGGCATCTACCCATCCACTACACTTGACCGGTGTCTAGATTATTTGGAACAGATGGTGTCCGGGGGCTGGCCAACGGCCTGCTGACAGCAGAACTGGCCCTGCAGCTGGCCCAGGCGGCCGCCGTCGTGCTTGGTCATGACCGCGCTGCAAACGGTGCCAGGCCCCGGGCCGTGCTGGCACGAGACCCCCGCGCCAGTGGCGAATTCATTGCCGCCGCAGTGGAGGCCGGCCTCTCCAGCTCCGGCATCGACGTCTATGATGCGGGCGTTCTGCCCACCCCCGCCGCCGCCTACCTGGTTGCAGACCTGGACGCGGACTTCGGCGTAATGATCTCCGCCTCCCACAACCCGGCGCCGGACAACGGCATCAAGTTCTTCGCCCGCGGCGGCCAGAAGCTGCCGGATGAGGTGGAGGACGCCATCGAGGCCCAGATGAGCAAGGAAGCCGTCCGCCCCACCGGCGCCGACGTAGGCCGCATCCAGCGCTTCTCCGACGCCGAGGACCGCTACATCGTCCACCTGCTCCGCACCCTGCCGCACCGCCTGGACGGCCTCACCGTGGTCCTGGACTGCGCCAACGGTGCCGCCAGCGGCTGCTCGCCCCAGCTCTTCAAGGACGCCGGCGCTGAGGTCATCGTCATCGGTGCCGATCCTGACGGCCTGAACATCAACGACGGCGTGGGCTCCACCCACCTTGGCCCGCTCAAGGAAGCCGTGGTCAAGTACGGCGCTAACCTGGGCATCGCCCACGACGGCGACGCCGACCGCTGCCTGGCCGTGGACCACGCAGGCAACGAGGTGGACGGCGACCAGATCATGGCCATCCTCGCCGTCGCGCTCAAGAAGTCCGGCAAGCTCAGGGACGACGTCCTGGTGGCCACCGTCATGAGCAACCTTGGCCTCAAGATTGCCCTCCGCGAGGCCGGCATCACCATCGTGGAAACCGCAGTCGGGGACCGCTACGTGCTGGAAAGCATGCGCGACGGCGGCTACAACCTGGGCGGCGAACAGTCCGGCCACGTCATCTTCTCCGACCACGCCACCACCGGCGACGGCCTCCTCACGGGCCTGCAGCTCGCCGCCCAGGTGGCCCTGACCGGGAAACCGCTCAAGGAGCTTGCCACGGTCATGACGAAGCTGCCCCAGGTACTCATCAATGTCAGGGGCGTGGACCGCAGCGGCGTCAGCAGCAACGACGTGCTGGCCCAGGCTGTGGCCTCGGCGGAAGCAGCCCTGGGTGACACCGGCCGCGTCCTGCTGCGCCCGTCCGGCACCGAGCCCGTGGTCCGTGTCATGGTGGAGGCGGCTGACGAAGAAACCGCCCAGTCCATCGCCGAACACCTCGCGCAGGTGGTCCGGACGGAGCTCGCCCTGGAGCTCGCCTCCAACTAGAAAGTAAAGAAATGTGGCCCGCCTCCTGGAAAGGAAGCGGGCCACGTTGGCTTGGGTGAACCTAAACTGCGCGGTCCCGGAGAGAATCGCGGATTTCGGTCAGCAGGGCGATCTGCGGGTCTTCGGCAGATTCTTCCTTGACGTCGGGGTTGATCCCGAGCCTGCGGTTGCGCCGCTCGATCATGTGGTTCATGGGCAGGACCACCACAAAGTAGATGGCGGCAGCGATGAGGACGAACGAAATGATGGAAGAGATGACCCGGCCGTAGAGGAAGCCGTTCCACTGCATTTCCTCGATGCCCTTGGCCTGGAAGAGAAGGCCGATCAGCGGTGTAAGCAGGCCCTCCACGATTGATGTGACAACAGCGCCGAACGCGGCACCCATCACAACGGCGACGGCAAGGTCTACGACGTTGCCCTTCATGATGAAGTTCTTGAATCCTGTCAGCATGGGACCCAACCTAGCCCAACTCCGTTAACCCTGTGTGAACCCTGGCGCACTTTGTACAGCGTGTTGGAACCAATGCCGCGAATTATCCGTTCAGGCGTAGCCTGGCGCCGCTTCCAGGCCGAAGTATTCCTCCAGCGTGCCGATACCGCGGTTCAACATGTCCGTGGCCGCTTCCACTCCCACGTACCGTAAGTGCCACGGCTCATAGAAGTACCCCGTGATTGGGTGCAGCATCCACGGATACCGCACCACGAACCCGAACCGGTGCCCGTTCGCCTTCGCCCAGGCAGCCGCCGGCTGTTCGGCGAAGCACGGCTCAAAGCTGCACGCGCCGCCGCCGTCCCCGATGTCGAACGCCCACCCCGTCTGGTGCTCAGAGTGCCCGGGCCGCGCGCTGGCGGTGTCGGCGTCGGCCTGTCCGCGCGCCGCGACGTACCCGTTGTAGGTGGTCACCTGTGTGTTGTACGAGCGGTAGCCGCTCGCCAGCACAATCCCAACGCCGTCCCGTGCGGCCGCCGCGAACATCGCTTCGGCGGCGGCCGCCGTCGTACTGTTCAGGAGCGAGGCCTCACCGGCGGCAGAAATGGTGACGGCGGGACGCACCAGGTCAGCCGGCACGTAGTCCGCGGGCTTCAGTGGCCGGTGCTTGTTCACGATCACCCACGGGCTGGCCGGGTCATCCAGCGAGAACTGCCGCGCCAGGGTGGCTGACGGGGACGGCGTGGGGGACGGGGCCGCGGGTGACTGGCCCACCGTGGCCGCATCCGCCGTCGGGCCCGCCGAAATCGTAACCGCGTCAGGGGAGGGGGCGGCAGAGGAAGCAGTGGACGACGGCGGCGCCGCCGCCTTGGGTGCCTCGGGCGTGCAGGCTGCCAGGACAGTCAGTCCGGCCCCCGCTGCGAGGAACTGGGCGAAGCTGCGCCGGTTGGGGGAGCCGCATTGGTAGCACACCTGTGCTACACCTTCCGGAGCAGCATGCGACGGATCGAGTGGTCCGCCTCTTTGGTCAGCACCAGCTGGGCGCGGCCCCGCGTGGGAAGCACGTTCTCCTCCAGGTTGGGCTCATTGATCCGCTTCCAAATGTCCCGGGCGGTGCTCTCGGCTTCCTCATCGGACAACGTGGCGTAGCGGTGGAAGTAGGACTCCGGCTGTGCAAACGCGGTGCTCCGTAGCTTCCGGAACCGGTCCACGTACCACTCCTCAATGTAGGAGGTCTTGGCGTCCACGTAGATGGAGAAGTCAAAGAAGTCGCTCAGGGCCAGGCCCTGCCGGCCGTCATGCCGGGGGCGGGCCGGGGCCAGCACGTTCAGGCCCTCCACGATGAGCACGTCGGGCCGGCGGACCACCACTTCCTTGCCGGGCACGATGTCGTACGTGACATGGGAGTACCAGGGTGCGCGCACTTCTTCGGCGCCGCCCTTGATCTCGCTCACGAACCGCAGCAGCGCCCGGCGGTCGTAGGACTCGGGGAAGCCCTTCCGGTCCAGCAGCTGCCGGCGCTTGAGCTCGGCCAGGGGATAGAGGAAACCGTCAGTGGTGATGAGCTCCACGTTGGGGGTGCCGGGCCAGCGGCGCAGCATCTCCCGCAGCACGCGCGCGATGGTGGACTTGCCCACGGCAACGGACCCGGCAACACCGATGACGAACGGGGTGCGCTGGGTCTGCTCACCCAGGAACGTGGTGGTTGCCGCGTGCAGCTGCCCAGCCGCCTCGACGTAAAGGTGCAGGAGCCGGGACAGAGGCAGGTAAACGTCCCTGACTTCGTTGATGTCCAGGGGGTCGCCGAGCCCGCGAAGGCGCAGCACGTCCTCTTCATTAAGGGGCTGTTCCATCTGGGCGGCGAGGCGGGACCAGGTGTGCCGGTCCAGCTCCACGAACGGCGAGGCACCCTCCCCGTTCGCGTCGTTGCGTTGCGAAGTCACCTAAAGATTCTGCCCCGCGCCCGGCCCATCGCGAAATGACGCCCCTGCTCAGCGCGGCGTA
>Ga0308158_10004803_pt1 | contig 11290 bp, 11 predicted proteins | sample PhyBR2_FD_201038 | JGI IMG/M metagenome (GOLD analysis project Ga0308158, IMG submission 201038) | Phyllosphere microbial communities from UC Gill Tract Community Farm, Albany, California, United States - DLSLB.R2 | ecosystem: Host-associated > Plants > Phyllosphere > Unclassified | place: USA...
ATCCATGCTACTGAAACAGCGGACAGAATCGGAGTTCGACATGACCAAGAAAATCGCGGTGATCCTTTCCGGCTGTGGCGTCTATGACGGCAGCGAAATTCAGGAAAGCGTGATCACCCTGCTGCGCCTGGACCAACGCGGCTGTGAAGTGCAGTGCTTCGCCCCCGACGTTGCCCAGAAGCACGTCATCAACCACCTCAATGGCGAGGAAATGCCCGAGTCGCGCAATGTGCTGGTGGAATCGGCGCGGATCGCCCGTGGCCAGGTCAAGGACATCGCCCTGGCCAACGCCGACGACTTCGATGCCTTGATCGTCCCCGGCGGCTTCGGCGCGGCGAAAAACCTGTCTTCCTTCGCCAGCGACGGCGCCGCCTGCTCGGTCAATCTGCAGGTGCAGGCACTGGCCGAGGCGTTCGCCGAAGCGCGCAAGCCGGTTGGCCTGATCTGCATCTCGCCGGCATTGGCCGCGAAGATCTACGGACCCGGCGTGACCTGCACCATCGGCACCGATGCCGACACCGCCCAAGCCATCGAGAAGATGGGCGGCACTCACCAGGAATGCGAAGTGACCGAGATCGTCGAGGACACCGCCCGCAAGCTGGTCAGCACACCTGCCTACATGAGCGCCAAGACCATCAGTGAGGCCGCTGCCGGCATCAACAAGCTGGTGGACCGGGTGATCGAGCTCACCCAGGCCTGACGGCCGGCTTCAGGCCGGCACTCGACGCAGGGTCGCGAGCAACGTCGCTGCGGCCACGAACAATCCTGCGAAGGTACGGTTCATGCGCCGTTGCTGACGTGGCGTGCGCAACAGGCGCAAGACCTTGGCCGCCAGCCCCGTGTAGCCGGCCATGACGATCAGGTCGACGGTCACCATGGTCGCGGCAATGGTCAGGTATTGAACCAGCAGTGGCGCATGCGGATTGATGAACTGCGGCAACACGGCCAGCATGAATACCAGCGCCTTGGGGTTGCCGACGTTCACCAGAAAACCTCGCAGCACTAGGCTCGACGCCTTGCCGGCCGGCTTCTGCCCCGCTTCCTCGCTGATGTCGGCAGGCAGGGCACGCCATTGCTTGAACGCAAGATAGAGCAGATAGAGCACGCCAAACCACTTGATCGCCTGGAACGCCGTGGCCGACGCCGCGAGCACGGCACCGACGCCAGCCGCAATGATCGCAATCTGCAGGAGCAGCCCCAACTGCAGGCCGATCGCATTCCAGTAGCCGCGCAGGAACCCGTGCTGCAAGCCACTGGACATGGACGCGATAGCCCCAGCCCCCGGCGAAAGGCTGATGATCCAGCACGCCACCAAAAAGGCCAACCAGGTTTCCAGCAGCATACGGACCTCGACGCTCGAATAGGGACAGCCTAAGGTAAAACGGCGCAGCGAATTTGGCTATGGGCCCGTGCAGGCAGCTAGGCATCAAGGCCCAGTATCAGCCCAATGCCTCGAGTTGCGCCTGCATGTCTTCGAGCAGCTCCAAGGCCTCCATCCACTGCTCCTCAAGCTCACCCTCGCGGACCTTGAGCTTGGCCTGCTGGGCAAGCAGGTCGCGCAACTCATCCTTGCGCGCAGCCTCATAGACGGCGCTGTCGGACAAGCCGGCCTCAATCGTGGCGAGCTTCGCCTGCACCTCACCCAGTTCGCTTTCCAGCTTGTCGGCCTGGCGCTTGTGCGGTGCCAACTGCTGGCGCAGCGCTGCGGCGGCCTGGCGCTGGGCTTTCTTGTCGGTCTTGTCGAGGTTGACCGGGGTGTTGCTGACCGGGGCGTGGCGTTGACGATACTCCAGTAGCCAGCGCGCGTAGTCGTCCAGGTCGCCGTCGAACGGCTCGACCTTGCCCTCGGCTACCAGCAGGAAATCGTCCGTGGTGCTCTTGAGCAGATGCCGGTCGTGGGACACCACCAGCACCGCGCCACTGAACTCCTGCAGGGCCATGGTCAAAGCCAGGCGCATCTCCAGGTCCAGGTGGTTGGTCGGTTCGTCGAGCAGCAGCAGGTTGGGCCGTTCCCAGGCAATCAGGGCCAGCGCCAGACGGGCCTTTTCTCCGCCCGAAAAATTCAGCACCGGCTCGTCGATGCGCGCGCCACGAAAATCGAAGCCGCCGAGGAAGTCGCGCAGTGTCTGCTCCCGCTCGCTGGGGGCCAGCCGCTGCAGATGCAGCAACGGGCTGGCCTTGCTGTCCAGGGAATCCAGTTGGTGCTGGGCGAAATAGCCCACGACCAGATTCTCGCCACGCACCAGACGGCCGCCAATAGGTGTCAGCTCGCCGGCCAGGTTCTTGATCAGGGTCGACTTGCCAGCGCCGTTGGGGCCCAACAGACCGATGCGCGCACCGGGCGCCAGTTGCAGCTTGACCTTCTCCAGCACGATCTTGTCGCCGTAGCCCAGTCGGCCTTCGGAAAGGTCGAGCAGCGGGCTGGAAATCTTCACCGACTCGCGGAAGACGAAATCGAAGGGCGAGTCGACATGGGCCGCCGACAGCTCCTCCATGCGCTCCAGGGCCTTGATCCGGCTCTGGGCCTGGCGCGCCTTGGTGGCCTGGGCCTTGAAGCGCGCAATGTACTTCTCCATGTGCGCACGCTGCGCCTGCTGCTTGTCGTACGCCTGCTGCTGCTGCGCCAGACGTTCGGCGCGGGCGCGCTCGAAAGCACTGTAGCCACCGCGGTAAAGCGTCAGCTTCTGCTGCTCGACGTGCGCCACATGATCGACGACTTCGTCGAGGAAGTCGCGGTCGTGGGAGATCAGCAGCAGGGTGCCGGGATAGCCCTTGAGCCAGTCCTCGAGCCAGAGGATGGCATCGAGGTCGAGGTGGTTGGTCGGCTCGTCGAGCAGCAGCAGATCGGAGGGGCACATCAGGGCCTGCGCCAGGCTCAGGCGCATCCGCCAGCCGCCGGAAAAATCACCGACCTGACGATCCATCTGCTCGTTGCTGAAGCCCAGCCCGGCCAGCAGCTTGCGTGCGCGGGCGTCGGCGGTATAGCCATCGGCGCTGTCAAGCTCGGCATGCAGCCGAGCCTGGGCCGCACCGTCCTGCCGGGCTTCGGCGTCCGCCAGCGCATGTTGCACTTCGCGCAGGCGCACATCGCCATCGAGCACATAATCGACCGCGATACGTTCGAGGGTATCGACTTCCTGGCGCATATGGGCAATGCGCCAATCGGCGGGCAGGTAGCAATCACCGGAGTCGGGTGCAAGTTCGCCGCGCAGCAAGGCGAACAGGCTGGATTTACCGGCGCCGTTGGCACCGATGAGGCCGGCTTTGTGACCGGCGTGCAGGGTCAGCTCGGCGTCTTCTAGCAGACGCTGCGGGCCACGCTGTAAAGTGAGGTTCTGAAGTCGGATCATAATGGCGGCGAAGTCTACCAGCTTCCTCGCCCACTGGCGCGAGTAGCACGATGCGTGATGAGTTGTGGAAGTTTGCCTTGAACCTCTATGCCCGACCGGGTATCGAGGCCGCCTGCCTGCAGTTGCAGGCAGAGGGCGCCAATGTGTGCCTGCTGCTGTGCGGCGCCTGGCTGGATACCCGGGGTGTGGCCTGCTCGGGCGAGCGCGTGGCGCTGCTGCAAGCAATCGCCACGCCGTGGCACGAAGAGGTCGTGCAACCATTGCGCACGCTTCGCCAGCAGTGGCGCGACCAGGCCTTGCGCGACGCCGAACTGACGCTTCTGCGCGAATCGATCAAGGCCTTGGAGTTGAGCGCCGAGCGCCAGTTGCTGCAGCGTTTGCACGACCAGGCCGCGTGCTGGCCGCTCGATACAGATCGATCGAGTAAGGCTTGGCTGTCTGCATTGCTACCGACGCCGGCAGCGCACGTCAGCCCCGCTTTGCAAGCGCTGAGCGTGGCCGCCGGGGAGACTCAGGCTTCGCTGGACGACGCGCCGCCTTTGTCATCCTGACCGACAGCAGCTGGAGCGCCGGACTCTGTTGCGCTCGAATGCACGGCTGCGGCAAGCGACTTGGCGGCGGCAGGTTTTCTGGCAGGGCGGGCGCTGGGTTTGGCAGGTGCCTGGGTTTCAGGCTTGACCGCGGCACCCGGCGCCGCGAGGGCCTTGCGTGTGGTGCTGCGCGAGGCTGCGGGCTTGCTCGCTGCCGGCTTGGCTGCGGCACGCGCGGCCGAACCCGGCGTGGCGGTCTTGGCCGGCGTACGTGTCGCAGGCTTGGTCGCAGCGCTGGTCGACTTGGACCCAGCGGCGGTGGTTGCTTTGGGCTTGGCCGCACGCGCTTCGATGGCCTTGCCGGCCGCTTCCTGGACACGTCCGACACCAGCCGCCAGCTTCAGGCTGTCCTGGGCATCGCGTTTGAGCTCGACAATGTAGGCGCGGGTTTCGGCTTGACGGTCCTTGAGGTCGTCGAGCAGTTGCTCCAGTTCGGCCACCGAGTCATGTGCCTTGGCCTGTTTCTTTTTCTTGCCGGCTGCGGCAGCGTCTTGCACTTTGGTGCGCGACTTGTGCAGTTTTTCCTGAGCCTTGCCACGCTGCTTCTCGAGCTTGGCGAGCAGTTTTTCCGCATCGGCCAAGGCTTGGGAACACGCGCTTTCGAGGTGCTCGAGCAAACTGCCAGAAAGCTGTTGAAGCAAATGCAACGGGGTGTTTACGGGCTTCTTGTTAGCCGACATGGGTTACCTCCGGGCCGATGGGTAGAGGCTCATACTAGACCTGTGCCGGTAGAGCCGCCAGAACATGTTGACCCCGCTTGCCGGGCCCTGTTGCGCGGTCGGTGGCATAATCGCTCGATGCTCGATATGCCTTGTCCTGGAGAATGTGATGTTGCCTCGCCTGCTGGTGTCGTTGTCCCTGCTGCCGCTGTCCTGGGTCTGGTCGCAAGCGCAGGCTGCGCAAGCTATGCCCGATGGCGCCCATGACCTGGCCTACAGCGTCGGCGCCAGCCTGGGCGAGCGCTTGCGCGTGGACGCGCCGGACCTTCAGCTCGACGCCCTGCTCAAGGGCTTGCAGCAGGCGTATCGGCAAGAGCCACTGGCGCTGAGCAATGAGCGCATGGGCCAATTGCTGGCCCAGTACCAGGCTCAGCATCAGGTACAGACTGACCTGGCCGACAATGCCCCGGACATTGAAAAAGCGTTGGCCGCCGAGCGTCGCTTCATGGCGAGCGAAAGGGCCAAGGCAGGGGTACGGGAGATCTCGGACGGGGTGCTGGTCAGCGTGCTGGAGCCTGGGGCAGGCGCCGCCGTCACGGCTGATGGACGCGTGCAGGTTCAGTACATAGGGAGATTGCCCGACGGCAGCGTGTTCGACCAAAGCAACCAGCCACAGTGGTTTCGCTTGAACAGCGTCATCGAAGGTTGGCGCACGGCCTTGCAGCAGATGCCAACCGGTGCGAAATGGCGTGTGGTGATCGCCTCTGCCCACGCCTACGGTGCCGACGGCGCGGGCGACTTGATTGCGCCCTATACACCGTTGACGTTCGACATCCAGTTACTGGCAACGGCCCCGTAGGGCCGCTTTTGCATCGAGTCACGCCTGGGCGACGGACTCTTCCTTATGAGCGTTGTGCAGGACTTCGATCAGGCAGTCTTCGAGCTCGAAGCGCTCGTGCAGCAACCGGCCCAGCTCCTTGAGCTTGTCGAGGATGACCGCAGCATCGGAGCAGTCGCCCTTGTCGCAGTAGTCGTTGAAGTCGAGCGCTTTTTGCGTGATTTCGTCGATGCGCGGCCAGATCGTCTCGGCCAGCTCCAGTCCACGCTTGTCGTTGAACGCCTTGGCCTCGTCGGTCAATTGCTCATAGATCTCGAAGTGGCCCGCCGACGTATAGTCGACCAGCAAGCCGCAAAAATCCTGCAGCCTCTTGCGATCCTCGACCAGTGCTTGGGGCGTGTCGCCCAGTGCATCGAATGCCTTGATCAGCTCATTGCGTTCCTGCAACCAGCGATCGATCAGCAGGTGAACTCCGCCCCAGCGTTCCTGGGCATTCTTGCAGCTTTCCAACATGATGAGTGCTTCCCTTGTGGGTCATGCCCGGCTTCGCGATCCTGTACCACAGGAAACAGGGCTCGGACCGATTCGCGGTCTGTGACGGCGAATGTCGATGTACATGCAGGGGGAGATTATGCCCGTGCGCCAATGGCATCAAGGTACGCATCGGATAATGTTCATACAAGTGTTTAATCGCAGCAATATCGGGACATGTGTCCGATTTACCGGCGCTTCCCTCTGCGCCACCTGTGAGTGGGCAGCGGGGGCATGGTGCGGCAAGCAATTATGTTTGAAAGCGTTTCAGAGCGTACGCACCGATGTGGGTAGTGGCGCAGACAACAAACGCTCGTCGAGCATTCCCAGTCCCTCCTGGAACAGCAGGTTGCTGCGCTCGGTATCACCCAACTGGGCCAGCAAGCGTGCCAGTTCGGCGCAGGTTTCCGGGCTGCGCTGCAGGCGCAGGCTGCTTTCCAGGTAGTCGCGGGCTTTGCCCCATAGGCGGTTCTGCAGGCACAGGCGGCCAAGGGTCAGCAACAGCCCGGCATCGTGGGTGTTCTGCTTGAGCCAGCCTTCGGCAGTCTGCAACTGACGCGCAGGATCGGTACCGATCACCAGGCCGTAGAGTCGAGCCAGATGCGTGTCGTATTGGCGCTTCTGCGCAGTGCGCAGAACCTCTTCGGCCTGGGTCTGGGCACCCACCTGGCGCAGTTGCTCGGCATAGGCAAGCACCAGTGCCGGCTCCTGGCGCTGCGCCGAACTGAGTGCCTGCCAAGCGCGTTCCAATGCAGCCAGGCCCGCCTCGCCCTGCCCCGGCTCTTGCCCAGGTACATGGGCAGCCACGCTCAGGTTCTCGCCCCAGGCACGTCGCTCAAGCTCGGCAAGCTCGGAAGCAGGTAACGCCTTGTCCTTGCGCAATTGCGGCAGCAGCTTGACGACGGCCGGCCAATCGCCGCGTTGCTGGTGAACCCGTTGCAGCTGACGCAGCACCTGCACGTTGCGCGGATGACGCTCGTGCATGGCTTGCAAGGTCTGGAGGGAGCCGTCGCTGTCGCCACGGTCGCTCTGCAACTGAGCATGGCTCAGGGCAATTGCCAGCTCGGCCTGGGGCTGACGTGCCAGGGCCTGCTCGAGCAGATTGTCGCTGTCTTCGTAGCGACCCAGCTCGTTGGCCGCACGGGCCGCGCCCAGGTAGTAAAGCAACGGCTGGCGCTCATGTTCGGCGGCGTACTGCAAATGTTTCTGGGCACTGGCCCAACGCCCTTCGGCGAGGTCCAGCTGGCCTTTTTCGATGGACGTCTGCACGCGGCGACTGCGATTGCGCCCCGACCACGGGTTGACCACGCGACCGGAAGTGACCACCACGCTGACCAGCAGATAGACGATGAACGCCAGCAACACCAGGGCCAGCAATGCCAGCAACGTGGTCCACAGACCCGACTCATAGCGCATTACATGGGGGTAGTCGATCAATACATAACCAGGGTGCTTGGCCACGGCCAGGCCGAGGCCGACCATGGCGGCAATCACCAGAAACAGGATCACGTAGAACCGTTTCATGGCTGGCTCTCCGCAGCGTCCGGCGTGGCTTGGGTCGACTTCTGCAAGCCTTCGACCGGGGTGTGGCGATGCTGCAGGTAGGCTTGGATGGCATTGAGGCTGGCATCCAGATCAGGCGTGGTCACCGAGACCGGCTGGCTCTTGAGCGCGGTCAACTGTTCGATCATGGCCTGGGTAGGGCCGTTCTCGCGATTGAACCCTGCCACCAGGATGCTGCGCGCGTCGTCCAGCGCCTGGGTATAGACCTTGCCTTGACCATTGAGCGCAGCCCACTGCGCCTGCTCCAGTGCCAGGCTCAAGGCCAGGCGAACCTGGTTCAGGCTTTGCCCGGCGAGCAGCGGACGAATGCTGTCATCGGGGTTGAAGTCGACCCGGAAGAAACCGGAAATCTTGTTCCACCATTGCCGCCAGCGCGTCTCGCCCTCTGGCGAAGTCCCTTGCACAGCCTCGGCGGCAGCCTGGAATTCCGGTGCCAAGGCCGTAAGTTGCGTCGCCTGTTCACGCAGTGCGCTCAGTTGCAGGAACAACCCGGTACGATCGGGCTGGGTAGTGCCCTGCAGGGACGCCAGGCTGCGGGTCAGTTGTTCGCGCGCCGCAAAGGCTTGCGGGTCGTCCTGCTCGCGGAGGATTTCGTCGGCGCCCTGCACCAGGGCCTTGGCACTGGTGACGTCCTGCAAGGCAGACAGACGCAGGCTGGCCAGACGCAGCAAGTGTTCGGCTTCGGCCAGGCGCCAGTCCTTGCGGCTGGCACCCAGCACGGTTTCAAGGCGCTGACTCAAGCGCTGCTGGTCGCCCTGCAACTGCGCGACCAGGCGGTGGCGGTCTTCCAGCTCGGTGGCATCGGGCAATTGCGCGAGGTCGGCACTGAGTTGCCGTTCGTTGTGTTCCAGGGTGAGGGTCTGCGTGGCGAGCCCTTCGATCACCCGCGACTGCTGCTGATGACCGGCAGTGAGCGTGCGCACCTGCCACACGCCCCAGCCGGCGGCCGCCAGGCCCGCAGCGGCGAGCAGCAGCGCGATGATCGCCAAGCCATTGCCGTTGGCCGAGGGCCGTAGCGGCGCGGCGGCTGGCTGTTCGAAAGGCGCCTTGGGGGCGCTCTGCGGTTCGTCTTTGGGCAAGGCTGTTTCGCTCACGTGTCCATCCTTTGCATAGGGGCGCGCTCACCGGCTGGCGGTCGCGCCTTACGATCTGGGTGCGGCCTGCCTGCGCAGCGCCGCCAGCAACGCCGAAGTGCTGGCACCTCGGCAATCCACAACATTCAAAGCGCCAGCGTCACGCGCCAACGCAGCCACCCGCGGGCTGGGCACGAACAGCGGCAGGGCGCGGATCGCCGGCCATTGCTCGCCTGCCAACTGATACAAGTGTTGAAAACCCTGCCCACTGCTGACCACCACGGCGTTCAAGCGTTCCGACGCGATACGGGCCGCCAGGGTCCCCGGCGGGTAGGTGGGAATGCTGCGCCGGTACAGCTGCAGATACTCCACCGCCACGCCTTGGTCGCGCAAGTGTTCGGCCAGTGCCTCGCGTCCACCCTCCCCGCGGATGATCAGCACCCGCGGGCGGGGGCTGGCCAACGCGGTGCGCAATTGGGCCAGATTCAGCAGGGCTTCGCTATCATCTCCTGTTTCAGGATACGTCACGTGCAGCCCACGCTCTTCGAGAATGGCTGCCGTAGCAGCGCCAACGCTGAACCATTGGGTCTGGCCAAGGATGGCAGGGGCGCGCTCAAGCGTCAGGCGCGCGGCCGGTTTGCTGACGACGATCACAGCCGCGTATTGATCCAGATCGGCCAGAACCCGGCGCTGATCCTCGCTCACCGGCAGCGGCTCGATTGCCAGCAGCGGCAAGCTTGCGGCGAACACTCCGTCCTCGCACAGCGCTCGAGTTTGCAGCGCGCATTCGTCGATGGGCCGTGTCAGCAACACGCGCCACGGGCTCAAGGATGACCGGCCTCGCCGTACACGGCACGCAGGATGTCGTCGGCGCCCTGCTCCAGCAACGCCTCGGCAACCTGCACACCCAGCTGCTGCGCATCGGCCAGCGGTGCCCGCGCCTGGGCGTGCAGCAAACGCTGCCCAGCGGGGTCGCCCACCAGGCCGCGCAGCCAGATCTGCTCACCTTCGAGCACCGCATAGCAGGCGATCGGGACTTGGCAGCCACCGTTGAGGTGCTTGTTCAGGGCCCGCTCGGCGCTGACGCGGAACTCGGTATCGCGATGATGCAATGACCCGAGCAGGGCATGGATCTCGCTGTCACCCGTCCGGCATTCGATACCGACCGCGCCCTGCCCGCCTGCAGGCAGGCTGTCCTCGACGCTGATGCTGGTGGTGATGCGGTCTTCGAAGCCCAGACGGATCAGGCCTGCCGCGGCAAGAATGATCGCATCGTATTCACCGGCATCGAGCTTGGCCAGGCGCGTGTTGACGTTGCCGCGCAGGAAGCGAATCTGCAGATCCGGGCGCCGCGCCAGCAGTTGGGTCTGGCGACGCAGGCTCGAGGTGCCGACGATGCTCCCCGCCGGCAATGCTTCCAGGCTGTCCCAGGCATTGGAGACGAACGCATCGCGGGGATCTTCTCGCTCACAGATGCAGTACAGACCCAGCCCTTCGGGAAAATCCATCGGCACGTCTTTCATCGAGTGTACGGCGATGTCGGCCGTGCCTTCGAGCAAGGCGGTTTCCAGCTCCTTGACGAACAACCCCTTGCCGCCGATCTTCGACAAGGGCGAGTCGAGCAGCTTGTCGCCACGACTGACCATCGGGACCAGGCTTACCTGCAGGTCCGGATGGGCCTGTTCCAGACGGGCCTTTACGTATTCGGCCTGCCACAGGGCAAGCGCGCTCTTACGGGTGGCGATGCGGACTTCGCGAATGGGCATGGATCGATCCGTTTGAAAATTAGCGGACGATGATACCAGCTGTGCGCCGGACCGCGCCCGATCGGGCAGACCGGGCGCGGTCGCTCGATCGCTAGAGGTGCTGCATCATCTTGCGCACGCCCGCGACATGGCGGCGGCTGACGATCAGCGCGTCGCCGTTCAGGCCTTTCAGATAGAGCTGAAAGTGGCCCAGCGGGGTGCGCTGCAAGCGCTCGATACGCTCGCGGGCCACCAGGGCATTGCGGTGGATACGCACGAACCGATCGCCGAACTCGTCTTCCAGCGCCTTGAGCGGCTCGTCGAGCAGGACTTCGCCGCCTTCATGACGCAGGGTCACGTATTTATGGTCGGCGATGAAGTAGATCACCTGATCCAACGGAATCAGCTCGATGCCCTTGCGGGTGCGTGCACTGATGTGACTGCGCGGCCCGGTGCCGGCTTCGGCCGCCGGACGTGTCAGGGCAGCCAGTTGCACGCGGTTGGGCTTTTCGGCTTTCTTCAGTGCCTCGAGCAGATGTTCGGAGCGCACCGGCTTGACCAGATAACCCACGGCACTGACCTGGAATGCATCCAGGGCAAACTCATCGTGGGCGGTGCAGAACACCACCGCTGGGGGCGCGTCGCGCTCGCACAGTTTGGCGGCGACTTGCAGGCCATCCAGGCCAGGCATGCGAATGTCGAGCAGGACCACATCCGGCTTTTGCGCCTCGATCATGCTCAACGCTTCTTCGCCATTGCTGGCACCGGGTTCGAGCACGTGATAGCCCTCGAGCTCGCCAACCAATCGGCTCAATCGCTCGCGGGCAAGGGGTTCGTCATCAACGATCAGGACATTCATATAGCGCTGGATTCCTGCGTGAGTCTCGCACATGGATAACGTAGACAAGTGAAGTGACGACCGTCACGGCGATTCACGCTAA
>Ga0308158_10004804_pt1 | contig 11290 bp, 14 predicted proteins | sample PhyBR2_FD_201038 | JGI IMG/M metagenome (GOLD analysis project Ga0308158, IMG submission 201038) | Phyllosphere microbial communities from UC Gill Tract Community Farm, Albany, California, United States - DLSLB.R2 | ecosystem: Host-associated > Plants > Phyllosphere > Unclassified | place: USA...
GCGGTTGCTCCTGCGCGATCAGCGCCTTCAGCGCGGCCGGGTCGAGCATGTCCAACACGTGGTTGCGGTGCGCCACCTGCATGGCCGGGGCATTGGCATAACGATCGGCAGCAATCACTTCCACCCCGAAGCGCTGCAGCTCAATCGCAACCTCCTTGCCCAGTTCGCCCGAACCAAGCAGCAGCACGCGGGTGGCAGAGGGGGACAGCGGGGTACCGAGGGTGATCATCAGACAGGTCCGGGAGACGCTAAAGAGGGTGCCTATTCTAGGCAACGCCGCCCAGCGAGGGGACATCGTAGCCCGGGTAAGCGCCAGCGCACCCGGGGGAATGCGCGGAACGACCGTGGCGATCGCGGGCCAGCCTACTCCCCGGGGGCGCTGGCGCTTACCCGGGCTACGGGTTCCCGGCCGGGCGGAAGGGCTGCGCCAGAATCGCTTGCATGTTGATATCAATTTGATATCTTTCAACCCAACCACCACGGAAGATGTGCCATGAAAGAGAAGTCCCTCGGTTCCCTCCCCGGCATCTCCACCCTGCTCGGCACCATCGTGCTGATGCTGGCTGGCGCAGCGTCCATCATCGGCGCGGTGTTCGTCACCAACAACGGCATCGGCGGCGGCGGATTGCTGGTGCTGGCCGGCATCGTGCTGATCACCGTGGGCATCTTCCTCAGCGCCGGCCTGTACATGGTCCAGCCCAACCAGGCGGCGGTGATCAGCCTGTTCGGCAAGTACGTCGGCACGGTCAAGGACAACGGCCTGCGCTGGAACAACCCCTTCTACACCAAGCGCAAGGTCAGCCAGCGCGTGCGCAACTTCGAAAGCGGCAAGCTCAAGGTCAATGAGCTGGATGGCTCGCCGATCGAAATCGCTGCAGTCATCGTCTGGCAGGTGGTCGACGCGTCCGAAGCGGTCTACAACGTCGACGACTACGAGAGCTTCGTGCACATCCAGTCCGAGTCGGCGCTGCGCGCGATGGCGACCAGCTATCCCTATGACCAGCACACCGAAGGCCAGCTGGCCCTGCGCAGCCACGCCACCGAGATCTCCCAGCACCTGAAGGACGAACTGGCCGAGCGCCTGGCCGATGCCGGCGTGCAGGTGCTCGATGCGCGCATCAGCCACCTCGCCTACGCCCCGGAGATCGCCCAGGCCATGCTGCAGCGCCAGCAGGCCAGCGCGGTGATTGCCGCACGCACGCAGATCGTCGCCGGTGCCGTCGGCATGGTCGAGATGGCACTGCTGGAACTGCAGAAGAACGCCGTCGTCACCCTCGACGAGGAGCGCAAGGCGCACATGGTCAGCAACCTGTTGACCGTGCTGTGCTCGGACCGCGGCACCCAGCCCATCGTCAACGCTGGCTCGCTGTACTGAACAACGTGCCACCGGCATCCCCGCTCTTTGCTTCGCGGTGTGGAGCGGGCGCCCGGGCACCGCGCACGCACGCGGCATGGGGCTGCGCTGGGCCTTGATCGCGCTGTGCATGTTCGTGGCCGCCACCGGCGTCTATCTGGCCGGCGACAACCGCAACATCGCCTACGGCGTGATCATCGCGCTGGTGGTCGCGGTCAATGCATTGGGCATTTCGCTGGTGCTGCACCTGCGTCGCGGCAACAACGGAGCACCCCGCCGGTGAGCGAGAAGAAGGCCTATCCGCTGCGCATCAACGCTGAAGTTCTGGCGGCTGCCCAGCGCTGGGCCGATGACGAACTGCGCAGCCTCAACGCGCAGATCGAGTATGTGATCCGCGATGCCCTGCGCAAGGCCGGGCGTCTTCCCAAACCCAAAGCTGATGACAAGGAAGAACAATGAGCAAGCGTTGGCAATACCTCACCATCGAACTGTCTGCCTCGATGCTCAAGGGTGGCCCTACCGCCGAGAAGATCCAGGCGGAGCTGACCAAACAAGGCAACCTCGGCTGGGAACTGGTCAACATGGTGCACTACGGCCAGCTGTCACCGGCCATGCTCATCTTCAAGAAGGAACAGTGATGAAGGCGCGGCTCGCCGGGATCGCTACCGCCCTACTGCTCATCACCGCGCCCGGCATGGCGGCGGAAACACCCGCAGCGCTGGCCACGCGCCTGCTCGATCAGCTAGACGCGGGTCACTACAGCGAAGCGGAGGCCAGTTTTTCCACGCAGATGAAGGCCGCGGTACCCGCGGACAAGCTCAAGGCGGTATGGGAATCACTGCCCGCGCAGATGGGCGCGGCAGGCCAGCGCGGCCAGGCCCGTACCAGCGAAGCCGATGGCCATCGCATCGTCGTCATTCCCTTGAACTATGCCAACGGGCAGCTGCAGGCGCGCGTGGCCCTGGACCAGAACGACAAGATTGCCGGCTTCCTGCTGCAGCCAGCAGCCGCCGCGCCGGCAGCCGCACCCGCCAGCGATGCCAACTTCAACGAGCAGCCGTTCACCGTACCTGGCAACGCACCCGACAAGGCAGGCCTGCCCGGCACCCTTGCCCTGCCCAAGGGCAAAGGCCCGTTCCCGGCCGTGGTGCTGGTGCATGGCTCCGGTCCGCAGGACCGGGACGAGAGCAGCGGCCCCAATCGCCCATTCCTGGACATCGCCCGCGGACTCGCCGCGCAGGGCATCGCCGTGCTGCGCTATGACAAGCGCACCCACGCAAGGCCGCAGGATTTCCAGGGCAGCTTCAGCATCGACGATGAAACCACCGACGATGCCGTCGCCGCGGTCACCGCCTTGGCCAGCACTGCCAGCATTGATCCACGCCATATCTATCTGCTCGGTCACAGCCAGGGCGGCCTGCTGGCCGGACGCATTGCCAAGGCCAGCAAGGGGAAGCTCGCAGGATTGGTATTGTTTGCGGCGCCCGCGCGGCCCCTGCTGGACCTGCTGGCCGAACAGAACCGCTACATGGTCGGCCTGGATGGCAACATCAGCACCGAAGAACAGGCCCACCTGCAGGCACTGGATGCGGCCATCGCGGCGGTACGCAGCAACCCGGATGCACGCCTGATGGATACCCCCGGCCGTTTCTGGCAGCAGCTGGAGCAGGTCGACCCGATCGCCGATGTGCGCGACAGCCAACTGCCGGCATTGCTGCTGCAGGGCGGGCGCGACTTCCAGGTGGCGGATGCCGATTGGCAACGCTGGAAGCAGGGACTGGCCGGCGATCGCTACCGCTTCCATCACTACCCCGCCCTCAATCACCTGGGCATCGCCGGTGAAGGCAAGAGCTCGCTGGAGGAATACGCGCGACCGGGGCATGTCGATGCCACGATGATCAACGACATCGCGCACTGGCTGAAGGCGCAGCCATGAGCACCACCGCGCCCCGTGCCGCAGTGTTCGATGCAGCCTTGAGGGTGGCCAAGCCCACCAGCTCGCTGCTGTTCTGGTTATGGGGGCCGATGTTGCTGGTGATGAGCATCGATCCCTTGATCCGCCTGTTCGCCGGCAAGCTGCCGTTCACCACGTCGTTCAACTCCTGGGGCGGCTGGCTGGTGCTGCCCTTGGTTGGGGCCGCATTGACGCTGGCCTACCGTCGCCGCGAGCTGCGCCTGGATGCCCAGCAACTGACCATTGCCAGCACCCTGTACACCCGGCGCGTACCGCTGAGTTCGATGCGCCTGGACCGCGCACGCATCGTCAACTTCGCCGAAAACCCGGACTTCAAACCGGGCATGAAATCCAACGGCTTCCAGTTTCCCGGTTTTCGCGCCGGGCACTTCCACATGAAGGATGGCGGCAAGGGCTTCTGCCTGATCACCGACGACAGCCGCGTACTGGTGATCCCGTTGCGCGATGGCAACTGCGTGCTGGTAAGCCCCGAGCAGCCGCGCGCGTTGCTGGATGAACTCAAGCGACTGGCCGCCGACGGCGCACGGGCCTAAGCTGCGCGCATGCGCAATGCTCCCCACATCCTGATCAACACACCGGACATCGAGATATGGCCCGGTGGCCTGTTGCGCGCGCGCAGCAGCGACGACGCCCGGGTGCTGTCCAGGGCAACACATGTACTGCGCCGCAAGCGCGATGGGCGCTATCTGGCTGCGCAGCTGCGCGGTGGACTGATGCCCCTGGTGACCAGGTTGGCGGACGAACCCGGCATCGACTTTGCGTTGACCGCACTGCAAGCCCTGCGCACGCAGTCCTCCCGCATTCCACCGCCGAGCGGCAGCCTGCCGCTACATCAGCTGCATCTGCACCTGCAGCAACTGAACCTGGATGCCGATGCCTATGCGGCGCAGACCGGCTTACCGCTGGTCGCCGAACCGGCGCATCTGCGCCTGGCGGGCTTCGATCGTTACCGTCGTCCACTGTGGCTGATCGGTGCTGCTGCGCGCGGCTGGCAGCGTATGCAGCACGCCGCTGCCGTTGATGGCTTGGCGCTGGACGCAATCTCCGGCTATCGCAGTCACGACTATCAGCTCGGCATCTTCGAGCGCAAGCTGGCACGCGGCCTGAGCGTAGACGAGATCCTCACCGTCAATGCCGCGCCTGGCTACAGCGAACACCACGGTGGCAACGCGCTGGATATCAGCGCGCCTGGCGAACCGCCGGCCGAGGAATCCTTCGAGCACACCGCAGGCTTCGCCTGGTTGCAGCAGCACGCCGCGCGCTTCGGTTTCCACATGAGCTACCCGCGCGACAACCCGCACGGCATCGTCTACGAGCCCTGGCACTGGTGCTATCGCAGCGCTTCGGACTTGTAGGAGCGGCGTAAGCCGCGACGCTGACGCAACCGGGCTGCCGGGCAAAATCGCAACCAAGACAAGCACCCGGCTCGACGCTGAGGCGGATGCGGCCTGGCAGGCAGAAACTCGGTGCTGACGCTCTACTGGCTTCGCGGCTTACGCCGCTCCTGCAAAGAGCAGCCACACGCACTGCCGTGCTGCTCAATCCTGCGAACGATTGGTCTTCTGCTTCGGATCGGTGCTGAAGTCGGCGATACGCCACAGGTACAGGCTGGCCCAGGTGCGGTACGGGCCCCAGCGCTCGCCGCGCTCGGCCAAGGCCTTGGGCGTCAGCATGGTCTCGCCACCGTCCACACGCTGCGCGCCCTTGCGGATGCCGAGGTCATCGACCGGCAGAATGTCAGGCCGGCCGAGCCGGAACATCAGCATCATCTCCACTGTCCAGCGGCCGATGCCACGTACTGCCACCAAGGCGTCGACGATGGACTGGTGATCCATCACCGACATCTGCCGCAAGCTCGGCAGTTCGCCCGCGCGCTCGCGCCGGGCCAGGTCACGCAGCGCCAAGGCCTTGTTGCCGGATACACCACATGCACGCAACCCCGGGTCATCAATCAGTTCAAGACTTGCAGCGTGCAGTCGTTTGCTGCCAATCGCCGCTTCCACCCGTCCAACTATCGTCGAGGCAGCCTTGCCACTGAGTTGCTGGAACAGGATAGCCCGCGCCAACGCATCTACCGGGTCGAACGAACGCGCCCAGCCTTGCGGCGCCGGCAACGGTCCAACGCGGCGCACCCAGCTGGCCAGACGCTTGTCCACCCGCTGCAGGTGCGCCTGCGCCTCATCGATATCGAAACCGCGCCGGTAGCGGGGCATGGCTCAGCGACGCAAGGCACTGAGTGCGAGCAGCAGCCAGCCGCCCATCAAGGTAATGCCACCGGCTGGCGCCAACCGGGTGGGCCAATGCATCAGCACATTGCCCACCAGGCTGCCGGAGAACAACAACGTCCCCAGCAGCAATACATACAGGGCCCCCCGGCCCAACTGGTTCACCGAAGAAGCACCCAGGCCCACCAGCACCACCCCGTGGCCGAATGCATACAAGGACGCAGTATTCAGATGTGACTGTGCCAGCGGCTCGCTCACGCCATGTGAGGCGTAGGCCGACAAACCAATCGCCGCCGCCGCCAACAAGCCACCACAGAACGCAAGAAACGAGGGCTTACGCGCACGCCGTTCCACTCCCAACATCTCGCTCTCCCATCAATCCTGCAAACGCTTTGCACAAAAAAAACGCGCCGCTGGAAGCGGCGCGTTTTCTCGATCAGATCATCGACAACAACCCGATGATTACTTGACCGCCCAGTAGAGGTCGTAGGAACCATCGACGGTGAAGGCCTTGGCCACACCACCCTTCCACGACTCATACGGACGATCAACAACTTCGTTGCCGGTGGTGGTAGCCCAGGCACGCAGGCCGTTACGGGCCAGGTCCAGGCCAGCCATGTGGCCGGTGTAGGAAGCAAATGCCGAACGGTGGGCCGGTGCGTGCACGTAGGTCACCGGGTTGCCCGCGGGGATCTTGACGCTCAGCTCGGCAGCATCACCGGCAGCAGCCGGGGTGGCAGCGACGGCCGGGGCAGCAGCTTCGCCGTCCTTCTTGTCAGCGGCCTTGTCGGCAGCCGGTGCAGCAGCGCTGCCCTTGCGAACCGGCAGAGCCACGTCGAAGGCGTACTTTTCAGCACCGAAATCGGTGGTGACGATGCGCACCGGACCCGCTGCAACCAGGCCATTGGCATCCATCGCACGCTTGATCCACTCCATGTTGTCGTCGATCGACTTCTGGATGGCGTCGTTGTTGCGGTCGATGTTGCCGGCGTTGACCACCAGCAGGTTCTCGGCCGGCACCTGGACAACCTTCAGATCGGTCAGCGGGGCTTCGGCAGCGGCGTAGTCAACGTTCGGCACCGAGGCCAGCATGTTGGCCATGCGCGACAGGCCCAGCTTCAGGTCGTCACCGATGTGGCGGCTGACGTACAGGCCGGCGTAGCGACCGAACAGGTCGAAGCCGTACTTGACGCTGTAGTCCTGGGTGATCTTGACGTTGCGGTCGTTCTTGCCAGTCGGCTCCAGGGTGAACGAGGTCACCTTGTCGGTACCGCGGGTCGGGTCTTCAATGGCAATCACGACGCGCTTGTTCTTCTCGCTATCGGTGATCTGCCAGCTGCCCTGGCCCAGGTCCTTGGAGGAATAGTCCATGCGTGCGCCCTTGCCGGCGTCCGGACCGCTGAACTTCAGCTCCACGGCCTTGTCGCGCAGCACCAGCGGATTCCAATCCTTGAAGCGGCGCAGGCTGTTGACCGTGTCATACACGATCGTCATCTTGCGATTGGTTTCGATGCTTTCGGTAATGTGGCGTTCGCCCGGCAGACACACGCCAATGAGGACAAACAGGCCAGCTACGATCCCCAAAGCGATCAGGAACTCGATAATACGGGTCATTCAGGAGTCTCCGGGGCCGATCCCACGGCCGGGTTGATTGAAGCGAAGCCCCCATCCTATCAGGCTTTTCGCAGGTTGTTCACCACATTTGGCATGCCGGTTTCCATTACCAGAATGCGCTATCTCATCGATAGGCCGCAGGGTAGCGTATCAACCACCAACCCTACGCGCCTTCACCCGATAGCTGGGGCTGTATTTCGCCTTAGCCGCGCTATTTTCCACCGTCCGAGGTGTCCAGCACCAGTACTGCAGGCAACTTTTCCCCGATCACCGCCTGCCCGCCCCGCGGCGAACCCCGGTGGCGCATTCATGCGGGCCGGACAGCCACCGTGCGGCCTGTGGCTCACACCAGTTGCAGTTCAAAGGCCTTGAGTACGGCACGGGTACGGTCGCGGACGCCCAACTTGGAAAGAATATTGGACACGTGGTTCTTGATCGTGCCCTCGGCCACACCCAATGAGTTGGCGATCTCCTTGTTGGAAAAACCGCTGGCCATCAGCCGCAGGATCTCGGTCTCGCGATCGGTCAGCGGATCCGGCCGGTCCAGGCTGACGAACTCATTGCGCATGTGCTCCAGCCCCGACAGCAGGCGCTGGGTCACCGCCGGTTGCACCAGCGAGCCGCCATTGGCCACGGTACGGATGGCGCCGACCAGCTGCTCCAGGGTCACATCCTTCAGCAGATAGCCCTTGGCACCGGCCTTGAGCCCGGCCAGCACCAGCTGGTCATCATCGAAGGTGGTCAGGATGATCGATGGTGGCAACGTACCGGCCCGGCTCAGCGTCTGCAGCGCCTCCAGCCCCGACATCACCGGCATGCGCATGTCCATCAGCACCACATCGGGCTGCACCTGCGGAATCATCTCCACCGCCTGGCGCCCGTCGGTGGCCTCGGCGACCACCTCGATGCCGTCGTCCAGCGCCAGCAACGAACGGATGCCCTGCCGCACCAGGGTTTGGTCGTCGACCAGACAGACACGGATCATCAATGCACTCCTTGCGGCCCTGAGGCCAACATCATATTGGTAACCAGCGGCAGGCTGGCGCGAAGACGGAAACCCTCACCGCTTCGCGCCGACACATCCAGCACGCCCCCATACTGCGCCAGCCGCTCGCGCATGCCGCGCAAGCCATTGCCCGGCATTATTTCCTCGAAATCGCCACCGATGCCGTCATCATGCGCACTGATGACCACCTGGGCCGCGTCCCGCTCCACCTTGATCCATAGATTGCGGGCACCGGCATGGCGTACCGCATTGGTGATGATCTCCTGCGTGCAGCGCAGCAGTACATGGGCGCGCTCGGGATCCTCGACACTGAACGGATCCTCGATCTGCAGGTGGATATCCAGCGATGGCACCCGCTCGGTCAAGGGCCGCAGCGCCGCCGCAAGGTCGATCGCGCCGCTCTCGCGCAGCTGGCTGACCGCCTCGCGCACGTCGGTCAACAGCAGCTTGGCCAAGGTATGTGCCTGCCGCACATGCTCCTGCGCCTGGCCCTCGGTGATGTGCCCGGCCACTTCCAGGTTCAGGCTCAACGCGGTCAGGTGATGGCCTAGCAGGTCGTGCAATTCACGGGAAATACGCGTGCGCTCATTGACCCGGGCGCTCTCTGCCAGCAACAAGCGGGTTGCGCGGAGCTCGGCATTCAAGCGCCGTTGCTCCTCCCGCGCCTGGGTCTGCTGCCTTGCCACCAGGCTCGTGACAAAGATGAACATCGAGAAACCGCCGTACAACAGCGACTGCAGCAAGGCCTCGAACAGCGGCAGGCCCAGGATCAGGTTGTAGACCGGCAACACCGCCAGCTGGCTCAGGACCAGCCAGACAACACCCACCCAGCGGCTCAGCAGCCACGGGATCACCCCGGCCGCGACCATCATCAGGATGCTGCCCAGGCCAGTGGCGGACAGGTAGCTGACCACCAGCGCCGACACCGTCAGCAGCAGCAGTGCCAGGCGGTCGTACCAGCTGGTGTGGCCGGCGGCATTGAGCCCGCGGGTCAGCCAGAAGTAGCAGCCACCGAACGTCAGGTAGGCCACGAACAGCCAGACCGCCTCGCCGGCGGCCGGTTGCAGCACGCCCTCCTCCGGTGCGTACTGGGTGTAGACCAGGGGCAGGCTGACCAGGGCCCAGGTAAACAGGCCGGCCAGGCGGAGGACGCGGGTATGGCTGAGGTATCCCAACATCCGTGCATGGTAAGGACCCGGCCGCCCCGGCGCCCTCCCTCGGAAGTCATGCATGGCAACCGTGGCGCGTGGCTCGCCCGGCTCGTGCCACCCATGCGATAATCGCGCCACAGCCCTCTGGGCCGACCGCGATACCCCACGGAGTCACAATGTCGATTGTTATCCGCGACGTGCGCGAGCACGAGCTCGATTCCGTCCTGGCACTGAACAACAATGCTGGTCTTGCGATTCTCCCGCTGGATGCAGCCAAGCTCCGCCGTTTCTACGAAACCGCCGAATACTTCCGGGTTGCCGAACGCGACGGCAACATGGCGGGGTTCCTGGTCGGCTACGGCAGCAACAGTGCCCATGACAGCTGCAATTTCGCCTGGTTCCAGCAGCGCTACCCCAGCTTCTTCTATATCGACCGCATCGTGGTGGCCAGCCGCCGCCGCGGCGGCGGTGTCGGCCGTGCGTTCTATGCCGATGCCCAGAGCTACGCCGAGCTGCGCTACCCGCAGATGGCCTGCGAGGTATTCCTCGACCACGGCGCCGACGCCGCATTGCTGTTCCATGGCAGCTTCGGTTTCCGCGAAGTCGGCCAGAACACCATGCCCTCGGTGGATGTGCGGGCCAGCATGCTGCTCAAGGATCTGTGCAGCTACGAGTGGGTAAAAGAAACCTATGGCGACAACCTGCCCGACCTTCCCTGGGTAGGCAACACACGCCGGCTGCTGCAACAGCGGCCGACCGGAACCTGAGATGGCAGTGAATTTGGATTACGAACAGGCTGGTGAACTGAAAATCGGGCAGGTGGGCATTGCCAACCTGCGCATCCGCACCCTCGACGTGGAGCGCCTGGCCCAGGAAATGCGCGAGCGCGTGGCACGTGCACCCAAATTATTCGGCCGCGCGGCGGTGATCCTGGATTTCGGCGGCTTGAGCCAACTCCCGGACCTGGCCACCGCGCAGCAGCTGGTCAACGGCCTGCGCGAAGCGGGCGTACTGCCGGTGGCGCTGGCCTACGGCACCAGCGAGACAGAAACCCTGTCCCAGCAGTTGGGCCTGCCGGTACTGGCCAAGTTCCGCGCCCAATACGAACCGCTGGAAGCCGAACCGGCACCCGCGCCAGCCGCCGCCGCTCCCAAGCAGAGCAAGCGCACCACTGCCGCGGCGACACCCCCGGCCGCGTCGCCCAGCGCCGACGCCGCACCGCAGCCGGGCCGGATGCAGTTGACCACGGTGCGCTCGGGACAACAGCTCTACGCCGAGAACTGCGACCTGACCGTACTCTCAACGGTGGGTGCCGGTGCCGAGGTCATCGCCGACGGCAGCATCCATATCTACGGTACGCTGCGTGGCCGCGCATTGGCCGGTGCCCAGGGCAACACCAGCGCACGCATTTTCTGTCGCGACTTCCACGCTGAACTGGTCGCGATTGCAGGACGGTATAAGGTACTGGACGATATTCCGGACAACCTGCGCGGCAAGGCCGTGCAGGTATGGCTGGAACAGGACCAGATCATGATTGCTGCGCTGGATTGACGCAGCTCACAACGACATTCAGGAGAGATCCTTTGGCTGAAATCATCGTAGTCACCTCCGGCAAGGGCGGCGTCGGCAAGACCACCTCAAGCGCCAGCATCGCCTGTGGCCTCGCCCGCCGCGGCAAGAAGGTCGCCGTCATCGACTTCGACGTCGGCCTGCGCAACCTTGACCTGATCATGGGCTGCGAGCGTCGCGTGGTATATGACTTCGTCAACGTCGTGCACGGCGAAGCCACGCTGAAGCAGGCGCTGATCAAGGACAAGCGCTTCGACAACCTGTACGTGCTGGCCGCCTCGCAGACCCGCGACAAGGACGCATTGAACAAGGAAGGCGTGGAGAAGGTCCTCAAGGACCTGGCCGCTGACGGCTTCGACTTCATCATCTGCGACTCCCCGGCCGGCATCGAGAAGG
>Ga0308158_10004808_pt1 | contig 11287 bp, 9 predicted proteins | sample PhyBR2_FD_201038 | JGI IMG/M metagenome (GOLD analysis project Ga0308158, IMG submission 201038) | Phyllosphere microbial communities from UC Gill Tract Community Farm, Albany, California, United States - DLSLB.R2 | ecosystem: Host-associated > Plants > Phyllosphere > Unclassified | place: USA...
CAGCATTGCTTCACAACCTAAGATGGGTCGTTAGCTCAGTTGGTAGAGCAGTTGACTTTTAATCAATTGGTCGCAGGTTCGAATCCTGCACGACCCACCATCTTATCTCAGCCGCCTGGCGCGCTGAACGGTTGTAAGCCCCCAGCGGGTCGTTAGCTCAGTTGGTAGAGCAGTTGACTTTTAATCAATTGGTCGCAGGTTCGAATCCTGCACGACCCACCAATTAAGAAAGAAGCGCCTTTAAGGCGCTTTTTTCGTTTCCGGGGTACGGATGTCACCGTGCAGGGTGAGAACCTGCAGCAGGTTCGACTGAATCGCCCGGCGATTCAGGCTGATGCGTCAGCATCACCCGCAGGGCGAGGCCCCGGATGGGCCGAGGCAATCCTGCACGACCCACCAATTAAGAAAAAAGCGCCCTTTGGGCGCTTTTTTCGTTTCCGGGGTACGGACATCACCGCAGGGTGAGGCCCTCGCCGTCCTCTTTTGACACTGTACTCTGTGCGTCGGGTTTATTCGTGGCTGAGAAGAATGACTCTCAATTATCACCGTCACGCCTTTTTCTTTACCTTCGCCACTGCCAGGCTCTCCCAGATATGCATCACTGCATAGCTGCGCCAGGGACGCCAGGATTGCGAGCGCGCCTCTGCTTCTTTGGATGACATGCCGCCCAGATTATTACGGATGGCGATATCCTCTTTGGGAAAAGCATCTGGCCAGCGTAGGGCGCGCATCGCGATATAGTGCGCGGTCCAGGGACCAATGCCGGGCAGGCTGACCAGCTTTTTTATCACCTCATCAGGCGGCTGCGCGGCACTGAGACGCAGATCGCCGCTGGCGCAGGCGGCGGCAAAAGCGAGGATGGCGCGGGATCGGGCGGCGCTGACAATTCCCATTGGCGCAACATCGTCTACCGTCAGTCCGGCGATGCGTTCAGGATGCGCGGTGTAGCGGGTCAAATCCGCAAACGGCGTTTCACACGGCTCGCCAAAGGCAGCGGCAAAACGGCTGCTGACGGTGGTGGCGGCTTTGACGGTCACCTGCTGGCCGATAATCGCGCGCACGCCCAGTTCAAAGGCGTCGAAGGCGCCAGGCACACGCAGACCCGGATGTGCGATCAGGCTGGGTGCCAGCAGCGGATCCTGAGCCAGACAGGCGGCGATACGCTGCGGTTGTGCGTCGAGATCGAACAGATCGCGCAGGCGGCGCAGCAGCAGCGGCAGAACCGGCGTCAGTGAGGTTGAGAGCGTCACCTGCAGCGCGTTCTTCTGCGGCAGATGGGAAACACTGACCCAGCCCCGGCAGCGTCCCAGCGCCACGGTGCGTCGCCAGCAGCCATCTTCCACTGCCTCAACCTCTTTCATCAGATGTGTCTGCAAAAACCAGAGCATCGCCGCCCAATCGTAGGGAGGGCGATAAGCCAGCCGCAGCGTCACGCGGTCGCCAGGCTGCGCACGTTTCGTGCCTGTATCGTCACGGCGCAGCGCGCTCGGCGTCATACGGTAGCGCGCCTGGAAAACATCATTGAAACGGCGCAGGCTGCTGAAGCCGCTGGCGTAAGCGACTTCTGTGACCGGCAATTGCGTTTCTGTCAGCAGTTGCTTTGCCAGCAGCATTCGCCGCGTCTGCTTCAGCTCCAGTGGCGAGACGCCGAGTTCATGCTGCACAATACGGCGCAGCTGACGCAGGCTGAGACCGAATTCAGCGGCAATCGCCTCCAGTCCTTCGCGTTCCTCCAGCATCCCTTCTTCAATACGCTGAATCAGCTGCTCCGCAACGCGATGCGGCTGATCAACCGGCGCATTGCCGGGAGCCAGCTCAGGCCGACAGCGCAGGCAGGGTCTGAAGCGTGCTTTTTCCGCCGCCTCAGCGCTGCTGAAGAAAAGGCAGTTCTTCTGCATCGGCGCTTTGACCGGGCAGACCGGACGGCAATAGATACCGGTTGAGGTCACGCCCACAAAGAAAACGCCGTCAAAGCGGGTATCACGAGAGGTCAGCGCCTGATAGGCAATGTCGGGATCGAGCATGTCATTTCTCCGGTAAATAAGCGCAGCCTACACCGGTGAATCCCGGCAGACTGGCTGTATTCGGACAGCACAACAGTTTATAGCCATGACCGAAAACAGCCAGTCAGGCTGATGAAAAGTGCGATACTGGGTGTCGGAATCGTGACGGGAGAATCACCATGTACTACTTCAAACCGATAGTTACCCCGGTAGGCGAGCTGAAACTGGTCGCCAGCGATAGCGGCCTGGCGGGGATTTTGTGGGAAAACGACGATCCGAAACGCACCCGGTTTTTGCCGCAAACGCGCAATGACGATCATCCCATTTTGATCGAAACCGAGCGTCAGCTCACTGAGTACTTTACCGGCGCTCGTCGCTGTTTTGCGTTGCCGCTCGACATGGTCGGCACCGACTTTCAGAAAAAAGTCTGGCAGGCGCTGGTGGCGATCCCATTTGGTGAGACGCGCAGCTACAGCCAGATTGCGCGGGAGATCGGCCATCCGCAGGCGGTGCGAGCGGTCGGTGCGGCCAATGGCCGTAATCCGCTCTCCATTGTCGCGCCATGCCATCGCGTGATCGGTGCCAACGGCAAGCTGACCGGCTTTGCGGGCGGGCTGGATATCAAAGCCTTCCTGCTGGCACTGGAAGCGCCACAGAAACCGCGGGTGCTGGCGGATAAAACGCAGCCGGGTAGGGCAGGTGCTGTAATGCAGGCCGAGTAAAAATCTCACGACACAGTGTGGCTTTTCCGCTATCTTGTTTAACATATAAAACATTAAGGCGGTTTATTCGCCACGATTCGCCTTATCAGGCGATTTTCGTTAATTAGACAAAACGAGAGCTGTGTCATGAGTGTGATGTTCGATCCTGAAAGCGCCGTTTATCCTTTCCCGCCAAAACCAGCCCGCCTGAGTGACGATGAAAAGGCGTTTTACCGTGAGAAAATCAAAGCGCTTCTGAAGGCGCGAAACGCGGTAATGGTGGCGCACTATTACACCGATCCGGAAATTCAGGCACTGGCGGAAGAGACCGGTGGCTGCGTCTCCGACTCGCTGGAGATGGCGCGTTTCGGCAGCAATCATCCGGCGACCACGCTGCTGGTAGCGGGCGTGCGTTTTATGGGTGAAACCGCCAAAATCCTCAGTCCCGAAAAAACCGTGCTGATGCCGACTCTGCAGGCGGAGTGCTCACTGGATCTTGGCTGTCCGATCGAGGAGTTTAACGCTTTTTGTGATGCGCACCCTGATCGCACCGTGGTGGTCTATGCCAATACCTCGGCGGCCGTCAAAGCGCGGGCCGACTGGGTGGTCACATCCAGCATTGCGGTAGAGCTGATCGAGCATCTCGACAGTCTGGGTGAAAAGATCATCTGGGCACCGGATCGTCACCTTGGCCGCTACGTCACCCGGATGTCGGGCGCGGATGTGCTGTGCTGGCAGGGCGCCTGCATCGTGCATGACGAGTTCAAAACTCAGGCGCTGCAGCGCATGAAAGCGCTCTATCCCGATGCGGCGGTGCTGGTGCATCCTGAGTCACCGCAGGCAATCGTCGATCTGGCGGATGCGGTCGGCTCGACCAGCCAGCTGATTCAGGCGGCAAAGTCCCTGCCGCATCCGCAGATGATTGTCGCCACCGATCGCGGCATTTTCTACAAAATGCAGCAGGCGGTGCCAGACAAAGAGCTGCTGGAAGCGCCGACCGCCGGTGAAGGTGCAACCTGCCGCAGCTGTGCCCACTGTCCGTGGATGGCGATGAACGGCCTTAAAGCCATCGCAGAGGCGCTGGAGTCGGGTGGGATGGAACATGAGATTCAGGTGGACGAGACACTGCGAGAGGCGGCGTTACTGCCGCTTAATCGCATGCTATCCTTTGCAGCGGAACTTAAACTCAACGTGAAGGGCAACGCCTAAGCGTTCCCGGACAGGTGCTTTGCATGGATTTCTTCAGCACACATAATATTCTGGTTCATATTCCTCTGGGTGCCGGAGGCTACGATCTCTCATGGATTGAGGCCATCGGCACGCTCGCAGGCCTGCTCTGTATCTGGTTTGCCAGTCTGGAAAAGGTCATCAACTATCCCTTCGGCCTGATTAACGTCACGCTGTTTGCGGTGATCTTCTTTCAGATCCAGCTCTACGCCAGCCTGCTGCTGCAGCTCTTCTTCTTTGCCGCCAATATCTACGGCTGGTACGCCTGGAGCCGTCAGACAGAAGATCACCAGGCAGCGCTGAAAATCCGCTGGCTGCCTCTGCCTAAAGCGCTGGCCTGGGCAGCAGGTTGTGTGATTGCGATTGCGCTGATGACCCTCTACATCGATCCGGTGTTTGCGCTGTTAACCCGCGCGGCAGTGACGCTAATGAACGGTCCTGGCCTGTCGGTGGCAATGCCCGTGTTGCAGCCGGATGCGTTTCCGTTCTGGGATTCCTGCATGATGGTGTTGTCGATTGCCGCGATGGTGCTGATGACGCGCAAATATGTTGAGAACTGGCTGCTGTGGGTCATCATCAATGTGATTAGCGTAATGATTTTCGCCCGTCAGGGCGTGTATGCGATGTCGCTGGAGTATGTCATTCTGACGCTGATAGCGCTAAACGGATCACGCATGTGGATCCGCAGCGCGCGGCAACAGGGCTCCCGCGCGCTGTCGGCTCAGTGAGTGTGCGCTTTGCCTTTAGCATGAGCATGAGCATGGTCATGGTCATGATCAGGGTCGTGAGAATGACTGTGGTCATGACGGGTGGCAGCCGCGCTGCTTAAACCGAGTTCACACTCGGCGCCGGCACAGGGCTGGTACTCCATCTGCACCGTCGCGTGCGCAATCTGATAGTTCTCGCGCAGATAGTCGTGAATGCGATGCAGCAGCGCATCATGATCGTAAGGCGGGATCACCTGAGCATGCAGCGTCAGCAGCGGCTTTTCGCCCACCTGCCATAGATGCACATGGTGAACATTGCGTACCTCGGCAATGTTCAGGGTGAGATCGCGTATCAGCCGGTTTACATCCAGTGAATGCGGTGCCCCTTCCAGTAACTCCTGCAGACTCTCACGCAGCAGCGACCAGGCGCTGCGCAGCACCAGCATTGACACCAGCAACGACAGAATCGGGTCGATTGGCGTCCAGCCGGTCAGCAGAATGATCACCGCCGCGACAATCGCGCCCACTGAACCAAGCAGGTCGCCCATCACGTGCAGCGCTGCCGCACGCACGTTAAGGTTCTTCTCTCCGCTGCCGTGATGCAGGAGCCAGAACGACAGAATATTGGCCAGCAGACCACCTATCGCGATGCCCAGCATCAGTCCGCCGGTGACCGGTTGCGGGTCGGCAAAGCGGCGTACTGCCTCCCAGACGATCAGCGCAGTAATGCCGAGCAGCGCAATGGCATTAACAAACGCGGCGACTGTCGTCAGACGCAGCAGGCCAAAGGTGTGCCGTGCATTGGGTTTACGGCGTGAGAAATGGACCGCCAGCAAGGCCATCAGCAGTGCGGCGGCATCGGTCAGCATATGTCCGGCGTCCGCCAGCAACGCCAGTGAACCAGAGAGCCAGCCGCCAATGACTTCAGCAACCATGAAGACGACGGTCACCCCGAAGGCGGCCGCCAGACGCGTGCGATTACTATCCTGCCCGCTATGAGTGTGGGTGTGTGCCATAAGTTTCCAGTTTTTTCAGTAACCTGTTTGCTAATAATATCAGTAATTGCCACGTCTCAGACGTGTCCTGATTCTGTTTTACCTGCTCCGTCAGTTGCTGGCTGATCTGCGCGCCATGCTCCAGCCCGACCAGTAACCAGCTTCCTTTCATCCGGTGTGCTGCCTCGGCGAACTGCGTCCAGTCCGCGCGATCGTGCGCCTCGTGCATCAACGCCAGATCCTGCGTCACGGTGCTGTGCAGCGTATGGCTCAGTCGGCTGAGGAATTTTTCATTCTGCTGTGCCAGTTGCCACAGATTGTCCTCCAGCGACGCCAGAGGATCGTCCTGCCACTCCTGCTGCCACTCTGCCAGCAGCGCGCTGAGATCGGTTAACTGCACCGGTTTGATCAATACCCGCTCCCGCTCCTCCAGGGCGCGCGACAGCAGCTGCGCATCAGCCGAGCAGAGCACCCGTACCGCCTGCCGTCTCCGCTGGCGGTCACGCCGACGCAGTATCCGCAGTAGCAGCGTGCCGTCGGGACGCGGCATCATCTGGTCGATAAACAGCAGGTCATAAGGCTCATGTGCATCGGCCTGCAACAGCGCGCGCCCGTGTTCAAAGATGTCAGCCTGAATCGCAAAGCGCGCCAGCTGCTGCTGCATCACCAGCAGATTGGTCGGATGGTCATCAACAATCGCCACCCGAAGCTGTGGCAAGCCGGGCAGGGCCGTCTCGTTCACGTGGCTTGCTGGCGCGCAGGCCTCCAGCGGCAGCGACACGGTGACCTGGGTGCCGCGACCGGGTTCAGAGGCGAGCCGGATATCACCGCCCATCCGCAGCACCATTTCCCGGCAGATGAACAGTCCCAGGCCGCTGCCCTGCACCGAGACCGATTTTCCGGACGGTGCCTGATACCACGGGTCAAACAGCTTCTGCTGTTCCTCGGGCGGGATACCGCTGCCGCTGTCGCTCACGGTGAGAATCAGCTGTTGATCCTGGGCAGCCAGGGTCAGGCGAATCGCGCCGTGGCGGGTAAATTTCAGCGCATTGGTCATCAGGTTGTTCACCACCTGCTGCAAACGGTCGGTATCGATCAGCACCGTGTCAGGCAGCGGCGTCAGGGCTTCGACGATCAGACGCGGACCGTCACCCCGCATTAACGGATGATAAAAGTGCTGCTGCTGACTGAGCCACTGCGCCAGCGCCAGCGGACGGGGTGCCAGGGTAAAACTGTTGCTCTCGATGCGCGCATGATCCTGCAGGTCATTCAGCAGGGTCAGCAACGATTGTGCGCTGCTGTGCAACAACGTCAGGTTCTGGCTGCTGTGCTGCTGCTTCTCAAGCTCAAGCAGTCCGAGGATCGCCTGCATCGGCGTGCGAAGCTCGTGGCTGACGGTCGCCAGAAACTGGCTTTTCATCGCGTTAGCGTGCTCTGCCTGTTCGCGCTGCTGACGCTCCCGGCGCTGCTGCCAGTAACGGCGTGCCAGCAACAGTAACAGCAGCACAATCGCTGCACCGGCCACCGCCAGCACCATCATCGGCAGCGACCCCATGACCATCACACTGCCAGGCTGCGGCGGCGTTGACCAGCTGTCACGCATCTGGCTCTGGGTATCGGCTGGGATCTGCTGCAAAGCGCGGTCCAGCAGCGTGCGCAGCACCGCCTGGTCCGGTGTGACACCCAGCGCGATGGGCCAGGCGATATCGCTGGCGGCAAAGGCCAGGTGGATGCGCGCATCATCGCGGCTGGCGATACGCCAGCGGGCGGAGAGCACGTTATCAACCAGCACATCGATCTGCCCTTTTGCCAGCGCGTCATAGAGGCTATTACGATCGGCAAACTGCTGCGGCTGTAGCTCCGCAGGCAACAGACGCAGCGCCAGGTCATCCTGTAATACGCCGATCCGTTTGCCGCGCAGGTCACGCCAGTTCGCCAGCGTGTCGGACTGGATGCTGTAGATGCCCCATAGTGCACGCCATACCGGCAGCGAGGTGCTCTGCATCGCATCACCATTAAGCGGTTGCATCAACTGGAGCATCGCCTGCTTTTGCTCAATCAGGGTGCTGGCCTGGCGGGGATTGCTGACCCACACCGGTTCAAACTGCAATCCTGTGCTCTGGGCTATCGCTTTCAGTAAATCCACGCCGTAGCCTCTGGCGGTCCCGCTGGCATCGCGGTAGCTCCAGGGGTAGTTGTCCGGTTCGGCGGTGTAGGTAATACGCGGATGCCCGGCGATCCAGGCGCGTTCATCAGGGCTGAGCATCAGGGTCTGCGTATCCTGATAGCGCGGCAGGTTACTGCTCCAGCGGGCCTGTAGCGTGTTCATCAGTTCCGCTGGCAACTGACGCAGGCTCTGATTAATCCAGCTGATAAGCTGGGGATCACGCGCCACTGCGCGCAGGTTGAGTTGTCCGGCTTCGATATGGGAAGCGATCTGGTAAATCTGGCCCTGCTGAAGCTGGCTTAACAGAAAACCGGCGCTGGTCTCATCCGCCACCACATAGTCATTCTGCTGATTGAGCAGGGTATAGAGCGCCTGCAGATCGCTGCTGTAGCGTCTGAAACTGTGGCGGGCCGCCAGCGCGGGCGGCAGCTGAGCCAGCGTGCTGTTGCTGATCGCCAGCTGGGCATTCTGGCTGTTAAACATCACGGCACGCTGGTTTTGCTGATTGCGGTAGACCCGCAGCGGGCTGCTATACCAGTTATCGCTGCTCAGGGTGCCGGCTGGCAGGGGTGTGGCCCACATGCCCAGCGCAAAATCGATCTGGCCGCTGCTCAGTGCCTGCATCAGATGTTGCTGATCGCTGTAAAGATTGAGCGTGAACTGCGCGCCAGTAAGCTGTCGCAGCGCAGAAAGATAGTCGGCATTAATGCCATAGAGGTCATTGCCGATGCGCATCGCCCAGGGCGCATGGTTTTCTTCCAGCAGGCCGACGCGCAGGATTTTGCCCTGCATCGTTTCTGCGTGCGTCACTGGCAGCATCATCGGCAGATTGACGCTGCTCACCGGACGCACCTCAGCCAGGACGGAACCGCACAGCAACAGCAGCATCAGCAGCAAAAATCTCACAACTGCGCCTTCCACAGGTCAGCCAGCTCGACCACCGAACGGGCACCGGTTTTTTCCAGAATATTCTTTTTATGGGTGCTGACCGTTTTGTTGCTGATGTGCAGCTGCGCAGCGATTTGCAGATTAGACAGACCGCTGGCCAGGAGTGCCAGAATCTGCCGCTCTTTCTGGGTTAACGGGAGTTCAGGCTCATCATCCATCTCCGGGAAAGCCATCTGCCCGCCGAGCACGGCCAGGATGGCGCTGAGCAGTTGCGCCATGCGCTGACTCTTCACGACGTAACCAGCGGCACCCAACGCCTGGGCGCGGCGCACATAGTGGCGGGTCTGCTGCGCAGAGTAGATGAGGACCGGGCAATCGGGCCGATGGATCTTCAGGCGACGCAGGAGCTCCAGCCCATCACTATCCGGCAGGCCGATATCCAGCACGATAATGTCCAGTGGCTGCTGAAGCAGGGGACGGGCGGCTTTTTCACTGCTGGCAGAGAGGAGCTGAACCGGAATGGGTGACTGGCTCAGGGCGGCTTCAAGTGCCACTTCAACCAGCGGATGATCGTCAATCAGAAGCAAAACAGCCATGAAGGATTCCCTGTAAATTTCACAGGATTAGCATAGCGGAAGAGTGGGGCAGAGGGGAGAAAAACCCGGAAAGCCGAAGCAATCCGGGTTAAACAGAATTACTGAGTAGTACCGTCGGTTTTAGTATCTACGTCACCGCCGCCCACTTTAGTCTGAACTTTTTTATTGATGTTTGGACATTTGCCATCTTTACACTGGGCGTTCTGGTCCATTTCGTTAGCAGACATATTACCCTGGCTGGTGGTGCTGCCAGACGTTGCAGGATTAGTGTCATTACCAGTGTTATTAATTTTGTCGTTATCAACTTTATTTGGCGGCAGATTCTCTTTCGCTCCGCCCGCTGCTGCACCTGCACTGGCCGCCTGGTTAGCTGTACCGTTATTGCTGCTGCTGTCCGCGGCCAGTACCGCACCACTGCTCAGTGTCATTGCTGCTGTCAAAAAAACTAAGGCTAACTTTTTCATCATTATGCTCCCGTTAATAAATGAAGTTGCTTTAAGCCCAGAGGTGCAATTTCGGGTAATAAAATCCCTGACGAAATATAATTCGCCGGCTGGCTTAAACAGGGTGATTAAATTTGGTAAGCGGAATGTTCCTCAGTGCTTACTGTTAAAAAGTCTAGTCGCTAACCTGATTAATGCAAATATGACCCGCACATTTTACCCGCAGTGGGAATTTACACCCCTGGCGCTTCGGGCTACATTGGGCAGGTTGTGTCCGGCGGGCGCCGGGCCAGAAATAATATGGAATCAGTATGAATTACCAGAACGATGACTTACGCATCAAAGAGATTAAAGAGCTGTTACCTCCGGTTGCGCTGCTCGAAAAATTCCCGGCGACCGATCGTGCTGCACAGACCGTTTCACAGGCCCGTCAGGCGATTCATCAGATTCTGCAGGGCAAGGATGACCGCCTGCTGGTGGTGATTGGTCCCTGCTCCATTCATGACACAGAAGCGGCGAAAGAGTATGCCGACCGCCTGCTGGCGCTGCGTGATGAGCTAAAAGGCGAGCTGGAAGTGGTGATGCGGGTCTATTTTGAGAAGCCGCGCACTACGGTGGGCTGGAAAGGGCTGATTAACGATCCGTATATGGACAACAGTTATCAGCTCAACGACGGTCTGCGTCTGGCGCGTAAGCTGCTGCTGGATATCAACGACAGCGGTTTACCGGCGGCAGGTGAGTTTCTGGATATGATTACCCCGCAATATATGGCAGACCTGATGAGCTGGGGCGCGATTGGTGCGCGTACCACGGAATCTCAGGTTCACCGCGAGCTGGCATCGGGTCTGTCCTGTCCGGTCGGTTTCAAAAACGGCACCGATGGCACCATTAAGGTCGCGATCGATGCGATTAACGCGGCGGGTTCGCCACACTGTTTCCTGTCAGTTACGAAGTATGGTCACTCCGCCATTGTGGAAACCAGTGGCAACGGTGATTGTCATATCATTCTGCGCGGCGGCAAAGCGCCAAACTACAGCGCGCAGCATGTGGCTGAGGTCAAAGAGGGTCTGGCAAAAGCGGGTCTGCCACAGCAGGTGATGATCGATTTCAGCCACGCCAACAGCAGCAAGCAGTTCCAGCGTCAGATGGTCGTGGCTGATGATGTTTCACAGCAGTTGATAAACGGTGAGCAGGCGATTGTCGGTGTGATGATTGAGAGTCATCTGGTGGAAGGCAACCAGAGCCTGGAGAGCGGCGCGCCGCTGGTCTATGGCAAAAGCGTCACCGACGCCTGTATCGGCTGGGAAGATACCGACAAAGTGCTGCGTCAGCTGGCGGCAGCGGTCAAACAGCGCCGCGGTTGATTCCTGACCTGACTTTGTCATTAATAAAAAAGGCCAGACTTTCGTCTGGCCTTTTTGCCTTTCAGCGAGGAATTACTTCGCTTTACCCTGATTCGCAACGGCTGCGGCTTTCGCGGCAATCTCGTCCTGGTCGCCCAGGTAGTAGCGTTTCAGCGGTTTGAAGTTTTCATCGAACTCATAGACCAGCGGTACGCCG
>Ga0308158_10004809_pt1 | contig 11286 bp, 12 predicted proteins | sample PhyBR2_FD_201038 | JGI IMG/M metagenome (GOLD analysis project Ga0308158, IMG submission 201038) | Phyllosphere microbial communities from UC Gill Tract Community Farm, Albany, California, United States - DLSLB.R2 | ecosystem: Host-associated > Plants > Phyllosphere > Unclassified | place: USA...
AGAATCGCCTTCATTTTCTGCAATACTCGCTTTTTCATAGGTGTTTACCCCTTTCGAAAAATAGTAAAAGACAGTAAAAGCCTCTATGAACTGAGGTTCCTACTGTCTTTATCGTTCGATTCACCTATCTTAACATAACGTATAGTTCTGTAAAACATTGACACCACTTCAATTAACAGATCATGTATTGCATCAATTGATTTGAAATAAAAGATTATTTTATTAAACCTCTGCATGATAAGAATTTAATGTGTCCTATATTCAAGCGTCTATTGAAAACTCTTTATATCCCAACATTTGTAATGATATGATTAAACCAAGCCAAATTATGGCTATATATTCTGCTTATTAAAGGAGACTCGTGCATGCGAAAGCACCTAGGATGGATCTCGATCGGCATCGTCGTTTTCACTTTCCTTACTGTTAAGCTCTTACCGTTCAATGGTTTTTGGGGTACGAACTATATGTTAGCTGGACTATTGCTTGCGATAGTGTGCGCCATCATAAGTCTAAGAAATACGGGGAAAATCCTCGCGTTAACATTGCTCACTTCTCTATTAGTTCTTTTTATTTTTTCAGTGATCGGCTTTTTAGCACTATCTTGAGCGTTTCGCAAACCGATGAAAACACGCTTGACGATTAACTAATATCATTATGATATTTCTTCTTAAACACGTCATACGTTGCTGAATCACCGAACAGAAGGAAACAACCGCGATCATCATAGATATTCATGACGATATTTCGATCCACGTTCACGAAAAAGACTTTCGGATAGTATGTATACGTTTGACGAAATCTTGGTTGTAGCGGCGGGAAATCCTGATTGCAGATTGCTTTGATTACACGCTTATAATCTAACGCGGTTTTGTTCGGTAATAACACGGCATATTCGGATACCTGCTCTTCTTCATCCATCACTCTCTCTACGAACTTTACGTTGTATTTATCTTCCCTACGTCTTAAATGACGAAACACTTTCGTCGCTGACTTTTGATACTTACCGCGCTCACTTCTCACATGCACGACGAAAAAAAGGGGGTCCACTTCTCGGAATAGATCCTTAAACAGTTCGTTTGATTTTTCGTATGCCTGTTTGAAGTATTCCTCATTGATTTCATCTGAATTTTTCTTTAACTGATAAAGATCCTTCACTAAGTCTACGTGAATTACTAAATCCTTCTCGACAAAGGAACGATCAAATAAGTTCACATTCCCAAAATGTTGTTGCAAGTATTGTTCTAAGTTCATTCCAAAGCTCCTTTATTCTGATGAGGACAGATGTACTGTTTTAAATAACAACAATCGTATGTTGTAGGACGAATCGATTTAATGATCGATACAATAAGTGTAGAAAGGAGGATGAGAAGATGATCATTGATACATTATCGAATCATCCTGAACAATTAGAAGTGGTTGCCACAATGATTCATACCGAATTCGTTCAAAAGAAAAAAGGGACGGCACCCTATGAAAAAGTAAAAGCATTTTTAGACAAAAAACCAAGTGAACCTTACCCTGTGACGTTCGTTGCCTTAGATGATGTCACGTGTATCGGAACCATTTCCCTATTTGAAAATGACTTGAACGAACGACTAGCCTATACGCCTTGGCTCGCTTCTTTATTCGTTGAAAAAGTCTATCGGAATCAAGGGATCGCGCAGCAACTCATCAATCAATTAATCGTCTACGCCAAATCACGACAGATCACAACAATTTATTTAAAAACAGAAAACGCTTCAGCATATTATATAAAATTAGGTTGGACATTGATCGAGACGGTCGAGACGACGGATTCACCCATACACATTTTTTCATACACGATTGATGAGAATTGATATCTTAATATGAACGACGAAAGTCATTTCGATGTTAATCGTCTTAAGGGATTTCTCATTATGGTTTAAATGATGAAGGTCTTGCTGACGTGAACAAAACTATTTCTTTTTCTTGAATCGGTCATTCGTGTTGGAATAGACGACTGCAAATACAATAAGAAAGAATAGTAGCATGATGCCCAAAGTAAACAAAGAGTGATATCCAAACAGCTCACTCCCCGCGAACAAAAGGATGCTAAAACAAACGCCGTACATGATCTTACCCATGAATTGACATAGGGCGACTTCGTCGTAGTGTTCTTTCTTACTTTCAGACAACGTATTATATCCTGCAAGCAATGATGCGCCTTTTCCTTTCGATAGAACGATAGCAAACACTAGCAGAGGGACAAGAATCACAAAATAAACAATGGATTCGCTCATGACCATCTGTTCCTTTCTCTCGTTTTATTGTATGAAGCGTGTCAATTCATTAACGCTTTTACATTCCGTCAAGTTTCATAATCTTTTTGAATTACCCACTTGATAATATGGTTGTCCCCTTTACTATCATACTTGAATTGAATGATTGACTCATTTTTCTGATTTTTCTGTTTTTTCAGATCACTTTCTCAATCTTCAATTATAATTAGGTAATGATTGGATTTATTTACTTACATATGGAATACGGAGCGTTAATTTAAAGGAGGGTTTTTATCCATGACTGAATCGATACATATCGTCAGCCACACTTCACTTCAGTTGATGGCTGATGCAAGGTCCATCATAAGACAGTACATCTTACCACGGGAGGGGGTTTGCCGATGCTTAAGTTTATCTGGAATTCCTGGTGGCGCAATAAAGAACGATTCATTTTGCTTCTTGTGGGCGTTCTGATCGTCAGTACTGGACTGAGCTATTTGATCGGAACGACGCAAGCCAATAACGGAACCGTCGTCGATGAACTACAAAAACGCTGGGGCTCCTCTTACGATATCGTCGTCCGACCAGAAGGTAGCCGGAGCGTGACCGAAGACTTGAAGTTACTTGAGCCAAACTACATGAGTGGTCTCGATGGCGGCATCACGCGCAAACAATACGAGACGATCAAAAAAATCGCTGACGTCGAAGTCGCTGCCCCTATTGCGATGATTGGCTACAATCAAACAGTTTCGAGTGTCGGTACGCATACGATCGATCAAGAAGGCATCTACAAACTGACGATCAAAGACACGCAAGACACCGGGTTACAGAACGAATCCTCGAGTGGGGTTACCTTCTTAGCAGCAGGATGGGAACCTACAGAAAATGCAGTAAAATCAGGCGTGTCTCCCCTTCCACTTGGAAAGCAGCCTCTTTTTGAGTATGGGAGCCAAGTCATGATTGCGGGGGTTGATCCCGAAGCGGAAGCCGCACTCGTCGGCTTGGACCAAGCGACGACAAAAGGAACCTATAGTAATTATTTTTCAAAAGAAGATCAGGTCACCTCGTTTGGTGAAGATGGTGTCCAAATCCCAATCCTGTTGAACAATCGTGAATACGTGGACGCGTCACGCATCTACACGTACGAAAAAGTCGAGCTTCCGTCGAAAGAAACATCTATCATTACTATGGTGCAACAGGTCGAACAAAAAGGCGGAAAAGAATACTTACAATCCTTACCGACAGGTGGTGCGAAACGTTATACGATCACGACACAAGATGTCCAGAAGAAGCTCGTCAACGATATTCTGAAAAATACGTTACCGACCGCTGAAGAGACGAACAGCAATTCCTTTACGTGGATTGCTTTAAAGCCGTCTCCAATCGACTACCGCTCGATCAAAAGTCCTTACGCATCACGTTGGCCGTTCACCTATCAAGTCCAACCGAAACAAGTCGAGCAAGATTCCTTACTCGCTAAACGCAGCATGTACCGGGAAGCGCGGATGTTCGGAAAAGAAAGCACGGACTGGCCCAAAGTCAACTTGAACTATATCGGGGTCTTCGATCCGAAAAAATTGAACATCTCGAAAGATCCGCTGACGGAACTGCCAATGGAAACATACTTCCCGTCAAAAGCCCAGTGGGTGATGGACAAGAATGAACGTCCGGTCAATCCGGTTCGAGACGTTAAACCGACGAATGATCCTTACGATTTCCTGACGAAACCACCGTCGATGCTGACGACGCTCGATGCTGCGTTTAAAATTCGTGGTACCAAAGCGATCTCTGCCATCCGCGTCAACGTCAAAGGTGTCGAGACGATGAATGCCACTAGCGAGAAAAAGCTCCAACAGGTGGCGACAGAAATCGAACAGAAGACAGGTCTAATCACGGACGTGACCCTCGGCTCTTCACCGCAGCTCGCCTTAACCTATTTACCGGGACTAAAAGACGAATCAGCACTCGGCTGGGTCCAACAACCATGGATTAAACTCGGCTCGTCGATTGCGATCTTCCAGGAAGCAAAAGTCGGGATGAGCGGCATCATCGCCAGTGTCATCGCTGTCGCCCTCGTCTATGTCTTCAGCTCGAACATCATTTTGCTGTATGCACGAAAGAAAGAATTCGCGATTTTACTATCACTCGGTTGGCGCCCGCGTCAGCTGTCGAAACTGCTATTCCTCGAAGCCACGCTGCTCGGAACACTCGTCGTCTTGATTGCTTGGACGATTCTCGGTTCGTTCTGGGTCACGACGGACAATCCGATTGCGATCGGTCGGATTTTATTGATTGGTCTTGCTGGTTTACTTATTTACTGGGGTGGAACGCTCGTGCCGATGACGCTCATCCGTCGGATCAAACCGTACGAAAGCATGCGTTCCGGTGAAGTCTCAAAAGGTCACCGTTTCGTTCGTGCGCAAAGTGCCCTCGGGATGAGCATCAATCAGCTCGTCACGTACTGGCAACGGACATTGCTTTCGGTCGTCGCGATCGCCTTGCCGACGAGTCTATTCATCTTTTTCCTCTTCATCACGTTCCGCTTAAAAGGCGTTTTGTATGCGACGTGGCTCGGCGAATATGTCGCGCTTGAAGTCGGGACGATGCACTACGTCGCGATGGGTGTCGCTTTACTGATTGCCATCCTGACGACGACAGAAATCATGTGGCAAAACGTCAATGAACGCAAGAGTCAGCTTGCTGTCCTTAAAGCAACAGGCTGGCAAGACGGTCAAGTTCGTTTACTCGTGCTAAGTGAAGGCATGATGACAGGACTCTGCGCTGGTGTGATTGGTCTTCTGACAGCACTTGGGATGATCGGCTTCGTTTACGGGCAATTCCCGGTCCAAGAACTTGGTTTCCTCAGCATCATGCTCTTGATTCCGGTGATCACGGGTCTGTTAGGTGCCTTGCTCCCTGCCGAGCGAGCCGTCCGGATTACACCGAATGCCGCACTCGGCAGTATCGTCGAAAATACGCAAGCGACAGAACGGCGTTTCAAATGGGCACTTGGATCCATCGCTGCTTCCTTGTGTATCGGAGTGGTTAGCCTGTTCTTGTTCGCCTCAACGGAATCCTCGACGACTACAACACAGAGTGCTCCTCAACAACAGACGAGCGGACATAAATTAAAGGATTTGGCTTCAGAAACGAAATCATCTGATGACAAGAAAACAGGTGATCAAGAGGCGGCAATTAAAAAACTAATGGAGAAAGGAGTTATTCAAACCTATCCGGGTGATCCGAAAGCAAAATATGAGCTATTTTATGCTAAATCACTCGTTCCAACACCAAAAGAACTGAATTTAAAGGAAAAGCTTGGTTATCGGTATGTCACAATTCCTGTCTTTATGTACAACTCGGATATACAAAGTAAAGGTGCATATTCAACTTACAGACCAGGAACATTTACGCTGACCTCGCTAGACGGTAAAGAATATTCTACCGTCGATTATGTCAATCATAATGAAAAAGCATTTAAGAACGGCTATCAGTACTTCGCTCCATATAAGTCACTTGTCGACTTAGTCTATCAAGTTCCTGACGATCAAAAGGTATTTGTTCTTTATGCATCAGATGAGGCTTTTCCAAAGGATACGACAGTGAAGATTGAACTCGATTAAAATGAACGGAATATGAATATAGTCCTTAATACGTAAATGAGAGTAGCCTCCGTTTCATCATCGAAACAAAGGCTACTCTCATTTTTCACTAAAAAAGATATGTATGGTTGTAACTCACAATGTATCGTGCACGCGCATCCGTTCTAATTCTTTTTCTTGATTCTCTTTAAGCTTCTTTCGACCACGCGACCATTGTTCCCACAGTGAAATCATGCCGACCCCTAAAATCAATACATAGGCTAAAAAACTATTGTATCTACCATCAAAGTAACGCCATGTCAGGAAAATCACTAAAACGATTGGCATGAAGATACCGAGATACGGATTATGACGGCTCGATAAGAAATATTGTATTCCTAAACAGATACTGATAATTAGAGCAGAAATGAAAAAGTTCATTCGTTGTTACCCCTCTCAAGTCGATATTTTTCGATGATTTTTTTGGCATCTTCAATCGTGATCCGGTCTTCGATGGCCATTTGTTTAATGTATGCGATGAACGGTTCATTCTCGATTTTCTCATTCACTTCTATTTTCTGAATGATCCGATCGACGCGAATCCGGACTGTGGGATAGGAGACATCATAATGTTTCGCCAGTTCTTTCAAAGAACCCGAGCTTATGATGAATTTTTTAACGAATTCCATCTCTTCCAATTCTAGAGATAAAACCCAATCTGGAACATCATCTTTTTTCATTTACCATTTCCCTCCCATGTCACCACAATAGCATTCATTTAAACAAAGTTAAAGTATTTTTGATATTAATTAAACATTTAACCAATAAACAATTAAAATATATTCATTATTTCGCTTGTCATAGTGATTCGAGTCATGGTAGTTTAGGATTGTCAAATCGGAAAAATAAGGAAAAGGAGTGTTTTACTTGAAAAGAACAACGGAATACATATTTGCTGTCATCGGTATCGTCTTGTTTGGATCATTATGTTTAGGTGGGTTTTTATTGTCTGGATCGATTGCGGATCACGCTGGCATGAAGGAGTTGGTCGATCAATTCATCCAGGATGAGAACATTACGGATGTCACGTCTACCCAAATCCTCACATCCTTCCAACAATTCTTCTTGTATCTTGGTGCTGTCTCACTCTTATGTACATTAGGAGGTATCGTCTCAATCGTCCGGATCCGTAAAAACGGTTCTGCTGGAAAGATGCTCATCATTACCGCGATTCTCGGTGGGATCTTCACATTACTCGCTGGCGTCTTTGGTTCAATCGCTTACTTGATCGCCGGTATCACCAACGTATCGAAGAATAAAAAGATGGCACGGCAATATTAATTTTACTTACAGAAAGGTGCGTCTACATATGTTTGCCATAACACTTCGGGAATTTAAATCGCTTTTTCAAAGCATCCGTGCCATCCTGATCATCGTCGTGTTGTTCGGTGTGACGATCGGTTCCGCTAAACTCGTCAGCCAGTTCAAAGGACAACTCAGTGATCTCGGTTTAGGTAACAATGCCTATATCATCGGTTTGATGCTGCTTTTGTTCTTAGCTGCTCCTTTATTCGTGACGAGTATTTCTCATAGTAGCGTCAACAAGGAGATCGAATCAAAGACGATTCGTTTTCTCGCGACGAAAACATCTCGTGAGAACATCATTTTCGGGAAGTTTTTAGGCAACGTATCGTTTTGGGTCCTCTGTCTGACAGTTGCCCTCTTGTTGATCGTCCCGTTTTCAAAATCTTTCCCGATCGTCGATTTGATCCAGAGTATCATCTTCGTCTCTTACTTCATTGGTCTGTCGCTGTTTCTTTCAACAGTCGTCATTAACTCTGCAATGACGATGTTCGTCGGCATCTTCATCTCGATCGCGCTTCCGGTCATCGGGATGTGGAGTCTTATTTCGAAGAATGTCATCGTTGATACGTTGTCTTACTTGACGCCCTATTATTACTACACGCAAGAAAACACTGCTTACACGTACCTTGTCTTGATCCATATCGCCGTCTTCGTCATCGCGAGCTTGATGATCTTTAAAAGGAGAGATTTATGATGCTAGCCCTTCGCGCAACCAATCTAACGAAACAATACGGCAATAAGACCGTCGTCAACCAGTTGAATCTCGAAATCAAACAAGGGGCCATCTTCGGCTTCCTTGGTCAAAATGGCGCCGGTAAATCAACATTCATCAATATGATCACGGGTCTTGTCCGCCCGACATCCGGAACGTTCGAGTTACTCGGAGCACCGAACGATTCCTTGAAGGACGTCCGGACCCGAATCGGCGTCCTGCCGGATTACTCGACCTTTTACGAAAACTTCACGGCGCTCGATCACTTGAAGTATTTCAGCAAAGTCCTCGGTCTGAAGACCACGACGGACGAGTTAAAACAACTCCTCCGTGATGTCCAACTCGAAGACGCCATCGATGTGAAAACGAAGAACTACTCCTTTGGGATGAAAAAAAAGCTCGGGATCGCCCAAGCTCTGATCAATCGACCGGAAATCCTATTTTTAGATGAACCGACGTCTGGCGTTGATGCCAACTCGATTCTCGGGATTCATACTTTGATTCGCAAGATCGCAGCAGACGGAACGACGATTTTCTTAACGTCCCATAACTTGGACGAGGTCGAAAAACTGTGTACGGAGATCGCGATCATGCAGGACGGAACGATTCAGACGCAAGGCACGATGGAGGAGTTACGGGAACAACATGAGAAGAACATCACCGTTCACGTAAAACATGCGTTGCTCGACAATGATACACAACAACATCTGCAGACCAAGTTGTCGACACTTGCGAAAGACGTCAACGTCTCCTCTACTCACTCGACGTTCATCGTCCAAAGTGAACACGATATTGCTACAATCAATAGCTACCTTGTCTCACAACACGTTAACGTGTATCGACTCGAAGTAGAGGAAGCGTCCTTGGAAGAGATCTTCTTGAATTTAGGTACAGAAATCCGCTCGGCGTAAAGTGAAAAACATGCCTCATGATGAATTAAACAAAAACTTCTATACAACAATCCCCCTCATTCCAATTACGAAATGAGGGGGATTGTTTTGTTTTCTTTCATCCGTTCAGGCCGCCCGCTCTCTTCGTAAGAGATACAGGAAGTACGGTACACCGATGATTGCCGTGATCAATCCGGCTGGCACTTCAAGCGGCGGATGAATTCCGCGACCGAGCGCATCAGCGACGACGAGTAACCCACCGCCGAGCAACAGCGCCATCGGTAAGACAGCGAGGTGTTTATGTCCGACGAGACGACGCGCCATATGTGGGGCAATCAGACCGATGAAGCCGATTGCACCGACCGTCGCAACGGCAACACCGGCTAGGACGACAGCGAGCGCCAAGAAGACCTGCCGCGTCCGCTGAATCGGTAACCCGAGACCGATGCTGACTTCCTCACTAAGTGATAAGACATCAAGTTGACGATGGCGATAGAAGAGGATCGCACCAATCACGACGAGGACAGGTGCTAAGATCATCACTTCCTGCCACCCTTTCCCAAATAGACTTCCGGCAAGCCAGACGAGTGAATCGTTCGTCTGGAGTGGAAATTTAATCAACAGGTATTCTGTTCCCGAGGCACAGATCGCACTGACAGCGATACCAAGTAACGCAAACGAACTGCGGGAGACGTTTCCTCCCCGCTCAAGCATCATCAATGCCAGCATGACGATTGCTGCTCCGATGAAGGCGGCAATCGGTGTCAACAAGAGCGGACCATCCGGCACTAAGGCAATCGTCAAAACGGCGAACAGAGACGCTCCGTTCGTCACCCCAATCACGTCCGGCGAGATCAATGGATTGCGGATGACACTTTGTAAGATGACTCCAGCAAGAGCGAAACTCGCTCCTGCTAAAAAGGCGAGGACCGTTCGCGGCAAGCGGTAATTTTGGACGATGAAGGCATCCTTTCCACCGAAGAATGACTGCCAGAGTTCCGTTACTGATAACTGAATCGAACCGACCGACAGTAAGGCGAAGCTGGTGACAAAAACGACTAAAGCGACAAGTAGAATCCGGCGCATGTCTCTCATCGTAATCCCCCTTTCATCTGGCGGCGTGCCAGCAGAAGGAAGAAGGGTGCCCCGAGCAATGACGTCACGATGCCGACCGGTGATTCATACGGATAGGCGATGAAGCGCGCCAGGACATCGGCGTACGTCAACAACAGACCACCGATGACGGCAGAGACGGGTAAGACGATTCGGTAGTCCTCACCAACAAGGCGACGCGTAATATGCGGCACCATCAGACCGATGAAGCCGATCGCTCCGGCGACGGCGACCGTCACGCCTGCGAGTAAGACGACACTGATGCCGGCAAGCAGACGGATCCGCGTCACTTTTTGACCGAGTCCGACCGCGACGTCTTGTCCTAGTTGGAAGACGGCGAGCGACTTCGCAAGACTTGCCGCAAGAATCAAACCGGCGAGCGACCATGGGAGAACGATCCGGAGTTCGAGCCAGCTTGCGTCACTGAGCGAACCGGACAACCAGTACAAGACGTTCGTGATCCGGTCGTTGAACAAAATCAAGCCTTTCGTTAGCGACGTCAACAAGAGATGAATCGCCATCCCGACGAGGGCGAGTTTTAACGCCGTCATCCCGCGAATCGAAGCGAACGAAAAGACGAGCACGCCACCGAGCAAGGCACCGGCAAAGGCGAAGTAAAGCAAGTTCGCCGTCCCAAGTGACGGAAAGACAAGGAGACTGACGACTACAAGAAACGACGCACCGGCGTTGACACCAAAGACTTGTGGTGAAGCGAGCGGATTACGCGTCACGGCTTGCATGATTGCTCCAGCGACGGCAAGATTCGCTCCGAGCAACAACCCGAGTAAGAGACGCGGCAAGCGCAGATTCGTCAGGACGAGTCCCGCTTTAGAGGTCGTGCCACTGATCCACTCGTGCACTAAGTGGACCGGATTCATCTGTGTGATGCCAAAGAACAAGCTACTATAAACGGCCAAGCAACTGAGTAAGATAAGTACGAAAATCAGACGTTTCCGCTGCACCGGATCTTTCCCCTTTCATCAAGACGAAAAGCCAGATTGCTCCGGCTTTTTGTCGTTCGTTATTTCTGTTTGAGCAATTGAATTGCTTCGTCAACGATTTGTTCAGCAGCGTCCAGACCACGGTAACGCGTCCAGAGGTCACGATTGACTTCGTAGACTTCTCCGTTTTTGACGGCTGTGATCTGATTCCAGAGCGGATTATCCTTCCACTCTTTCAGTAACTTAGGATCGGCTTCCGCCATGAAGATGACGTCCGGATCCCACTTGACCATCTGCTCTAACGTGATCGTCACAGTCGGTTCTGCTGTTTTCGTAACGGCATTCTCGATACCGATCTTCTCGAGCAACTCACCGTCAAACGACGTCTCACCGTGTGCTGTCAGTGAATCGGCGCGGAAGACACCGACCATGACTTTCCGGTCG
>Ga0308158_10004811_pt1 | contig 11284 bp, 10 predicted proteins | sample PhyBR2_FD_201038 | JGI IMG/M metagenome (GOLD analysis project Ga0308158, IMG submission 201038) | Phyllosphere microbial communities from UC Gill Tract Community Farm, Albany, California, United States - DLSLB.R2 | ecosystem: Host-associated > Plants > Phyllosphere > Unclassified | place: USA...
TCCTTGGTGACAACAACCTTGCGGGCCTGGCCCAGCAGTTCAAGGCCTGCAGTCTCGAGCTTGAGGCCGACTTCCTCGGAGATGACCTGGCCGCCGGTGAGGACGGCGATGTCTGCCAGCTGCGCCTTGCGGCGGTCACCGAAGCCCGGGGCCTTGACGGCAACGGACTTGAAGGTGCCACGGATCTTGTTGACGATCAGGGTGGCCAGGGCCTCGCCCTCGATGTCTTCGGCGATGATCAGCAGCGGCTTGTTGGACTGCATGACCTTTTCGAGGACAGCAACCAGTTCCTTGACGTTGGAGATCTTGGAGTTGACGATCAGGATGTACGGGTCTTCAAGGACCGTTTCCTGGCGCTCGGCGTCGGTAACGAAGTAGGCGGAGATGTAGCCCTTGTCGAAGCGCATGCCCTCGGTGAGTTCAAGCTCCAGGCCGAAGGTGTTGGACTCCTCGACCGTGATGACGCCTTCCTTGCCGACCTTGTCCAGGGCTTCGGCGATGAGGGCACCAATTTCGTCGTCACCGGCGGAGATGGAGGCGGTGGCCGCGATCTCTTCCTTGGTTTCGATTTCCTTGGCGGAGTTCAGCAGCTCGGCGGTGACAGCCTCAACGGCCTTCTCGATGCCGCGCTTGAGGGACAGCGGGTCGGCGCCGGCGGCAACGTTGCGCAGGCCTTCCTTGACCAGCGCCTGGGCCAGCACGGTTGCCGTGGTGGTGCCGTCGCCAGCGACGTCGTCCGTCTTCTTGGCAACTTCCTTGACCAGCTCAGCGCCGATCTTCTCGTAGGGATCGTCCAGCTCGATCTCCTTGGCGATGGAAACACCATCGTTGGTGATCGTGGGGGCGCCCCACTTCTTTTCGAGGACGACGTTGCGTCCACGCGGGCCGAGGGTGACCTTAACGGCGTCGGCGAGGGTGTTCAGGCCACGCTCAAGGCCGCGGCGTGCCTCTTCATCAAATGCAATGATCTTGGCCATAACGGCAGTAGTCCTTTCGGGACAGTCGTTAAGAATGAACCTTCGCTGCAGTGCCCGCGACGGACGATCCTTCGACAGCGGCCTCTGTATGCCTCCGGCTGGGGATCTCACTGAAGTGAGGTGTTTCTTTCGCTCCTCGTCCGGTGCCGTGCGCGGCCGGCCGGAACCAGGCGTTGCTTAGCAGTCGGTACGTCAGAGTGCTAACTCAATAATTAGCACTCCCCCGGTGAGAGTGCAAGCGAAAAGACGCCAAACGGGCAGCTGGCGGCGGCGGCTTCGCCGAGGGCGATCAGCCCGGGTGTCCGGCTGTCTCCCGCCCCGTGGGAGTGGGGTTGTTGTCCGGTCCGTAGGTGAACACGGAGAAAGATGCCGTGGTGATGTCCCCGTTGGCATCAAAGGCAATGGGGCCCGACTCGCCGTCGTAATTGATGTCGGGGCCGGCAGCCAGGCCGCCCAGGCAGGCTTTGTAGGTCAGGCACGGCGCAGTGGCCGCTCCTGCGCCCGGTGCCGCCGTCCCTCCCGATACCGCGATGAGGTTGGCTGCGATCGAGCGGCCGGCGTCGTCCTGCGCGCGGGCCGCTGCCAGCGCAGCCAGGGTCACGGCGTCGTAGGTTTCGGCAGCGTAGGACACGTCGTTCAGGGACGGGTCCACCGTCAGGAGTTTTGCCTGGAAAGCCGCGGAGGGCAGCTGCCCCGGAACCACGGCGCGGGCACCCTCCAGCACCTTGGCACCGAGCCCGGACCCGTAGCGGGCGAAGGCGCCGTCGCTCATGATGATGCGTGAACCGCTGAGGCCGGCATTATGGAGCTCGGCCAGCGCCCCTTGGGCGCCCTCACGGGCTACCAGGACGACGGCGTCCGGCTTTGCTTTGGCGATGGAGCCCGCAGCTGCGGCAGCGTCCCCCGTTTTGAAACCGGCGCCGGGCAGGACGGAAAGTCCGGACTGTTTCGCCGCTTCCGTGACGGCGGCCTGCAGGTCCTTGCCGTAGGAACCTTCCTGGTACAGCACGCTGATGCTGGCTGCACCGGTGTCCTTGGCGAGTTTGGCCAGCACCGGCCCTTGGGCGACGTCTGACGCTGCGGTGCGGAAGTAGTAGCCGCCGCTCGCCAGTCCGGTCAAGCCGGCGGCGGTGTTGGCCGGTGAGATCAGCGGCGTCCGTGCGCGCGAAAGTATGTCGACGGCCGCCGCCGCGTGACTGGAGTCGGTGGGTCCGATGACCACGTCTGCTTTGGCAGCCAGCAGGGCATGCGCCTGCCCGGCGGTGTCCTGTTCCGGATGTGCGGGCAACAGTTCAACGGGACGGCCTTTGTGGCCCCCTGCCGCGTTGATGTCCTGGACGGCCAGCTTGGCTGCGGCGAGCTGGGGCGCATTCAGGAAAGCATTGTTGCCGGTGTTGTCCAGGACCAGGCCCACCCGGAGGACGCCGTCGCCGGACGCCTCGGCGGATTCCACCCGGGCGTTTCCGCCCGTCCCGGAGCATGCTGTGGTGCCGAGTACGGCTGCCAGGGAAGCGGCCAGGACCGTGCGGGCTGCGGGACGGTGCATCGGCTTCACTCGGCGGGCCGGACGTTTTCCGCCTGCGGTCCCTTTTCGCCTTCGCCGATCTCCAGCTGCACCCGTTGCCCTTCTTCGAGGGCCCGGTAGCCCTCGCCCCGGATCGCAGACCAGTGGACAAAGATGTCATCGCTGGAGCCGTCAACGGTGATGAATCCGTAGCCCTTTTCAGCGTTGAACCACTTGACGGTTCCCAGTGCCATGGTGACCAACTCTTTTCCGTTGCGGCCGGATGGGCCGGTGCTGTTGCGTGCAGCCCGGCGGGCCGTGGCCTGAAATCACTCTAGCCAACGGCTGCCACGGGTCGCAGGCGGCGGCAGGCCGGAGCCGGGAACGTTATGCAGGCGTAACTGAGGCCGTCCGGCTACCGGTATCCGGGGCCAAGGACCACTACGAGCGGCACCTGGAACTCGGTGCTGCTGACGACGGCGGGGATGTTCAGCAGGGCCGAGAGCTCCTGGGCGCCGGCCAGCTGCTGGGGACCGGCGTAGTAGATCACGGAGGATTTTTGCGGCGCACCGGACCAGTTGCCCACCTGTCCTAGCCGCCAGCCATCAGCCTGGACGGTTCCGCCAATGCGGCTGGCCAACCCGGCGATACCGGCCGCGTTGTAGATGGCCACTGGCTGCGTCCGGTCCACGACCGCCTGCCGGGTGGCCGACGGCGTCGGCTCCGGGCTGCTGCTGGGGGACGGTTCGGCGATGGCCGAAGGTTCCGAAGCGGCCGGTGGCGTGGTTGCCTGGGTGGCTGACGCGGTGGATCCGGTGCCGGCCAAAGCCGTGGATTCCACGCTGGCGGACGCCTCGGTTGCCGCGGCGTTGAAGCCAAGCTTGGGGAGGATCAGGAAGGACACCAGCCCGATGGCCAGCGCCGCCACGCCCACTGCGAGGATGGGCCACAGCCGTACCCGGGACGGGGCTGAGGCCGTCCGGTGGACACCTTGTCGCGACGCGGCCTCGGGGACCTTGTCGAATTCATCGCGGGCGTATTTGGTCATGGTGGAAGGACATCCTTGTAGATTGCTGCCAGGGTCCCGGCCTGGGGCGTATTAAGCGTCGGATCCCAGGCGGCGGGCGGTGCGTGCACGGTGGCGCGACGTACGTAGTCTACGCAATCTCTTGACCAGCATGGGATCGTGGGCCAAGGCGTCCTCCCGGTCGATCAATGCGTTGAGGAGCTGGTAATAGTGGGTTGCGGAGAGGTCGAACAGTTCCCGTATGGCCTGTTCCTTGGCCCCGGCGTACTTCCACCACTGCCGTTCCAGCGCCAGCATCTGCTGTTCGCGCTCGGTGAGGGAGGAATCACGGAGCGCGAAATCCGCCAGCAGGGACTTCCGTGGATCCTGCTCAGGCAGGTGTTCCCGGGCCGGTTCCGCCACGGCACACTCCTTCGCTGGTTACGCTACATGTCTTACCCCCATGCTACCGGGCGAATAACAGGGGTGTCATTCGCCCGGCGGTCGACACGCTTCCCGGCGGCCAGGGGCCGCCTGCAAGAATGGGACGATGTTTGAATCGGATGCGCTGTTCGACCTTCAGCAGGACCCGGTGGACACCACACGCTTCAGCGACCTGGCCCGGCTCCCCCTGGCAGAGCTCATGGCGCCGGACTGGGCGGCGGCACTGCGGGACGTGGAGGGCAAACTGCGGTCAGTGCTGGCCTTCCTTGCCGACGAAGAAGCGGCCGGGCACCAGATCCTGCCGCCGCCGTCGAACGTCCTGCGCGCGTTCCGCCAGCCGCTCGCCGGCCTGAAAGTCCTCATCGTGGGGCAGGACCCCTACCCCACGCCGGGACACGCCGTCGGGCTGTCCTTTTCCGTGGACGCGCGGACGCGTCCACTCCCCCGCAGCCTGGTGAACATCTACCGGGAACTCGAATCCGACCTGGGCATTCCGCCGCGCGTCCACGGCGACCTGTCAGCCTGGGCGGACCAGGGTGTCCTGCTCTTGAACCGGGTACTCACCGTCAGGGCCGGGGCAGCGGGTTCGCACCGGGGCAAAGGTTGGGAGGAAATTACGACGGCGGCCGTCACGGCAGTGGCCGGACGTCGCGCCGCGGACGGGTCCAGGACGCCCCTGGTGGCCGTGTTGTGGGGCAAGGAGGCGGAGGGCGTGAAGCCCCTGCTGGCCGGGGCGCCGGCCGTCGCCAGCGCCCACCCCAGCCCGCTGTCCGCCTCGCGCGGCTTCTTTGGTTCCCGGCCGTTCAGCCGCGTTAACGAGCTGCTGCGGGAACAGGGTGCGCCGGACGTAACCTGGGAGCTCCCGCCGGTGCCCTAGCTTAGGCTTGCCTGATGAGCACTGTGCCCGCAGCCACCAGCGCGACGAAAAACAACCGCCCCCAGGTCAACCTGACGGTACTGCGCAAGGAGCAGTTGTCCCCGCACATGGTGCGGATCATCGCAGGTGGGGACGGCTTCGAGGACTTCGTCAACAACGCCTTCGTGGACCGTTACGTGAAGATCGTTTTCCCGCAACCCGGAGTGGACTACCCCTCCCCCTTGGATCTTTGGACGGTACGGGAAACGATGCCCCGCGAGCAGTGGCCGTTCACCCGCACGTACACGCTCCGCCGCGTGGATCCCGTGGCCAGGGAACTCGCCATCGACTTTGTGGTCCACGGCGACGAAGGCCTTGCCGGTCCGTGGGCGGCGAACGCCCAGCCCGGCGACGCGCTCACCTTCACCGGTCCCGGCGGTGCGTACAACCCCAATCCCGAGGCTGACTGGTATCTGTTCGCCGGCGACGAGGCCGCTTTGCCGGCCATTGCCGCGTCGATCGAGGTGCTTCCTGCCGGTGCGGTGGGACTGGCTTTCCTGGAAGTCGGGTCCGAGGCCGACATCCAGCCCCTGAACGCTCCGGCCGGGCTCGAAGTCCGCTGGCTGGTCCGCGGCGACGCCCCCGCAGGCTCCAGCACCTTGCTGGTGGAGGCCGTGGCCGGCGCGGAGTGGCCCGCAGGCACCGTGGACGTCTTTGCGCACGGTGAACGGGGCTACATGAAGTCCCTGCGGGAGGTCTTCTTTAAACAGCGTGGCCTGGAACGCCGGCAGGTGTCATTGTCCGGGTACTGGGCCCAAGGCCGCGTGGAGGACGTGTTCCAGGCCGAGAAGAAGCTGCCGGTGGGCCAAATCTAGCGCCGCCGGGCGCGGCGCCGCTCGTTGCTGGCCAGGCTGCGGGTCAGCGGCCGGGCCAGGACGTCGCCCAGGACGATTCCGCCGGCTGTTCCCAGCACAATGGCGCCGGCGCTCAACATACCGCCTGCCCCGTTCAGGATTTCCGATTCCTCCACCGTGAGCACATACATGGACCGGAAGATGGTGAGCCCGGGCAGCAGGATCAGCGCCGCAGGCACCGCCACCACAAGCTGCGGCGCGCCCATCCGCAATGCCACCACGCGTGCCAGGAGGCCGATGACGACGGCCGCCAGCGCCGGCGCGAAACGGTCTCCGATGCCCAGCACGCCGCCGCCCAGGAGCACCAGGTAACCCGCCACGCCCACCCCTGCAGTGGGCAGCAGGAGCTGCCAGGTGGTCTGCTCGGTGATGCCGATCGCCATCACCGCGGCGGCCACGAACAGGATGAGGACCCACAGATCGTAGGCGGGCGGGAAGGTCTGGGTGACGTCGATCCGCTGCAATCCGGTCAGCTCTCCCACCACGAAGGCCACGGCAATGCCGGCCACGATCGCGCCGAAGGTCAGGAGGGTGGACAGGAACCGCCCCGCGGCAGTGACCGGGAAGCCGTTGATGGCGTCCTGCACGGAGGAGACCAGCCGGCCGGTGGGCAGCAGGAGCAGGATGCCGCCCACCACCACGATCGCCGGTGACGTGGTGAGCCCGAACTGCCAGAGCAACAAGGCAAGGATGGTAACGACGAACGAGCAGCTGGCCGTGGTGAAGAAGTCCGGGACCCGCCAGCGCCCCAGTTGCCGGGCCAGGAGGCTGATCCCGATGTTGGCCACGAACGCGATCGCCGAGGACACTACACCGCCGCCCAGGACCCCCACGAACACGGCGGCGAAGACACCGAAGGCAGCGGTGACCATCCAGCGCGGATACGGCTTGGGGCTGGTGATGGCCTCGTTGAGCCGGCGGATGGCCTCCTCACGGCCCACGCCGCCTGCCACGATGTCCGTGACCAGCCGGTGGACCTTGGCCAGGCCCGCGTAGTTGTTGGTCCACGAGCGCACCACGCGCAGCAGGGCAATGGGAGTCTGGTCCTTGGGTGCGTAGTTGATACCCACGGACTGGTTGGTGATGTCCACCTCGATGTTCTTCAGGCCCAGGGCGGCAGTCACGGCGATGATGCTGGTTTCCACCTCCAGGGCGCCGGCCCCGTAACGGAACATGGTTTCTGCCAGGTGGAGCGCGAAGTCCAAGGTCTTCCGGGCAGACGTGTCCACGCCGCCCACCTGGATGGTGGGGTTGGCATAGGGGCTGCCGGCCAGGCGGTCCACGATGCTCAACGGCGCGGTGGGCGGGTTCTCGCCCTGCACCAGGCGGCGCAGCATCCTCCTGGCGGCTGCATCCTGCCGCAACTGGGCAGGAGTCAGCGGCTCGGTCTTGGGCAGGCCGTCAGTCTTCGGCCTGGACCCTGGCCGTTCGGGCCGGTCAGTCATGCCCGGTTCCTCCCTGTGCGCGGTGTGTGGACGGTCAGGCTGCGCGCTTCAGCGGCAGCTTGCCAAGCAGGGTGCGGGCCGCGGCGGCGGCTGATCTGGCCAGCCGGTTGGCGTGGAAGACGGCAGGCCTTACGGGGATGGTGAAGTCGCCCACGAGTTGGACCACTTCACCGCCGAATCCCTTCTTGAATTCGTAGCCGCCGTGTCCCTCCTCATCCTGGCCGGAGATGCCGAACGTGCCGTAGAAGTTGTACCTCGGGTATTCCTTCTCCAGGGCGTGCAGCATCATGCCCCAGTACAGTGAGGTTGCGCCGTTGAAGTAGATGTAGTCCTGGACGGTGCCGCCGATGACGCACACCACCTCATCGCCGTAGCAGACGAAGTGGATGGCTGCCACGGTGGCAGTCCCCACGGAATCCGGGAACCTCTCAATGTCCTTGAGGCTCCGCTCGTAGCTGTCCACGAGGTCCTGGACCACTTTGAGCCGGTTGGCCTTTTTCTTGCTGCCGGTTTCTTCTACTTCACGCCGGAGCTCTGCGGCGGTGGCCGACTCCGCAGCCAGGCGTTCGGTGATGGATTTCCGGTATGCCGGGATGTCGATCTTGGCCATCATGAGCTTGGTGAATTCCGCCGAGGTGCTCCGGAGCAGGTGCTCGTAATAGGCCCGCTCACGGTAGGTGAATCCCTTTTCGTCCCCGGCCCGGCTCAACGCACCGTAGAAGTCGTCGAGGGTTTCCAACGTGGCCTGTTCCAGGAAGACGCCGTTCTTTTCGGCTTTGCGGATGGCCTTCCGGGTCCGGTAGCTGGTTCCCATGATGAGTTCTTCGGCGTCCTGGATTCCCACGAGGCTCTTGATGAACATCCAGTTCACGTTGACGAAGTTCATGTCCAGGCCCTGGTGCCGGAACCCGAGCCGTTCCAGGTCAGCCACAAGCGGCCGGTTGTCTTCGACGTCCGGGTGTTCGGCGCCGTCGGCGTCCCGGGCGATGTACCTGATATTCGGCGAGATCCGCAGTTCAGCGGCTTTGCGGCCGGCGGCGTGCTTGCGGAGAAGTTCGACGACGCCGCTCACCAGGTTGCGGTCCTGGTAGTCCATAAGGGGGCCCTTGGCGCATTCGCAGATGGTGTAGCCAAGCCTGGTGGTGGAGTAGTTGAGTTTTCCGGCGGCGACGAGTTCGCCGCTGCGCCGGACTCCGAAGAGTTCCACCTGCTGGCCCCGGGCGCGCTGGAAGCGGGCAAAGTCGATGGACTGCAGGAAGCTGTTTTGCGGGTGCTTTACGGCGAAGGCCTCAAATTCGGCGTCGCTGAGGATGGTGTATTCAAGTCCGGTAGCGGCGGAAACAGGATTCAAGGGGTGACCTTCTTTTCGACTCTTCGCGGCCTGGTGGGCACGCGCTGGGCGGACGGTATTCGGGGCGGGCTGCACGGGGCGTATGCTCCGGCCGGAGGATGCGATGGGCTGCATCCCACGGGACTGCCGGTCAGTAGAACTGCTGGCCCGTCCGGGCGGTTTCTATCCGGCGGAGCACCTTTTCGCCGCCGCTGGTCCACAGCTTGTGGCGCAGCGGGGACAGGACGTAGTCGTGGCAGCCCACAAAGTCGGTGACCGTCTTGGTGAAGCTGGTCTTGAACATGCCCATCCCGAAGAGGTTGTGGGTTTTGTCCTTGATCCGGGCTGCCGGCGGGGTGCCGCAGAAGTCGTATTCCGTGCAGCCAAGTTCCTGCATGCGGCGGATGGCTTCCCACTGGACCAGGTGGGAGTCCCCGTACTGCTTGCGGTTTTGGGTGGAGCCGCCGTCCTTGTAGGTTGCCTTGGCACCGTAGTTGATCACGAAGGCTCCGACGCTGGGCTTTCCATCCTCGTAGACGAAGAAGAAGTTGCCCTGGCCGCGGTTGCAGAATTCGTCCCAGAACCGGGCGTAGTAGTCGTAGCTGCGCAGGGGCATTGACCCTTTGGCGCTGACGGTGTCGGCCATCAGGTCGTAGAGGGCACGGTAGGTCTCCGGGCCCTGTTCCTGCCGTACCACCTGGCAGCCCTCGCGTTCGGCGCGCCGGATGGCGTTGCGGGCGCGGGAAGAGATCGCCTTGAACACTTCTTCGCTGCTGCCGGAGATATCCAGCAGCGCCGTGGAGTCGTTGGACTGGATGTTGGGGGCTTTGACCAGGTTGGCAGCCTGCAGTTCCTGCTGCGCATCCACGGAGTCGATGATGTCCGGCTCCACCTTGATGGTGAAGACGTTCAGTTTCCGGCTGCGGACAAAGGCCGCACAGGCTTCGAGGGCAGCCTTAAGGTCCGCGGCGGCGGCAACATCGGGACCCTTGATGAGGTACCAGAGCCGCCCCAAAACCGGAAAGGACTTCTCGAGGACCAGGTTGTAGCTGGAGTTTCCCGGGGCTTCCAGGACAAGGAAGCGGACTTTCCAGCCGGTTCCGTTCTTGACCGATGCGTAGGCGGCGGACTGCAGCATGTTGCCGCCGTTGGGGTTGGCCGTGACGTGCTTGTCCCAGTTCTCAATTTCCTCGGCTGTGGCAAAACGTGCGGTGAATTCTCGCAAGGGGGCCGTGTCCAATCGGGTTTGTGCGCGGTTTCGGTGGGTCTGGATGCGTGCGGACATGCAGCATCAAGTCTAAAGCCTCAGCCGCTGGAGCCTTTCTCCCGGCGACGCCTGGCATGGCGCCGGCCCTCCACTGGGGCGGCGCCTTGACGGGGCTGCCCGGGGTCGGCGAGGGTTGGAGGATGAGGCCGGACCGGGAACAGAGCACCACTTCCTCGGAGCGTGGCCGGCCCTATGGCGCCGGGGTCCAAACCGCCGGGCTGGCCGTGTTCCTTGCGGCGTCCTTGCTGGTGGCGGCGCTCGGCGGCCTGGCCTCGGCCAGCAACGTCAATGGTTGGTATGCAACGGCGGACAAGGCTCCATGGTCCCCGCCCAACGGCGTGTTCGGCCCGGTCTGGGGAATCCTTTACGCGGCGATGGCTGTTGCCGGCTGGCTGGTGTGGCGCAAGCGGACGGAACGGACCCGGACCGCCCTCACCGCCTACGGGATCCAGTTGGTCCTCAACCTTGCTTGGACCCCCGCGTTCTTTGCCCTCTACCCTGCCCTTGGAACTGCTGCACTCTGGCTCGGGGTGGCCATCATCCTGGGCCTGATCGCCGCTGTTGCGGTCACGGTCCTCTATTTTGGTCCCATCAGCCGAACCGCAGGTTTACTGCTTCTGCCGTACATCTCCTGGCTGGTGTTTGCCGCGTCCTTGAACTGGTGGGCCGCCGTCCACAACTAGAGAGTTCGCGCCGGGTTCCGGGAACACGCGCGGGCGGTCAGCATTCGACGACGTTGACGGCGAGGCCGCCCATGGCGGTTTCTTTGTATTTGTGGGACATGTCTTTGCCGGTTTCGCGCATGGTGATGATGACTTCGTCGAGGGAAACGCGGTGGGTGCCGTCGCCCCAGAGCGCCATTTTGGCGGCGTTGATGGCTTTCGCGGCGGCGATCGCGTTCCGTTCGATGCAGGGGACCTGGACCAGCCCGCCGATCGGGTCGCAGGTCAGGCCCAGGTTGTGTTCCATCGCGATTTCCGCGGCGTTCTCCACCTGCGCGGGGGACCCGCCCATGACTTCTGCCAGGCCCGCGGCGGCCATCGAGGACGCGGACCCCACCTCGCCCTGGCAGCCGACCTCGGCCCCGGAGATCGAGGCCTGTTCCTTGTACAGCACCCCGACGGCGGCCGCGGCGAGCAGGAACCGCACCACCACACCGTCCCGGTCCTCCTGTGTGGCGGTGTCCATGCCCGGGGCGAAATGCAGGGCGTAAAACAACACGGCGGGAATGATCCCGGCCGCCCCATTCGTGGGGGCGGTGACCACCCGGCCCCCGGAAGCGTTCTCCTCGTTGACCGCCAACGCCACCAGGTTCACCCATTCCTGCCAATACCTGGGATCGAACGGGCCCGCGTCCCACGCCGCGTCCGCGTCCGTGTCCTGCCCGTCGGCGCATTCCTTCTTCAACCGCTCAAACCAGTCCGGGGCGCGGCGGCGGACCTTCAACCCGCCCGGCAACACCCCGTCCCGCTTCAACGAGGCCGCCACGCAGGCTTCCATCACGGACCAGATATGCAGCAACCCGGACCGGATCTCCTCCA
>Ga0308158_10004812_pt1 | contig 11283 bp, 27 predicted proteins | sample PhyBR2_FD_201038 | JGI IMG/M metagenome (GOLD analysis project Ga0308158, IMG submission 201038) | Phyllosphere microbial communities from UC Gill Tract Community Farm, Albany, California, United States - DLSLB.R2 | ecosystem: Host-associated > Plants > Phyllosphere > Unclassified | place: USA...
CGGGGTAGAGCGTCCGGGCGATGGGGACGCGCTCCTCCATGCCCTTGTGCGAGAGGGTTCCGAGGGAGCGCCCGAAGTAGGGTCGCTCCCGGAACTCGGCGCTGCGATCGTGGCCGGCGAACTCGGCCGCCAGGCAGTTGTCGCAGGGGTTGGAGACGTTGGAGGCTCCGAGCTGGACCTGGCGGTCGCGCTCGGTCTCCGCGTTGACCATCTGGACGGCGAGGTATCGCACGTCCTGGTCGGTGAGAACTCTGTCCGTGGAGATCGTGGGGGCGGTCAGCGTGTCCATCGACGATCCTTGAACTTGGGGTGGGCGTGGGTCTTGGTGTCGCGAGTTGCGATCCCAGTCGGGCGCTTGCTCGCGCCCTTCCGCCTCCTGGACGGACCACCTGTCTTGCTCATTGTCTGCCTCCTTCGTCTGGGGGGATTAGCATGCAATTCCTTGCTGCTGGTATTGACCATATACGTGTCTACGCAGCTAGGTCAACACTTTCGTCAGACTTTTTTCGACGGAGGTGGAGCTGGCGCCCGTTGTCCCACACGATCCCGGCGTGGACGCCCCACTTCGGCTTCTCGTGGAGGGCGGACTTCTTGCAGAGTTCGAAGACGGCGCACTGCTCCGACGGCTTGCGCCCCTCGCAGAGCAGGCGGGCTTCCGAGCGCGACGGGCGCTGCTCCCCCGTGTAGAGCTCGGGGTCACGGCTCGCACACTTCGGCTGAGGCGCGGTCGGGTCGTGCTCAGCGACCGCCAGCGCGCGCTCGAACTCGGGCAGGCGGCCTTTCGCGGGCATGCTCATGCGAGCACCCCCCGCAGCTTCGTGACGACGTCAGGGGCAGCGGCCTCGAACTCGTCGGCGAGGATGCCCTCTACGGCGTCGAGCTGCGCGAGGCGGGCCTCGGTGGTCAGGTGGTCGCGCCAGGCCAGGAGATCCTCGGTGAGGGCGTTCTCGAGGCCCTGCCTTCGCCTCCAGTCGAGGAACGACCTGACGGCCTCCGTCTGGTTTTGCACGCTATCGAGTGTCAAAGGGTCACCTTCGTTCGGGGCGCGAACTCATCGTGGAGCGCGCGCATGGTGGGGTTGTGGAGGATGGAGGGCCAGATCGCGAACCACTCGCGGAGTTCGCGCGAGCGCTGCGGGAACCTCTTCGCGAGCCACTTCGAGAAGCTGCGGTGATTGTGGTCGGTGCCCTCGATTGCCCAGCCGGCGGGCATCCCGTCGGCGAGGTCTTGAATGACGCCCGGCGGCACGCCGTCGAGGTAGGGCATGCGCGGCCGGGGCTGGTCGATCCCCCACCCGACGATCCAGCGGCGGACCGTGCGCGCGCTCACGCCGAAGCGCTCCGCGATCGCGAGGGTGTCGCCCTCGGTTTCCGCCCACAGCTCGGCGAGGCGTTCGGGCGTGGCGCCGTCGGTCCTGGGTTTCTCGGTCGGCCTCACGGCGCGCTCCTTCTACGTGTACGACCATTTTTGCGTGCAAAGTGGCGCGCGTCAATGGTCGCTTCGAGCCGCACGCGCGCGCGCAGGTACTCGTGGGCGGTGCGGTAGTCGCGCCGGGAGCCCGCCTCGCACTCCCCCATCCACAGCCAGAAGCGGCGCCACAGCAGGGCGATCACGAGCGAGGAAGCCGAGAGAGCGAGGCGGCGACAACGGTCAGGATGTGCTTCCGCGCGTCCTCGACCGCCTCGGTCCACAGCGGCAGCGATTCGGCGAGGGCGGCGTTGATCGCGGAGCGCTCGTCCGCGCTCACCCGACGCCGCGGCGTTCCGGTGCCGTCGCACGCCGAGCAAGGGCTGTCGCCGTCGAAGTCTTCGACCACGCCGGACGAGCTGCAGTTGACGCAGCCGCCGGGGATGTCGGAATCGCTCGACAGCGCGGCCTCGAGCTCCAGTGTCGCGCGGCGAAGATTGTCGCGCTGCGCCTGGCGGTAGCCGTCCCACCATTCGCCGTCGTGGTCTTCGTTCGCGTCGACGCCGAGGCGATCGACGTAGTCGGCGAATGCGGCGGTGTCTGTCCCACGCGGGCGGAGCGCGCCAACGATCTCACCGGAGAGCGGGGCGGACAACGCCAACATCGTGCGATCGCTCGGAGACCACGGAGAGTTGTGGGCATTGAACCAAGCCCACACCGCGGGCTCGATCAGGTTGCGCACGGCTTCGCGCTCGTCGGCGGCGGGCGGGGCGGGGGCGCGCACCTCGAACCCGCCATCCGCCAGCTCCTCCAGCAGCCGCTCGGCCTCGTATCGGTGGCGCGTCCAGCGCTGGATGCCAGCGTGGACCTCCTCGAGCGAAGCCGCCTTCGAGCGCACCTCGACCGCGCACATGGCTTGTGCGACAGCGTCGCGGGTCTCGTCAGTCACGAGCTCACCAGCTCTCGCAAGGCCTTCGCGGCGATCATGGCCTTGTGCTCCCATTCGACCGAGTCGGAGCCGGGGTAGTCGATGTTGCTGATGGCGTCCTCCAGGCGGATCAGTGCTTCGTCCGCGGTCAACGCGCGGTGGCTCGTGGACTCGATTAGCCGCTCGAGCGCGAGGGCGAGCTTCGACGCGTGCATGATGTTGTGGTCGCGGAGCACCTGGCGGTGAAGCTCGAAGTCGTCGCGGGTCCAGCCGGCTCGCCCTTCCTCGGGTGTGGACTTCGGCGCTTTGAACGCCGCCAGCGCGTCTCGAGCGGCCTGCAGCGCTTCAGTCACGGGCGCACCTCCCAGGCGTCGCGGGGCTCGAAGGTGATGATCGAGATGATCTTCACCTCGGCGCCGCCGTTGAGCTTCGCGATCTCCGTCGCCGCAGCGAACGACTCGGCCTGCATCTCGATCGGGCCGACCCCATTCGGAGTGCTCACCTCGAGCGCGAACTTCTGCTCGGCAGTCAGCTCGATCGCCGTCTGCATCTCGAGTTCGGATACGAACAGGCTGTGGCCGTTCGGTGGGTAGACGGGCTCCCCCGCCTTCCAGCCGCGCGTGCCATCGTGGCGCGGGGCTCGCTCGCCGTTGAACACCACGACGACGTTCCATCCGCCGCCCGCTCCCCTGGCCATCTCGAACGGCACCATCACCTGATCGGTGCGCGGGAAGTACAGGAGCTTGCCCTTGAGGTCGTGCGTGTACTTGCGCTGCTGCGGGAGTGCGAGCAGGGCCTCGTTGATCGAGCCCGCGGGCGCGGGAACGTCGCGGACGTCGGGCGAGAGCTTAGAGAAGTCGACCATCAACCCTTCACCTCCGCGGCCGCGAGCTCCTTCGCCACGAGCTTCTTGCACGGCGCGCAGTCCTCCTTGGAGTCGCTCGAGGTGAGGCCGCCGGCGACGATCTCGCCGTGGTAGAACGCGAGCCCGCGGCACAGGGCCTCGGTGTTGCGGATGTAGTGGTACTTGCACTGGTCGAAGCGCTTCTCGCCCTGCCAGCCCTCGGTGGGGGTGGTTTCGTCGGTCATGGTGATCCCTTCGTTTTGCGTACTAAGCGGCGACTGCCGCGGTCATGGATGCGCGCATGTTCCACGCCTGGCCGATGAGCTTTTGGAAGCTGTCGACGTCGACGGAGTCGCGCATGAGGATGCGGGCGTGCTCGAACTTGTCTTCCCCGTTGCGCATGATGCGCCCCGGTCGGAGGTAGCGGCGGATTGCCTGGTCGTTGAGCGCGGGCGAGCCTTCGACGTCGGAGATCCACGCGACCTTGTCGCAGACCTTCTGCAGGCCGTCGATGCCGACGCCGAACGACTGGATGGTGGAGATGAGAACGCGGAACTCGCCGCGGATGAAGGCCTCCTTGAGCTTCTCGCGAGCGCCGCGGGACAGGTCGCCGGACCAGACGCGCGCGTCGACGCCGGCGCGCTGCAGGCGGGCGGCCATCCAGTGAGCGCCGATCTTGCTGTCGGTGTAGATGCCGACCTGCTGGCCCGCCCAGCGCTGCTCGAGCAGGTAGCGCAGCGGCGCACCCTTCGCGAACGCTCCATCGGGGGCGAAGTCGACGGAGCCGTCGGCGCGGGTGAGGGAGAGCTCGCCGATGGTGACCTGGCGCATGCGGGTGTGCAGCTCGGCGGGCATGTTGACGACGAGGGGTTCCTCGGTGCCTTCGTGGCTCCACACCCACGTCATCAGGTCGCGCTTGAGGTCGGCGATCTGCGCGGCCTGGGCGGGGCTGGGGTCGACGTACAGCTCGAGGGGCTTGGGGATCGGGTCGTCGGCTTCGCGGCGGATGTAGCAGGGCAGGGTGGCGACGAACGCGCCGGGCTCGATCTCGCCGGAGGTGTTCATCACGGGGACGTTCACGCCGCGGTGGTCCTGGCGGTAGAGCGGCTCGCCGTTCGCCTTGAGCACGGGCACCGAGGTCAGGTACATCGCCTTCCACTTCCCGTGGTTGGTTTCGACGTAGGGCTGGCCGGTGACGGGGTCGATGCCGTCCCAGACCCAGCGGGTGACGGAGTGCATGTTGTCGGGGTTGTTGAGGAACCAGGTGCCGCTCATGGCGAGCTTGAACGCAGAGCCCATGGAGAGCAGGGTGCGGCGGGCCTGGGAGTGCTTGTTGGCGATCACCTGGCACTCGTCGAGGCCGATGAACTCGACGGGGTGCTTCTTGAGCTTGCGGCGGAATGTGGCGAGGTGGTGGGTCTTCATCAGGCGCTTCGGGAAGAACGCGGGGCCAATCTCGTCCTCGCCTCGCTCCTTGAGCTTCGGCCACCCGGTCTTCTTGTCCATGTCCCAGATGGGGCCGCCCTTGTCGTCGAGCTCGGGGCGGGACTCGAAGTCCTGGGCGACGAGGTAGTGGGAGCCGGCGATGAACACGCCCTGCTCTCCGGCGAGGAACGCGGCGAGGGCTTCCTTCCCGGCGGCGGTGCCGTTCATCACGCGCGGGAGGATTGCGCCCTCGGACTGGGCGAAGATGCGATCGCGGAGCTGGAGGTGGGTGTCGGGGAGGCCGACAACGAGGGCGCGCTGGTAGCCGGCGCGGATGAGCACCTCGGCGAGCTGGCCGGACTTGCCGACGCCCATGTCGTCGGCGAGGAGTGCGCCGTTGGAGCCGTCGGGGTTGGTGTCGCTGCGGCGCTCCTCGAGCATGCGCTGGATGGCCCACTCCTGGCGCGGGGTAATGCGTCCGTGCTTCTTCGACTCCCGCTCGTCGAGCGACGGATCGCAGGGCAGGAACTTGAGGATCTCGCGGACCTTCCGCCCCTCGTGCAGGTGCACGAAGCGGAGCATGATCTCCGGGAAGTCGTCGTGCTGCTTCCAGAGGGAAGCGCCGCACGAGGGGCAGAGGTCGTTGTGCATGTCAGGCTCCGGGCTTGAGGGTGCCGACAAGAGCGTCGACACCGGCGTCGCTGAGGGCGAGGACGGCGACGGGCTCGTCCGTGAGACCGGCCTCATCGGCGGGCCAGATGGCGAGAGCGGTCACCATGCCGAGGGTGTCGTGTTCGCGGTGCTCGATCGTCCAGTCCGAGCCGGAGGCGTAGTGCGTCTCGCGGTCTTCGCGGTCTTCGGTCACAGCGTCGACGATGCCCTGCCAGATTGCACGCTCGTCGGGGAGGGTGGGCTCCTTGCCGAGGATGCTGGTGGCGATCTCCTGGGGGGTCTTCATCACGCGGACACCTTACCCAACGCCCATGACGCGATCCGGTCGCGGTAGGTGGCGTCCTCGCCGATGACGAGCGCGACGACGGGGTTGCGGCCCTCCTCGGCGGTCCAGGCTGCGGTGAGCGGGATTACGCGTCCGTCGACGACCTCGAAGTCGGCCCAGAACGCGCGGCCCTCGGGCTCGATGTCGAGCATCTCGAAGATGGGTGCGAGGGCGGCGGCGGAGGGCTGCGCGCGTACGACGCCGGGCTGGACCCATTCGAACTCGGAGACGGCTTCCTCGGTGCCGGCGGCGATGACGAGGGGCGTGTGGCCGGCGAGCTCCTGGCCGCGGGTGATGTGCTTGTAGGTGGTGACGCGGCCGGTGATGCCGAAACCTTCGCGCGCGATCGCGGTGGGACCGACACCCGCCTGCTTCGCGGCGTACACCGCGCGGGAGACCTTGTCGGACGCTTCCTGAACGCGCTTGGCGATCTCGGCGCGCACGGTGGCCTCGACGATCTTGCGCATGTCCTGGAGGTCTTTCTCGGCCTGGCGCACGGCCTGGAGGGCGAGCGTCTGCTCGAGGGAGAGGTTCACGGGGTGTCCTTTCGGGGTCAGATCTTGCCGAGGCGGTCAGTGGCGCGCAGGGCCTCGCCCGCGTTGGCGATGAGGGCGAGCACGTCGTCGCCGTAGCGGTGCTCGAAGGTGGCGCGAAGGCTACCGGTTGCGCGGACGAGGGCGACCCCGTACGTGCCGATCTCTTCGTGGTCGCGGTGCCCCTCGGCGTCGAGGACGGGTGTCGACAGGCGCTCGATCAGGAGGGAGCGGCGGGCTGCGCCCCCGGCGATGGTGATTTCGACCTGGACGCTCACAGCGCTCCACCGATCTCGGCGGGCCGGTCGTGGGCGACGGTGGCCTCCTCGGGGTCGACGTCGAGGTAGTCGAGCACGCGGGGCTCGATGTACCGGTCCCAGGTGTAGTCGTTGTCGGGGTCGGGGCGCCCTCCGTGCTCGCTCTCGTCGCGGAGGGAGGAGACGGCGCTCTCGATGGCGAGGTCGATGTCCAGCTCGTCGAAGCTGTGGCCCTGGCGGGTGAGGCGCTCGTGCAGCTCGCGCGTGCGGTGGGGGTAGACGGGGACGACGGCGATGATGGTCACGAGGCGGCTCCTTCGCATTCGGGGAGGTAGTGAGCGAGGGCTTCGTCGGCTCCCCAGGCGACTGCGGCCGCGTCGGCGGCGCACTCGTCGAGGGGCACGCCGTAGCGGTGCTGACGGAGGTGGGCGAGTTCGTGCAGGACGAGGTAGGTCAGCCCAGCGGGGGTGTTGTTGGTGGAGACGACGATCGTGTCCGGGGTGGCCGGGTTGAAGCATCCGCCTGCCTCGCCGAGCGTGAGCCCGCAGTTGACGGCGGCGTCGTCCGACCAGACGACGATCACGTCGGGCTCTCCGTGTTCGGCGAGGAGTGCGTGGGGGTCGACGATGATCGGGGCGGTCTCGGCGGGCGCCAAGGGCACGTACGCGGGCTCGTCGACGACGAGGGTGGCGGTGGGCTGCGCGGACGCGGCGGCGAGGTTGAGCGCGGCGAACGCGGCGACGACGACGACGGCCCCGACGATCGCTCCCCCGCGACTCATGCGAGCACCCTGGCGGCGTCGGTGACCCAGCCGCGCTCGAGCCCGTACTGCATGATGCGGTCGTAGGCGGCGGCGAAGCGGGCGACGGCGGGGTGCCGGCTGATCTCCCGCTCCCCCTGCGCGTTCTTGTGGGTGAACGGTTCGAGGCGCACGGCGAGGGCGTCGTGCTCGTCCTGCCATTCGGTGCGGGTCACTGCTCTGCTCCTTCGAGGATGTCGCGGATGGCGTTGGTGGTGGCTTGGAGGCGGGCTGCCGCCGCATCGCGGTCGCGGATGAGGGAGCCCGTGAGCTTGTCCAGCACCTCGGCGCCGTCGAGCTTGATCCACGGGGCGTCGCGTTGCAGTTCCCACTGCGCGCGCTCGTTGCCGCCGTGCCCGCGGTAGATGCGCCCGTTGCGGACGGAGACCCAGGTGCCGTCGCCGCAGGGGCAGGCGTAGAGGTTCTCGCGGGCGTTCTCGATCGCGTTGTCGTCGGCGGTGGTGAGGGCGTCGTACTGGAAGCCGCGCACAGTCTCGGTGGTGCTCACTGCTCGCCCCTCTCCCACGCGGCCCAGGTGCGCAGCGCTTCGGCGCGGGCATTGCGGGCGGCGTCGTCGCGGCGGCGGAACGTGCCGAGGTCTTCGTGGCCGACGATCTGGAAGCGGCGCTCGCGCGTGGGGCGGAGGCGGGCGGTCTCGCCGTTCGGGAAGACGCAGCCGAGCACGCGGTAATACGCGAGGCCGTCGCGCTCGTACCGGGGGTACCAGTCGTCGCGGGCCAGGTTCTCGCGCATCTTGCCGAGGCGCACGCCCTCGCGGTGCGGGGCCAGGGTGGCGATGGTGGTCACGGGGTGGTCTCCTTGTCCGTGGCCTCGTACCAGATCGTGTAGTCGAGGCCGGTGATGGTGGTCAGGTGGTCGGCGATGGCTCGGGCTGCGTCGAAGTCGCTCTCGAAGATGTCGAGTTCGTCGTCGCGCTGGATGCCGTACTCGCTGTTCACGGGAGCGAACGTGCCGTGGGGCAGGTCACCCTCGAACGGCTCGAGATTCACGGCGAGCCCGTCCGGGCCGACGAGCCACACGTCGCCCGCGTAGGCGATCCGCTCGTCACCCGCGCCGAAGTATTGGCGGTCGGTCATCGGACGATCTCCAGTTCGCGCAGCCACTCGACGTCGGAGCGGTCGAGGGTGTAGCCGATTTGGAGCCAGTCGGCGGCGTCGTCGGTGCCGTCCAGGCTGGCGAGGGTGTAGGTCGCGCGGGTGTCGACCATGCCGGGGGCGTTCTCGGGCTCCCAGTCCTCCCACCCGGCCTGGATGCCGAGCTGGTAGACGCCGTGCAGGCCCGCGAGGTGGGCGGTGCGGATCGAGTAGTCCTCGGTGATCGGGCAGTTGCCGCGGGCGGTGTTGTAGGCCTCCTCGATGTCCTCGGGGGTGCGGGGTCCGACGGTGGCCGGGTCGATGAGCGCGGCCAGCGCGTTGGCGAGGCGCAGCTCCATCTCGGTACTCACCGTGTTGAGTGCGAGGGCCTCGTAGCTCGCGAGGGCGGCGCGCGCCTCGTCGTAGCGGTCGCTGGCGCTGGCGGGGAACGTCATGCGGACATCTCCTTGATCGTGGCGAGGGTTGCGCGGGCGGCGCTCCATCGCGATTTGAGGCGGTCGATCTCTGCCTCGGAGTAGGCGTGGCGCACGTCGAGCGCTCCGACTTCGCGGGCGATGCCCGACTCGACGACATCGGCGAGGATCTCGGCCTCGGCCCGAGGGAGGCGCTGCGCCCGGTCGGCCTCGACCGCAGCGGCGAGCATGTCGGCGAGTTCGGTCGCCGAGATTGTGGTCCGCTCGTCGAAGGGCCAGGTGATCGTGTCGACGAACTCGTCGGCGATCTGGTCGGGGGTCTTCATCGGCTGAGGTCTCCTTCGATGCGGGTGGTGTAGTCCTTGATTTCCTCGAGGTCCAGGCGGAGGTCTTCGAGGTCGTAGCCTTCGGCCTTTCCGTCGAGCGCGCGGCTGACGCGGTGGAGCGTCTGCTCCATGTCCGAGAGGTTCATGGCGGCGTCGCCGGGTAGGTCGTCCCAGGTGAGGCTCACGCGGTCACCCCATTCGGGTCGAGCGCGTCGACGAGGGCCATGACGGCCTTCATGGGCTCGGAGCCCATCTCGGTGTAGATATCGCCCCGGTGGTCGCGGCGCACGTACCGGCGGACGTTGGCGATGAGCTCTCGGAGGTTGGCGGGCACCAGCTCACTGACCTGCGCCAGCTCCTCGACCTCCGCGCCGTTCTCGTACACCGTCAGGCTCTGTCCCTGCTGGTCGTCGTCCCACTCCTGGTAGTGGGTGATCCGGCCCGTCGTCTTCGACAGTTCGATGACAGCGTGGATCGCGTCTTCGGCGCTCCATTTGCTGCCACCGGAGATGATGATGGAGCCGCCGGGGTTGCCGGGGCGCTCGGGGTACGTCGCTCCGAAAGCCTCCCGGGCAGGGACGGTGACGCGCTCGTCCTCCTCGGTCCGGTTCTCCCAGATTTCCGCGTCCCCGGTGAGCGCGTCGGGCAGGGTGTCCAGCGTCAGCGCGCCGGGGCTCTCGATGGTGATGCTGTTCCAGGTGGTCATGCGTTCGCCTTCGTTCGGGTGGAGCCGGCGATGCCGGCTGCGTAGTTGAGACCGGCGATGATCTGGCCGGCAGTGGGGAGGGGGGTCCAGCGGCACGCCTCGTTCAGCGTGAGCGGGCGGAACAGCACACCTCCGTCGAGGCCGATGTTCTTGGCGTCCGCCCAGGAGGCGGGGTGCTGCCGTTCGGCGGCGTTGGCGATCCGCGCGCGGTCCTCGTTGGCGAGGTGGGGGAAGTGCGACAGGGCGTCGAACAGGCGGGCGGCGTCGTCGGCGTGGAGGGTCACGAGATGTTCGCCCCGTCGAGGCCGACGAACCAACGGGCCTCGTCGGAGTCGGGGTTGAGCCGCATGAGTTCGTTGTCGGCGTCCTCGAAGTCGCGGAAGCCGAGTTCCATGGCGATGGAGTCGAGGTTGTCGTACAGGTACGGCTGGCCTGCGAAGTCGTCGATCTCCTCGGCCTCGCGCTCCTCGCCGTCGGCGTCGCCTTCGACCAGGAAGGCCTCGAACGCCAGGCGCGGGGTGTCATTGAGTGCGAAGATCAGGGCGATCACGCCGTCCGGCATGAGCCGCTGTATCTCGCTGACGGCGGCGTCCCGGAATGCGTTCTCGGCGCCGATGGCGGCACGGCGAGCGTCCTGGTAGGCGGTGCTGGTGGTCTGGGGGTAGGTCACGCGTTCACGCTCCATTCGGCGACGATGCGCCCGTCGATCTTCTGGATGCCGTCGGAGACGGGCGGGGTGAGTCCGTCGACCTCGTTGTGGAACCGGTCGCCGATTGCATGCAAAGCGGCGGCGATCAGGTCGCCCGACTCGGCGGCGGGGATGGTGAGGGTGAAGCTGGGGGTGCTCATGCGTGGGTCTCCTGCTCTGTGAGGTGGGCGAGGCGGGAAAGGACGCGGTGGGCGTGGTCGCTCTCGCCCTCGGAGGCTTCGGTGGCGTCAGGAATGGCAATCCCGAGCCACCAGGCGATCCGCTGCGCGTCGGTCTCCCCCGGCTCCTTGGGCTCCTCGCGAAAGGCGATCAGGAGCCAGTTCGGTTCGTTGTGCTGGGCGTGGTCGTACTCGGGGCGGGGGTCGAAGATAACCTCTGCCCCCTCTCGCCCGCATTCCTGCGGGTAGGCGTACCGGTCGCCCTGGTTACCGTGCCACGGCTCGGGATCGGCGTTGAGGTCGCGGGGCGTCTTGCTGGCGAACATCATGCGAGCACCGCCGCTCCGCTACCGGCGAGCACGGCGGCCCGCTCCTTCTCGTACCGGCGACGGAGCCAGGAGTCCGGGCGGTCGATGACCCGCTGCGCGTCGGCCCGCGTGTTGTGGGTGTCGGCGGGCGCGCCGTTCGGCTCGACGATGACGGCGAACCGGTCGCGGTCCAGGCGGGTGACGGTCCACGTCTCGGGCGGGTTGGCGTCGTACTGCTCGGGGCGGGCGAAGAGGCTCATGCGGCGATCCCACCCCGTGCGTACTGCTCCCGCTCACGCTCTCCTTGCGCGAGATGCTCGAGAATCTGCAAGGCGGTCCGGTCCGCCCCGATGCCGAG
>Ga0308158_10004813_pt1 | contig 11282 bp, 9 predicted proteins | sample PhyBR2_FD_201038 | JGI IMG/M metagenome (GOLD analysis project Ga0308158, IMG submission 201038) | Phyllosphere microbial communities from UC Gill Tract Community Farm, Albany, California, United States - DLSLB.R2 | ecosystem: Host-associated > Plants > Phyllosphere > Unclassified | place: USA...
TTGATTTCATGCAGTTCGCCGCTGTCGTCCAGATCTTCATTTAAGCGCATCGCCATGACTCACCCCGCCCGCAGTTGGTGTGCGTGCTGTGAGCGCTTGGCTTCCGCCGTTGCGGCCAGATCCAGATCGCGGCCCTGCAGCAGCAAGACCTGCGCCGCCACGTCGCCTACCTGGGCGCGATGGCCGCTGATAACGCGGGCGAAGATGTTGTAGATAACGACCGCAGGGATTGCCGCCACCAGGCCCATCGCGGTCGCCAGCAGCGCCTCTGCGATGCCCGGCGCCACGACCGCCAGGTTGGTAGTCTGCGAATGGGCGATGCCGATGAAGCTGTTCATGATGCCCCAGACGGTGCCGAACAGGCCGACGAACGGCGAGATGGCGCCGATGGTGGCCAGGAAGCCGTTGCCGCGGCCCATGTTGCGGCTGTAGGCCGCCACGCGGCGCTCGAGGCGGAAACCGGTACGTTCTTTGATGCCGTTGTTGTCATTGGATTCCGCAGACAACTCCAGCTCATTTTGCGCATCGTTCAGCAAGACAGCACTGACGCTCTCCGGGGAGAAGTTTTGCGCCAGCTCGGAAGCCTCATCCAGCGAACGCGCTTCGGCCAGCGCCAGCTGCTCGCGGCGCAGACGGCGCTTGGCGCGCAGCAGTTCGCTGCCTTTGGCGAACAGAATGGTCCAGGTCACGATAGACGCCAGCACCAGGCCGATCATCACCGCTTTCACCACCGCGTCGGCGTGCTGGTACATGCCCCAAATGGACAAGTCCATACCGCGGGTTTCCGGTGGCTGGATCGTGGGCGCCGGGTTCACCGGTGTGATGCTTTCCGGCGCGGCGGCTGCAGGCGCAGGCGCGGTGGCCGGCGCAACGCTTTCGGCAACGGCCGGATGGGTCGCCGGCGCAGCCTGCGCGCTGCCGGCCAACCCTACGACCAGCACCATTGAAGCCATCAGGCTGCGGCCAAAGGCCTTGCCCCACTGCGCCCGGCCCTGGCCGAACGATCCTTGATTTAAATTCTTGCCAGCCGTTTTCACGCTGTGCCTCCACCCATTACCGATCAAAATTAAGGAATAATTCAGCGTGCGATCATATCAAACCAACCGGGGATTGATAGTAGTTCTCATTATTATTTACCAAATAAACGAGAAAATTTTAGACACCTCCGCAACCAAACGCCAATCTACGCCCGTTCACCGCTAAAAGCCCCTTTTATAGGGCGATTTCGTTACTTTTCTCCCACAACGGCGCAACAACGCCACGCTGCCGAACGGCGTCTCGACCGATGAATGGGCTTCTCTCTGGCCGCTCGGCAGAAGGATGACGCGAAAAATGCGCGGGCGGCAGCCAATTATAGCCGTTTCTATATCCAGAAGTTAAAACGTCTGGATGGCTATAATAACTCATGCTAACGTAAGGGCTATCGCAAACGGGCAGTGCAGAGCAACCAGAGGTGAGCCAGGTACCATGACGTCAAAACACATCGAAACCACGCTGATCGGCGCCGGCCGCGGCAAACGCTACACCCAGGGCTCCGTCAACCCCGTGACTCAACGCGCCTCTTCCCTGGTCTTCGACTCCGTCGCCGCCAAAAAACAGGCCACCGCGCAACGCGCCCACGGCGAGCTGTTTTATGGCCGACGCGGCACGCTGACCCACTTCGCGCTGCAGGATGCGATGGTGGAGCTGGAGGGCGGCGCCGGCTGCGTGCTGTACCCCTGCGGCGCGGCGGCGGTGGCCAATGCGATCCTGTCGTTCGTCGGCGCCGGCGATCACCTGCTGGTCACCGGCTCAGCGTATGAACCGACCCAGGACTTCTGCACCCACATCCTCGGCCGCATGAACGTCAGCACCACCTATTTCGATCCGCTGATCGGCGCCGACATCGCCACGCTTATCCAACCCAATACCCGCGTGGTGTTCCTTGAGTCCCCCGGCTCCATCACCCTGGAAGTGCAGGATATCCCGGCGATGGTGCAGGCCATTCGCGCCGTGGCGCCGGACGTGGTGATCATGATAGACAACACCTGGGCGGCGGGCGTGCTGTTCAAGGCGCTGGATTTTGACATCGACATTTCCATCCAGGCCGGCACCAAATACCTGATCGGCCATTCCGATTACATGCTCGGCACCGCCGTCGCCAACGCGCGCTGTTGGGAGCAACTGCGCGAGTACTCCTATCTGATGGGGCAGATGGTGGATGCCGACACCGCCTACATGGCGAGCCGCGGCCTGCGCACCCTGAGCGTGCGGCTCAAGCAGCACGAACGCAGCAGCATTGAGGTCGCCAACTGGCTGGCCGAACGGCCGGAGGTGGCGACGGTCAATCACCCGGCCCTGCCCAGCTGCAAGGGCCACGCGTTCTACCGCCGCGACTTCAGCGGCTGCAACGGGCTGTTCTCTTTCGTGCTGAAAGAGCGGCTGGATGAGGCGCAGCTGGCCGCTTACCTGGACAACTTCAGCCACTTCAGCATGGCCTACTCCTGGGGCGGCTTCGAGTCGCTGATCCTGGCCAACCAGCCGGAAGAACTGGAAGCGATCCGCCCGGCGGGCGGCGTCGATTTTTCCGGCACGCTGGTGCGGTTGCATATCGGTCTGGAGAACGTCGAAGACCTGATCGCCGATCTGGCGGCCGGCTTCGATCGCCTCAACGGCGTGCGCTAAGGCGGATTCCGGTAATTTTCTTCGTCTCGTTTAATGTCGGCTTAAGCTATTAGCGGTACACTAACCGGGTAACTGTCAGATACGGTAACCGCCGCATCCTGGAGAACGTGACCCCGGGCGCAACCGGCATGCAACAGGACATAAAATGGATGTATTACGAGAGATTATTCATGCGCTTTGGCAGCAGGACTTCATCGCCCTCGCCGATCCCAGCGTGATTTGGGTGGTTTACGCCGTACTTTTCACCACCTTGTTTTTGGAAAACGGACTGCTGCCCGCCTCCTTCCTCCCCGGTGATAGCCTGCTGTTGCTGTCGGGCGCGCTGATCGCCAAAGGCGTGATGGGCTTTGCCCCCACCCTGTTGATTCTGACCGCCGCCGCCGGCCTCGGCTGCTGGCTGAGCTATATCCAGGGCCGCTGGCTGGGCCACACCAGCCTGGTGAAAGGCTGGCTGCTGCAACTGCCGGCGCAATACCATCAGCGCGCGCATAACCTGTTCAACCGCCACGGGCTGACGGCGCTGCTGATCGGCCGCTTCCTCGGCTTCGTGCGCACGCTGCTGCCGACCATGGCCGGCATTTCCGGGCTCAACAGCTCGCGCTTCCAGGTTTTCAACTGGCTGAGCGCAGCGATCTGGGTCTGCGCGCTGGTCGGTCTCGGCTACGCTTTCAGCCAAATTCCGCTGGTGAAACGCCACGAAAGCCAGGTGATGACCGGCCTGATGCTGCTGCCGCTGCTGCTGCTGTTCGTCGGCCTGCTCGGCGCCATGCTGGTGGTCTGGCGTAAAAAACGCGCCTCCTCTTCCTGATCCCGGCACGCTACAGCGCTTTCTCGACCAACGCCAGGCGAGGCGGCAACTTGCTCACCAGCGTATCCACCGCCAGCCGCACCTTCAGCGGCAGGTGAGGCGTGTGCGGCCACACCGCATGCGCTTCAAAGGCGGCGCCGGGCCGATCGCGCAGCAGGCGCACCAGCGCCCCGCTCAACAGCTGCTCACGCACCAGCCAACACGGCAGCCAGGCGATGCCGAACCCGGCCGTCGCCGCATCCGCAATCGCCTGTAAATCGTCCATCTGCAATCGGTTATTCGGCATCACTTCCTGCGGCTCGCCGTTCTCGTCCAGCACCCGCCAGCTGCGCCGCGCGCCGGCGCGCATATAGGTCACCGCCTCGTGCTGGGACAGTTGCTCGATGCTGTGCGGTTCGCCGCACCGCTGCAGATAGGCCGGCGAGGCGCACAGCGTCATGCGGTGATCGCCGATGCGCCGCGCCACCAGCCCATTGCTGTTGGCCAGCGTGCCGTTGCGGATCGCCATATCGAAACCGTCCTCAATCAGATCCACCACCCGATCGCTGAACGACAGCTCCAGCTCCAGGCCGGGATGCTCACGCGTCAGCTCGGTCAGCAGCGGCGCGATGCATATGCGGCCAAACAACACCGGCATCGATACCCGCAGCCGACCACTGACCTGCCGCTTGCCCGACTCCAGCAGCGTTTCCGCGCCGCGGATCTCCTCCAGCGCCCGCAGGCAACGCTCATAGAACAACGCGCCGTCGTCGGTCAGGCTCTGGCTGCGGGTGGTGCGATGAAACAGCCGCACGCCCAGCCGCTGTTCCAGCCGGGCGATCGTTTTCCCCACCGCCGAGCGCGACAGGTGCAGCCGACTGGCCGCCAACGCAAAACTGCCCGCCTCCACGGCGGTGACGAATACCGAAATGCCGCTCAATCGATCGCTCATGGTTTGTCGCTCTAAAAGAAACAATCTGCGGAAATCTTATCGCCACTGGCGAACCTTCATCAACGATATTATCAACAGGTCGTTAATCGCAGACTTTGGAGAACATCATGACCGACACGATGCAACGCTGGACGATGGACGCCCTGGGGCGTGAACACCTGCAGCTGACCACCGACGCGATCCCGCAGCCGGGGCCGCGCGAGATCAGAGTGAAAGTGAAGGCGGTAGCGCTCAACTACCGCGACAAAATGATGATTGAAAGCGGCATGGGGCTGACGCTGCCGCAGTCGTTCACCCCCGCCTCGGACATGGCCGGCGAGGTCGACGCCGTCGGGCCCGGCGTCAGCCGTTTCCAACCCGGCGCCCGGGTCATTTCTACCTTCAGCCCCGGCTGGATCGACGGCCGGCAAAAACCGTACGGCGATGCGCGCCAGGTGCCTTACCACACCCTTGGCGGCTTCTATCAGGGCGTGCTGGCGGAATACGTGATTTTGCATGAAGACTGGTTGGTGGCGGCGCCGGCGTCGCTGGACGACGTGCAGGCCAGCACCCTGCCTTGCGCCGGGCTGACCGCCTGGTTCGCGCTGGTGGAACAGGGCAAACTGCATGCCGGCGAGACGGTACTGGTGCAAGGCACCGGCGGCGTGGCGCTGTTCGCGCTGCAGATCGCCAAAGCCCACGGCGCGGAGGTCTATGTCACCTCCGGCAGCGATGAAAAGCTGGCGCGAGCCCTGGCATTGGGCGCCAATCATGGCATCAACCGGCTGGACGGCGATTGGGTAGAGGCGATTTATGCGCTGACGCAGGATCGCGGCATCGACCATGTGATCGATACCGTCGGCGGCCCGAATTTGGGCAACTCGGTGCGCGCCGTGGCGGTGGGCGGCCGCATCTCAGTGATCGGCGTGCTGGCGGGCGCCGAGATCTCCGCCCCCGCCGGCCTGCTGCTGCTGAAATCGGCGGAGATCCAGGGCATCGGCGTCGGCCACCGCCGCGCGCTGGAAGATCTGGTGCGCGCCGTGGACGCCGTCAACCTGCAGCCGGTGATCGACCAGGTATACCGGCTCGATCAACTGCCGCAGGCGTTGGATCACCTCGATCGCGGCCCGTTCGGCAAGATCGTGCTGACCCCATAGCCCGCCGCCCGGCGGCGGCTCACCCCTCCAGCATCAGCGGATTGGCGTCGCGCAGCCGGGCGACTTCATCCCCCGGCGTGACGCCAAACAGGCGTTTGAATTCACGGCTGAACTGCGACGCGCTCTCGTAGCCGACGCGGATCGCCGCGGTACTGGCCTTCAGGCCGTCATGCACCATCAGCAAACGCGCCTTGTGCAGCCGGTACGACTTCACGTACTGCAGCGGTGAGGTGTTGGTCACCGCCTTGAAGTTATGGTGAAACGCCGACACGCTCATGTTGACCTCGCCGGCCAACTGCTCGACGTTGAGGCTCTCGGCATACTGATTTTCTATGCGCCGCAGCGCCTTGGCGATCTGACTGAAATGGGTATGACGGTTGACCAGCTCCTGCAGCGACGCGCCGCAGGTGCCGCGCAGTACGTAGTAGAGGATCTCGCGCACGATCTGCGGCCCCAACACCCGAGCGTCGAGCGGCTTGGCCATCACGTCCAGCAGGCGTTCGGTGGCGCACAACAGCTCTTCCGTCAGCTCGGCCAGGTTTACGCCGTTGCTCTCCGCGCGCGGCTGCATCAGGTAGTCGTCGTCGCCGATGTCGATCAGCAAGTCCTGCAGCATTTGGGTATCGATATTGACCGCCAACCCAACCAGCGGCAGCTCCGGGCTGGCGAAGGTTTCGCACTCGAACGGCAGCGGCACCGTCATCAGCAGGTAGTTGCGCGGATCGTACTGGAACACCTTGTTGCCGCAATAGCCGACCTTGTGCCCCTGAAAGATGATGACGATCCCCGGTTCGTACATCACCGGCTGGCGCGGGCAGTGGCGATCGACATACAGGATCTTCACCCGCGGCACCGGTGACGGCGTATAGCCGTTGCCGGTGGCGATAGCCATCGCCTGGCGCGCCATGCGGCTGCGCAGCGCATCGATTTCAATCACGGAAACACCCTCTTACAGTCAGAACGATTCGGCATAAATCATAATTTAAAACTCTCTATTTCTACAGTCAGTTGTAGAAATAGGCAAGAACCAAACAGGAATGTGCATTGTGCGTTACCGCCAGGTTGCTGACAATACGGGCCAGAAACCTTTGCGCCGCTTTGGCGCCCGCCTGACAGAAAGAGAGAAATCAACCATGCAAAACTTCATTCTGCATACCCCAACCAAAATCCTGTTCGGCAAGCAGCAAATCGCCGAAATGGCCGGCCAGATCCCGGCGGACGCGCGCATTCTGATCACCTACGGTGGCGGCAGCGTGAAGAAAAACGGCGTGCTCGACCAGGTGTATAGCGCGCTGGCCGGCCGCGACGTGCGGGAATTCTCCGGCATCGAACCTAACCCGACCTACGAAACCCTGATAAGAGCGGTCGAGGTGGTGAAAGCGGAAAACATCGATTTCCTGCTGGCGGTCGGCGGCGGTTCGGTGGTTGACGGCACCAAGTTCATCGCCGCCGCGGCCCGTTATACGGCCGACAGCGATGCCTGGCATATTCTGCAGACCGTCGGCAGCCACATCACTGACGCGGTGCCGATGGGCTGCGTGCTGACGCTGCCGGCCACCGGTTCAGAATCCAACAGCGGCGCGGTGATCACCCGGAAGAGCAGCGGCGACAAGCAGCACTTCTTCTCGCCGCTGGTGCAGCCGCGCTTCGCCGTGCTGGATCCGGTGGTGACCTACTCGCTGCCGCCGCGCCAGGTAGCCAACGGCGTGGTCGACGCCTTCGTACACACCCTGGAACAGTATCTGACCTACCCGGTCGACGCCAAGGTGCAGGATCGCTTCGCCGAAGGCCTGCTGTTGACCCTGCTGGAAGACGGCCCGCGCGCGCTGGCCGAGCCGGAGAACTATGCGGTGCGCGCCAACGTGATGTGGAGCGCCACCATGGCGCTGAACGGCCTGATCGGCGCCGGCGTGCCGCAGGACTGGGCGACCCACATGCTGGGTCATGAGCTGACCGCCATGCACGACCTCGACCACGCGCAAACGCTGGCCATCGTGCTGCCGGCGCTGCTGCACGAGAAGAAAGCGCAGAAACGCGAAAAGCTGCTGCAGTACGCTGAACGCGTCTGGGGCCTGCGCGGAGGCAGCGAAGACAGCCGCATCGACGACGCGATCGCCGCCACCCGCGCCTTCTTCGAGCAGATGGGCGTGCCGACCCGCATGGCGGATTATCAGCTCGACGGCAGCAGCATTCCCGCGCTGCTCGACAAGCTGCAGCAACACGGCATGACCGCCCTGGGCGAGCATCAGGACATCACCCTGGACGTCAGCCGCCGCATTTATGAAGCGGCGCGTTAATCGCAAAACGGCGATTTTTTGCTAGGCTTTAGTCTTCGCCGGCCATTTTTCGCCGCATTCTGCGCTCGGCCGATCGCCGGGCGCAGTCGGGCGCCTCAGCGCGCCGCCGCTCGTTTCGCACCCTTCGTCTTACCGCTCATTCGCAGGGAGAGCGGGGAGAAAATCGCCCTCCCGCCACCGCTGAAATTAGGCTGGCAAACCCGGCAACCGCCCATTTTGCCAACTAGAATTTATCTATAGCCGTTTCGGTGCCGCAGGCGCCGCAATCCGTACACAAGGAGATGCGCATGACAACGCAACAACCCATCATCAAACTCCACGATGGTAATCTGATGCCGCAGTTGGGTCTCGGCGTTTGGCAGGCGAGTATTGAAGAGACCACCCGCGCGGTCAGCAAAGCGCTGGAGATCGGTTACCGCTCCATCGACACCGCCGCGATCTACAAGAACGAGGAAGGCGTCGGCGCCGCGCTGCAGTCCAGCGCGCTGCCGCGCAGCGACCTGTTCATCACCACCAAGCTGTGGAACGACGATCAGGGCGATCCGCTGGCGGCGCTGGAAACCAGTCTGGAAAAGCTCAAGCTGGACTACGTGGATCTGTATCTGATCCACTGGCCGCGCCCGCAGCAGGATCAATACGTCTCCGCCTGGCGCGAGCTGATCAAACTGCGCGAACAAGGTCTGGTGAAAAGTATCGGCGTGTGCAACTTCCATACGCCGCACCTGCAGCGTCTGTTGGATGAAACCAACGTGGCGCCGGTCGTCAACCAGATCGAGCTGCACCCGTTGCTGCAACAGCGCCAGCTGCGCGCCTGGAACGCCACGCACCATATCGCCACCGAATCCTGGAGCCCGCTGGCGCAGGGCGGTGAAGGGGTATTCGACCAGCCGCTGATCAAGGCGCTGGCCGAGAAATACGAGAAGACTCCGGCGCAGATCGTGGTGCGCTGGCACCTGGACAGCGGCCTTATCGTGATCCCGAAATCGGTCACGCCGTCGCGCATCCGCGAAAACTTCGAGGTGTTTGATTTCAAACTCGATAAGGACGAACTGGGCGAGATCGCCAAGCTGGACGTCGGCAACCGCCTGGGGCCGGATCCGGATACCCTGTAACCCCCCTCAAGCCCTCTCCCGCCGGAGGGGGCTTTTCCTTCCTGCACATTGCTCCTTTGCGCCGCCTGACGTTATGATGACGACGCCGGAGGCTCCGGCCACCGGTTAACGCCGTTAAAAAAACAGACAAGCACGGAGCACCATGAAATTCTCTTTCTCACACGGGTCACGGCTGGGCATGCTTTGCATCATGCTGGTGCTGGCGGGTTGCGCCGGCAAGAAACAGCGCGTCAGCTACGATCGCCACGCCTTCGATAGCGCCATTCAAGACGCCGCCAGCGAATACGGCGTGGACGCCAAGCTGATCACCGCCATGATCCAGGTGGAGTCCGGCTTCAACCCTTCCGCAGTGAGCAGATCCAATGCGATCGGTCTGATGCAGCTGAAAGCCGATACCGCCGGCTGCGACGCCTACCGCTACAAAGGCAAACGCGGCTGTCCGGACGACGATGACCTGCGGGATCCCGACACCAATATCGATCTCGGCGCCGCCTATCTGGCCACCTTGCAAAAACAACAGCTTAAAGGGATCGCCAATCCCGTCACGCTGCGCTACGCCACCATCATCGCCTACGTCAACGGCACCGGGGCCCTGCTGCGCACCTTCTCCAGCAACCGCCAGCAGGCGATCGCGATGATTAACAACCTGTCGCCGGAAGCCTTTAACTGGCACGTGCGCAAATACCATCCCGCCCCGCAGGCGCCGCGCCATTTGATGAAAGTGGAAGCCGCTTACGAACGGTTGTAATTAGCCAAAGTAAAAAGGAGAACCCGAGGGTTCTCCTTTTTGTTTGCGCGCGGGCCTCGTCGTTACGGCTTGGCCTTGCGAATCGGTTTGCGCGGCGGCCGGTTGGACGGCGTGCGCTGCCGATTGATGTCGGTATGCTTGGTCAATGCCGGTCGGGTGTGGCGCTGCAGCCGTTTCGCTTCGCGCTGCTCGTCGATGCTCGGCGCCGGCACCAGACACTCGCGGCGGCTGCCGATCAGGTGCTTCAGCCCCATCTCTTCCAGCGCGGTGCGGATCAGCGCCCAGTTGGCCGGATCGTGGTAACGCAGCAGCGCCTTATGCAGGCGACGCTGGCGCTCGCCGCGCGGCACCACCACGTCTTCACTCTTGTACCCCACCTTGCTCAGCGGGTTTTTGCCGCTGTAATACATGGTGGTGGAGTTGGCCATCGGCGAAGGATAGAAGTTCTGCACCTGATCGAGGCGGAAACGGTTCTTCTTCAGCCACAGCGCCAGGTTCACCATGTCTTCATCGCGGGTGCCCGGGTGCGAAGAGATGAAGTACGGGATCAGGTACTGCTCTTTGCCCGCCTGCTTCGAATAGTGATCAAACAGCTGTTTGAAGCGATCGTAGCTGCCCATGCCCGGTTTCATCATTTTCGACAGCGGGCCTTCTTCGGTGTGCTCCGGCGCGATCTTCAGGTAGCCGCCGACGTGGTGGGTCGCCAGTTCCTTGATATAGCGCGGATCTTCCACCGCCAGATCGTAACGTACCCCGGAGGCGATCAGGATCTTCTTGATGCCCTCCAGCGAACGCGCGCGGCGGTAAAGCTTGATGGTCGGCTCGTGGTTGGTATCCATATAAGTGCAGATCTCCGGATACACGCACGAGGCGCGGCGGCAGGTCTGCTCGGCACGCGGGTTGGTGCAGCGCAGCATGTACATGTTGGCGGTCGGGCCGCCCAGATCGGAGATCACGCCGGTAAAGCCCGGCACTTTGTCGCGGATCTCTTCGATTTCGCGAACGATCGAATCTTCCGAACGGCTCTGGATGATGCGCCCTTCGTGCTCGGTGATCGAACAGAACGAACAGCCGCCGTAGCAACCGCGCATGATGTTCACCGAGAAGCGGATCATGTCGTAGGCAGGAATGCGCTCCTGACCGTAGGACGGGTGCGGCACGCGCTGGTAAGGCAGGGCGAAGACGCTGTCCATCTCCGGCGTGGTCAGCGGGATCGCCGGCGGGTTGATCCACACGTAGCGATCGCCGTGTTTTTGCATCAGCGCGCGGGCGCAGCCGGGGTTGGTTTCATGGTGCAAAATGCGCGAGGTGTGCGCATACAGCACCTTGTCGCCCTTCACTTTCTCGAAGGACGGCAGCAGCACGTAGGTCTTCTCCCACGGCTTCGGCTTGGCGGCGCGCACCGTGACAGGCTTGGCTTCCGGCTCCTTCGGTTTGGCGCCGTCGGCGCACGGCAGATCCTCGCCGTACGGGTTCGGGATAGGTTCGATGCGGCCCGGCTTGTCGAGGCGGGTGGAATCCACGCCGCTCCAGCCCGGCAGCGCTTCTTTACGCATCACCGCGGTATTGCGAATATCGTGGATATC
>Ga0308158_10004815_pt1 | contig 11279 bp, 10 predicted proteins | sample PhyBR2_FD_201038 | JGI IMG/M metagenome (GOLD analysis project Ga0308158, IMG submission 201038) | Phyllosphere microbial communities from UC Gill Tract Community Farm, Albany, California, United States - DLSLB.R2 | ecosystem: Host-associated > Plants > Phyllosphere > Unclassified | place: USA...
AACATTGCAATTCCGGTGATACAAAGCCAGCCATCGAGGCTGGCTTTTTTGATTGAAAGTTTCCTATTGGCTATCGAGCGCTGGTAACAATGACACAGGTATACAGTTTGCCCACTCGATGTTGTTTCGTTGATAACCGTCGTAACGACGGGTTCGACAAGCAGTGTTGAATCGACCAAACATACACAATGTCAAGAACCAGGAGATACACCATGCAGAAAACTCAACTCATCAAGCGCCTGTTGGCCGTGTCAGTCGCAGCAGCCATGTTCGGTTCGGTTGGCGCGCAGGCGCAAACCGCCAACTCCACCCAGATGGGCGCCAGCGCAACCGCCGCCACTGCCAGCGGCACGGCCAAGCTGACCGCTGCCGATCGCAAGGCCATCATGGACATGGCAATGTCGAACATGGCTGAGGTCGAAATGGGCAAAATGGCGCAAAGCAAGAGCCAGAATGCCGATGTGAAAGCGTTCGCTCAGAAAATGGTCGACGACCATGGCAAGGCGCTGACCGAAGTGCAGACCCTGGCACAATCGAAGGGCGTGACCCTGCCGACCGAGCTCGACGCCAAGCACAAGGCGCTGGCCGCCAAGCTGGAAAAGGCAAACGGCGACGCGTTCGACAAGGCCTACACGAAGCAGGGCGGCGTGGCAGCGCACAAGGACACGCTGGCCAAGCTGCAAAAAGCCTCGAAAGCGGCCAAGGATGCTGACGTCAAAGGTCAGGTCGACAAGATGATCCCCGTCGTGCAAGAGCACCTGAAGCACGCCGAGCAAGTTGCTAGCGGCAAGATGAGCAGCACCGGCAGCTCGGGCGCCGCAGGTCATACCGGCGCCAGCCACTAAGATCCGGCATTGACCGGGCCGCTGCCAGGGGTGGTTCGCACCCTTGGCGCCGGTTCGGTTTTCCATTTTCCTTCAATCCGCTCGATCACGATTTCGATGCCGACAATGGCGTTCAGCATCCCCTCGATGTAATCGTTCGGTGCGTCGCTCACCGCCCATGGTTCAGCTTGCATGTGTTCCATGCGGTCGGTCAGGCGCGTCACCTGCGCCAGCAGCCAGGCTGGCTCATCGATCGTGCGCAGCCGCCCGTGCACATGCACCACGTTGTAGGTCCACGTGGGCACCACGCGGCCACCGGTTTCTTCTTTTTCCACGCGGTCTGGCGTGGCATACCCCGAAGGTCCGCGGAACACGACCAGCACCTGCTGCCCGTCGCGCTGCCAGACGGGATTACGGCGTGCGACATGCGTGCGCAAAATACCCTCGCTTGCGTAGACATCAAATGGCAGGTGATCGGCGTCCGGCACGCCGTCGCTGTGCGTCACCAGCATGCCCAATGGGTGGGCGGCGATCAGGTCGTGCAGGCTGGTGCTGTCAGGCTGGGCAAAACGGGCAGGGCAATACATGCAATGTGTCTCCAGGATAGGTGTATGACGTGATCGGGATGCAGTGGCCGGCCAGCGCGCGCCGCCGCAAGGTATGATGCCCGCAACGCCACCAAGACCCACATCATGACCGATTCCGAACGTCTTTCTCCCGATAATATCAGTGCCTTGCAGGCCCGCTTCCAGGACCATTCCCGCAAGGCCCAGACCCATTACGCGGTCATGCACGAGGTGCGCCAGGTGCTCGGCAGCATCGACGCCGCCGACGCCTGGATGACCACGCCCCAGCCGGAGCTTGGCGACAGCACGCCTGCGCAGCTGGTCGCTGCCGGCCACATCGAAGACGTGCTGGCCCGCCTGCGCACGATGCCGCTACGCGGCGCCAGGTAATGGCGAACGCATTTTCCAGCCGGGCAGTGGCCTTATGCCCGGTCACGAAAGATAACTTCGAGACCGTGGCCGAGCTCGAGTTGCATCCGCATCAGCGTGCGTTCCTGGCCTCCAATTCGTATTCGATCGCGCAGGCCAGCTTTCATTCGAACTACCACACGCGTGCCATCTGCATCGATCGTGACGTCATTGGTTTCATGATGTTCGTGGCATTGGATGGCGACGATGAACATGGCGAATACAGCATCTGGCGTTTTATGATCGATCAGCGTCATCAGGGCCAGGGCCATGGTCGCGCTGCGCTGACCATATTGCTGGATGAGATCCGACGCGATGCGGCAGCCACCAAGGTCTGGATCAGCTATATCCCCGGCAACGCGGTGGCATCGCGTTTTTACGCCAGCTTCGGCTTCGTCGAAACGGACATCGACGACGAGGGTGAGATGGTCGCGCTGCTCGATCTGACGGTCAAGCACCACACATCGGTCGTTACGCAGGCCTGATCTATACTCGTGCCATGCCGACCGCCAATACCGCCAATACCATCACCCGCTGCTCCTGGGCCAATATGGCCAACCCGCGCTACATCGCCTACCACGACAACGAGTGGGGCGTGCCGTGCCACGATGAAACCACGCTGTTCGAGATGCTCAATCTCGAAGGCGCGCAGGCCGGCCTGTCGTGGGAAACCATCTTGAACAAGCGCGACACGTACCGCGCCGCCTTCGATGGCTGGGATGCGCACAAGATCGCGGCCTACGGCGACGACAAGAAGGCCGAGCTGCTGGCCAATCCCGGCATCGTGCGCAACCGCCTCAAGGTGGCCGCGGCGATCACCAATGCGCGCGCCTACCTCGCCATGCGTGAGCAGGGCCTGACGCTCGATGCCTACCTGTGGGGCTTTGTCGATGGTGCGCCGATCGTCAATGACTGGCCGGACGGCGCCCGCCCGGCGCGCACCGACCTGTCCGACCGCCTGTCGAAAGACCTGGGCAAGCGCGGTTTCAAATTCGTCGGTTCGACCATCGTGTATGCCTACATGCAGGGCATCGGCATGGTGGACGACCATGATCGCGACTGCATCTGTCGCACACGGCGCTGACATGCCGATGCAGGACCACTGGCGTGGCCGCACGCGCTACACCGTGTTCGACAGCGACCATGGCGATGGCGCGCGCGTTGCCGCCCTGATCGCGGCCTGGCACGCCGACCCGCAGCGTCCGCAGCACCTGCACATCGTGGCACTGGCGTCCAATCTGCAGCCGGGCTTTCACCGCATCCCGCAAGCAGAAGCCAGCATCACGCTGGACCTGCTGGCAGCACCGCTCGAGAGCGCGCTGGCCGAACTCAATGCGCACCTGGACTGCATCCGGCTGCACGCCCCCGCCGGCAGCGCCTTTGCCCGACCGCTGGCGCGCCTGACGACAATCGGCGCGCGCCTTGCCGCATCCGGCCTGGATGACGCGCAGAGACAAGCGCTGACGGCGCAAGGCTTCGTGTTCGAGAACGACGACAACGCAGTCTTCGCCAGCCGCAAACCGCGCCTGCCCGTCACGCCGGAACCCGTGCGCCACGCGCTGGTGCTGGGGGCGGGGCTGGCCGGCTGCGCACTGGCGGCGCGCCTGTGCGCGCGCGGCTGGCAAGTCACGCTGATCGAGCGGCATCCCGAGGTGGCACTGGAAGCGTCGGGCAACCTGGCCGGCATTTTCATGCCTCTGCTCTCGCGCGACGACAACGTCCCGACGCGTCTGACGCGCGCCGCCTACCTGTACGCGCTGCGCCTGTGGGAGCAGCTGGGCGGTGTCGGCCAGGCCTTCGACGGCGCCGCCTGCGGCGTACTGCAACTGGCACGCGACGCCGACCATGCGGCGGTCTCGCGCGCCATCGCGAACGACGGCGCCGTGCCGCCGGACTTCGCGCGCTGGCTCGAATCTCCGGAGGCCGAAGCATTGCTTGGCCTGCCGGCGCCGGACGGCGGCTGGCTGTTCCCGCAAGGCGGCTGGGCGCGTCCGGGCAGTGTCTGCGACTCGCTGCTGGCCTCGTGCGGCGCACGCCTGACGCGTTGCTTCGGCGCGGGTGACGTGACGCTGGAGCGAGACGGCGACACCTGGCTGGCGCGCGCCCCCGATGGCGCCGTGCTGGCCACGGCCCCGACGGCCGTCCTGGCCAGCGGCGCCGGCGCACGCCGCATGGCGCTGACCGTCGATCTGCCGCTGCAGGCCCTGCGCGGCCAGGTCACGCATCTGCCGCCGGGCGCGGCGCCGCAGTTGCCGCTGGTGCTGTGTCGCGAAGCCTACCTGACGCCGTCCGCGCAGGGCGTGCTGTGCGCCGGCGCGACGTACGATCTCGACGCCGATCCCGCGCTGCGCGCCAGCAGCCAGCTGGAAAACGTGACGCGCCTGCGCGCGCTGGTGTCCGATCCGCTTGCGGCTGACGACGCGCCACTGGCGGGCCGCGTGGGCTTTCGCTGCGTGGCGCCGGACCGCCTGCCGCTCGTGGGTCGCCTGCCTGATATCGCCGCCGCCGGCAGCACCGAGCGCCTGCGCGACGTGCCGCGCCATCCGGGGCTGTACGGCCTCCTGGGCTATGCCTCGCGTGGTCTGATCTGGGCGCCGCTGGCGGCCGAGCTGTTGGCAGCGCAGCTGGAAGGCGAGCCGCTGCCGCTGGAGATGACGCTGGTCGATGCGCTCGATCCGGCCCGCTTCGTGCTGCGCGCTCGCCGCGGCGCCCGGCAGCCGGCCAGCAACGAGGACGACCGCTAGCTGTTGCGTTGTCGCAAATGTGCGCTCATCCTTGGCAATCGCGTCCAGACTGTGCTGGTCGAGCCGGTATAATTTACCGGTAGCAACTATTAACCGCCGAAGGAGGCTGGTCCGCGATGGAAGATGCACCACATTCGCCCGAGCTGTTCCTGTTTCTCGCGGTGACTGCCCACGACATGAAGAACTCGATCAGCGTGCTGTCCGGCACGCTCGAGCGGCTGCTCGACGGCGCCACGCCCGAGACCGAGAAAGCGTATGGCCAGATGGGGCAGATGCTGTACCAGACGCGCCGCCTGAACGACAATCTGATGCAACTCCTCGCGCTCTACAAGCAGGTCGGCAAGCCCGGCTACCCGTTCGATGCGCAGCCGCTCGAAGTGGGGCAAGTCGTCGAGCAGGTCGTGGCGCTCTCGCGCGTGCTGCTCGAGTCGCGCGGCATCCGGCTCGAACTCGATGTCGACCCTGACCTGATTGCCCACGTCGACGAAGACCTGATCGTCGGCGTCGTCTCGCACGCGGTCAATAACGCGCTGCACTACACGCGCGACCGTATCCTGCTGGCGGCGCGCGACGTCGATGGCCAGTTCGAGATTCGCGTCGAAGACAATGGCGCCGGCTTTCCGCCAGGCCTGCTGGCGGCCGGTGCGCCCGGGAGCGGCGACATCGGCGTCAACTTCGCCACCAACAGCGCGGGCCTGGGCCTGTATTTTTCGAGCGAGGTGGCGCGCATGCACCACCATCGCGGGCGCCATGGCGCCGTGCGGCTCGAGAACGGCGGCCAGCTGGGCGGCGGCTGCTTCATCCTGACGCTGCCATGACCACGCCTGCCGCTCCCATCGCATCCATCGTGCCCGCGCCCACGCCCACGCCTGCGCCTGCAGATGCCCCCACGCCCGCGCCGCCCAAGGTGCTCGAACAGATCGACTGGGCCAGCAAGCACTACCTGATCGTCGACGACTTTGCCGGGATCCGCCAGCTGCTGCGCGAAAGCCTGCGCAGCCTGGGCGCGCGTAATATCGACCAGGCCTCGAGCGGTGGTGAAGCCATGAGCCTCCTGACCAAGACGCGCTACGACGTCGTGCTGTGCGATTACAACCTGGGTGAGGGCAAGAACGGCCAGCAGGTGCTGGAAGAAGCGCGCATCCGCCAGTTGCTGCTGCCGTCGAGCGTGTTCGTCATGGTCTCGGCCGAAAAGAGCGTCGAGTCGGTGATGGGCGCGGCCGAGCACCAGCCGGACGCCTACCTGGTCAAGCCGATCACCGAAGGCGTGCTGCTCTCGCGCCTGAACCGCGTGTGGCGCCGCAAGCAGATTTTTCGCCTGATCGACCAGGCCTTCATGGAAAAGGATTACCTGCGCGCCGCGACCCTGTGCGACGAGCAGATCGCCGCCAACCGCGTGCACGTGATCGAGCTGCTGCGCATGAAGGCGCGCATGCTCGAGCGCAGCGGCCAGCCGGCGCTGGCGCGCGCCGTGTACGAGCAGGTGCTGGGCCAGCGCGAATACCACTGGGCCCGCGCGGGCCTGGGCAAGATCCGCCTGGCCGATGGCGACTTCGAGCAGGCGCGCCAGATGTTCCAGACCGTGATCGCCGAGAACCGCCACTACATCGACGCCTACGACCAGCTGGCCCAGGCCTACCAGGGCCTGGGCCGGCACGACGAAGCCGCCGCGATCCTGGAACGCGCGGCCAAGCTCTCGCCCAACTCGGTGCCGCGCCAGCGCAACCTGGGCCAGGCTGCGCTCAAGCTGGGCAACGTCGTGCTGGCCGAAAAGGCGTTTCGCAAGTGCCTGGTGATCGGCGAATACTCGATCCGCAAGACGCCCGACGCCTACCTTGGCCTGGCGCGCGTGTGCGGCCTGAAAAACAATACCAAGGATGCGCTGCAACTGCTGCAACTGGCCCAGCGCGACTTCGGCGGCGACTACGACGACATGGCGCTGCGCGCCAAGATCACCGAAGGCCTGATCCACCACGAGAGCGGCGACTACCGCAACGCGCGCCGTGCCGGCGACGAGCTCGAAGCGATGCTGGGTGCGGACCCCAAGCGCCCCGGCACGGCGATCTGCATCGAGATGGCGATCCTGCTGTTTGCGGTGGGCGTCAAGGACACGCCGGGCGAGGTGCTGGCCCACGTGGTGCGCAACAACCACGACAACAACCTGCTGCAGGATGAGGTCCAGGCCATCTTCGACAAGGCGCGCCTGAGCGACGAGGGTGCCGCCATCATCCGCGCCGCGCGCAAGGAAGCGGTGGACCTGATGAACCAGGGCGTCGTGCTGTGGAAGAGCGGAAAGCTGCCCGACGCCGTCAAGTGGATGCGCATGGCGCGCGAGCGGGTACCGGACAATGTGCGGGTGCTGTTCAACGCCGTGCAGATTTCGATCTCGCACATGCAGCAGGAAGGCTATGACGAGGAACTCGACACCGAGGCGCGCACGGTGCTCGAACATGTCGACAAGCTGCAGCCGGGGCAGCAGCGCTTCGCGCAGCTGATGGAACAGTTGCGTGGTTTGCAGCCGCAAGCCGATCCGGCGGCGCCGCCTTCGCCGGTGGATGCGGCCGACCAGAAAGAAGCCGTGGCCGATGTGTCGCCCGAACCAGCTCCGGCGGCCAAGCCGACACACAGCAACCGCTTCTCTTAGCGCGCCGGCCCGTGCTTGCGCAGTAATTCCGCGCACAGCGTTTCAAGATCACAGCCGCCGTCGGCCAGCGCCGCCGCCTGCGCCGCGCCCCCCAGCGCGCTCGCCAGCACGTGGTCGCCCAGCGCGCGGTAGCTCTCGAAGCGTGCTTCATCGAACCAGCCGTCGGCCAGGCTCTCGTGCGGGTAGTCAGGATGCAGCTTGCGGTAATTGAGCAGGTCGGCGTTTTCCGTGCCGACGATGGCCGGCTTGAGATACACGATGACGCCATCGTCGGCAGCGCCGTCGGCCTGGCTGTAGCGGATGCTCCCGGCGGCGCAGCTGGCGCTGCACATGCCGCTGGCCGGCACGATCGCAAGGCGTGATACATCCAGGTCGATCCGCACGTGAAGCTCGGTGGCGCAGCGCCGGATCGCATTGCCCAGGTCTTCGAAGGCGTGTTCGCGGTCGCTGCCCACGTCCACCGCGATCACCAGGCGGCAGCGGCGCCGTACCAGTTCATAGATGCCCAGGTTGTCGAAGTGGCCGCCATCGCTCAGGTGCACGTAGCCGGCATCGGCATCCAGTTGGCCAAACAGCTCGGCCAACAGGCTGAAGAGGCCAATGGGCGGGGATGAACTGGTCCAGGTCGGGCGCGCCGGATTCGGGCACCAGCGCCCCAGGCGCACATTGAACATCGTCATCAGGAAGTTCAACGGTGCCGACCAATGCGCGCCCATGTGCGGACTGGCCGCGGCGCCCGACAACGCCACCGCCATCCCGAGCCGAACGCCGGCGTCGTCGTCCAGCCCGACGCCCGCGTGCGCGGCGTAGGCGGCGGTAGGGCGATAGCAACCGGTACCGCCAAGCCCCGCTTGTTCATAGCCGCACCAGCGCGGCGTGAATGCAAACGACGCGGTGCGCCGGGTCTGCCATGCCAGTTCTTCGCTATCCGCCAGGTTCAGCGCGGTGTTGACGATCGGGTACGGACGCGCGTTTTTGAGCTCGGCGAGCAGCATGTCGTCACCCGGATCGAAGCCGGTGAACGGGTGTGGTCGGCGCGCGCGGTTGGCGGCGCCGAACCAGGCGCGCACGACCCGGTTCCGGTACAGCATGTAGAGCGAAAACTTGTTGATGTCGACGCGCCAGCCGAGCACCAGCGCGGCCCCGAGAAAGCAGGCAAAGGCCACCAGCAGCGTGCTGCCCCGGGTCGCCAGCGTGGCGGCGGCGTGCGCCTGGAATACGCAGGCGAGCGTCGCGTGCGGGCAGTCCAGGTGCGGGCGCGCCACCGTCAGCTGCACCAGGCTGCCGAGCAGCGCGAAGATCCCGACCGTAAAGACGTACGGCGCCAGGCGCGCCACCAGCTCGAGCTTCGGGTCACGCGCGGCGCGGGCGCCGGTGGCGCCGCCGCTGCCGGCCTTCAGGCCGAAGGCAGTCATCGCCAGCCAGCCGACCAGCGTGCCCAGGTTGGACCACGGCGCGTAGGTGAGCCAGGCCCAGTGCAGCAGCGGCGCAAAGAAGAAGCACACGCCGTGCACGGCCAGCCAGCCGAGCGCGAAGATCGCCGTCCATGCGCCCTGGCGGCTCCACCATTCACGGCTCGCGTCGCTGTACTGGCGGCCGACCAGGCCGATCATCAGGTTCATCGTGACGGCAAACAGCGCCATCATCGCTGGCATGCCGAAGGTGGCCAGCGCGATCGCGTTGTTGACCAGGGGATGCGCATCCGGTGCGGGCAGCAGCGCCAGGGCGCACAGCAGCAGCACGGTGCCCAGCGTGAGCGCGCCCATCGCGCAGGCGAAGTGCGACAGGCCTTCGCCCAGCTCTGCGCGCGTCAGGTCGCGCAGCGGCGGGTCGGCGCGCAGGCGCGTGTACATGACCAGCCAGAGCGCAAGCAGCAGCACCAGCGCGACGAAGCCGCACAGCCACCACGACAGCTGGGCGCCGCCGTCCGGCAGCCACGCCAGCATCGCCGGTGCGAAGGTGCGGGTAGCCTCGAGCACGACCAGCAGCACCGCCAGGCCACCGGCGCCGCAGACGGTGTAGCCCGCGCCCCGGTACGAACTGGCGCGGTCGTGCGCCAGGTACCAGCCGCAGGCCCAGACAATGAAGTAGACCACGCCCGGCGCCAGCAGCCACTGCGGCCGCGCTGCCAGTTGCGGCGGCAGCAGTGTCGCCGGCGTCGCGCCGCCGTGGCGCCATACGGCGAGACTGCCGAGAAAGCCCGCCAGCAGCAGCGGCAGGTTGATGCACCAGAGTACCGCGCCCTGCGACAGCGGAAAGCGGCGCCGGCCACGCGAACTTGCCGGCTTGCTGGAAATCGACAGCGCGATGCAGAACACCGCAAACAAGAACAGCAGAACGCCTGCGATCCAGGCGACGTCGCCCAGGCGCGCCCATGGTCCGCCAGGTCCCACGACCCGGTGCACGCCCCAGACGGCAAAGCGCGGCAGCAGCAGCAGGGCGCACAACCAGGCCACCAGCATGGTCAGGTTCAGGCCCGTGTTGCGCACATAGATGCCGAGCAGGGTCCAGGTGTCGGCGCTGAACATGCCGCCCTGCGGCGAGAGGTAATTGCTGTACTGGCGCAGGAAGCGCAGCTCGGGCGCCTCGCCGCTGCCGGCGGGCGGCGCGAGCAAGGCTTCGAGCTTGTGGATGTCGTTGCCATGCGCGTGCAGGCAGCGCGCCAGCCAGCCACCGACAAAACCGCCGCCGGACACGGTGGACAGGTAATCGATCCGGCCCAGCAGGCGGCAGCGCGCCAGTGCCTGCAGGGCGCCCAGCCCGAACGTGGCGCTGCGTACGCCGCCGCCGGACAGGGCCAGGCCGGTGAGCATGCCGCCGTGGGCGCGGGCGCGCAGGCGTGCGCGGTCGGGCGGCACGCCGGCGTCGAGTGCCTCGCTGCTGGCGGGGCGCAGCAGATCGAGTTCGTCGCGCAGCACTTCGCCGAACAGCAGGCCGGCATCGAGGTCCAAGCAGCGCAGGGTGTCGGCATCGATGGCATTGGACGGCGCCAGGCCGTGCCGGTGGCGCAGCTGCGCGAACGCATCGTGCAGTTCGCTGATCGTGCCGGGGTTGGGAGGCGGCTGGCAACCGGCGGCGGCCAGCTTGCGGCGCAGGTCATCGACCTGCGATGGCGTCAGGTGGGACAGGTCACTGGGTAGCATGGGGCGCTCCGGCTGCACTGATCGGCCGCGAAGAGCGGCCGCCCGGTCAGTTCAGCACGGTTCATGCGCGTGCGCTACCAGCACCGTCAATGGGACGCCTCAAGGCATCCCTGCAGCGACCGGCGTCAGGTCTTGTCGGTCTTGCTGCGGCCGTTGCGCCGGGCACGCGCGGCGGGTTCTTCCGATGGCGCATCAGGCGCAGCGGGGGGCGCGTCGGCGGCATTGGCGTCATCGGCAGCCGCCGCGCCCTCGGCCGGTATGGTGCTGGCCACGGCGTGACGGAACTGGTCCTGCAACAGGTTCCACCACGCCACGGCGGCCGGCATGGCGGCGCCTGCAGCATCGGGTGCGGCCTGCGGGGCATCGGGCGCTGGTGGCGGTGGCGGCGTTGGTGTTGGCGGCGTCTGGGCCGGCGGCGTGGCCGTCTGCGCCATCTGGGCGAAGAACTGCGCAAACGGCGCAACTGTCGACTCGCCGACCTTCGTCTGGCCCATCGCCTGGGCCATGCTGTCGCCCATCGCCTTGAGCGTGGCCAGCGTGCCGCGCTGGATTTCCAGGGCCTGGATCGTACCGTGGAGCATGTTCTGGTTGAGCGTGAGCCAGGCTTCGACCGCCTTCAGGTCGGCGATCTTCTTGTCGAGGTCTTCCACCGACATGCCCGCGCCGGGCAGCGGCGGCATGCCCGGCATGGTGCCGGGGATCTGCATGCCGCCCCACAGGTTCTTGACGAATTCGAGGGTGTCGGTCATTCCTGGCATGGGCGGCTTGAGCATGTGGCGTCTCCTGTGGTGGTGCGGCTAGCGTAGCAGATAACGCCGGGGCAGACCACGCCCCGCACACCACGGCAGCTTACTGCGCTGTCGCGCCGGACTGCTTGACGATCTTGCCCCACTTGACCGTCTCGCTGGCGATGAAGGCCGCGAACTGCGCCGGCGTCTCGCCGGCTGGTT
>Ga0308158_10004818_pt1 | contig 11274 bp, 14 predicted proteins | sample PhyBR2_FD_201038 | JGI IMG/M metagenome (GOLD analysis project Ga0308158, IMG submission 201038) | Phyllosphere microbial communities from UC Gill Tract Community Farm, Albany, California, United States - DLSLB.R2 | ecosystem: Host-associated > Plants > Phyllosphere > Unclassified | place: USA...
TTGCCGGCGTTGCCGCCATCATCGCGCGCCGCCTGCCACAGTACATCGAGCATGGCCAGGTCGCGCGTACCGTTCGACTCGCGCCGCACCAGCACGCCGCCCACCAGTCGGTAAGTGACCACTTGCAGCAGCTGCGGCTCCTGCTCGGAAGCAGCCAGGCGCACCAGCGTCAGGCGGTCGTTTTCAGCCTGCAGGTTGCTGCGGCCATTGAGCAGCGTGCTGCCCTGGCCGGCGCCAGCCAGATGGTCGCAGTCGCTTTGCATCTGCGCAAAGGCCAGCTGCATGCCGCGCGCCTGCGCCAGCTGCGCCGTCAGCACCTCGCGCGAGCGCATGATGCTGTCGAGGCCACGCCAGCCCAGTACCGCCACCATCGCCAGGATAAAGATGGCGATCAGCAGTTCGATCAGGGTAAATCCCCGCGCAGGGGAAGGCAGGCGGCGCGCCATCAGTCGTTGAACGCCAGCAGGACCAGGCGCACGATGCGCCGGGCCGGATACTGCGCGTCGTACACATTGACGCGCACCTGGCGGATGCGCGGATTGGGGGTGGCGACCACCTCTTCCTCGCAGATCAGTTTGAGGTCGCCCTGCGGGCAGTCTTCGGTGCGCTTGCCGGTCTGCGGGAAGCTTTTTTGCAGGCGCAGGCGCACCAGATGGTTTTCCGCCGACCAGGTGGCCATCATGGCGCTGCGCAGCCCGTCGCTGTTTTGCGTCAGGCTGCCCACGGCGCGCAGCGAGGCGCCCAGCGCCGTACCGACGATCACCAGCGCCACCAGCACTTCCAGCAGGGTAAAACCCGATTGCGAGCCGGGGCGGCGCTGGCGCAGGGAGTACAAGGCCATCATTGTTCAACCGTGAAATGACCGATGCCGTCGGCGCGGATGGCCACGCTGCGCTCGCCACTGGCCAGCGTCAGCACAAAGGGCTTGTCGACCGGCTCGCGGCCAAACACGATGCGCAGCGGCTGCGCCACGCTGTTCGATGGCTGCACGCTGAGCAGCATCGGCGTATTGGCAAAGGGCCGCTCGCGCAGCAGGTCGTCCTGCGTCACCGGCTGCCACAGCTTTTCATTGAGGACCAGGAAACGGTACTGGTTTTCGTCCGCCTCAAACGCCACCTGCCGGCTGCGCACGATGGCTTCGTCGCGCGCCAGCTGCAGCAGCAGCGCAATGCGCTCGGCTTCCTTCTGCAAGGCCTGCTGGCCATTGGGCATCGCATTGAGCGACACCAGCCCCAGGGTGACGCCGATAATGACCATCACCACCAGCAGTTCGATCAGCGTAAAGCCGCGCTGAGGCAAATGGCACGGCTTGGCGCTGGTGCTCATGGCAGGCATGCAGGGAAGACTTACTGATCCCAGGAGCCGATATCGGCGTCGTCGCCGCTACCGCCAGGCTGGCCATCGGCGCCCAGCGAGATGATATCGACTTCACCCTTCAGGCCAGGCGACAGGTATTGGTAAGGATTGCCCCATGGGTCTTTCGGCATTTTTTCCAGGTAGCCGCCTGCTTTCCAGCCATTGGCGGCCGGGCCGGCAGTCGGCTTTTCCACCAGCGCGCGCAAGCCCTGCTCGGTGGTCGGGTAGCGCTGGTTATCGAGGCGGTACAGTTTCAGTGCCTGCATCACGGTAGCGATATCGACCTTGGCCGCTGCCACTTTCGATTCACCGGTGCGGGCGATCAGTTTCGGCACCACCAGTGAAGCGAGGATGCCCATGATCACCACCACCACCATGATTTCAATCAGGGTAAAGCCGCGCTGGCGAAGCGAACGTTTTGCTGCGTTTTGCATAAGAATGAAGAAATAGGTCCGTGGAATGCAGAGTATAAAGCCGAAATATGACAAAGCCTGTCATATAGAGGAAATTTAAGAAAATTTACCTGCTTGTGTTCAAGCCGACAAGGCGCCCGCGCCACAGACCGGGCAAGCCGCATCGCGCAGCACGCGCATGCTGCTCCACTCCATATGCAGGCCATCGAGCAGCAGCAGCCGTCCGGCCAGCGAGGTACCGATGCCCATGATCAGCTTGAGTGCTTCGGCCGCCTGCATGGCGCCCACCACGCCCACCAGCGGCGCCAGCACGCCCATGGTCGAACAGGCTTCGTCGGCAAACTGCTGGTCCTGCGGGAACAGGCACGAGTAGCAGGGCTGCTGGCCCGAACGCGGATCGAACACGCTGACCTGGCCGTCGAAACGGATCACCGCGCCCGACACCAGCGGCACCTTCTGCGCCACGCAGGCGCGGTTGATGGCATGGCGGGTGGCAAAATTGTCGGTGCAGTCCAGCACCACCGTGGCGCCGGCCACCAGCTCGCGCAGGCGCGCATCGGCGGCGCGCTCGTGCAGGGCCGCCACTTCGATTTCCGGGTTGATCGAGTGCAGCTGCGTGCGCGCCGACTGTACCTTGGGCTGGCCCACGCTGGCCGTGCCATGGATGATCTGGCGCTGCAGATTGGTCAGGTCGACCGTATCGTCGTCGACCAGCGTGAGCTTGCCCACGCCGCTGGCCGCCAGGTACATCGCCGCCGGTGCCCCGAGGCCGCCGGCGCCGATGACCAGCGCATGCGCGTCCAGCAGCGCCTGCTGGCCTTCGATGCCGATCTGGTCGAGCAGGATATGGCGCGAGTAGCGCAGCAGCTGCTGATCGTTCATTGCGCGTTCAAGGGGGCGTACCCGCCGGGTCCGCACCTGGCTTCTTGCTGCCTTCGCCAGCGGCTGCATCGACCTTGCCCTCGACCTTGGCCAACTGCACCGGCAGCCCCTTGAAGTGGTTGAGCGCCTGCTGCAGCTGGAAATCATCCTTGCTGCCGTATTCAAGCCGCTTGCGCGTTCTGGCGCTGGCGATCAGGCGCTTTTCCTCTTCCAGCTGGTCGTGTACCTCGCCCATTGTCGGCCTGGTTGCCTCGGGCTTGCCGTCGTCGCTGCCCAGGTGCTTGTCCAGGTCCGACTCGCGCACGCGCAGGGTATTCCAGCCGTCGCCTTCAGGCGTTTCATCAACCAGCAGGTCGGGCGTGATGCCGCGCGCCTGGATGGCGCGGCCCTTGGGCGTGTAATAGCGCGCGGTGGTGAGCTTGATGGCGGTGTCGGCCGTCAGCTGGCGCAAGGTCTGTACCGAACCCTTGCCGAACGTCTGCGTGCCGATCACGGTGGCGCGCTGGTAGTCCTGCAAGGCGCCGGCAACGATCTCGGCGGCCGACGCCGAACCGGTATTGACTAGTACCACCATCGGCACGGTTTTCAGCGCAGCAGGCAACCTGGCCAGCGGATCGGCCTTGGCCGCTGGCGCGGCATAAAACTCGCGGCGGCCATAAAACACCTGCTTCGATTCGGGCAGCTGGCCGCGCGTCGAGACGATGACCGAATTGGCCGGCAAAAAAGCAGCCGACACGCCGATCGCACCGGGCAGCACGCCGCCCGGGTCGTTGCGCAAGTCGAGCACCAGGCCCTTGAGCTTGGGGTCCTGTGCGTACAGGCCGTTGATTTTTTTGACCATGTCATCGAGCGTCGGCTCCTGGAACTGGGCAATGCGCAGCCAGCCATAGCCTGGCGCGACCATGCTGGCCTTGACGCTTTGCACGCGGATTTCTTCGCGCACGATGGGAAACACGAGCGGCTGGTCTTCGCCCTTGCGCGAGATGGTCAGCGCCAGCTTGCTGCCAGGCTGGCCGCGCATTTTCTTGATCACTTCATCGAGCTGCAGGCCCTTGAGCGGCACATTGTCGAGCCGCGTGATCAGGTCGCCGGCCAGGATGCCGGCTTTAGTGGCTGGGCTGTCCTCGATCGGCGAGACCACCTTGACGTAGCCGTCCTCCATGGCCACTTCGATGCCGATGCCGACAAACTTGCCCTGTACGCTGTCGCGCATGTCCTTGAAGGCGTTTTTGTCGAGATACACGGAGTGCGGATCGAGCGAGGCGACCATGCCGGAAATGGCTTCGGTCAGCAGCTTCCTGTCTTCGACCTTTTCCACGTAATCGGTCTTGATCAGCCCGAATACATCGGCCAGCTGGCGCAATTCGTCGAGCGGCAGTGGCGCGCTGGCGCGCTGCGCCAGGGCCGGGAATTGCATGGTGGCGGCAATCCCGGCCACCATGCCCAGGCCGATCAGGCCAATATTTTTTACCTTGATGCCCATGTATTCCTGTCCATCTATCGTGCAATCTGCAAGTGCTGCCCCTGGCGCTTAAAACCTGACCCAGCCAGCCGGATCGAAGGCGCGGCCCTGGTAACGCAGTTCAAAGTATAGACCTGATTCTTCGTTGCCGCCGCTGTTGCCGGCGCTGGCAATGGCGTCGCCGGCCTTGACGCTGTCGCCTACGCGCTTGAGCAGAGACTCGTTATTGCCGTAAATGCTCATGTACTGGCCGCCATGGTCGACGATGATCAGGTTGCCGAAGCCGCGCATCCAGTTGGCAAACACCACCCGCCCCGTTGCCACGGCATGCACTTCGCTGCCTTCGCCGGTGCGGATAAAGACACCCTTCCAGGTCGGGCCGTCGCCGCGCTTGCTGCCGAATTTGGCCGCAATGCGCCCCGACACGGGCGCGCGCAGCTGGCCTTTCAGGCTGGCAAAAGCGCCGTCGGGTGCAGCCGGGCCCAGCACAGGGCGGGCCGGCTCGGGCTTGGGCTCCGGTTTCGGCTCCGGCTTCGGTTCGACCTTGGCAATTTGCGGCGGCTCATCGTTGTCGATCGGATCGAGCTTGACCGGCGGCGCGGGCACCGGCACAGGGACAGGCGCCGGGACCGGTGTGGTGGACGGCGTTTGCGGCTTGATCCTGCCTGACTGGTTCTGCTGCTCTCTGGCGATGCGCTCGCGCTCGGCGCGCGCTTTCGCTTCGGCGCGCGCACGCACGGCCGCCTGGACTGCGGCCAGGCGTTCACGCTTTTCAGCCGCCAGCCTGGCGTCGGCAGCGGCCTTGGCAGCGGCACGCTGCGCAGCGAGCTGCTCCTGGCGTTTTTTCTCGGCTGCCGCGGCGGCAGCCTGTTCGGCAATCAGCTTGCCCAGCTTGTCGACCAGACTGCCCATGCGCTGCTCGTCGCGCTCGACATTGCCCGCTTCCTTGCGCTGCGCTACCAGGCGCTGCGACAAATTGGCCAGCAAGGTGGCGCGGCGTGCCTTTTCCTGCACCAGCAGGGCTTTCTGGTCGCGCTCTTCCTGGGCGATTTCTTCGAGCTCGTCTTTGGCGTTCTGCACGTCGGCCTGGTTTTTCTCGACCGCTGCCAGGTTGGCGCGCAACGATTCGAGCAGCCGCGCCTGGGCCTGCGATACATAGGCCATCAGCTGCAAGTCGCGGTTGATGCGGTTCGGATTGTCGCCGGACAACAGCAGCTTCATGCGGTCTTCATTGCCCGCAACATATTGTTCGCGCAACAATTTGGACAGCTGTTTCTTCTGCTTTTCCACCGTCGCCGTCAGCTGACGGTGTTCCTGTCCCAGCGTGTTGAGTTTGACGTTGGTATCGCTTTGTTCCTTCGCCAGATCGCGCAAGGCGCGGTTGGCGTTGGAAATGGCCTCTTCGGACTCGGCCAAGGTATCGGCCGCGTCCTCCTTGGCGCTTTCGGTGGCGCTGATATCGCGCTTGAGCGCGGTCAGCTTTTGCTGCAGGCCAGCGCGCTGCGCTTCCGCGGCCAGTTTTTGCTTGCTGCGTTCGGTCATCTTGGCGCCATGCGCCATACCTGGCAACAACAGCGCCAGGTATAACGCGGTACCAGCGAGCATGGCGCCGGCGCGCCAGGCCGGCAAGGGACGTTCAGCAGAGGGGGCGAAGACTGTGCCGCGGAAGAAAGACTGCAAAGTTACTTGGCCTTCCCTTGGTTCGCTACAGCAGCCTGGGCCGCAGCAATCGCTGCCGGGTCGCCCAGGTAGTAATGGCGGATCGGTTTCAGGTCGGCGTCCAGTTCATACACGAGCGGCTGGCCGTTAGGAATATTGAGGCCGACGATATCGCTGTCGCTGATGCCATCGAGCATCTTGATCAGTGCGCGCAGGCTGTTGCCGTGGGCCGAGATAATGATTTTCTTGCCAGCGCGGATGGCCGGCGCGATTTCTTCATCCCAGGCAGGCATCACGCGCGCCACGGTGTCTTTCAGGCATTCGGTCAGCGGAATCGACGCTTTCGGCAGGCCGGCGTAGCGCGGGTCGTTGAACGAGGCGCGGTCGTCGCTTTCTTCCAGTGCCGGCGGCGGCGTATCGTAGCTGCGGCGCCATACCAGCACCTGCTCGTCGCCATACTTGGCGGCGGTCTCTGCCTTGTCGAGGCCCTGCAGGGCGCCGTAATGACGCTCGTTCAGGCGCCAGTCGTTCTTGACTGGCAGATACATCATGTCCATTTCGTCAAGCGCCAGCCACAGGGTGCGAATTGCGCGCTTCAGAACCGAGGTATAGGCAACATCAAAGCTGTAGCCTTCCTGTTTCAGGATCTGGCCGGCAGCCTTGGCTTCGTTGACGCCTTTTTCCGTCAGGTCGACGTCGGTCCAGCCGGTAAAGCGGTTATCGAGGTTCCAGGTGGACTCGCCGTGACGCATGAAAACGATTTTGTACATGGTTCTATCTTCTCTCGGGTTCAAATCAAAAAAGCAAAACGTAAAAAGACCTCGTCAAGCTTCTATTTTATAATGCGCGGATCAACTTAAACCATTGGACCCTTTGTGAAATTCTTTATTGACCATATTTTCCTGATTGCCGTCGTCCTGATTTCCGGTGGCGCCCTGCTGTGGCCCATGCTGTCGATGCGCGGCAAGCGCGTCACGGTGCTGGAAGCAACGCAATTGATCAATCGTGGCAAAACCATCATTGTTGACGTACGCAACCCTGAAGAATTTGCAACTGGTCACCTGCCTGACGCAAAAAATATTCCCCTGGCAGAGCTGCCAAAACGCATGACAGAGCTGGAAAAATTCAAAACGCGCACCATTGTAGTGGTTTGCCAGAAAGGATCGCGTTCCGCTTCGGCTGTAGCGCTGCTGACCAAAGCGGGCTACACGGAAGCGACGAGCCTGGAAGGCGGTATTGACGAGTGGAACAAGCAAGGCTTGCCACTGAAAACCCTGTCGCTGGCGAAATAGCACGCTGGTTCGCCACCACTTATCAAGGAGAACACCATGTCTGTCCCAGTCATCGTTTATAGCACTGCTGTCTGCCCCTATTGCATCCGCGCCGAGCGCCTGCTGGAAAGCAAGGGCGTTACCGTGCAGAAGATCCGCGTCGACCTCGACCCGGCCGAGCGCGTCAAGATGATGGAGCGCACTGGCCGGCGCACCGTGCCGCAAATTTACGTGGGTGAAACCCATGTGGGCGGTTTCGATGATTTGTATGCGCTCGATCAAGCAGGCAAGCTGGACCCCTTGTTAAACGGCACGGCAACCTGATATAAAGCGGGGTCGAGAAATTGGTTTAAGGCAGTATTGTTTTGATACAATTGCTCTCGCACCCTGCAAGCTGTGCCTATCCGGCGCTGTTTTCATACTGCATGCACCCTTATTTGAACGGTGTGCCGTTCTTGTCCATTACAACGAAAGCGTTCCATGTCTGACGAAAATCTGCAACCCGTATTCCAAATCCAACGCGTCTACCTGAAAGACATGTCGCTGGAGCAACCAAATTCCCCAGCCATCTTCCTGGAACAGGAAGCACCGGCGATCGAAGTTGCGCTGGACGTGGGCGCTGCACCGTTGGCTGATGGCATCTTCGAAGCCACCGTGACCATCACCGTGACGGCCAAAGTCGGCGATAAAGTCGCGTTCCTGGTTGAAGGCAAGCAGGCAGGCATCTTCGAAGCACGCAATATCCCGGAAGATCAACTCGATCCGCTGCTCGGTATCGGCTGCCCGAACATTATCTACCCTTACCTGCGTGCCAACATCGCTGACGTGATCACCCGTGCCGGCTTCCCGCCAGTGCACCTGGCCGAGATCAACTTCGAAGTGTTCTACCAACAACGTCTGCAAGCCATCGCTGACGCCGCTGCTGCTGCACCAGCAGCCGGTGAAACGCACTAAGCTTTTGCAAGACTCCGCCAGTGCTTTCGCGCTGGCCTGACACGGCGGCCTGGCCGCCGTGCTTCATCAAGGTTCAAAAACATCATGTTGAATAATCCGGTTACGAGCAAGTTGCGTTCGATGGCAGGCGCCGTGCTGATGCTGGTCAGTGTTGCCAGCCACGCCGTTGATTTCAAATCCGTGGGCGCAGCCCCGGTCATCCTGTATGACGCACCATCGCCCAAAGGCGGCAAATTGTATGTGGCGCCGCGCGGCATGCCGCTCGAAGTCGTGCTCAGCTATGGTGAGTGGGTCAAGGTACGCGACGCCAGCGGCGAAATGGCCTGGACCGAAGCGAAAGGCCTGAGCCCCAAGCGCAGCCTGGTGGCCCGCGCCGCCAACCTGAAAGTACGCGCCAGCCCCGATGACAATGCGTCGGCCGTGCTGCTGCTCGACAAGGGTGTGCTGCTCGAACTGAGCGAACCGGCCACATCGGGCTGGGTCAAGGTACGCCACAAGGACGGCCAGACCGGCTACGTCAAGACCAGCGAAGTCTGGGGCCTGTAGGTCGGATTAGCGGGGCCACGCCCCGCGTAATCCGACAACACCGCTGATCGACCACGCTTTTCCCCGCTTCAAGAGGTTACATGCAAGTTTCTGCCGACTTATCCGCCGGATTGGCCGCTGGCGCCAGCGCGCGCCGCAATATTACCGTCCTGGGCGCTGGCGCCTGGGGCACTGCCGTGGCCATGGCCCTGTCTGCCCGCCATGACGTGCTGCTGTGGGGCCGCAACGGCGACGCCATGGCCGCCATGGCGGCAAGCCGCGAAAACAGCTATCTGCCAGGCTTTGCGCTGCCGCCATCGATGGCCATCAGTGCCGATTTCGATGCTGCCGTGGCGCATGCCGCAGGCGCCGACGCGCTGCTGATCGCGGCCTGCCCGGTAGCCGGCCTGCGCCCCTTGCTGCAGCAGCTGAAAAACAAAGCCATCCCCAACCTGGTCTGGCTGTGCAAGGGCTTTGAAAATGGCAGCGGCATGCTGCCGCATCAGATCTTCCGGCAGGAAATGGGGCAGCAACTGCCTGGCGGCGCGCTTTCCGGCCCGTCCTTTGCGCAGGAAGTGGCGCGCGCCCTGCCTTGCGCGCTGACCATTGCCTCCAGCGATGCAGCGCTGCGCAGCAAGGTGGTCTCGGCGCTGCATGGCGGCACCATCCGCGTCTACGGCAGCGAAGACCTGGTGGGTGTGGAAGTGGGCGGCGCCGTCAAAAACATCCTGGCCATTGCCACCGGCGTGGCCGACGGCCTGGGCCTGGGTCTCAATGCACGCGCTGCGCTGATCACGCGTGGCCTGGCGGAAATCACGCGCCTGGGTGTGGCGCTGGGTGGGCAGACTGCCACCTTTATGGGCCTGACCGGCATGGGCGACCTGATACTGACCTGTACCGGCGATTTATCGCGCAACCGCAAGGTGGGCCTGGGCCTGGCCCAGGGCAAGCCGCTGGAGACCATCGTGACCGAACTGGGCCACGTTGCCGAAGGCGTGCCCTGCGCACGCGCCGTGCGCGAACTGGCGCGCTCGATCCATGTGGACATGCCGATCACCAATGCCGTGGCCGGCGTGCTGTTCGATGGCGACCTGCCGCAGGCCATGGTGCAGCAGTTGCTGGCGCGTGATCCGCGTGATGAAGCTAGCGGCTTGGGTTAAAGCGATACCCGGCGCGCTACCGCCCCGCCTTGGCCATCAGAATCGTCAGCAGCACGACGCTGTCTTCGCGCGCTTCCAGCGCATGGGCCTGGCCACCGTGCAGATACAGCATCTGGCCTGCGCCCAGCAGCTGCACGCCGCCATGCGCGTCGACGGCCAGCTGCCCTTGCAGGCACAGCAGGGTAATTTCTCCCGGTACATGATGTTCGGGCATGGTTTTGCCCTTGGGCATGACCATGCGGATCAGTTCCAGTTCGTCCGTCTTGGCCAGCGCAATTGAGGAAAACTGCGACAGGTCGTCGCCGGCGGTGGGCTTGAGGTCGATGACTTGGCCTGAGCTGGCGTGGGGTAGGGCCATGGTGGTCTCCTTGGGATGGTAGGGCTGTTTACGGCACCACCACTGTTGTACATTAGCGCCAACAATGGTGTCGGATTACGGCCGGAGGCCTAATCCGACCTACGCGACCTACGCTTCCTGTGCAGGTTCCTCGGGCTCTTTGGCTTCGCGCATCCACTGTACCAGCGGGTACGCGTCTTTCAGGCCTTCGGCGATCATCGGCACCAGCTTTTCCGGTGTGTTCAGCGGCAGCGGCACTTCGGTCCAGACAAAAAAGCTTTTCAGCTTGATGAATTCGATATGTTCGGCGTCGGCATCGAACCCCTTGGGCGGGCGCTGCAGCTTGCCTTCGTCCTGGATGGTGCCGAAGCGCGCCTTCAGGCGCTTATTCTTGAGCACTTTCGAAAAACCTGGCGCATCGTTGACCATATGCTCGCGCAGCGCCTTCAGGCGCCCCGGCGGCGGCATGTATTCGCCAGCGCCAAACAGCAAGTTGCCCTCGCCGTCGATCTGCAGATAGTAGGTCGGGCCGCCGGCCTTGCTGGGGCGGCGCATGTCGTTCGGCGCAACCGCTGCTGAAAAACGGGTCTTGTAGGGCCGCTTGTCATGCGCAAAGCGCACGTCGCGGTTAATGCGGAACATGGCTTTCTTCGGATTGCAGAATTTGACGGCCGGATCAAACTTGCCCAGCTCGCCGATCACGCTGGTCACCAGCGCCAGGAATTCTTCGCGCAGAATGTCATAGCGCGGCTTGTTCATCACAAACCAGGGACGGTTATTGTTTTCGCTCAGTTCACGTAAAAATTGGGTCAAATCTCGCACATGCATGTGTAGCTTCCGATTCGCAACTATTTGGACAGGTCTTTCGGGATGGGACGCTTGCCCACCGCCACATCAAGCGCCATTTCACGGTTCTTGCGCAGCACCGTCATTTTAGCTTTTTCGCCCGGCGCCAGTTGGGCGATCAGATTGAGCATTTCCGTGGTGTCGCCCACCGGCTTGCCTTCGACACTGAGCAGGATATCGCCGGGCTTGATGCCGGCCTTGTCGGCCGGGCCGCTGCGCACCACGCCGGCAATAATCGCGCCGCTGGAGCGCTGCAGGCCGAAGCTGTCGGCCAGTTCCTCGGTAATATCCTGGGTTTCCACGCCGATCCAGCCGCGCACCACATGGCCGTTCTTGATAATCGCTTCCATCACCGTCTTGGTGGTGGAGACGGGAATGGCAAAGCCGATACCGACCGAGCCGCCGCTTT
>Ga0308158_10004821_pt1 | contig 11266 bp, 10 predicted proteins | sample PhyBR2_FD_201038 | JGI IMG/M metagenome (GOLD analysis project Ga0308158, IMG submission 201038) | Phyllosphere microbial communities from UC Gill Tract Community Farm, Albany, California, United States - DLSLB.R2 | ecosystem: Host-associated > Plants > Phyllosphere > Unclassified | place: USA...
TCAGAAAGTTTCAACGTCTACACCACCGATCTTGGTGAAGAAGGCGTCGATCTCGGCAAGTTGTATGATTATGATATCATCCTTCTTGATCTCAACCTTCCAGACATGTCCGGATATGAAGTGCTCCGCACTCTCCGTCTGTCCAAGGTTAAAACACCGATCCTGATCCTCTCCGGCATGGCCGGCATCGAGGACAAGGTTCGCGGTCTCGGATTCGGCGCCGACGACTACATGACCAAGCCTTTCCACAAGGACGAACTGGTTGCTCGCATCCATGCGATCGTCCGTCGTTCCAAGGGTCACGCCCAGTCGGTCATCATGACCGGCGAACTGATCGTCAACCTCGACGCCAAGACCGTCGAAGTCGGTGGCCAGCGCGTTCACCTGACGGGCAAGGAATACCAGATGCTGGAGCTGCTTTCGCTCCGCAAGGGTACCACGCTCACCAAGGAAATGTTCCTGAACCACCTTTATGGCGGCATGGACGAGCCGGAACTGAAGATCATCGACGTCTTCATCTGCAAGCTGCGCAAGAAGCTTGCAAACGCTGCCGGCGGCGCAAACTACATCGAAACCGTCTGGGGCCGCGGCTACGTTCTGCGCGAGCCTGACGGTGCCGAATACGCCGAAACAGCCTGATATCCGATTTCGGTCCCTACGCCGATCATCCTTAAGATCCCGCCTTCACGGCGGGATTTTTTGTGTCTGTGAACACGTCTGAAACGACAAAAGCCGCCCTGAAGGCGGCTTTTGCATATAGATCGAATGGGAATATCAGGCGGCGATGGCGCGATTACCGAAGACCGCCGTCAGGATCTTGCGGTCGAAGGGCTTGAGCAGGAAGTCCGTGGCCCCTGCCCGCTTGCCCATCATCAGCTTCTTCAGGTCGGCCTCGATCACGCAATAGTAGATCTTGACCTCCTTGCCGCCTTCCATGGCGCGAACCGCCACGATCAGATCGAGCGCTCCATCCATGGATGAATCGACGATCAGGTAATCGGGCAGCTCCACCTGGCAATGGGACAATGCTTCGCTAGCGCTGGAGGCTTCACTGACCATGAAGTCGAGTTCAGAGAGAATCCGCTTCCCGACCTTACGAACGACGTCCGACGAATCGGTGATCATGAACCTTTGCATCGCTGCTCCATTGCCCAGCTTCTGTCCCGGCGGGCATCTTCACGGGCAAGGATAGAAACATTCGGCTAAGGAAGTATTACTTCGATACAAGCAATGTGCCGGGAATCTGTCCCGGCGCTGTTTTAGATCAGGCCGGAATGACTTCGGCGGTGAAGACGATCTCTTCGGCGCTGGCGCTATGGCCAAGCTTCATGCCGCACTCTTCCGCGAGCAGCACTGCGTAATAGGGCTGGATCGTATGGGCATCGATCGCTTCTTCGATCTCACCCGTCGAAATCTCCACGAACTTCGGCGGCAGGCGCATCAGCTTGCCCTTGGCGACGAGCGTGAACTTCGCGTCGAATTCCGGGTTCTCAAGCGTGATATCGATCTGACCGCCGCGCGGAATGGAAGAATAAGCGACGAGGAACAGGTTAAGCAGCAGCTTGACGCGGTTCTTCGCGATGATTGCGCGCGGTCCGTTCCAGACCACTTCGGTCTTCTTCTCGGCGGCGGCGAAATCCTTGGCGGCGCGCTCGGCTTCGCCGGTGTCGATCGAGGCGCCGACGGAGCCGGAAGCGCCGAAGGCAAGGCGTGCGAATTTGAGACGAACCGACGCGTTCAGCGCGCTGGTGCGGATAAGATCCATGGCGTCTGCATCGGCGCCGCCCTCGTCGAGCAGTTCAAGGCCGTTGTTGATCGCGCCGACGGGCGAGATGACGTCATGGCAAACACGGCTGCAGAGAAGCGCGGCCAGATCTGGGCCGGTCAGGGTAAGGTTTGGATTCTTCGACATCATTGTCTCCAAGAGGGCGGTGATTCATTCCGCCACACATATTGCTTCATCATTGCACGAAGTTTGCGAGCGTACTCGGCGCCATAATGACACCATATTTGGTAAACCGATTGTTAAGACCATCCGCGCAAAATGATAGAAACGCCGGAAACGGCACCATGTATCGACCATGATGAACGGATGACACCATGCGCCCCTCAATCCTAGGAAGATTCCTGGCCGACTGCCGGCGGGTCTCTATGCTCGCGATCTCGTGCCTGATGCTCGTCGCGACCCAGGCCGCGGCTCAGCAGGCAAGAAACGACCAATACTCGGTTCAGGAGATCGTCGACGCCGGCCACTCCTTCTTCGGCTCGACCAGCGGCGGCCTTGCAAAGGCGGTCGAGGCCGCCTTCCAGAAGTACGGCTTGCCGAATGGCTACATTCTCGGCCAGGAAGGCTCCGGCGCCTTCATCGCCGGCCTGACCTATGGCGAAGGCCAGCTGAACACCAAGAACGCCGGCGAGCATCCGCTCTACTGGCAGGGTCCGTCGCTCGGCATCGACTACGGTGGCCAGGGCACGCGCGTCATGATGCTGGTCTACGACCTGCCCTCGACCGACGCGATCTATGCCCGCTTCGGCGGCGTCAGCGGCCAGGCCTTCGTCATCGCCGGCTTCGGCATGACGCTGCTCAAGAACAACAACGTCCTCGTCGTGCCGATCCGCACAGGCGTCGGCGCCCGCCTCGGCCTTAACGTCGGCTATCTCAAGGTTACCCCAAATCCGACCTGGAACCCCTTCTGAGATCATCGTCACGGCGAACTCTGTGTCGCCGTGACCCATCCGCCACTTGCCCTAACGGCGTTGGCCGCTTAATCATTGGCTGACGCAAATCAACTTCTGGAAGCAGTGGCCTCGCCGTGATCGAATACGCGCTCTTGTTCGGATTGGGCTTTCTGGCCGCGGCGTTCCTGGTTTTCCTCGTATCGCCGGCCGTTCATCGCCGTATCGTCTGGTACACCGAAAACCGCATGCGCGCGACGATGCCGCTCAGCCCCCAGGAAGTGCGTGCGCAAAAGGACATGGTCCGCGCGCTTTATGCCGCCGAAAACGCCCGCACCACGCAGGATCTGATTCGCGAACGCGAAAAGTCGATGTCGCTGCAATTGAAGCACGACCAGATCGCCCGCGACGCCGGCCACTTCGCCTCCGAGATCAGCGCGCTTCAGGCCCAGATCGCCGACATGAGCGTCGAGGCCGCCGAATTGCGCTCGCATCTGCGCAAGGACGAGAACTATATCAGCCAGCTGAAGACGAGCCTGCACATCGCCGAACAGGCCAGTGCCGCCAAGGAAGGCGAGCTTGACGCTCTCCGTATCCGCCTGAACAAGATCGTCGAGCAGACCGACAATCTGAAGATCGACATGGCCGCGCGCGAGACCGAGCTCGAGAACCTGAATTTCAAGCACAGCGGATTGCGCACCGAGCGAGACGAGCTTCGCCAGGACGTCGGCCTGCTGCAGAAGCGCGCCAAGGATGCCGAACAGAAGCTGACGCAGCAGGAACACGCTGTTCTGCGCCTTGAAGACCGCGCCGAGCGCGACAAGGCGACCCTTGCCGACAAGGAAGCGCTTCTGACGCGCCGGCAGCAGGACCTGACCAAGCTCAAGGATCAGGTGAAGGCCGCCAATGCCGACATGCGCAAGGCAAACCGCGCGCTTCGCTCGGCCGGCCTTGCTCCCCTCGTCCTCATCCCGCCGCAGGAAAAGCCCGTGCCGGAAGAAGCCCCGATCTCAGAACTCGACACAGCCGCGGTCGCAGCCCGCCTCGCCGAAGAAGTGCGCGCCCGCAGCGCCGCCGTTTCCGAGGAAATCCTCGCCGCCAGGCTGAACACCTCCAACGACGGCGCGATCCGCGAAGAGATCGCGACCATCGCGGCCGACATGGTAGCGCTGACCGCCATCAACGAAGGCAAATCCTCGCCGATCCGCGAGTTGCTGCCGGAGACGGCGGAGACCAAGGAAGGCGAGCGCATCGACCTCGCCCAGCGCGCCGCCACGATCCTGTCGCAGCCCGGCTAAGACTAAGTCGCCAAAAGTTTTCAGATACGCTTGGCCGTGGAAGACATGGCAAACAGCGCGATGCCGGTTGCGGTCGCGACGTTGAGGCTGTCGAGCCCCGGCGATTGCGGAATGCGGGCGCTACGGAAGCGCGACAGCACCGCCTGTGGCAACCCCTCGCCTTCCGTGCCGACGACCAGCGCCATGCGCTCCGAGGCAGGAATCGAGCGGATATCGACCTCGCCGCGTGGCGACAGCGTCCAGATCGCAAAGTCCCGCTCAGCCAGTTGCGTGAGCAACTCAACCGCATCACCACCGCGCTGATAGGGAACGCTCAACACGGAGCCCACCGAAACACGCATAGCCTTGCGATAGAGCGGATCGCACGAGGTCTCGTCGAGGAAGATCGCATCGGCATCGAAGGCGGCCGCATTGCGGAACATCGAGCCGGCATTGTCGTGATTGGAAATGCCGCAACCGACCAGCACCAGCGAGCGCTCGGGCAACCGATCGATCAGCGCGGCGCCCTGGGGTTGACGCCGCCCCAGCGCAAGCACGCCGCGATGCAGATGGAAGCCGACGATACGGTCGAGCACATCCGCTTCCGCGACGTAGACGGGAACGTCCTCCGGCAGCCGCTCGAGAATATCGGCAACACCCTCGACACGGTTGCGCAGCAAAAGCACCTTCTCGGCCGCGAAATCGCCGCCCGCCCGGTGCGCTTCGGCCAGCATACGCAGAACGACGGTACCCTCGGCGATAAACCGGTTATGCCGCCCCGTCAGATCGCGCTCGCGAATGTCGCGAAACTCGGCAATCTCGGGGTCGTCGGCATTGTCGATCGCAATCAGCCGAGGGGCCATCGTTGTCAGCCGCCGTTGACCGTCACGTCGGCGATGATGCTTCCCGCCTTGATGTCGAACACCAGCGCCTTGGCCACGCCCTCGGCGGTCTTGCCGAAGAACATGATCTGGCCGCCCGAAAGCGAAGAGGACTGAAGCACGAAGCCGGCGGGCAGGTTTGCTGTCACGGAAACCGGCGCATCCGACGGAATTCCGGCGGACGTGATCGCGGCCGGCTCCTTGGCCGGCGCCCGCATCGTCTTGTAGACAACCGCGCCGAAGACCGCCATAAGGCTCACGAACATGATGAAGCCCGAGACGATCTGCAGGCGGATCATCTTGCGTCGGACATTTTCCATTGCCGGATCGAGGGGCTTTTCTTCCTGATCGTCTTCTGGCTGGACATTCGTCATATATGGCGTTCCATTCTATAAAATACTTCGGAGAAGAAGCGTCTTGAGCGACCCCTTTAAACAAGCAGCCGGCAATATGAAAGTCCTGACGGCGGATGAACATGCCGAAGGCCGGCTTGATGCGTGGATGACGGCTCAGCTCGGCGAGGAATTCTCCCGCAGCCGCATCAAGGTGCTGATCAAGGAAGGCCAGGTCACGTCGAAGGGATCAGTCGTCGCCGATCCGCAGAAGAAGGTCCGCCCCGGCGACGTCTTCGAGATCAACCTGCCCGAGCCCGAGGACCCAACGCCGAAGGGCGAGAACATCCCGCTCGACATTCTCTATGAAGACGACGACCTGATCGTCATCTCCAAGCCATCCGGCATGGTCGTACACCCGGCTGCCGGCAACTGGACGGGAACGCTGGTCAACGCGCTGATCTATCACTGCGGCGACAGCCTGTCGGGCATCGGCGGCGTGCGCCGTCCTGGCATCGTGCACCGCCTCGACAAGGACACGACCGGCGTCATGGTCGTCGCCAAGAACGACGTCGCGCATCGCCACCTCTCCGCCCAGTTCGCCGACCACGGCCGCACCATGCCGATCGAGCGCGCCTATCAGGCCGTCGTCTGGGGCCGCCCGCGCACATTGACCGGCAGCATCGACGCGCCGCTCGGCCGCGATACCGGCGACCGCACCCGCCGCGCCGTCAAGCGCCCGGGCACCGCCGATGCCGATGAGGCGATCACGCATTATGAGGTGATCGAGCGTTTCCATGAGACGCCGGATGCGCTGTCGCTGGCCTCGCTGGTCGAGTGCCATCTGGAAACAGGCCGCACCCACCAGATCCGCGTCCACATGGCCCATATCGGCCACCCCTTGCTCGGCGACACCGTCTATGGCGCTGGCTTCAAGACCAAGGCCAACCTTCTGCCGGATGCGGCCAAGAAGGCGGTCAACAGCTTCGGCCGCCAGGCGCTGCACGCCTACATGCTGCAGTTCGAACACCCGCGCAGCGGCGAACTCATGCGCTTCGAGGTTCCCCTGCCCGACGATATGGTGGCGCTGGTCGACGCCTTGCGCAATGCCGAGCTGTAACGGCATCGTGAAGCGGGCCTGAGCCTTGAACTACGGTTTCGCCACACTTATCTCTACACTGACTTCGTGCGGGCTTTGACAAAGCCGCACGTTCCCGGTTCGCCTTCAAGACGCAGGGACGCGTCCAAGCGGGGATCGGAATTCAGATAGGAGGGTGCAAGAATGGCCCGAAGCAGTTTGCCGTCCATTACCGCCGGCGAAGCCGGTCTCAACCGTTATCTCGACGAAATCCGCAAGTTCCCGATGTTGGAGCCGCAGGAAGAATACATGCTGGCAAAGCGGTATTCCGAACATGGCGACCGCGAGGCTGCGCATCGTCTCGTCACCAGCCACCTGCGTCTCGTCGCAAAGATCGCCATGGGTTATCGCGGCTACGGCCTGCCGATCGGCGAAGTCGTGTCGGAAGGCAATGTCGGCCTGATGCAGGCCGTCAAGAAGTTCGACCCGGAACGCGGTTTCCGGCTGGCAACTTATGCCATGTGGTGGATCAAGGCCTCGATCCAGGAATACATCCTGCGGTCCTGGTCGCTCGTGAAGATGGGCACCACCGCCAACCAGAAGCGTCTGTTCTTCAATCTGCGTCGCCTCAAGGGCCGTATTCAGGCCATCGACGAAGGTGACCTGAAGCCGGAACACGTGGCCGAGATCGCAACCAAGCTGCGCGTCTCCGAGGAAGAAGTGATCTCGATGAACCGTCGCCTGTCCGGCGACGCCTCGCTCAACGCGCCGATCAAGGCGTCGGAAGGCGACAGCGGCCAGTGGCAGGATTGGCTCGTCGACGATCATGACAGCCAGGAAGACGTGCTGATCGAGCAGGACGAACTCGACACCCGCCGGCGCATGCTGGCCAAGGCGATGAGCGTTCTGAACGACCGCGAACGCCGCATCTTCGAGGCACGCCGCCTCTCCGAAGATCCGGTGACGCTGGAAGATCTGTCGAGCGAGTTCGACATCAGCCGCGAGCGCGTGCGCCAGATCGAGGTCCGCGCCTTCGAAAAGGTCCAGGACGCCGTCCGTAAGGACGCGCTCGACCGCGCCAAGGCCGTCCGCGTCGTCGAAGCCACGGCGTAAGCGAACCAATTCCTAAAGACAAAGGGCGGGTCTCACGACCCGCCCTTTTCGTTTACAGGGTTCCCAACACTGCCGCGCCCGCCAGCAGCAATCCCGTCAGGATATTTGCCAGGAACAGCCGATAGTTCACCTCCGGGCGAACAAGATCGATCCGCCCGGTCTGCCACGCAAGGTGGGCGGCAATCACCAGAATGCCGAGCATGTAAGGCAGCGACATCCCGAGCAGCCAGCCGCCGAGCGCCCATGCGCCAACGGCCAGACCGTAGAAGACGCCAATGATCGCCTTGCCATGCCGGCCAAACAGGATCGCCGTCGATTTCAGCCCAAGCCGGGTGTCATCCTTGACGTCGACATAGGCGTAGACCGTGTCGTAGCCGATCTGCCATGCAATCGCCCCGCCCCACATCAGGATGGCCCCAAGCGGGATGTGCCCGGCGACCTCGGCCCAGGCCATCAGCATGCCCCAGTTGAACGCCGCGCCAAGAATAGCCTGTGGCCAGTGCGTGAAGCGCTTGCAGAGCGGATAGATGAAGACGAGCGGAACGACACAGATCGCGACCAGCCGTGTGTAGGGCGAAAGGAAGAACAGTAGTGAGGCCGCCAGCGCAAGCTGAACGGCGAGAAAGCTCAGGGCTTGCAGGATACCAATCTGGCCATTCGCCAGGGGCCGGAAGCGCGTCCGCTCGACATGGCCGTCAAACTTGCGATCGGCGATATCGTTGACGGTGGACCCGGCACTTCTCATCAGCAAGGCGCCGAGCGAGAATATCAGCAGCTGCCGAATATCGGGAAAGCCGTGCGACGCTTGAATGAGTGCCGCCCAGCATGGGAAAAGCGTGAGCCATATCCCGACGGGACGATCCAGCCGCGCCAGACGCGTGTAGGGTCGCCATGCTCTGGGAAGCCTGCGCTCCACCCAGTCGTCGAGGTTGATATCGCTCAGATCCGGGCGGCTTGCAGCGGTCATCTTGTCCAAACTCCAAATCCAGAAGGCCCGGCAACGAAGTGGGCCGATCTCGTCAAAAAGGGCAAGTCTTGCGACCTGCCCTTTCCTGTATCTGTTCAGTCTGGACGACCAGCCTTACTGGCTGGTCGAGACGTCGCCGGCTGCGTTCCATTCGCGGATCGCGGCGTTGAAGGCTTCGATGCCGGTCTGGCCTTTCTGCATGGTCAGAAGCGCGCGGCGGCCGTTGCGATAGGTGATCGGGATATCGATCCAGTCGCGCGTCGACAGAAGGTCGAGGTTGGCCTTGCGGGCATCCGGATAATCGTTGAGCGCGATCATGTGGAAGTCGTCGGTGATCTTCGCCGGCACCGCGACAAGCGCATCACCGCGATCCTGCTCGGTCCGCTTCATCGAAATACGCTGAACGCTGTCGATCGCGCCACCTTCGAAATTCGCCGGCAGCGAGAACACCATCTCGACGATGTGGCTGGCCGGGAGCGAAGGATCGGAATTGCGTTTGAAGTTGATCTGCGCCGTGAGGTTCCGCTCGGGCACGGTCAGCGTGCCCTGCACGGAGGCCTCCTGCTTGCCATCAGCGCCGGCCTCATGATGCAGGCTCCAGACGATCGAGCCCTGGATCGCCGTTGGCGAGCTCTGGCCGATGCGCTCCTCATAGAGGAACATCTTCTCGCTGGAACCGGCAGGCGCTGTCTGGCCGGCGGCGGATGCCGCGGTGGCAGGTGCGGCCGTGCCGGAAGCGGCGGCCGGCGGCGTCGTGCCCGCGGCGGCCGGTGCGACCGGGTCCGCGGACGCGACATTCTGCTCGGCGACGGACTTGCCTTCGGCGACCTGCGTGCTTGGTGCGGCGGCCGGGCCGCTATCGACCTCGGTGCCATCGGCCATCAGCCGCTGCGTGAACTTGTTGCCGGCGGCCGAACCGTCGGCGGAAGCCGCACCGCTCTGCGCGGCATCAGGCGTGGTTGCCGGCTTGGCATCGCTCGTCTGGTCCGCAGGCGCCGTGGTTCCTGCAACAGGCGGCGGCGTTTGCGCGGTCTGCGATGGTGCGGCACTGACCAGGCCCTTGACCATTTCGGTCAGCGCGGCCTGGTGCGTATAGGCGGCATAACCGCCGCCACCGACAACGCCCAAGGCGATCAGAAGCGCGATGATGGAGCCGATGCCGAAACGACGGCGCTTCGGCTCCATGCGAAAATTCTTGCCCTGGAACTTCGAGGCGATGTCGTCGTCGCTGTTTCCAACCGACAGACCATCGTCATCCTCGGCAACGACGCCGCGATTGTCGTAGCCGCGAAGTCGGGTTGCTTCCTGCCAGTCGTCGCCCGCGAGAGGCTCGTTTTTCGGCGTCGGTCCGCCATGAATTTCGGAAAAGAGATCGACATCCTCGTAGGATGTGGCAGCCGGTGTCTTCTTGTCGTTGTCGATCGGCGGCAGATCGTCGAACGCGGCGGCTTCCCAGGAGAAGCTCTCATTGGCAGCCGGCATCTTTGCCGGCGCAGTCGGTACCGGCCCCGCAGCGTAGTCGATGCTCGAAACCACCTCGTCGAAGGCGCGTGCCGCATCATTGGCGGCAGGTGCTGCATGCGAAGTCTCGGAGAACTGGCGCAGCTCCTCGAGCGCCCAATCCGTCGGCTCAACCGTCTTCGTGGACGGTTCCGGTACTTCTTCCGCTGGCTCGTTCCAAACCGGATCGAAATGACCGGCGGCGTCGGCATGAATGGGATCGTCCTGCGTCTGCTCGACGAACTGATGCGGCGGCTCGAACACTGGAACCGGCTCGACGAGACGGTTGCTCAGGTCGAAATCGCGCGCGACCGGCTGCGCCCGCGGCGCATCGTCGATGACAGGCTCGGCATAGGGCTCAACGTCGGGCGCGGCAGCGAAATCATGGCCATGCGTTTCGCGCGCGGCGTCATACTGGTCCTCGACCGGCAGCTGCCACGGCTCGACCGTCTCCGGCTCAGGCTCGGCGGCGGACACATGCGGAGCGTCCTCGAACACGGGCTCGTCATGCGAATGCACGGGCTCGTGATAGACTTCAGGCTCGGGCTGAACTTCCGGCTCTTCGTGAACGTCGGCGGCATGCACCGGCGCCGGCTCTTCGTAAACCGGCTCCTCATGCGCGACTGGCTCGTCAGCAAGCGGAGCCTCGGGCTCGACGGGCGCTTCGTAAGCCGGTTCCTCGTAAACGGGTTCTTCCTGCGCGGGCGCCTCATAGGCCGGGTGCTCGTAAGCGGGCTCGGCTTCCGGTGCCTCTTCCGCCTGTTCGGCGACTGGCTCAGGTGCTGCGGCAACCTCGGGCTCGGGCTCCGCCGGCGCTTCCGTCACCGGCTCGGCGATGGCGGCCTGATCCTCGGCCGGCAGTGCATCGGCATGCTCGGCTTCGACTTCACGAATGGCGGCTTCGAGCTTTTCCAGCTGGCGCTGCAGCATGGCCTCGGGCGGACGCGGCTTCATGTTCTCGAGCTGCCGCTGTACGGCACCGCGAGCACGCTCGTAAACCTTCACCCGCATATCGGGAGTGTTGTCGGTCAGGCCGTCAACCGCCCGCCGGATAACTGCGATAAAATCCGCCATACGTACTTTCTCTAAGAGTGTGGTTCGCCGCGCGAACCACACAAATAATCATATAAAACCTTAATCCTCAAAAGGATCGGTCACAAGTATGGTGTCATCGCGCTCAGGACTTGTAGACAGGAGAGCGACGGGGGCGCCGATCAGCTCTTCAACCTGGCGGACATACTTGATCGCCTGGGCCGGCAGATCGGCCCAGCTGCGCGCGCCGACGGTCGATTCCTCCCAGCCCTCGAGCGTGATGTAGACAGGCTCGACGCGCGCCTGCGCAGCCTGGCTGGCCGGAAGATAATCGATCTCCTTGCCGTCGAGCTTGTAGGCGACGCAGATCTTCAGTTCGTCGAGACCATCGAGAACGTCGAGTTTGGTGA
>Ga0308158_10004826_pt1 | contig 11251 bp, 11 predicted proteins | sample PhyBR2_FD_201038 | JGI IMG/M metagenome (GOLD analysis project Ga0308158, IMG submission 201038) | Phyllosphere microbial communities from UC Gill Tract Community Farm, Albany, California, United States - DLSLB.R2 | ecosystem: Host-associated > Plants > Phyllosphere > Unclassified | place: USA...
CGGTGATCTGTTCGGTGATTGGGTGCTCCACCTGGATGCGGGTGTTCATCTCAATGAACGCTGCCTCATGGTTGGCGGGGTCGTACAGGAACTCCACTGTTCCCGCTCCGTGGTAGCCGCACTCGCGGGCAAGAGCCACGGACGACTCCCGGATGGTGGCCCGGACCGCCTCCGGAAGGTCGGGGGCAGGAGCTTCCTCCACAACTTTCTGCGAACGGCGCTGCATGGAGCAGTCGCGGTCGCCCAGGTGGATGAAGTTAGTTCCGTCACCGAGGACCTGCACTTCAACGTGGCGGGCATGCTCCACGAAGCGTTCCAGATAGACCGTGTCATCGCCGAAGACCGCGGCGGCTTCGCCCCGGGCCATTTCGATGGTGTCCAGTAGTTCGCTTTCCTCGTGCACGAACCGGATGCCCCTTCCGCCGCCGCCGGCGGATGCCTTCACCACCAGCGGGTAGCCGATGCCGCGGGCGACTCCCAGGGCGTCCGCCTCCGGGTCCAAGGGCCCGTCGGAGCCCCGGAGCACGGGAACGCCGGCCTTGGCTGCAGCCTCCCGGGCCAGCGACTTGTTGCCCATCATGGCGATGGTGTCCGAGTTCGGGCCCACCCAGGTCAGGCCTGCCTCAGCCACCTTGCGGGCGAAGTCGGCGTTTTCGGAGAGGAAACCGTAGCCGGGGTGCACTGCATCGCATCCTTGCTCAAGGGCTGCGGCCACCAGGGCGTCCTGATTCAGGTAGCTGGCGGTTGCCATGGCCGGGCCGACCACCACGTAGTGGTCAACCGACCGGGCTGCCAGGGATTCGACGTCGGGCTCGCTGACCGCCAGGACGGTCTCGATACCCATCTCGCGGGCGGTCCTGGCGACCCGCACGGCGATTTCGCCGCGGTTTGCGATAAACAGTTTCATGGGCTGCCTTTATCCTTCCCGGATGACGACGATGGAGTCGCCCGGGTTGACCATGTCGCCTTCGTTGACTTCAAAGGATTCAAGGGTCCCGGCGACGTCTGACTGGATCTCGGTGAACTGCTTCATGATTTCCACAATCCCGATGGTCTGGCCGACTTCGATGGTGTCGCCTTCATTGGCGAATGGGGGTTTGCCCGGTCCGGGCTTGCGGTAGAAGACTCCGGGGAGGGGTGAAACGATCGTGGCCATTGTGCTGCTCGCTTTCAGGAGTGGGTGGATCGGGACGAGGTGAGCGCCTTGCGTACAGCGGAGGCGACGTCGACGGCGTTGGGGGCATCGGAATGGACGCAGATGCTTTGGAAGGCGATGTTGAGGGGAGTGCCGTCGACGGCGAGGACGGGCTCGCCTGCCACCGCGCGGCTGACGCGTTCCGCTGCGGCGTCCGGGTCCGTGGGGGCGGGGCGGCGCTGGATGAGGAGCTCACCGGCCGGGCCGTAATTGAGGTCCACGTAGAGCTCGGCGACGAACTCCACCCCCATGGCGCGGCACACGGATTCGTGCGCGGTGCCAGCGAGGCCGTAGAACGGAACTCCGAATTGTTTGGCTGTTCCGGCGGCCGCCTGCATCAGTTCCTCGTCCCCGGCGAGCATGCCGTAGAGGGCGCCGTGGGGCTTGATGTGGTTGAGGGACAGCCCGTTCTTGACCAGGAAGGCAGTCAGGGCCCCAGTCTGGTACAGGATGATCGACTCGACCTCTTCAGGGGTGAGAACCATGCGGCGGCGGCCGAAACCCATGGGGTCAGGAAGCCCGGGATGGGCTCCGACCGCCACGCCGTGTTCGGCGGCGAGGGCCACCGTACGGTTCATGACGTCCGGGTCCCCGGCGTGGTAGCCGCAGGCGACGTTGGCAACGTCGATGATCTCCATGAGGGCGGCATCATTGCCGAACTCGTGCAATCCAAAGCCTTCACCCATGTCCGAATTGAGGAGCACCTGAGCAGGCGTGGTTTCCGTCACGTTATTTTGCATGCAGGCAACGGTACAGAGGCGGGGAGCCCGCTGGAATTGGGCGGATCGCCGAATATGGGCAGGCCGATTATGCTTTTTGCACTACTCAGGAGGAACTGCCATGCGTGTTGCCGATCTCGTCGCGGACTCCGCGCTGAACATCCGCCTTGCCGTGCCCGGCGCTCAGGGGCGGTTAAACCGTCCGATTGCCTGGTGCGCGCCCACGGAGCACATGGACCCCACGCCTTTCCTTAGCGTGAACGCGCTGCTACTGACCAACGGGATGGGCCTCAACGTCCGGGACTACCGCATCTGGGATGCCTACGTTGAGCGGCTGATGTCCGTGCCCGTGTCGGGCCTCGTTTTCGGCCTGGGCGCAGCGCACCGGGAACTGCCGCCGGGACTGGTGAAGGCCTGCGAAGAGCACGGCCTTCCGTTGTTTGAACTGCCGCCGGAGGTGCCGTTCATCCAGGTGATGAGGCATGTGGACCAGCTCATCGCCGCGGAGCGTTACGCCGAACTGCGCGCCGGGTGGGATCTGGCCGATGAGTGCACCAGGCTGGCAGCGGGCGGCCATTCGCTGGCGCAGGTGTTGGAACGGGTGGCCACCGCAATCCAGGCGCGGGTGGCAGTCCTGGACCACAACGGGTTCGAGCTTTTGTCGGCAGGGACGGCCGGGGGCGGAACGGCCCGGACAACCCTGAGCCTGCCCAGCGGCGGAACCCTCCGGTTCAAGCTGGCCATCGAGGGGATCACCAGCAGCCTGGTCCTGCAGCCACTGCTGGGCCCGGTGGCCGCCGTCATTGCCATGCAGCTGAGCTACACGCTTGGTTCCCGGTCGCCCCTGCATTCACGGGAAGCCGCACGGTTCATGGAGGCACTCTACGAAGCCAGGGGAACTCCGGGCCCGGCCCTGCGGCGCTACGCCGCGGAGGCCGGGTTCGAACCGGACGGGAAGTGGGGCTCGGTGCTGATCGGCGGCGCAGGGGAGGTGGCACCAGCCAAGCTCCGGACCATCGCCTGGCGCGTGCGGGTGGGCCTGCAGACCGAATACAGGACGGTGCGGTTCATGGAGGAGGCGGGCCTTACCACCGTGCTGGTGCAGCGCGGGGAAGACGGGACGGAGCTGATGGAAGCCGTCGGGAAGTCCTTCCAGGACGCGCCGGAACTGTCCGCCGTCGTCTCCGAATGCGCGAACCTGGACGAACTGCCGTTGGTGCTGCAGCTGGCCCGCCGCCGGGTGGGCGAGCCAGGGCTGCAGCAGGCGCCGGTGGCGGACCTTGCCGGCGTGGTGCAGGGCCTGCCCGGGGCAGGGCTCGTGGCAATGTCCGGGCGCCTGCTTGCCCCGTTGATGTCCGACGGCGGCACCTCCTTGCGGCAGACGCTTGAGGTGTACCTGCGGCACAGTGGGAATGCCCGCGAGGCCTGCCGGGAGCTGTTCATCCACCGCAACACGCTGACCTACAGGCTGCGCAAGATTGAGGAGTTGCTGCAGGTGGACCTGAACGACGGCGAAGTCAGGGCCACCTGCCTGCTGGCCCTGCGGATCGTGGCCGCCGGAACCTAGTTATCGCGACACCAGTTGGTGTGAACCTAGTTAGCGGCCATCTCCGCAGGTGCCCTGGCGGCGCTGCTTTCGCGCACGAACAGGGTTGGCTCCAGCCGCTCTGGCGGGGGATTCTCGCCCCTGAGAACCGCCTGCATGAGCTTTACGGCGGTCCGTCCAATGTCCGCCATGGGGGAGTGGACCGAGGTGAGCGGAATGGGAAGTTCGGCCGCCAGGGAGGTGTCGTTGTAGCCCACCACTGCCACGTCCTGCCCTACGGTGAGGCCGCGGGAGCGGAGGGCGCCCATCGCTCCGATGGCGGCGAAATCGTTGACGGCAAAGATCGCGGTGGGACGCGGCCTGCCGCTGGCAAGGATCTTCTCCCCGGCCTCGCGGCCGCCGGCCGTGTCGAACCTGGACCAGACCACATCATCATCCGAGATGGTTCCGCCCAGCGACCGCCAGCGGTCCAGGAAGCCTGCAGTGCGGTCGACGGCGGTGCTTGCGTAGGGTTCGCCGGCGATGACCGCCACCTGCCGGTGGCCCATTTCCCACAAGTGGCTGGCAACGAGTTCGCCGCCGACGACGTCATCGCAGGTGGCGGACGGGTAACCCGGCACCCGCCGGTTCATCAGCACGAACGGGACCTTCCGGTCCGTCAGTTCCTGCAAAAGGCCGCCGTCAAGGTGGGCATCGCCAATGATCAGGCCGTCCACGCGGCGTGCCAGCATGAGGTCGATCTTCCGCCGTTGTTCCTCCGGGTCGTCGCGGGAGTTCATCACGAACGCGGAGTACCCCACCTCGGCTGACGCCTCGTCAATGCCCTCGTACATGATGGCCAGGACCAGGTCCGAAAGCCGGGGGACGATGACGCCGAGCAGTTTGGTGCGCCGGGTGCGGAGGCTGGCGGCCTGCGGATCGGGGGAGTAGCCAAGCTTGCGGGCCAGTTCCCGGACGCGCTTGGCGGTGGCAGCCGAGGCGGCTCCCTTGGCCACATCGGACCCGGAATGCAGGACCCTGGAAACAGTCGAGGGGTGGACGCCCAGCTCGCGCGCCAGATCCTTCAGCGTGACCGTTTTGCCGCCGTCGGCGTTTTCTTTCATGTTCTTCTCCTGCCCCCTCGGGCCACTGTAGTCCAGGTCGGCCGCCCCGGCCTGCTCCAAAAAAGGGTTCCAAGTAACCCTTGACGTGACCCCCTTCACAATCCTAGAGTCATTCATCAGCACAACCCAAACGTTTGGGTAGCAATCCTTGAGCCCCTTCCGGCGCCCACCCCTGCGCCGCCCCTCTCGTCTTCAAAAGCAACGCCCGTTCTTCGCTGGAACGCTACCCAAACGATTGGGTTGCGGACCTCGCGCCAACCCCGGAGCTGAAATGACATTTACCGACCCACATGTGGTGCTGCTGGCCACGGGGGGCACGATCTCATCGCGGGCTTCCGAAGCCGGCGGCGCCGTAGCCTCCGATACAGGCGAGCAGGTGTTCAAAGCCCTCGGCTCGCCCGTGTCCCACCCCGTCCGGGTGCTGGATGTCTTCCGAAAGGGCTCCTACCTCCTGACGTTCGACGACATGCTCAGGATCTGCACCACCATCCAAGAGGTCCTCAAGGACCCCAACGTCCTGGGCGTGGTGGTGACCCACGGGACAGACACCATGGAGGAGACCGCCTACCTCGCAGACCTGACGCACAGCGGCGAGCGGCCCGTTGTCTTCACCGGCGCGCAGCGGGCGGCAGACTCCGAAACTCCCGACGGGCCGGACAACCTGGCCCGGGCTATAGCCGTCGCCGGTTCCAAGGACGCGCGGGGACAAGGCGTGATGATCCAGTTTGCCGGCACCGTCTTCCCTGCCGCCGGGGTCCGAAAAAGCCAAACTCTTCGGCTCAATGCCTTTGCAAACCCCGATTTCGGGGTACTTGGCCAGGTATCAGCCCGGGGACAGATTGCCATGGCCGGCAGCGCCGGCAGGCCCGATGCCCTGCCCCTGCCCCAGCCGGGCGGCCGCTCCCCACGGGTGGACCTCGTTGCCGCCTACCCCGGCGCGGACTCCACCCTGATGCACGCCGCCCTTGAAGCAGGAGCGGCAGGCATCGTCCTGCAAGGTACCGGAAGCGGCAATGCCAACACCAGCCTCTGCTCCGAGGTCGCCGTCGCGGTGGCGTCTGGCGTCGTGGTGATCACCAGCACCCGTGTGGATGCGGGACCAGTCGTGCCCATCTACGGGGCCGGCGGGGGTGGTGAGGACCTGCGCGCCGCCGGGGCCATCAGCTCCGGCCACCTCCGCCCGTCGCAGTCACTGATCCTGCTCAACCTCCTGCTCAGGATCAACCCGGACCGGGAGTGGATCACCGAAGTCTTTACCCAAAGAGGGAGGCCTCCTGAACCTTCCGCCTGACACCCAGAACATCCCAGTTGAACGAATCGAAAGGAAATACTCATGGCTAAGGACATTCAAGTAGCGTTCGGCGTCGACGTTGACGCAGTGGCGGGCATGCTCGGCTCTTACGGAGGCGAGGACTCACCGTGTGACATCAGCCGCGGCCTGTTCAGCGGTGAAGTCGGGGGACCGCGCCTGGTCCGCCTCTTCCAGAAATACAACCTCCCGGCCACGTGGTTCGTGCCGGGCCACTCGATCGAGACCTTCCCCGAACTGACACAGATGATCGTCGACGCCGGGCATGAGATCGGCGTCCACGGATATTCACACGAAAATCCCATCGCCATGACGCGGGAACAGGAAACCGCCATCCTGGACCGTGCCATCGAACTGATTGAAAAGGTATCCGGCCGCCGGCCCACGGGCTACGTGGCGCCGTGGTGGGAATTCTCGCCGGTCACCAACGAAATCCTCCTTGAACGGGGCATCAAATACGACCACTCGCTGATGCACCGCGACTTCGAGCCGTACTACGTCCGCGTGGGGGACTCGTGGAAGAAGATCGACTACACCAAGGACGCGCAGACATGGATGGAGCCGCTGGTGCGCGGGGAGGAAACGGACCTGGTGGAAATCCCTGCCAATTGGTACCTCGATGACCTGCCTCCCATGATGTTCATCAAGGCATCACCTAACTCGCACGGGTTCGTCAATCCCCGCGACATCGAACAGATGTGGCGCGACCAGTTCGACTGGGTGTACCGCGAAATGGACCAGGCCGTCTTCACCATGACCATCCACCCGGACGTCTCCGGCCGTCCCCAGGTGCTCCTCATGCTCGAGCGCCTCATCGAACACATCAACTCCCATGAGGGCGTTACCTGGTGCACCTTCGACCAGATCGCCGACTCCTTCCTGGCACGCAGCCCCCGAAAGGACAGCAAGTCATGAGCATTCAAGAACCGGCTGTCGACCTGACGCAGCCCCGGCCGGATGAGAAGCGCCGCTTCCCGGTCTTTTCCAAGCGCAACACCTCCACCGCCACCGTGCTGGCCCTGCTCGCCTGGACCGTGGCCGTCTTCGACTACGGCCTATTCGGCACCCTGCTGCCGGCAATGCAGCAGGAATTCGGCTGGTCCGCCCCTGAGGCGTATGCCATCAACACGTGGATCGCCGTGGGCACTGCCATTGTCTGCTTCGGCATCGGACCTGTCATCGACAGGTTGGGCCGCCGCAAAGGCATGATGACCACCATCGGCGGAACCGCCGTCGTCTCCGGCCTCACTGCGCTGATTCCAACCGGAATCCCGTTCCTCAGCAACGCCCTGCTGGTGGTGATCCGTTCGTTCGGTGGACTCGGGTTCTCCGAACAGGCAGTGAATGCCACCTACATGAACGAGGTCTACCAGGTCACCGAAGTCAAGGACAAGCGCAAGCGGCCCGGCTTCCACTACTCCTTCATCCAGGGCGGCTGGCCGCTCGGATTCCTGCTCGCCAGCGCACTCGCCCTGGCCTTCCTGCCCTCGCTTGGCTGGCGGGCCCTGTACCTGATGGCCACCATTCCGGCCGCCGTCATTGTGTGGGTCATTGCCCGCAAGCTCAAGGAAACGCCCCAGTTCGAACTGCACCACAAGCTGACCGAGCTGGAAAAGAGCGGAAAGTCCGAGGACGCCCATGCCCTCGCCCACGCCTACGGTGTGGAGCACTCCTCGGCAGCCCCGCTCAAGCGCATTTGGGAGCCTCACCTGCGCCGGAACACCATCGTGTTCTCCATCGCCTGGATCGTGAACTTCTTCGGAATCACCATCTTCAGCGTCCTGGGCAGCTCGGTGCTGAAGAACGCGAAGGGTGTGGAACTCTCTGACGCCTTCTGGATGCTGATCGTCATCAACATGCTGGCTTACTTCGGCTACGTCTTCCACGGCTGGCTCGGTGACAAGATCGGCCGCAAGCGGACCATCATCGGCGGCTGGATCCTCTCCGGCATTTCCTTCGCCATCATGCTCAGCCCCATCGCCACCAGCCCGGTCATGATCATCATCACCTACGGCGCCGGACTGTTCTTCCTGGTGGGCCCGTATGCGGCCATCCAGTACTTCATGGCCGAGTGCTACCCCGTGAGCTGCCGGGCCACCGGCACCGCCTTCATCGGCGCCATGAGCCAGCCCGGAACCATCCTTGGCGGTGCCATCTTCACCGCCATCGCCGCCGGGAGCGGCACCGGCACCGCCGCCCTGTGGGTTGGCGCCGCCGGCACCCTGCTCTCGGGACTTCTGATGTTCGCCGCCAAGCCCCCTGCCGAAGCACTGATGGAGGACCACCCGCATGACGTCGCATAACAAAGTCGCCATCATCACCGGTGCCGCCAGCGGTATCGGCCGTGCCCTGGCCGTCCATTACGCCCGCCAGGGCGTGGCGTCCGTCATCGGCACCTTCCCGGGCGATCCCCACGATCCGGAGGAAACCCTCCGGCTGGTTAAGGACGCCAGCGGAGAGGCCGTGATCCACGAAGTGGACGTCCGCACCACCGCGTCCGTGGACGCCCTGGCCCAGCGGGCCGTGGACGAATACGGCCGGCTGGACTACGCCATCGCCAACGCCGGGATCCTCCGCAATTCCCCGCTGGGGGAGATGACGGACGAACGCTGGCACGACATGCTCAACGTGGACCTCACCGGCGTGCTGCGCACGCTGCGGGCAGGGGCGGAGAGGATGTCCGACGGCGGCGCGCTGGTTGCGGTGTCGTCCATCGCCGGCGGCGTGTACGGGTGGGAGGAACATGCCCACTATGCCGCAGCCAAGGCGGGGGTCCTGGGCCTGGTCCGCAGCGTGGCCGTGGAGCTGGGCCCGCGCCAGATCAGGGCCAACGCCGTGATCCCCGGCCTCATTGAGACCCCTCAGTCCCTGGACCCGGTTAACTCGCTGGGTCCCGAGGGGCTGAAGCGTGCAGGCAACGACATTCCTTGGGGCCGGGTGGGAAAGCCGGAGGAGGTTGCCAGCGTGATCGGCTTCCTCACCTCCGACGATTCCCGTTACATCACCGGCCAGGCCCTGGTGGTTGACGGCGGCCTCACCGTCAAGATGCGCGCCTGACGGCGCCGGAAGGAAAAGACACCATGAACACACCGACCAATGCTGCTGACCAGGCTTCCGGTCACGGTCCAGCCGGGAGCGGCCGCGGGGTGGTGGTCACCGGCGGTTCCAGCGGTATCGGCAAAGCCATCGCCGAGGCCTTCCGGGCCAACGGCGACCGGGTCGCCGTACTCGACCGGGCCGCAGGGGACGGAACCATCCGCGTGGACGTTGCCGACGAAGACAGCGTCCGGGCCGCGTTCGCCGAGGCCCGGGAAAGGCTGGGCAGCATCGACGTCCTGGTCAACAGCGCGGGCCTGCTGACGGAGTCTCCTCTGGAAGACATGTCCCTGGCCATGTGGAACGAGACCCTGACGGTGGACCTGACCGGTGTGTTCCTGTGCTGCCGGGAGGTGGTGGGGGAGATGCGGCAGCGCAAGTGGGGCCGCATCATCAACATCGCCTCCCAACTGGCCATCAAGGGCGGGGTGGGGCTGACGCATTACAGCGCCGCTAAGGCTGGCGTCGTGGGGCTGTCCAAGGCACTTGCCCTGGAAACGGCTGCGGACAATGTGCTGGTCAACTGCATCGCGCCGGGACCGATTGAGACGCCGCTCGTGGAGGGCATCTCGGAAAGCTGGAAAGCGGCGAAGCGCGCCGAGCTGCCGCTGGGGAGGTTCGGGACGCCGGAGGAAGTAGCACCTGCTGCGGTGCTGCTGGCGAGCGACCCGGGCGGAAACCTGTTCGTCGGACAAACGCTGGGGCCCAACTCCGGCGACGTCATGCCGTAAGGAAAGAGAGCAACATGTGCGGTGCCTGCGGTAGGACCACCGTGGCCGACCCTGCCCTGGGGCCGGTGCGGACCATGCGGCAACACTTGATCGTGGCAGGCGCGGTCAACGCGGTCTGCGCCGGCCTCCCCGGCGCGCCGAAGGTGACTGCTTTAAAGGACGGCTGGATGCTGACCGGTGCCGCGGGGTATTCCAGCCAGTGCCAGACCCTTCAAGAACTGTGGTCTGCAGTGCTCGGCTGCTTTACTGACGCATCTGTATTGGAGAACTTGCGACGGCGCCGCCTGGCGTATGCAGCTGACCCCGCCCACGCGGGCCTGCCCGCGCGGGCGGCTGGATTGCTGCCGGATACACCCGAACAAACCCAAGGAGCTTTTGAATGACGGATTACTCCCCGCTTTGGTCACCCATCCGGATTGGTTCCACCGAGCTGGACAACAGGGTTGCGCTGGCTCCGATGACGCGGATCAGCGCCACGCAGGACGGGCTCGCTACGGAAAGGATGGCTTCCTATTACCAAGGGTTCGCCCGCGGGGGCTTTGGGCTGCTGATCACTGAAGGCATCTACCCGGACACCGCCCACAGCCAGGGCTACCACTTCCAGCCGGGCATCGCCACGGAGGAACAGGCCCGGTCCTGGGCGGCAGTTGTCGACGGCGTCGACGCGGCGGGCGCGAAAATCTTCGCGCAGCTGATGCACGCCGGAGCGCAGAGCCAGGGGAACCGGTATGTGACCTCATCGGTGGGGCCGTCGGCGGTGGCACCCAAGGGGGAGCAGTTGGGGTTCTACCGCGGCGAGGGTCCGTATCCCGTTCCTTCTGAAATCACCGAGGCCCAGATGGAGGAGGTCAGGGACGGGTTCGTCTCGGCGGCGCTGCGGGCACAGCAGGCCGGCTTCGACGGCGTCGAGATCCATGGTGCCAATGGCTATCTGCTGGACCAGTTCCTCACGGACTACCTGAACCAGCGTGAGGACCACTATGGCGGCTCGGCGGAAAACAGGGTACGTTTCGCCGCGGAGATCTGCCGCGACGTCCGAGAAGCCGTTGGCCCGGACATGACCGTGGGGATCCGCATCTCCCAGGCCAAAGTGAGCGACAACGACCACAAGTGGGCCGGGGGAGTGGCGGAAGCCGAAGTCATTTTCAGCACCCTCGGCGCGACGGGGATCGATTTTGTCCACACCACGGAGTACCGCGCCACCGAGCCGGCGTTCGCCGATGCGGAGGAAACCTTGGCCGCGCTGGCCAAGCGTTACTCCGGGGTGCCGGTGATCGCCAACGGCAAGCTCGATGATCCGGAGACCGCAGTCTCCATGCTGGCCGACGGATCAGCGGACGTGATCGCGCTGGGCAAGGGAGCCCTGGCCAACCGGAACTGGCCGCACCTTGTCCGCCACAACCTCGAATTCGGGGAACTCGATCCTTCCGTTTTCGCTCCGTTCGCGGATGTCAAAGACTGGGAGTTGGAGGACGGGTAAGCCGCGGGCCGACCGCTAGACGCGGTCCTGCCGGGACCCGAACCGTAGGGGAGTACTTTCCGTGACCAGTGG
>Ga0308158_10004829_pt1 | contig 11245 bp, 11 predicted proteins | sample PhyBR2_FD_201038 | JGI IMG/M metagenome (GOLD analysis project Ga0308158, IMG submission 201038) | Phyllosphere microbial communities from UC Gill Tract Community Farm, Albany, California, United States - DLSLB.R2 | ecosystem: Host-associated > Plants > Phyllosphere > Unclassified | place: USA...
ACATCGTAACCGTTGAGCAGATAGTACGTCCGCCCGGACGCATCGCTCGCTTTGGCGAAGACGAACCACACGCCGGAAATCTCTTCGCTATCATTCAGCGCATGGCATTCAGAAGCCAGCTTGGCGGGGAGCGGCTCAAACTTTACCCGCTCGCGATCGTATTGCAAGCCCAACAGCGGCTCTTGAAGCATGCGTGGCGGTGGCGCGCCCATGGCCGATGTGCATGCCAGAACGAGCAAAAACGGGGCGAGAAGCTTACGGACGGTAGAAGACATGTGGTGGCCTTTGCTTACGGTATTCTGCTCCGCCCCAAAAATCACGCTGCTTGAAGTCGGAGATCCAGATCCGGCCATCGAAGGCCGCGATGTGCCCTGAGACGTTCCCTTTGGGGTAAGGTTGAATGACGACGATGTCTCCTTTCATCGGCATAAAGGTATCGGAATTCTCCACGTTGAGTCTGCGAAATCCGAGCCTCAGCAGTGTAGGCCCCCAGTTCTTGGCATCGATTGGGTGCGTTCCCTTGGCATGGGCGCCGCCCGCTTCGAGGGCCTCCCGCACATACATCGCGCAACGGGCAATGCTTCGCGGCCTGGCTTTCGTCCTGAGGTGGTGAGTGTAGCGTTCAATATCGACTGGCATGATGAAACTACCCGATCTTGTTTTGCGGAAGATCACACCCACTCAGCGTCTGAGCACCGGCGCCACCACTCATCTTTTGCTTGCTGTCTCTCCAATTCACCTTCGCAAACGTCAGGCAGACGTTTTCAGACAGGCACGAGGCAGATTCAATGCAGGGAGTTACTTGGCTGATCAATAGATTTTTGAGCTCAGTCCCGACGTGTTGGCGCTGTTTATCGTCGCCCTTAGTATGCGTGAACTCGAACTTCAACTTTGGAACGTAAGCGCTGTTTTCCGACTTCCATTTGATTCCATTGGTTCGTAGATAAATGTCGGTTGCCATGACTTCTCCTACGTATGTATTGAGAAAGCCATTCTTGCGCCTGCATGCGATTTTGTTTTTGGATTACCTCAAGGAAATCTCATGCGTAGCTCGTTAGCTAGTGTCAGGTCTGACATTCGGACGCAGGCTCAGCTTTGCACGAGTCAAGTGCAAAGCCCGGGTTTACTTTTTGCCCCGGCTCCAATGCTAGGTGAGACGGCATTGGGAAAAGCTGATATTTCCTCAGTTACGCCTTGAAAAGCGAGTGTGTTTGACTACGTCAGAATTGGTGTCCAAATGTCAGACCTGAACTGGAGCGAGTGCCCCAGAAGACCATGACCTCACCGTGCCATGCAATTCCATCGCCCGTGGGGTGCGCTAGGCTGAAGACGCTTGATGATGCGAAGGCAGATAGCAAAAAACCCGCGCTTCCTTGGGAAGATAACGGGTTTTAGCGTGATACGAATGCGTGATGCGAGTAGGTGGTGCTCCGGCCGGAACCGCGAAATCGCTTAGAAGCCGCATGGATGCTGTCTTTCTGATTCTTTGAATTCCATTATGGATGCACTCATGGATACATAAAGCATTTTGCCTATGGATCAGGTCGAACTGTACTTGGGGCGCGATGTCTCGATTTACCTGCATCGTAGCCCTAATCTTCGTTGTTGCGAAAGTGCAACAGACGCATTAAAAGACGTGCTGCCTTCTATTACTTGAGGATTGGTAACATGTTGCCGTCATGCAAGCCAAGTGCATGATTTGCAGCTTTAAGCTTTGGTCGCAACGGAAAACCTTCTCCGCCTATCCAACTTGCGACCGCTGTAAGGAAGGCCAACAGGCTAAACCTGAATGTTGGGATCATTAGCTCCTACTATGAAATAGCGTCAAGAGTAAGCTAGTGCTATTCTAGAACAACTGACATATCTAGAGCGTAATGATGGATCACCCTTTGCAGCACTTTCCACTTTGGGCGCGCACCCTTGGCCCAACTGACCAGCCCGATCTGCACCGCGAGCGGTTGCGTACTGCGTTCGATAAGTTTCGTAACCGTGTCGCGCAATTGGTTCAGAGCCTAGGCGCTGAAGTCCCTGGGCTTACTGTCCATGATATTACACATTTAGATGCATTTTGGAGGGTCGCTGACCAAATAGCGGGAAGCAATTATCCAATTAACCCGGCTGAAGCCTTTGTTTTTGGAGGCGCGGCTTTACTACATGATGCTGCTCACGTAATCGCGGCGTATCCTGGTGGCCTAGCAACACTAAAGGGCACAGTTCAGTGGCAAGATCTAATTGCGCAGCAGTATGGGAATAATGAACCTCCTCCTGGTAGTCCTTCTGAAAAAATAGCTATTTTTCAGATTCTTAGGCACCTTCATGCCGAGCAAGCTCATAAGTTGGCATCGATTGAATGGTCGATTCCTGGTACGACGGAAAAAGTTCACTTGCTAGAGGATTTGGAGCTTAGGCTATTCTATGGTGATCTAATCGGTGAAATCGCAGAAAGCCATCATTGGCCTGCGCAGCGCGTGGCAGATAATTTTAGAACACGCGTAGTAGCGCCACCTGGTTTTTTAAACACCGAGTGGAAAGTCGACGCTCTTAAGATTGCTCTTCTTTTACGGGTGTCTGACGCAGCACATCTTGACGATCAGCGCGCACCCTGGTTTCTATTTGCATTAGGCCAGCCGACAGGAATTTCGGCCGATCACTGGCGTTTTCAAGCAAAAATTGGTCAACCAATATGTGACGATAACGGACAACTTCTTTTGACTGCCGGTGCTCCCTTTCATGTTCACGAAAAGAGCGCTTGGTGGTTGGCATATGATACAGCATGCATGGTAGATCGGGAGATAAAAGATGCGGCGTCGATTTTAAAAGAGGAAGGGCGAAATCGTTTCCGCGCTACAGGTGTTATTGGGGTTGAGTCGTCAACAGCATTTTCTCATTACGTTCGCGTTTCCGGTTGGGAACCAGTCAATATTGCACCGAAGGTTAGTAGTGTAACAAGCTTAATCCATAGCTTAGGGGGCGTAGCCTTATATGGGAATGATCTCAGCTCTCCTCTGAGAGAAATCTTGCAGAACTCCATAGATGCGATTCGTGCGGCCCGAAGCCTCGGAGTACTTGAGCCTGGTGAAGGTCATATTGAAGTTTCTTTAAAGAAGAAATCTGAGTCAAATTGGACTTTGCAGGTAACCGACACAGGGATTGGCATGAGCCGCTTTGTGTTAACAAATGTGCTTTTGGACTTTGGGAAGTCTTTATGGAAGAGTGATGTTCTGCGGGAGGAGCTTCCGGGCCTGGCCAGAACTGGATTCAATGCAACTGGAAAATTTGGGGTCGGATTTTATTCTGTCTTCATGTTGGGGGAGCACGTACAGGTCACGACAAGGCGTTTTGAAAAGTCTGACATCGATTCGTCAGATCAATGGAGCGTGGTTTTCGATTCAGGTTTAAATGGACGGCCTATGTTGATTAAGCCGTCAGGAAATGATCGATTAGCAAAACATGGGACGCGAGTAACAGTAGAAATAAACGACCAAAGTTTAAAGGAACTATTAAAGCCCAGTAATTCACAACCTCCATGGGCCGCAGTAAAAGAATCGATTTCCGAAGTGACAGAACATTCTGATGCATATCTTGCGAAACTTTTAGGCCGCCTTTGCCCTGCATCCGACGTGCGCCTACGTATTCGTACAGCAGAGGCTTCCATACTCCCCGTTGTAGAACCGAGTGATTGGCTTGTTCTGCCAAACGACGAATTAAACGCTCGTGTCCAATCTGGCAAAGGAAAGCTGTTCCCGATTTACAATGATGATGGGGTAGTTATCGGGCGTGTCGCCCCTTCCTCATCTATCTTAGATAATGGCGAAGGCTCTATCGTTTACAACGGAATCGTCTGTGGTTCGATAAACGGATTAAGAAGAATTTGCTGCGCAAAAGACAATAATTTCGATGCTAGGCGAACTAATGCCCAGGTTGGGGGTACTCGTGAACAATGGTCGGCATGGGCGAAAAGAGTGATAGAAGGTATGGATAGAATAACACCTTCTGTATATCGGCGCCTCCATCGCTTACTGCCAGACGAGGATTTCCCTATTTGGTCAGTAGGCGGAGAGGATATGACGCTCGCAGCTCTAATCGACAAGGTCAGAGATTTTGATTTCGTACTGGTTCACGAAGGTGATATTGATTACGACGATTATTTCGATGATTTTGGTCGCTCTAGTTTTGATGATGATTTTTCCATATTGCCGGAAGTGGTTTGCTGTCCGCAACCTGATCGAGAGCCATCACAGCGATTTACCATGTTCCACCCGGGCGGGGATTTTTCATGGGCATCACAAGGCGCTGGAATTGATTATGAAAGGGCACTTTTAAGTAGCCTGAGAATAGCGTGGGGCGAAATCGAGATAATGGAAACTGATAATCAAACAGTAGGTGATGTTAGAGGTGAAGATGTTGAAAGAAGCGTTTTTGTCGTGAAGCGAAAAGGCGCTTAACAAGTGGTCTGTACTCTCTTTGCCCATGCACTTCAAAAGTATAAGGATCGATGGAAAAGACTCCAAAGTTAAAGAAGGCTGCCCCATTAAGGCAATACTTATCTTCTAGGACTTTTACTTTTTGAGGCAATATGCATCCGCCACCAAGTAAGCTGCGATGAGATGTTTATGGTAAGTTATGTCTGGGACGAAGAATCCGCTCGTTAGTGTGCTTAGAGGCTAACGAGCGGCAATCTTTGATGATTGTAGTGGGTCACCAGTGACTGACTAGGTAAGGACACAAAATGAGGAATGATCTGCTTTTCTTGTGTCTATCGATTTGTGTTACTGGATGACGTAGCATTTGCCTGCGTCGCGACAGGTTGAGATGGCGATTGTCGGTACGCCTGCGATATGGCCTGTGTGTGTGATGGCGAACTCGCTGTCAATGGACCGGGTAATGGTCATGACCTTCAAGAGGTCAGAAAATTGTTCAATTGTTACCTGCTGCATATTGCGTGTATTCTTCCGTGGTTAGTTAGTTTGTTGGGTCATTATTTGATCTTACATTTGATAAATAATGTGGTCGAGCACGTGTCTGATGGCGAAAAATTTCGCTACCTGATCAGCATTTGACAAGCATTTTCTCCGCACCATGTAGGGACCATTGGGCACAAAATGCCAATTTCTATGGGGCACGAAGGTTGTTCATTTTCTTCATCAAAGTCATATCACTTTGTGCCCCATGATTTGAGAGTGAAAACATGGGGCACAAGGACAATCGAAACCTATCGGTTTCGAAAAGGGGTACGTTGTACCAATTTCGTCTCAGTTCCGATTACGGAGTTATCCCTTTTTCACGTAATGCGACCCGCACTTTGGCAAGCTGTTTTGCAGCAGTCCATCTTGCTATCGGGCTGCCGGTGAGTTGCAGGTAGCGCGCCGCAATCTCGGTTGGGCTACCGTCCTTGACCATGCGCGAGCAAAGCCAGAGCGCGTACTGACGATCAGCAGATGCAAGCGCCTCAGCCAAGCCAAAAGAGACCCGGCGTGTCTTGCTCAGGTTTTCCCGCAGTGCATCGAGCACGCACTTGCTCATGGCCTCAGTCGATGCTGTCTGCTTCTTGATCGGTACGCTTCTGAGGTACGCAGCATCCCACTGCTGGTGCTCGGTCATGCTCAATGATTTGACCAGTTGCCAAGCTGGGCGCCTGCCTTCGTAAAACGCAAACTCGGCCTCACGAAGAAACATACTCTCGGGACCGGTCAGCAATGCCCTGATGCGTTGGTATCGAACCACCTTGTCGTGGTCGGGGTACCAGCGGCGCAACCACGCCATATCGCCCAGTACGAGGATTCGACGCTGGGCAAGGTTCGCGCTGCCCAGCGCCATCGTTTCGTGCCAGAAGCAAGGCGGCGTTCCGCGCTCGATCAATTCCTCGGCCATGAGATAGGCGGCAAGTAGTTTGTTGGCCGTGTATGCCGTCCGGTATTGCTGGATTAGGTTGGCGCGGTCGAGTTTGGCAATCCGGCGACGAGCCTCGTCGAGTTCGCCCGGTGCAGATGCCCGCAACAGCCGCGCGAGCGGAGCAAATCCCTCGTCCAGGTGTACCGCACTCGTCATACTTATCGCGGGCCGATCACTTCGTTCAACTCTTGCTCGAATCGCTCGCTCAGGGTGCGATAGCCGCGCGGTGCAATCCGCTTGATCTCATCCAACAGCGGCTCAGGTCCGTAGGACTGGAACAGATTGGCGGCTTGTTCGCACAGCTCCGGGCGGGCGTGAATCAACGCCAGCAACTCGTGCCCTTCCGCGTGATGAGCGCTCAACTGACGGTTGATCAGTTCGCCCGGAGTCATGTTCGTAACTCGGCTGAGTTGTTCGTACAGCTCCGATGTGTCCTCATCGAGGTTGATTCGATATTGCATCGTCTGTGCTTTCATTGTTGGGCGTCGTCGTACCAGATGGCCGACAATTGGTCAGGCTGTTGATTGTGGTGCTCGATAACGATAATTGGCGCGTTTTCTCGGACACCATGGTGGACGGTGAACGCGCCGCAATCGATGGAATATTCGAGAACAGACTCGGCCAGGGTCTGCTTGCAGGTAGCCTTATCGACGCAGTGCAAGTGGTCGATACTGAGCGGGCTATGTTGGCGCTTGGTGTTCATCACGCTGCCTCCTGCTGGCGCATGGCCTTGCGCGAGTCAATCCAGCTCAAAACCTCACTTCTGAGCCAACCAACAGCACGCCCACCGAGCGGGATAGCCTTGGGAAAATCTTTGTCCGAATAAATAAACGAACGGCTCATGCCGGTGAGTTCTTTGACTCGAGGGAGTCGAAGAATTTGATCTCCCGTGATGCGATTCGACGGGAGGGGAAGGGTTACTACATTGCTCATGATTTAGTCCTACGATAATGTCCGCTGCTGAGTGCTGCGATCCCAGGACTAATAATAGAGCGATCTCAACTTACTTCTGACGTGTTATAAAAGTTAAAAGCATAAGTTCTACTATGCAACTTTCTTGTTGAAATTGCCGGTAACTACGTTGCTGCCCTGTTTGATTGCGTCGAGGTAGTCCGCCCATCGTTGCATCATCAATCGGCGTGCTGGAAGGTGTGCCGTTCTGTTGTAAGCGCGCCCGTTCGGGTCTTTGACGGCGTGAGCGAGCTGGTGCTCGATCAGGTCGACCCGTTCGCCCAACACTTCATCCATGATCGTGCGCGCCATCGCGCGGAAGCCGTGGCCGGTCATCACATCTTTGCTGTAGCCCATGCCGCGCAAAGCCGCGTTGATAGTGTTCTCGCTCATGCAGCGGGCGCCGGTGCGGACGCTGGGGAATATGAACTTGCCATGTCCGGTCATCGCATGAAGGCCCCGTAGCAGCTCGACGGCTTGCGTTGCCAGCGGCACGATGTGATCCTGGCCCATCTTCATCTTAGAGCCGGGGATGCGCCACTCCTCTGCGTCGAGGTCGATCTCGGTCCACTCAGCGGTGCGCAGCTCTCCAGGGCGAACGAACACCAGCGGCGCCAGCCTCAGCGCGGCGACGGCGTATGGATGGCCGCTGTACGCGTGTATGGAGCGCAGCAGCTCTCCCGCTTGCTTTGGCTCGGTGATCGCGGCGTAGTGCGCTTCTGGAACAGCTGATAAAGCGCCGCGCAGGTCGACGGTCACATCGCGCTCAGCCAGTCCGCAAGCTACGGCAAACCGGAATACTTGTCCGCAGAGCTGCTTAATTTTGTGCGCGGACTCAATCGCGCCTCGTGCCTCGATCAGGCGCAGCGCGGCGAGCACGTCTTTTGGCTTAATGGTGGAAATAGGCAGGGCACCGATAGACGGAAAGATGTTCCGCTCAAGCCATGCGGTGTTCTTGTCTTGAGTGCTGCTCGCGCGGTCTGCTGCCGTCTTGATCAACCATGCGCGCGCGACAGCCTCGAAGGTGTGAACTGCCGCGATTGCCTTGGACTGTTTTTCTTCGCGTTTGGCCCTTGCAGGATCGGTCCCTTGATCCAGCAGCTTGCGGGCCGCTAGCCGCTTGTTGCGGGCCTCGGCGAGCGTCACCTCGGGGTACTTCCCGAAGGTCAGCCGATTTGGCTTGCCGTTCTCCTGCCGATAGGCCATGCGCCAGAATTTTGAGCCGTTCGGCGTGATCTCCAAGTACATGCCGTCGCCGTCGCCCAAGGTGTACGTTTTGTCCTTGGGTTTGCCGTTTCGAACAGCGGTGTCCGTCAGTGGTGTAGCGAGTTTAGGCATCTTGTATCCAAGTCATCTGCGGGTTTGAATCCATGGATAAAAGTATGGATGCAAAAATGCTGGATCGCAATGGATGCTAAAAACGCTTGACGAACAAAAAACCCGCGTTCTCACTATGAGAGTCGCGGGTTCGATGGACCTTCTTGGACTATTTAAAACTTGATTGTGGTGCCTCCGGCCGGAATCGAACCGGCACGCCTTACGGCGCTTGATTTTGAGTCAAGTGCGTCTACCAATTCCGCCACAGAGGCCCAATCGCAGGCGGGCATCTTAGCACATCGATTGCTCAGCTGGCCAGTGCGCCGCGAAATTCGCTGTGCGGGCTGTCAGATGGATCCTCTAGCGGCGAATTCCATCCCACCTAGCACGTCATCCGATGCTGCAACAACCGCAAGCTCCCCATCGGTCCGACGATCTCCAGCACATGCTCGCGCACCGCGACATCGATCGCGCCTTCTTGCCCGCGCAGCCAGGGGCGTGGGCGGAAGTAGCGGATGCTGGTGCTGTCGGCGGCCGTGCGGCGGTAGCCAAGCGCTCCAAGCGCCTCGTCGAGCCTGGCGATCATCTGGCAATCATCGGTGCGGGTACGCATTTCAAAGCGGCCCGGGCCCAGCATGCAAATGGGGAGCAAACCACCGACGACGACGGGTACCACAAGAAACGGCATCGGGGTGTCGGGATCGATCAGGTGCAGGGCCAGTACCAGTAGCGGCAGCCCGGCCAGCAGCGTGAGCGCCCATGGCAGCGACTGGCGCCAGGTATCGATGCGCTGCAGGAAGCCAGGGCGTTTCCTGACGCGTTCGATTTCAGAAAATGTCACGCTGTTCATGCTGCTCTCCCTGGCTGCCTGCATCAGCCCGTGTTCGCGCCGATCAAGAAAACTGGTGCAATATCCAGCCAACTATTAGTTGAATCGTCATTGACTTGATCATTGTGACAAGCACTTAGTGGCTGACGTTTGACTGCGCGCAAACACGCACTCGTTGAAGCCAGCTTCTCATAAAGACAACACTTGCCGCGCACAGGTGGATTTCGGCCAGTCATTGGCCCAGAACGAACAAGCCGCACAGAAGTGCGGCTTGTCGGGGGAAGTGCTCAGGGTTTCTGGCGGAATAACCGGAAGCGTTCGTCGCGGTCCGAGGCGCGCCGGCCTTCCCACAGCGGCGTTGCGTCGCGCACGTTCCATTTAGGCAGCAGGGTGGCATCGCGGCGGTTGCGCAGGCTGTCTTGCAGCAGCACGTAGTCGCACTTGCCGCCGGCGAGCGTCACGAACGGCAGGCGGCCGTAAAAGGCCAGCGAGGCGCGCTGGGCGGCGCCGACGTTGGTGGCGATGCAGTTGGCGTCCGCCGGCAGGCGGGCGGCGATCTGCTGGGCGACGCCGGCGTAGCTCTTGCCGTAGTTCAGGTCAGGCAGGAACAGTGTCATCAACAGTACCCACAGCAGGATCAGGCCGCCGGAGGACAGCACCACGGCGCGCCACAGCACCGCCGGCTGGCGCGACAGGCGCCAGTGCACCAGCATGATCCAGCCGACGCTGGCGCCGGCCGCAACGATGAAGGTGACCACGCCGATTTCGGGTGTGAAGCCCGGCACCAGCTTGAGTGCGTTCTTGGCCAGCTGCGCCGGCCAGCCGGTCAGCTTGGCGATCCAGAACAGCCAGATGATTGCGCTCAGCATCGTCAGCACCATCACCGAGAACCAGTCGATAGCATTGATCGCGCCGCGCTTCATCGTCGGCAGACCAAAAGCGGCCATTAGTGCCAGCGGCGGCAGCATTTTCAGGAAGTCGCTGTTTTCGGGCGCCGGGTCGGCCAGCAGTTGCAGCACCAGTGCCAGGAAGAAGAACACGGGCAGCACGATGTGCAGCATCTGCTGGCGGCGCCAGGCCCAGACTGCCCACAGCGCGAACGGCCAGGCTGGCCAGAAGAACCAGATGCCGATCCGGAAGAAGGCTTTCAGCGCTGGCCAGCCGGGCAAGCCGATCTGGTGCGCGTTCCAGTTGAGCCAGTCGGCGACGGGCGACAGGCCATAGGGTTGCAATACCGTGGCGGGTACGATCCAGATCAGCGTGATGGCGAAGCCGACACCTGCGGCAACAGCCAGGTCGCGCAGCGCGCGTGGCGTAGGCAGCTCGAGGTAGCGGGTGCAGGCAAACAGCGCCACGATCAGAACCAGCGGTGGCAGGAAGCCTTGCGTGAGCGTCAGCGCGCCAAGGGCGATGCCCACCAGCACCGCGTTGCGCGTGCCGGCGAGTTCGACATAGCGCACGGCGCGGTACAGGAAGAAGGCGAGCAGGGCGCCCTGGAGCGTCGCTGCGAGCGTCAGGTGGCTTTGCAGCAGCAGGCCCAGGCTGCCGAGGTAGATCAGGACGGCGGTATCGCCCAGCGTGCGGCCGTAGTCGTCGGGTTCGGGCTGGCCGCCGAAGGCCAGGCGCAGCGGCTGCGCTTCGGCGCGCCGGCCCAGGTGAAAGGCGGTGTACCAGAGCGACATCGTGCCCAGCACGAAGATGCCGACGGTCGAGACGCGGGCGGCCAGCACGTCGCCCAGCAGCCAGCCGAACAGCTTGATGCACACGGCGCCGAGCCAGAATGCGAGCGGTCCTTCATCGACGCTGGCAAGGCCCGCGATGTTCGGATACAGCCAGTCGGCCAGCGTGCCATGCGCCATCGTCCACATGATGCCGAAGCTGGCGGCGTCTTCCTTCCACAGGTCGCGGCCGATCAGGCCTGGCAGGATGTAGAACAGGCCCAGCGCAAGCAGGGCCCAGCGGGGCAGTGCCAGGGTGGCGGCGGCGGGAAGACGGACTGGTTTCATCGATAAGTCTGATGGGGGAAATGAGCGCGTAGTATAGCCGCGAAAAAAAAGAAGCCGGGTAAGCGGCTTCTTTTCTGAAGCCGGCAAAGCCGGCTGTCTTGCCAAAGCCGGTGAAGGCTTTGGCGGTATTACGTCGGCAATTAGCCGTTGGCGACCGAGGTCTTCGAACCAACTGCGCCGAACTTCTGGCGGAACTTCTCGACGCGACCGGCGGTGTCGACGATCTTGTGCTTGCCGGTGAAGAACGGGT
>Ga0308158_10004831_pt1 | contig 11242 bp, 8 predicted proteins | sample PhyBR2_FD_201038 | JGI IMG/M metagenome (GOLD analysis project Ga0308158, IMG submission 201038) | Phyllosphere microbial communities from UC Gill Tract Community Farm, Albany, California, United States - DLSLB.R2 | ecosystem: Host-associated > Plants > Phyllosphere > Unclassified | place: USA...
AGCTTGCCTTGGCCGTACTGTGCACACAGGTAGCGGCAGATGGTGTTCGATTCCCACAACACCAGGTCGCCGTCGATCAGCACCGGCACCATGGCGTTGGGATTGAGTTGCAGAAAGGCCGGATCGTCGGTAGTGCGAAAACCGCTGCCCCAGTCTTCGCGTTCATACGCCAGATCGAGTTCTTCGCAGGTCCACAGGACTTTGCGGACATTGATCGAGGCGGCCTTGCCCAGGATTTTCAGCATATGGTGCTCCATTCGTGAAGGATTTGTTACTTTAGCGTAATCAGCGGCGTGTGCACATGCGCCCTTGCATAGTTACGCATTTCTTGGCATCGTAGCCCCCCATGAAACCCATGCGCCACCATATGTCCAAAATCCTCGCGTTCAGCCGTTTTTCCCTGCGCGACTTTTTCGCCACTGCCGGTCCGACCTTGCTGCTGATTGCCGCCGTCTGCGCGCTGGCTTACTGGCTGGTCGATCCGGCGCCGCCGCGCCAGGTCAGGCTGTCGACCGGGCAGGACAACAGCGCCTATGAGGAGTTTGGCAAAAAATATGCGGCAGCGCTGGCAAAACACGGCATCAAGGTGACCTTGCAGCCCTCGCTCGGTTCGCAGGAAAACCTGCAGCGCCTCAATAGCGGCGGCACCGATATCGCTTTTGTGCAAAGCGGCTCGACCGAGCATGCCGACGCCGAACGCCATGGCCTGATCTCGCTGGGCAGCCTGTTTACGGAACCGGTGTGGCTGTTTATGCGCGAAGACAAGGCCGTGACCGAACTGACGCAGTTGAAAGGCATGAAGATCAATCTGGGGCCGGAAGGCACGGGCGTGCCAGGGCTGTTTCGCCAATTGCTGGCCGTCAATGGCGTGGAGGCGAACGAACTGACGGTGAGCAGCCTGCAAAATACGCCGGCCACCATGGAGCTGCTTGAAGGGCGCATAGACGCCCTGGTGTTCAGCTCGGCGCCCGAAGCGCCGCTGATCCAGATGCTGCTGCAAACGCCAGGTATCAGGCTGTTCGACTTTTCCCAGGCCGAAGCCTATACGCGGCGCCTGCCGTTTCTCACCCACGTGGTGCTGCCGCGCGGCATTGTCGACCTGGGCCGCAATATTCCTGCGCAGGACTACCACCTGATCGCACCGACGGCCACGCTGGTGGCGCGCGACGATCTGCACCCGGCGCTGGTTGACCTGTTCGTGCAGGCGGCCGCCGGCATTCATGGCGGCACCGGCTGGTTCCAGCAGCAGGGGCAGTTCCCGTCGGCGCGCTATACGGAAATTCCGGTGGCGCCCGAAGCGCTGAAATTCTACAAGGACGGCGCACCGGTGCTGCAGCGCTACATGAGTTTTTGGCTGGCCAATTTTTTTGATCGCATGTGGGTGCTGGTGGTGGCGCTGGGCGCCCTGATACTGCCGCTGTCGCGCGTCGTGCCGCCGCTCTATGTCTGGCGCGTGCGCTCGCGCCTGTATCGCTGGTATGGGCAGTTGCGCCGAGTCGAGCAGGCGCTGGAGGACGTGCCGCCGGCGCAGCGCGCCAGCGTCTATGCGCAGCAGCTGAAACGGCTCGATGAAATCGAAGAGATGGTCAACCAGATTTCCATTCCGCTGTCGTTTGCCGATGGCTTGTATGGCCTGCGCAGCCATATCAACTTCGTGCGCAAGCGCATTCTCACGCTGATGGAAGAGCCGGGCTCAGACCAGCGTGATCGACAGCTTGCGCCCGACTAGGCTGGCTGCGCGCTCCAGCGAGGACAACAGGCAGTCAAGATCAAAGCGGAGTGACAAAAGTGTTCAGGCTCCCAGCCACGGCAGACCCGCCTGGCACCAGCCGCCTGTCTGCTTGCGGTGCCCTGCTGCATCTTTGTCGCCCTCGAAGCCTTGCAGAATGTCAAAGCAGTTGACGTAACCGTGTTCGGTGGCCAGCTTGGCTGCATGGCGTGAACGCACGCCGGAGCGGCACAGGAACAGCAGGACCTGATCCTTGCTGGCCTGGCCAGCAAGCTGCTCCACGAAATCGGGATTGGGCAGGCCACCGGGATAGGTCGACCATTGCACTGCACCATGCTGTGCGTCGGCGATGGCGACGCGGCCCACCCAGTCGCGCTCGGCATTGGTGCGTACATCGATCAGCTTGATCGCAGCGTCGGCCTGCAGCAGCGCGTAGGCTTCCCGCGGCGTCACGGCGCCTGCATAGGGGGTAGTGGCGTCGGCGCGCTCGCGCGCTTGTTGCAACAGCTCGGCGGTGGTCATGGCGTCCTCGATGAAAGTAGCGGTGGCATGATTATAGTGTGGTGCGGGCGCACCGCAATGTGCTGATGCTGCACCAGTCGTGGCGCACCAAAATGTCGCGTTTAATAATTCAGGAGGAGAAATGCACACATATGGTGCATTATTTGTTTTTCGCACTTGCTTAGTGCATTTTTGATTTAGCACAATAAGTAGCAGAAAATGAGTAGGAACAGTCTTACACAGCGAGCCTGACGGATTCAGCAGGGCGGCCCTGGCACTGTCTGAGCTGGCATGGAATCTGCTATGATTCCTGTGAGTTTTGGTGGCACGCAATGTTTGCTTCGCCTCATCAGCCCGGACGCAGTCAGGTCGGCTCACCCCACATTCATTTAGGAGATACGCATGGCAATGACAGCCGCAGAAGTCTTGAAGATGGTAGAAGAGAACGAAGTCAAATTCGTTGATTTCCGCTTTGCCGACACCCGTGGCAAAGAGCAGCACGTGACGGTACCCGTGTCCCATTTCGACATGGACAAATTTGAATCGGGCCACGCCTTTGACGGCTCTTCGATCGCTGGCTGGAAAGGTATCGAAGCATCGGACATGATCCTGCTGCCGGATCCAAGCACTGCCAATATCGACCCGTTCATGGAAGAAACCACGCTGTTCATGCAGTGCGACGTGATCGAACCGTCGGACGGCAAGGGCTACGACCGCGACCCGCGCTCGATCGCGAAACGCGCAGAAGCCTACCTGAAATCGTCGGGCATGGGCGACACCGCCTACTTCGGTCCTGAGCCAGAATTCTTCATTTTCGACAACGTTCGCTGGAAAATCGACATGTCGGGCTGCTTCGTCAAGATTGGTTCGGACGAAGGCTCCTGGTCGACCGGCAAGGACATCGAAGGCGGCAACAGCGGCCATCGTCCTACCGTCAAGGGCGGCTATTTCCCAGTGCCACCAGTGGACAGCTTCCAGGACATGCGTTCGGAAATGTGCCTGATCCTCGAGTCGCTGGGCATCCCGGTTGAAGTGCATCACCATGAAGTTGCCGGCGCTGGCCAGAACGAAATCGGCACCAAGTTCTCGACCCTGGTCGAGCGCGCCGACTGGACGCAAAACCTGAAATACGTGGTCTGGAACGTGGCGCACAGCTATGGCAAGACCGCCACCTTCATGCCAAAACCAATCGTTGGCGACAACGGCTCGGGCATGCACGTGCACCAGTCGGTATGGAAAGACGGCAAGAACCTGTTCGCTGGCGACGGCTATGCCGGTCTGTCGGACTTCGCGCTGTACTACATCGGCGGCATCATCAAGCACGCCAAGGCACTGAACGCGATCACCAACCCTGGCACCAACTCGTACAAGCGCCTGGTTCCTGGCTACGAAGCACCGGTCAAGCTGGCGTACTCGGCGAAAAACCGCTCGGCTTCGATCCGTATTCCACACGTGGCCAATCCAAAAGGCCGCCGCGTCGAAGCGCGTTTCCCGGATCCACTGGCCAACCCGTACCTGTGCTTTGCAGCCCTGCTGATGGCCGGTCTGGACGGCGTTGCCAACAAGATCCATCCGGGCGAAGCCGCTTCGAAAGATCTGTACCATCTGCCGCCAGAGGAAGATGCACTGATCCCTACCGTCTGCGCCTCGCTGGAAGAAGCCCTGGATGCGCTGGACAAGGACCGCGAATTCCTGACCCGTGGCGGCGTATTCAGCGACTCCATGATCGACGCTTACCTGGAACTGAAAATGCAGGACGTGCAGCGCATGCGCATGACCACGCATCCAGCCGAGTTCGACATGTACTACTCGCTGTAATGGCGTGATGCCGGCGCATTGCCGGCACTGTCTGTGACGCGGGGCAAGACGATGGTCTGCCCCGCGTTTTTTTTGGCGAAACGCACCGAAGCATGTTGTATAGTCGGCGCAGTACCGGCTGACAGGAGTGAAGATTGACCAAGCAATACAGAATCGCACTGGCCGCAGGCTTGCTCGCTGCCTGTGCGCAGGCGCATGGGCAGCTGTATGTCTGCAGCGATGCGCAAGGACACAAAACCTATACCGACAAGCGCGAGAACGCTGCCTGCAAGGTGCTCGATCTGCCTGGCGCGATGATAGAGGCGCCGCGGCGCAGCGCACCGATTGCCGCGCCAGCGGCCCGTCCGGCTGTCTCTGCCGGGGCCAATGCACCGGCCAATCCAGCAGCGGCGGGCGCCTTTCCGCGCGTCGATGGCGCCGAGCAGCGCGCGCGCGACCTGGACCGGCGCCAGATCTTGCAGGACGAACTGCGCAGTGAAGAGCAGAAACTGGCCACCCTGCGCCAGCAGTTCAACCAGGGCCAGCCCGAGCGGCAGGGCAATGAGCGCAACTACGCGCTGTACCAGGAGCGCGTGGTGCAACTGAAAGACAATATCGGCCGCACACAGCAGAACGTCGAGGCCCTGAAACGCGAGATTGCCAATATCCGATGACAACAGACTCCATGAATGGCCGCCCGCCCCATCTGGCCGGGCTTGATTTGCTGGCTTCTGCCGTGATCGTGCTCGACAGCGACGGGCACATCAGCTTTGCCAATGCGGCGGCAGAAAACCTGCTGGAAAGCTCCCTGAAAGCGCTGGTGCGGCAAAAACTGACGGCGCTGTTTCTCAATCCGGACGAGCTGGCCGGCATCTGCGCGCAGGCGCTTGAGCACAAGTTTTCCGACCTGCGCCAGGACCTGACGCTGGAGCGGGCCGGGCGCGAGCCGCTGCGCGTACACAGCATTATCAGCGCGCTCGATGGCGCCGATGCCAGCATCGTCGTTGAATTGCGTGAAAACGTGCAGCAGCTCAAGCTTGACCGCGAAGAGCGCATACTTGACCAGAGCCAGGTCAACAAGGAGCTGATCCGCAACCTGGCCCATGAAATCAAGAATCCGCTGGGCGGCATCCGTGGCGCGGCGCAATTGCTTGAGCTCGAACTGCCGGCGCTGCATCTGGGCGAGCTGCGCGAATATACCCAGGTCATCATCAAGGAAGCGGACCGGCTGCAAACGCTGGTGGACCGCCTGCTGGCGCCGCACCGCCGCCCGCATATCGTGGGCGACGTCAATATCCATGAGGTGTGCGAACGCGTGCGCAGCCTGATCCTGGCCGAGTTCCCGGCTGGCCTGACGATCCTGCGCGACTACGACGCCTCGATTCCCGAGTTTCGCGGCGACAAGGAGCAGCTGATACAGACCGTGCTCAATATCGCTCATAACGCGGCGCAAGCCCTGGCTGAGCGCATCGAAGCCGGTGACGCCGAGCTTATTTTCAAGACCCGCGTGGCGCGCCAGGTGACGCTGGCCAAGGTTCGCTACGGCCTGGCATTAGACTTGCATATCATTGACAATGGACCGGGCATCGCACCGCAGATCCGCGACCGGATTTTCTACCCGCTGGTGTCGGGCAGGGAAGGCGGCAGCGGTTTGGGGCTGACACTGGCACAGACCTTCGTGCAACAGCACCTGGGCGTGATCGAGTGCGAAAGCCGGCCTGGATATACCGATTTCAGGATCGTTTTACCTTTGCCATAAGCGTGGGAAGCGCCTGCCGTCGTATCCCACTCATGAAATCCATTGCGGGACGCACACACTAATGAAGCCAATCTGGATAGTTGACGACGACGAATCAATCCGCTGGGTGCTGGAAAAAGCCCTGGCGCGCGAAAACCTCGCCACCAAAAGTTTTTCCAACGCACGCGATGCCATGGCTGCGCTGGAATTTGATACGCCGCAAGTGCTGGTGTCGGACATCCGCATGCCGGGCGCCTCGGGACTGGAACTGCTGCAAACGGTCAAGTCGCGCCATCCTGGCTTGCCGGTCATTATCATTACAGCCTTTTCCGACCTGGACTCGGCCGTGGCCGCTTTCCAGGGCGGCGCCTTTGAATATCTCGCCAAGCCTTTCGATATCGACAAGGCGGTCGAACTGATACGCCGTGCGCTTGACGAAAGCCTGCGTGAAACAAGCGTCGAGTCAGGGCCGTCGGAAACCCCGGAAATCCTCGGCCAGGCCCCGGCCATGCAGGAAGTTTTTCGTGCCATCGGAAGGCTCTCGCAGTCGAATGTGACGGTATTGATTACCGGCGAATCGGGCTCCGGCAAGGAACTGGTGGCGCGCGCGCTGCACAAGCACAGCCCGCGCGCAGCCCAGCCTTTCATTGCCTTGAATACGGCGGCGATCCCGAAAGACCTGCTCGAGTCCGAGCTGTTCGGCCACGAACGCGGCGCCTTTACCGGTGCGCAGACCACCCGCCGCGGCCGCTTCGAGCAGGCCGAGAACGGCACCCTGTTTTTGGATGAGATCGGCGACATGCCGTTTGACCTGCAGACGCGCCTGCTGCGCGTGCTGTCGGACGGCCATTTCTACCGGGTCGGCGGCCACCAGCCGATGAAGGCCAATGTGCGCGTGATTACCGCCACCCACCAGAACCTGGAGCAGCGCGTGCGCGACGGCCTGTTCCGCGAAGACTTGTATCACCGTTTGAATGTGATTCGTTTGCGCCTGCCCAGCTTGCGTGAGCGGCGCGAGGATATCCCCATTCTGGTGCGCCACTTTCTGGTGCAAAGTGCGCGCCAGCTGGGCGTGGAGGCCAAGCGCATGAGCGACGCCACCATGCAGTTCCTGAGCGGCCTGGAGTTACCCGGCAACGTGCGCCAGCTGGAAAACCTGTGCAACTGGATTACCGTGATGGCGCCAGGCCAGACGGTGGAAATCAAGGACCTGCCGCTGGAACTGACGCAGGAGCAGGGCGAGGGCGTTCCTGCCAGCAGCCTCGCCGTGGCGCCGGCCGCGCAGGAAGCAGCTGTTGCTGCGCCTGCCGCAGCAGCCCATGGCGGCCAGGTATTCGATGCGGCCGCACCGGCCAATGGCGCGCCGCCTGGCTGGATCGGGCTGCTTGAATTGCAGGCGGCCGGCATGCTCGGCGCCGGCCAGCAGGAAGTGATGGCGGTGCTGGGACGCCAGTTCGAGTCGGCCCTGATCAAGACGGCGCTCAAGCATACGCACGGGCGCAAGAACGATGCGGCCGTGCGCTTGGGAATCGGGCGCAATACCATCACGCGCAAGATTTCCGAACTCGGTATCGACGGCGCCAAGGAAGACTGAGCGAACTTGCTCCTTGAAAAGCGCAGCGGACCGCTGCGCTTTTTTTCGTCTGGCCTGTCTGTGACAAAACACCGGTTGCCGCCACGATCAGGTAAGCTGGCGGACCGTGGACGGGCTCGTCCGCGATCATCCCGACACCGTATTGAAGATTGTGGAACTGTATGTTGATTAACTGTGTAGCTTATCAGGATGGCAAGAAGCTGGCCGACGTACCGGTCGACGATATCAGCGATTATGTGGAGCGCCCGGACTGCTTTGTCTGGGTGGCCCTGCGCGACGCAACCCCCGAAGAACTCAAGCAGATGCAGCATGAATTTTGCCTGCATGAGCTGGCGGTCGAAGACGCCCAGCGCGGCCATCAGCGCCCGAAAATCGAGGAGTATGGCGATTCGCTGTTTGCCGTGGTCAAGATCGTCGAGATGGCCGGCGACGAGCTGGTGCTGGGTGAAATCGATATTTTTGTCGGCAGCAACTACGTGCTGTCCTCGCGCACCAACAGCGCGCAAGGCTTCCTCGGCGTGCGTGCGCGTGCCGAGCGCGAACCCCATCTGCTGCGCCAGGGCTCGGCCTTTGTGCTCTATGCGCTGATGGATGCCGTGGTGGACCGCTACTTTCCCGTGCTCGATGCGCTTGAATCGGAGCTGGAGCACATTGAAGACCGCATGTTCGATTCCGGTGCCGAGCGCGACAATATCGAACGCCTGTACCAGTTGAAGCGCAAGGTGATGGTGCTGCGCCATGTGGTGGCGCCGCTGATGGAAGCGGTCGGCAAACTGCATGGCGGACGGGTGCCGCCGCTGGCGCACGATACGCAGGAGTATTTCCGCGATGTCCACGACCATCTGGCGCGCATCAACAGCTCGCTTGACTCGATTCGCGACACCATCAGTACGGCGATCCAGGTCAATCTGTCGATGGTGGCCATCGATGAGAGCGAGGTCAACAAGCAGCTGGCGGCCTGGGCGGCCATTTTTGCCGTGTTTACCGCCTTTGCCGGCGTGTGGGGCATGAATTTCAAATTCATGCCCGAGCTCGACTGGCATTACGGCTACCCGGTTGCCGTGCTGGTCATGTGCGGCGTGGCCGGCTATATGTACCGGCGCTTCAAGCGGGCAGGATGGCTCTGAAAAGCATTGAATCTATACTATTGAACAACATTAGGGGGTACAATCGGCAGTGGCGCGCCGCGCCGGCAGGCTAGCGAGCATGCCAGGGCAAGCTGTGCAGGAGCATTCATGAGTATTCCGCTGTTTGATGTGAATTCGCAGGAACCCCTGTTTGACCAGGCGCAGCGGCGTACCCTGGCCGAAGCGGCGCTGCGCTCGATTACCGCTTCCACGGCGCGTGCGCGCGGCGATGACTTCCTGCGCATCCTGGTGCGTGAACTGGCCGAGGCGCTCGATGTCCACTACGTACTGGCCGGGCGCGTGGTACAGCTGGACAATGGCGCCGAGGGCATCCGCACGCTGGCCCTGTGGGGTGGTGGAGCCTACCAGAACAACCTGCAGTACAGTCTGGAGCACACGCCATGCCAGGATGTGACTTGCCAGGAAATGTGCTTTCACGGCAGCGATATCCAGCGCCGCTTTCCGCGCGACACCATGCTTGCCGAGATGGATGCGCAAAGCTATGTCGGCATGCCGATGATCGATACCGAAGGGCGCACGCTGGGCATCCTGTCGGCCATCGATATCCATCCCATCGATGACAGCAAGCGCTTGCTGGCGCTGTTGCTGCTGTCCATCTTCTGCGCGCGTGGCGCGGCCGAGCTGCAGCACCAGGAACGTGCGCAGCAGCTTGAAGCGATGGTGCAGCAGCGTACTGAATCGCTGCTGGCGGCGCAGACGAGCCTGATCGAGCAGGAGCAGATGGCCGCGCTGGGCTCCCTGGTGGCGGGCGTGTCGCATGAAGTCAATACACCGATCGGCGTGGCGCTGACGGCCGCGTCGAGCATGGCCAGCTACGCCGACCAGCTGGTGCAGCGGCTGGCCGCACCCAAGGTCAGCCGAGCCGAGCTGATCGAGGTAGCCGATGCGCTCAAGGGTGCTGCCGCCCTGGTCGAGCGCAATCTGACGCGCGCTGCCGAACTGATCGGGAACTTCAAGCAACTGGCCGTCGACCAGGTCAGCGAATATGTGACCGACCTGGTATTGCATGACTACATACAGGCACTGGTGTCGGCCCACAGTCCGGAATTGCGCAAGGCTGCGCTGCAGGTCGAACTCGATATTGCCCCGGACTGCCGGGTGCGCCTGGCGGCCGGCAAGCTGTCGCAGATCCTGTCGAACCTGCTGATGAACAGCGCGCGCCATGGCTACCCGCAAGGCGGCCCCGGCAAGATCAGTATCTGCGCCGGTGTCGACACCGATGGCGCCGCCGCGTGGCTATGGCTGGAATTTGCCGACGACGGCATCGGCCTGGCGCCTGCCGTGCGCGAACACATGTTCGAGCCTTTTTTTACCACCAAGCGCGGCAAGGGCGGCTCCGGCCTGGGCATGCATATCGTGCAGACCATCGTACAGCAGCAGGGTGGCCAGATACGCGCTGTTGACGGCGTGGCTGGCTGCCATATTCACATTCGCTTGCCGCTTCAGTCCGCCGCCATGGCCAGTGCAATCGCTTCAGCGACCTTGATGCCGTCCACGGCTGCCGACAAAATGCCACCGGCATAACCTGCGCCTTCGCCGGCCGGGAACAGGCCGCGCGTATTAAGGCTTTGCAAGTCGTCGTCGCGGCGCTTGATGCGAATCGGCGACGAGGTGCGTGTTTCCACGCCGGTCAGCACCGCATCGCTCTTGTAGTAGCCCTTGATCTGCTTGTTAAAAGCAGGGAACGCTTCGCGCAGGGCAGTGATCGCATACTCGGGCAGCGATGGCGCCAGGTCGGTCAGGTGCACGGCCGGCTTGTATGACGGCACCACGCTGCCAAATTCGGTCGAGGCCCGTCCTGCCACGAAGTCGCCCACCAGCTGGCCCGGCGCATCGTAGTTGCCACCGCCCAATGCAAAGGCACGTTCTTCCAGTTCGCGCTGCAGCGCGACACCGGCCAGCGGGTCGCCCGGATAATCTGCTGGCGTGATGCCGACCACGATGGCGCTGTTGGCGTTGCGTTCGTTGCGCGAGTACTGGCTCATGCCGTTGGTCACCAGGCGGCCCGGCTCGGAAGCGGCAGCAACCACCGTGCCGCCAGGGCACATGCAGAAACTGTAGACCGAGCGGCCATTGCTGGCGTGATGCACCAGCTTGTAGTCGGCCGCACCGAGGATCGGATGGCCGGCGCTGGGGCCGAAGCGGCAGCTGTCGATCAGCGACTGCGGATGCTCGACGCGAAAGCCGATCGAAAACGGCTTGGCTTCGATATACACGCCGCGCTGGTGCAGCATTTCAAACGTATCGCGCGCGCTGTGGCCGATTGCCAGCGCCACATGGTTGCTGGCAATGGTCTCGCCGCTGGCCAGTACGACGCCGCGTACCTGGCCGCCATCAGGGCCGGGCGCGATGTCGAGGTCGACCACTTTGCTTTCAAAACGGTATTCGCCGCCCAGCTGTTCGATTTCGGCGCGCATCTGTTCAACCATCTTGACCAGGCGGAAGGTGCCGATATGCGGCTTGCTGACGTACATGATTTCCTCGGGCGCACCGGCCTTGACGAATTCGGTCAGCACCTTGCGGCCGTAGTGTTTCGGGTCCTTGATCTGGCTGTAGAGCTTGCCGTCCGAAAAGGTGCCGGCGCCGCCTTCGCCAAACTGCACATTCGATTCCGGATTGAGTTCGCGCTTGCGCCAGAAACCAAAGGTGTCGACGGTGCGCTCTCGCACTTGCTTGCCGCGTTCCAGGATCAGCGGGCGCAAGCCCATCTGCGCCAGGATCAGCGCCACGAACAG
>Ga0308158_10004837_pt1 | contig 11234 bp, 14 predicted proteins | sample PhyBR2_FD_201038 | JGI IMG/M metagenome (GOLD analysis project Ga0308158, IMG submission 201038) | Phyllosphere microbial communities from UC Gill Tract Community Farm, Albany, California, United States - DLSLB.R2 | ecosystem: Host-associated > Plants > Phyllosphere > Unclassified | place: USA...
CCCCCATGCTCTCTGCGTCGTAGGCGTCGGTGAGCCCGTCGTACGCCATGTGGTCGAGCACCTCGACGGATCCGTAGGTCCAGCCGTCGCGCGATCCCATGAGAAGGTGCGGCGCCCGGGTCATCGACTCCATGCCCGCCGCGACCACGGTGAGCGCGTCGCCGGTGCGGATCATGCGCGCGGCGTCGATGACGGCGGTCAGGCCGGACAGGCACACCTTGTTGACCGAGTGCGCGGGAACGTCCCAGCCGATCCCCGCGCCGATCGCGGCCTGCCGCGCGGCGTTCTGCCCGGATCCCGCGGCGAGGACCTGCCCGACGATCACGGCGTCGACGTCGGCGGCGTCGACGCCGCTCTGGTCCAGGGCCCCGCGGATCGCGAGCGCGCCGAGCTGCGGTGCCGTGAACGGGGCGAGCTGCCCCTTCAGCCGCCCCTGCGGCGTGCGCGACGCCGCGACGATGACGATGTCGTCTGCACTCATGATCACTCCAGTCCTTCGGCGACGAGCAGCGGCGGCTGCGTCGCGTCCTTCACATCCTGCACGCTGACACCCGGCGCGAGCTCGACGAGCCGCAGGCCCTCGGGCGTGACGTCGATCACCGCGAGATCCGTGATGATGCGATGCACCACGCCGCGGCCGGTCAGCGGGAGCGAGCACGCGTCGACGATCTTCGCCGACCCGTCGCGGGCGACGTGCTCCATCAGCACGATCACGCGACCGGCGCCGTGCACCAGATCCATCGCCCCGCCCGGCCCCTTGACCATCTTCCCCGGGATCATCCAGTTCGCCAGGTCGCCCGCGGCGCTCACCTGCATCGCGCCCAGGATCGCGGCGTCGATCTTGCCGCCGCGGATCATGCCGAAGCTCAGGCCGGAGTCGAAGAAGGCCGCCCCGGGCAGCGTCGTCACGGTCTCCTTGCCCGCGTTGATCAGGTCGGGGTCGACCGCGTCCTCGGCGGGATAGGGACCGACGCCGAGGATGCCGTTCTCCGACTGCAGCACCACGGTGACGCCGTCGGGCACGTGGTTGGGGACGAGCGTCGGCAGTCCGATGCCCAGGTTCACGTAGGAGCCGTCCGCCAGCTCCCGTGCGGCGCGCGCCGCCATCTCGTCGCGTGTCAGCGCCATGTTCAGGCCTCCCCTGCCGCGTCGGCCGAGGGACGCACGGTGCGTCGCTCGATGCGCTTCTCGATGTCCGGGCCGACCTCCACGATCCGGTGCACGAACACGCCGGGAAGGTGCACGCGGTCGGGATCCAGCTCCCCCGGCTCGACGAGTCGTTCGACCTGGGCGATGCAGATGCGCCCGGCCATCGCGGCGAGCGGATTGAAGTTGCGCGCGGCCTTGTTGAAGATCAGGTTCCCGTGCCGGTCTCCGAGAGCCGCGTGCACGAGCGCGAAGTCGGTGGTGATCGCCTCTTCGAGCACGAAGTCTCGCGGCACGCCGTTCACGGGGAACGAGCGCACGTCCTTCGGCGGCGAGGCGACCGCGACCGACCCGTCGCTCGCATAGCGCCGGGGCAGTCCGCCCTCGGCGACCTGCGTGCCGACGCCCGTCTGCGTGTAGAACGCGGCGATGCCGGATCCGCCCGCCCGCAGTTTCTCCGCCAGGGTGCCCTGCGGGGTCAGCTCGAGCTCGAGCTCGCCGGAGAGGAACTGGCGTTCGAACTCCTTGTTCTCGCCCACGTACGACGAGGTCATCTTGCGGATGCGCTGCGCCCCGAGCAGCAGCCCGAGCCCCCAGTCGTCGACCCCGCAGTTGTTGCTGACGATGCTGAGTCCCGACGTCCCCCGATCCAGCAGCGCCTGGATCAGTGCGCTCGGATTGCCCGAGAGTCCGAATCCTCCGACGGCGAGCGATGCGCCGTCGGGGATGTCGGCGACCGCGTCGGCGGCGGAGGCCCATTGCTTGTCGATCACACGTCACTCCTTCGTGAGAGTCCCCCTCCACTGTGCGCCGCGCCGCTCGCGTCCTCAAGCGCACGCTTGCCATGTGGACGGGACGCTCGGTAGCGTCCACATCATGGAACAGCCGTCGACGGTCAAGCGCTCGGTGCCGGGCGCCCAGGCGATCGCGCGCGCCGCGGAGCTGCTCCGTCTGGTGACCGCCTCCCCCGAGGGCGCGGCCCTCAACCACCTCGCGACGACCTCGGGCCTCAGCCGACCCACCGTGCACCGGCTGCTGTCCGCATTGCGGGCGGAGGGGCTCGTGGATCAGGATCCGCACACGGCGCGATGGATGCCGGGACCCGAGCTCTATCTCATGGGAACAGTGGCCGCGGCGCGCTATGACATCACCGAGATCGCGCGCGACATCGTCCGATCGCTCGCGGTGAAGACCGAGGAGAGCGCGTTCCTCTCGGTGCGCAGAGCCGATGAGACGGTGTGCCTGCTGCGGGAGGAGGGGGCGTTCCCGATCCGCTCCTTCGTGCTCAGCGAAGGCGTGCGGTTCCCTCTCGGCGTGGCGAGTGCCGGGCTGGCGATCCTCTCCTTCCTCCCCGACCACGATGTGGATGCCTACCTCGCCCGACACCCCGAGCTGAGCGAGCGCTGGGGGCGCCCTCACGCCGAGCAGCCCCTGCGCCGACGGCTGGAGGAGACCAAGGCGCGCGGGTACGCCATCAACCCCGGCCTCATCGTCGAGGGCAGCTGGGGCATGGGCGCGGCCGTGTTCGATCGCGACGGACGTCCGGAATGGGCGCTGAGCCTCACCGGCGTGGAGTTCCGGTTCGGTCCGGAGCGGCTGCCCACGCTCGGCCGCACGCTGCTCGCCCACGCGCACCAGCTCTCCGCGCGCATCGCCGGCCGCGCCGCCCGCTGATCCATCCCTTGTCATTTACATACCGAAGGTTATATACTTTTGGTATGAATCACGGCGAGATCCTGCAGTCGATCGTGTTCTCGACGCACGCGCTCACCCGCATCGCCGCCCAGGAAGCCGGAAACGACGCTCCTGCGGCGCAGTGGCGGGCGCTGAGCCTGCTCGACGGCGACGACGGACAGCGCGTGGGAGAGCTGGCGAGGGCCAGCAGGACCACGCAGCCCGGCATGACCCGCCTGCTCGGGCAGCTCGAACAGGACGGCCTGGTGCTCCGCTCCCCCGACCCCGAGGACTCCCGGGCGACGGTGGTCACGATCACCGACGCCGGGCGCACCCTGCTGCACGCCTGGCGCGACGAGATCCAGCGGATCCTCGCCCCCCGATTCAGCGACCTCGACGACACGGACTGGAACCACCTCGCCCGCGCCGCGGAGATCCTGCACACGCATTCGCTTCTGGAAAGGACAGCACGTTGAGTTCCACCGGTTCCTCGGTATCCATCTGGAGACAGCCCGCTCAGGTGTGGGCGGTCGCGTTCGCCTGCGTCGTGGCGTTCATGGGCATCGGATTGGTCGACCCGATCCTGCCCGCGATCGCCGAATCGCTGAAGGCCACCCCCGTCCAGACGGAGCTGCTGTTCACGAGCTACCTGCTCGTCACCGGAGTGGCGATGCTGTTCACCAGCTGGATCTCCAGCCGGATCGGCGCCAAGGCGACCCTCCTGGTGGGACTCGCCCTCATCGTGGTCTTCGCGCTGTTCTGCGCGCTGAGCGGCAGCGTCGACGCCATCATCGGCTTCCGCGCCGGCTGGGGACTCGGCAACGCGCTGTTCATCTCCACGGCTCTCGCGACGATCGTCGGCGCTGCCAGCGGCGGCTCCAGCGCAGCCATCATCCTGTATGAGGCGGCGCTGGGCCTCGGCATCGCGATCGGCCCGCTGCTCGGCGGGCTCCTGGGCGAGGTCGCCTGGCAGGGCCCGTTCTTCGGCGTGGTCGTGCTCATGGCGATCGGCTTCATCGCGGTGCTCACCCTGCTGCGCGGCCCGTTCGAGAAGCGCGAGCCCGTGCCGTTCTCCGCTCCCTTCAAGGCGCTCGGCCGTCCCGCGCTGGGCGTGCTGGCGGTCGCCGCGCTGTTCTACAACATCGGATTCTTCGTGCTGCTGGCGTTCTCGCCGTTCCCGCTCGGATTCAGCGCCATCGGCATCGGTCTGACCTTCTTCGGCTGGGGCATCGCGCTGGCGGTCACGAGCGTCTGGGTCGCGCCGATCCTGCTGCGTCGCATGCCCATCACCCGGATCATCCTGTTCGTCCTGCCCCTGCTCGCCGTCGACCTGGTCGTCGCGGGGATCCTGGTCGCGATCCCGATGGCCCTGGTGATCTGCATCATCGTGGGCGGTCTGCTGCTGGGCATCATGAACACCGTGCTCACGGAGGCCGTGATGGAGGCGACGGATCTGCCCCGCTCGGTGGCGTCGTCGGCGTACTCCGCGGTCCGCTTCATCGGCGGCGCGGTGGCCCCGCCTCTCGCCGCCCTGCTGTCACACCTCTGGGGCGACACCGTGCCGTACCTGTTCGCCGGAGTCTCGGTGCTCATCGCGGCGCTCGTGGTGCTGCTCGGCCGCCGGGCCCTCGCCCACATCGACCGCGGCTCGCACGACGTCGCGGAGGATGCGGAGGCGATCCTCATCGGCGACGCCGCCTGAGAGGATCAGCGCCTGCCCGAGGCGCCGCGAACCGCCCGTCCCGCACAACGCTGCGCGGGACGGGCTTCGTCGTCGGCGGCGGGGCATACGCTGGAGACATGCTCATCGGTGTCATCCGCCCCGTCGAATTCGCCACCCACACCGTGCAGGCCGAGGAGCTGGACGAGATCCAGGCGCTCCTCGCGGCCCAGACGCCGGAAGGCTGGCAGCTCGCCTCCGCGCCGGTCGCGATGGCGAAGAAGGACACGATCCTCACCGCCGAGGGCACGATCGTCCGCCGCGACGGCGTGCGGGAGATCGAGGCCGACGACCTGACGGCGCTCACGGCGAAGGTCCCCGAGGGGTATCAGCTGCTCTCGGTGCGCGCGGTCTGACCGGATCCGACGACGATGGACGACGCGGCCGTGACCGACGGCGGCCTGCTTCCCGGCCAGACCTCACGGATCCGCGTGTGGGAGCGCGCCACCGGCACGATCCGCACGGTGCATGCGTCCCGCTCTCGACGCTATGAGGCGCCGAACTGGACGAAGGACGACAGGCTCCTGGTGAACGGCGACGGGCGGCTCTGGCTCCTCCCCGCCGACGGCTCCGGGGCACCCGAGGCGATCCCGGCCGTCGGTCTTCCCGAGGCCAACAACGATCACGTCCTCTCCCCGGACGGCCGCACGGTGTTCGCCTCGGCCCAGGACTGGCACATCTGGGCTCTGCCGCTCGAAGGCGGAGCAGCGCGACGGGTGACTCCGGACGACGGCGGGATGCACTTCCTGCACGGCGTCAGCCCTGACGGCGCGCGCCTGGGCTACGTGCGGCTCGATCCCGACGGCGAGAACTGGTGGGCGTCGGCGACGATCCACACGATCGGCGTGGACGGCGACGACGATGTGTCCGTCACCACGGACCCGGGCCCGGCCGACGGCTGCGCGTGGACCCCGGACGGCGAGTGGATCGTCTTCAACACGGAGCAGTTCTCCCGGACCCCGGGGCATGCACAGCTGGCGCGGGTGCGACCGGACGGCACGGAGCTCGAGCAGCTCACCTTCGACGACCGCGTGAACTGGTTCCCGCACGTCGCACCGACCGGTGACGTCGCCGTCTACCTCAGCTATCCGCCGGGCACCGTGGGGCACCCCGCCGACCTCCCGGTCGAGCTGCGCCTCGTCGCCGTCGACGACTGGACCCGGCCGACGACCATCGTCGCCGTGCACGGCGGTCAGGGCACGATCAACGTGCCGAGCTGGGCGCCCAACGGATCCGCGTTCGCGTTCGTCGACTATCCGATCGAGGACGCGAGCGAGCCCTGAGCCGGATCACGCGCCCGGCGCGCGGTCAGATCGCCCGGACGCGGTTGTTCCGTGCGTTGTGCTCGAGCTCGACGAGGCCGAGGGCTTCGAGCAGCGGCGGGAGGTACATGCCGAAGCGCCCGCGATAGCCCTTGCGCAGTCCGTACCAGCCGCCGACCGGATTGTCCTCGGCGCGGCCGAACGCCTCGACGGTTCCCGGCGCCGCCGGCTTCTGCTCATCGGCTGCACCGAGCGGCACCCAGTCGCCTTGAGCGGCCAGCCACGCGTGCAGGTCCTCGATCGCCCGGGCCTGATAGCGCAGAGTGGTCGAGCCCACCTTGCAGACGAGCTCGTCCCCCTCCCGGTGCATCGTGTACTCACTCGAACCCGGCGCTGTGCGAAGCAGCCACGGGCTCTCCGCCGTTCCGTCCCCATCGGTCATGGCGCGAGTCTAGTGGCGACGAGGCGCATGCAGAAGGCCCGGTCGGAAGTGAATTCCGACCGGGCCTTCTGTGCTGGTGCACCCCCAGGGACTTGAACCCTGAACCCACTGATTAAGAGTCAGTTGCTCTGCCGATTGAGCTAGAGGTGCTCGGCGGGCCGGTTCCCCGGCCGAGGAATCACATTACCAGCGGATCCGACGGAAGCGAAATCGGCACCGCCTTGCCGTGCATCCCTGGCGTGTCGTCAGCCCGGAGTGCGCTCTGGGCCGCGTCCGACCGGGGTTCGCTCACCGCGCCCCCGTATCCTGGTCGGGTGCCTGAGACCCGCGCCGCCGCCGATTTCCAGAGCGACCTCGACCTCGCTCTCCGCCTTGCCGATGCCGCCGATGCACAGTCGCTGCCGCGTTTCGACGCCGCGGATCTGAGCGTCTCCCTGAAGGCCGACCGCTCTCACGTCACCGATGCGGATCTGGCGACGGAGCGTGCGATCCGCGCGATCCTCCAGACGGAGCGCCCGGAAGACGGGATCCTGGGCGAGGAGTTCGGCACGTCAGGCGACGCGCATCGTCAGTGGGTCATCGACCCGATCGACGGCACCGCGAACTTCCTGCGCGGCGTCCCGATGTGGGGCACCATGATCAGCCTCGCGATCGACGGCGTCGCGCGCGTCGGCGTGGTCAGCATGCCTGCGCTCGGACGTCGCTGGTGGGCGGCGCCCGGACTCGGCGCCTGGGCGTCGACGGACACGGAGCCGCGCGCGATCCGCGTGTCCGACGTGGCGAGCCTCGATGACGCGAGCGTGAGCTTCCAGAGCATCGCGCAGTGGGATCAGGCGGGGCACCTCGACACCCTCATCGCGCTGAGCCGTCGGGTGTGGCGCGATCGCGCCTACGGCGACGTCTTCTCGTACATGATGCTCGCCGAGGGACGCATCGACATGGTCGCGGAGTTCGACGTCAAGGAGTACGACATCGCCGCAGCGTTCGCGATCGTCACGGAGGCCGGCGGCACCGCGACCGCCTTCGACGGCACGCCCACCCTCGCCGGACGATCCGCTCTCGCGACGAACGGCGTGCTGCACGACGCGTTCCTGGCGCAGCTGCACGGCCACGACGACCATCCGGCGGCCGACCGCTGATGCGCTCCGCCAACCGGGTGCTCGCTGCGCTGGGAGTGACGGTCGTCGCCCTTGCGGGGGCGACGGCCTGCAGCAGCGGGCGCTCCCCCGCTCCGGCCACTTCCTCCGCGCCCGGAACCCGCGTCACGGCATCGCCCACACCCTCGCCCGACGCCACCGATGTCCCGGCGGCGTCTCCGCGCCCGCTGGACTGCGAGACGCTCATTCCGGCCGATACCGTCGCGGCCCTGCACAAACAGGGCTGGTCCGCCGTGCAGCGCGACTTCGCGTTCGGTCCGGATCCGGTCCCCGGCGGCATCGCATGCCTGTGGGCCGACCCGACCACCGCGTCCGACCACGGCCTGCTGTACGGCTGGGCGCCGATCTCGGGAGTAGACGCGGCGGCGCGCGAGGCCGAGCTGGTCTCCGAGGGCTGGATCCGCGAGGACAGCGACCGCGGCGTCTACATCACGGCCGATCCGCGCACCGCCCTCAGCAAGGATGCGGACGGCTACGGCATGACCTACCTGTTCGGACGCGGCTGGGTGTCCGTGTCCGACACCAAGCAGGGCCTGATCCTGATCGACCCGAAGGGCTGATCACTTTCCTCATCGAGAGGCGAGCCCCTGGAGCACCTGGAAGGCCACGGCGACGACCAGCGCGTTGTAGAAGAAGCCGACGATGCTGTGCACCAGCACGACACGGCGCGTGCGGATCCCGAGGACCTCGACGTCCGAGGTCGCGAACGAGGTCCCGATCGTGAAGGCGAAGTAGAGATAGTCGAGGGTCACGGGCGCGCGCTCTCCGGGGAACTGCAGCTCCGGCTCGCGACTCGTCGCCGCCAGCACCTGGTAGACCTCGGACAGACCGACCTGGAGCAGCATCCAGGAGAGGATGATCCCCAGGCTCGCGGCGATCGTGAGCAGTGCTCCCCCGGCGTCGTCGACGCCGCCACTGCGCGCCACGAGCGCCGTGACCGCGGAGTTCGCGCCGACGATCGCGGACAGCACGGGCGGGATCCACATCCAGCGGACGACGGCACGGGCATCGGCGGGATCGACGACACCGCGGGCCCTGCCCCGCCAGACGACGAATCCTCCGACGACCAGGTACAGGACCGCCACGATCTCCCACAGCAGCAGGGCCCAGAGCTCGTTCGTGCCGAGGTACAGCAGGCAGGTGAGGAAGATCACCGTCTCCACGATCCCGCCGGCCCACTCCCAAGACGAACGCCCCACCGGTCTCGCCGCCACGCCTGCTCCGTTGTCCGCCATGGCCCGAGCGTACGCGCTTGCGCGGACGGGTCACCCGCCCGCGAACGTGTACCAGATGCCGTACGCACCGGCGACGCACATGATCGCCGTGGTGAGCCACCCCAGCGTCCCGGCGAGCTTGCCATTGCGGTACTTGCCCATGATCGTGCGGTCGCGCGAGATCAGCATGATGATGATCAGGAAGGGTCCCGCCGCGATCCCGTTGACGATCGCGCTGAGCACCAGGAGCCCGATCGGGTCGGTGGAGACGACCGCGAGGATCGTCCCGCCGATCATCCCGATGCCGAGGAGCACGTAGAACAGAGGCGCGCGACGCGGACTCTTGTCCAGCCCCCAGTTCTTGTTCATGAGCGCGGAGAGCCCGGCTGCTCCGGCGGCTGCGAGCACGGGGACGGCGAGCATGCCGGAGCCGATGAACCCGAGCGCGAAGAGGACGCTGGCGAAGTTGCCGGCGATGGGCTCGAGCGCTTTGGCGGCCTCCGCCGCGCTGGAGACGGTCTTGTGGTGGGCGCCGAGGGTGGCGGCGGAGGAGGCGATGATCGCGAACATGATGAGGACGCTGAACGCCATGCCGGTGAACACGTCGACGCGTCCGTTGCGCAGCCTGCGGCGCGCTTCCTTCGCGGGGCGTTCCTCGAGAGCGGGGGCGTCGTCGCCGCCGCGCCTTTCCTCTTCGAGTTCTTCGACGCGCTGCGCGGACTGCCAGAAGAACATGTACGGGGAGATGCTCGTCCCCAGCACCCCGACGGCCAGACCGAGATACGCGGGCGAGAGCTGGGACTGGAAGCCCGCAAGGCCCGTGGCGACGCTGCCCCAGTTCACGTGCGTGGCGAAGAGCACGGCGATGTAGACGAGCAGCACCAGGCACAGCCACTTGAAGATCTTCCCGATCAGCTCGAACGAACCGAGCATCACCGTCACGAGGATCACCAGACCCGCGACGATGCTCCAGATCCAGGCCGGCCCGGCGTGGAGGAGCTGCATGCCCTGACCGATCGCGTTGAGGTCGGCGGCGAGATTCAGGCAGTTCGCCGCGATCAGTGCGACGATCAGCACGCCGACGGCGATGCCCACGCTACGACGGAACCTGCGGCGGATCAGCCGGCCGAGGCTGTCTCCCGTCGCCAGGGTCATCCGATCGCAGATCTCCTGCACCGCCATCATGAGCGGCAAGGAGAGCGGAACGGTCCACAGCAGTCCGTTGCCGAACGTCGCCCCCGCCTGCGAGTACGTGGCGACGCCCGAGGGATCGTCGTCCGCGGCACCGGTCACGAGACCCGGCCCCAGCACGCGCAGGAACCGGATCACGGGATTGCGCTTCGACTGCTGGTCCGTCTTGCGGCCGTCGTCACGCGGCGGCGTGAGCTCGGGCTCGGAGCCGGCAGTGGGATCGATGACGGCCATTCGGGACTCCTTCCGCGCAGACTCGGGCTCGGGTGCATCCGACAGACGGCACGCTACGACCCCCTCGGGGAGCACCGACATGGGCTTGTGGACCGACGAAGGGATGCACTACCTACCGGACGGCACCGCCCTCGGCGGGACTGCGCCTAGCCCGACCAGGACACAGCGTCAACCCTCTCCCCTCACGGCCCGATCTGTGCGATTCTGAGAACACTCACCACACAGCGATCATCGTGGTCGTGCCTCTTGGCAACGGGTTTCCGTGGCGACAACAGGCGAAAACGGTGAACCTCATGGGTGTACTTTTCTATGGCAGTGCCGAGCATCCGATCGAGATCGACGACGTCGCCCTCGCACACCTCAAGGTCGTGATCGCGACCAAGCTCCGGCGCAACGAGAGCTTCACGCTCTCCTGGCAGCACGACGACGGCCAGCCGCGCGGTCGCTCCACGATCTGGCTGCACCCGTCGATCCAGCTGCGGTTCGAGTTCGACGAGCCGACCCCGCCGCCGCTGGACCCGGCCAGGATCCACGCCTACGCGACGTCCGCGAACACCTCCGGCGGTGTCCTCATCCCCGAGGAGCACATCCTCGGCCCCAGCGTGCGCCAGTTCGTGAACGCCTGAACGGCCGGCTCCCCGGCGCTGTGACACGATCGAGGGATGCGAACCCCACAGCCTGGCGTATCGATCAGACCGGTCGACGGCCCGTCCGAATACGCCCGGCTCGTCGAGATCTGGCGCAGCGCAGTGCGCGCGACGCACGACTTCCTGGCCGATGAGGACTTCACTCGTATCGAGAGCAACCTCGCCTCCTCGTACTTCCCCGCGGTGTCGCTGGTGGTGGCGGAGCGCGACGGACGGTTGATCGGATTCGCCGGAGCCGGCGACGGCAACCTCGAGATGCTGTTCGTGTCCGACGAAGCACGGGGCACGGGGGTCGGCACGCTCCTTCTCGAGGACGTCATCAAGCGATTCGCCGTGACACGCGTCGACGTCAACGAGCAGAACGCCGGCGCGCACGGCTTCTATGGGAGCCGAGGCTTCACGCAGACGGGACGGAGTGAGCTCGACGGAGACGGCCGCCCGTACCCGGTGCTTCATCTCGAGCTGAACCGGTAAGACGCCCGATCCTCCTCGCGACGATGTGACCGCGGGGCCCCGCTGCCTTGTGAATGATCCCGGGACGCAATGA
>Ga0308158_10004838_pt1 | contig 11233 bp, 9 predicted proteins | sample PhyBR2_FD_201038 | JGI IMG/M metagenome (GOLD analysis project Ga0308158, IMG submission 201038) | Phyllosphere microbial communities from UC Gill Tract Community Farm, Albany, California, United States - DLSLB.R2 | ecosystem: Host-associated > Plants > Phyllosphere > Unclassified | place: USA...
GCGGAGTAGGCGCGGAAGGCCACCGCGGCCTGCGCGGTGTCGAGAGCGGTCATCCCGGCGGCGAAGATCACCGGCAGCGCGAGCACGATCCACCACGGCAGGGCGGTCGCCGCGGCCGTCCCGGCGAGTGCGAGCAGCCCGATCTCGGTGGCCGTGTCGAATCCGAGTCCGAACAGCAGGCCGACGGCGAACATCCTGGCGGGGCGGTCGACGGCGCGCTCCACGGCGGAGAGCGCGCGCCAGAACGGGCCGCCGGGCAGCGCGCCGGTGCGGTGTGAGATCAGCGTCCCGATGCCGAGAGCCGCGAGCAGGAGCAGGAAGCCGCTCGACACGGACGGTCCCCATACTCCCGTGATCTGATGCAGCAGCGAGGAGTCGGCCGTCACCGCCGTGACCACCCAGGCCGCTCCCGCGGCGAGCACGACCGAGAGGCAGAACACGACCGTCGAATGCCCCAGCGCGAACCAGGTGCCGACGTTGCGTGCGGGCAGGCCTCGATCCAGCAGCCGGCGCGTGGTGTTGTCGATCGCCGCGATGTGGTCGGCATCGAACGCGTGCCGGAGCCCGAGCGCATAGGCGACGAACCCGGTCGCGAGCAGGCCCCCGCCGTGCACGTCCTCCGCGCCCGCGGCGACCGAGGCGACGAGGATCCCCCATCCGAGCGCGTGCAGACCGAGCACGAGGGCGATCGCCGTGCTCGGCCGCGACAGCAGCGGCGGGGCCTCAGTGGCAGGCATGAGCACGGACGTCCTTCGGCTCGGCGAGCCCGGCGGCGGTGGCCGCGGCGGTGCCGATCACGGCCGCCCAGTCGTCCCACACGGCGTCCAGCGGGCTCCGGTGCAGCTGGCCGCCCAGATAGCGGGCCATCGCACCGGGCCCGTCCAGCAGGAGCAGGTCGGGTCCGTCTGACGCGGCCGGGCGGATCCCCGCGAGGACGACCGCGTCGAGCACGCGGTGACCGCCGAGGATCCCGGGCTGCGGGGCGGAACCGGCCGCCTGGAAGCCCTCGGCCAGCAGGGGGCGGACGCCCTGATCGATGAGCATCCGGGAGCGGATCGTGCCGCCGCGTTCGCCGCTGCGCCCGAGCACGGCGGTCTCGCGCACGAGCACCGCCGCGCCCTCGGCCAGCCGGATCCTGGTGCGGCGCAGGACCTCGGCCCCCTCCGAGACGACCAGGGGCTTGCCCGCCCAGAGGAGCCGGGCGCCGGGAGCCAGATCCACCTCGGCGCTCCAGCGCGACGGCTCCGGCCCGCCGCCGTACGCGACCGTGCCGCCGATCTCGCTGAGGGACAGGGAGCAGCCCGCGCCCACGCGCACGCGGATCGAGACCTCGTCGCCCGGCAGGAGCAGCGCCCCCGCGGCCACGAGCGCGACGTGCGCGGTCGTCGCCGTCCGCGACACGAGTCGCGGCGCGAGCTGCGCGGTGACCAGCCGGACGGCGGCGCGGGGCTCGGCCGGTCCGATCTCGATCAGGGTGTGGGTCGGGGGCATGACGGCGGGTGGTCGCTCTCGTGGCCCGGTCAGCGGGTGGACGGGGATCCGGTGGGCACCGGGTGCGTGTGCCCCTCGTCGTGACCGTGTGCGTGCGCGTCATCGTCGTGACCGTGCGCGTCATCGTCGTGCGTGTGCACGAACCAGCCGCCGTCCTCGTCCGCGTGGCTGTGCGGCGCCATCGGGCCCGGATCGATCGGGGTGTGCGTGCCCGCGACGTGCGCGGCGAGCATCTCGAGCGTCCACTGCCGCAGCGCCGCGATCGAGGCGTCGTCGGTGCGGGAGAGGGCCAGGACCGCGCGACCCTCGCGGGCCGCGGACGCGTCGGCCACCATCTGTTCGACGTCCACGCCCACGTAGGGCGCCAGATCCGTCTTGTTCACGACGAGCAGATCGGCCCGCGCGATCCCCGGGCCGCCCTTGCGCGCGACGTCGCCGCCGCCGGCGACGTCGAGGACGAACAGCTGCGCGTCGACGAGGGCGGGCGAGAACGTCGCCGTGAGGTTGTCGCCGCCGGACTCGATGATCACGACGTCGAGCGGGTGGAAGTCGCGCTCCAGGTCCTCCGCAGCGAGGAGGTTGGCGGTCACGTCGTCGCGGATCGCGGTGTGCGGGCACGCTCCGGTCTCGACGGCGCGGATCCGCTCCGGCTCGAGCACGCCCTCGGAGCGCAGGAAGCGGGCGTCCTCGTCGGTGTAGATGTCGTTCGTGATGACGCCGAGGCGCAGGTCGTCGCGCAGCGCGCGGCAGAGCGTGGCGATGAGCGACGACTTGCCGGTGCCGACGGGGCCGGCGACGCCGAGGCGGAGGGCGCGGAGCGGAGTGGGGGATTCAGGCACGGAACAACCTCTGGGTCAGGAGCGCGTGGGACTGCGCCCAGCGCTCGGATTCGGGGGCGCCCGCGACGGGGATGTCGCGGGGATCGGTGATCTCGGAGATCGGGCGGAGCGCCTCGTCCACGGCGGCGCAGGTCTGTGCGACCCACACGCTGGCCGCGGCAGGGTCCCTCGGCTCGAGCTTGAGCACGGCGGCGGCGGCGCTCGCCGCGTCGTCGTACACGACCGTGCGGCACAGATCCAGCGGATCCATCCCGGCCTCGGCGGCGATCGCGCCCAGCACGATCGCGCGCGGTGCGGGCGTCGGCCGGGCCTCCAGCGCGGTCAGGGCGGCCGACGCCGGCCACAGGTGCCGCCCCAGCCGCACGAGGCCGCGGCCCAGCTGACGGGCGGCGTCGCGCTGCGCCGCGGCCACGGTGCGCGCGGCCCAGGCCCACTCCACGGCGTGCAGGGCGCCCGGATCCGCGGTCAGCACGAGGTGGCGCGCGACCACCGCGACGCCCGCGTCCACGAGAGACGTGGTGCGCGCGCGGGCATGCAGCAGCGCGGGCAGCTGCGCCGGATCCAGGCCCGCTCGCAGGGCCGGCTCCACGCCCGCCGAGTGCGCGTGCCCCCCGGAGGGCAGGCGCGCGTCCGCCAGCAGCATTGCGATGCTGACGGAGGGGAGCGGAAAGGGCAGCGCCATGGCTCAGAACATCGAATAGAGCTGGGCGAGCGGGAGCACGGCGGCGGGCGCGGGCTGCACCTCGTCGCCGTCGATCGTGATGCGGAACGTGTCGGGCTCGATGTCGATCCGCGGCAAGGCGTCGTTGTTGCGCATCTGCGCCTTGCCGACCTCCCTGGTCGGGCGCACCCCGAGCAGCCGCCGCTGCAGGCCGAGCTCGTCGGCGAGGCCCGCGTCGAGCGCGGCGGGGGAGACGAACGTCACCGCGTGGTCGGCGCCGGATCGGCCGAGGAACGCCGGCCGCATGAGCACGGGCTGCGGGGTGGGGATCGAGGCGTTCGGATCCCCGAGAGCCGCCCAGACGATCCCGCCGCCCTTGACGACCACGGCGGGGCGCACGCCGAAGAACGCGGGATCCCACAGCACGAGATCGGCCATCTTGCCGTCCTCGATCGAGCCGACCTCGTGGTCGATGCCGTGCGCGATCGCGGGGTTGATCGTGTACTTCGCGACATAGCGGCGGGCGCGTTCGTTGTCGGCAGGCAGAGAGGTGCCGAGCGACCCGCGCCGCGCCTTCATGACGTGCGCGACCTGCCAGGTGCGGGTGATCACCTCGCCGATCCGCCCCATCGCCTGAGCGTCCGAGGACGTGATCGACAGCGCCCCCATGTCGTGCAGGATGTCCTCCGCGGCGATCGTCGTGCCGCGGATCCGGGACTCCGCGAACGCCAGATCCTCCGGCACCGCCGGGTTGAGGTGGTGGCACACCATGAGCATGTCGAGGTGCTCGGCCACCGTGTTCACGGTGTGCGGCAGGGTCGGGTTCGTGGAGCCGGGGATCACGTGCGGCAGCGATGCGATCGCGAGGATGTCGGGGGCGTGGCCCCCGCCGGCGCCCTCGACGTGGAAGGCGTGGATCGAGCGGCCCGCGATCGCGGCGACGGTCGATTCGACGTAGCCCGCTTCGTTCAGGGAGTCGGAGTGCAGGGCCACCTGCAGACCCCAGTCGTCCGCCGCGCGCAGAGCGGCGTCGATCGCGGCGGGGCTGGATCCCCAGTCCTCGTGCACCTTGAACCCGGCGGCCCCCGCGAGGGCCTGCTCGGCGAGCGCTTCGGCCGAGACGGTGTTCCCCTTGCCCAGCAGCAGGACGTTCACCGGCAGTGTGTCCAGCGCACGGTGCATGGTCTTCAGATGCCACGCGCCCGGCGTGACGGTGGTGGCCTTCGAGCCCTCGGACGGGCCGGTGCCGCCGCCGCCTATCGTGGTGATTCCGGTGGCGAGCGCCTCGTGCACCTGGGAGGGGGAGAGCAGGTGCACGTGCGAGTCGATCCCACCGGCGGTGAGGATCCGGCCCTCGCCGGAGATGACGTCGGTGGACGGGCCGATGATGAGTCGCGGGTCCACCCCATCGGCGATGTCGGGGTTGCCGGAGCGCCCGTAGCCGACGATCCGGCCGTCGCGGATCCCGACGTCCGCCCGCACGATGCCCCACCAGTCCAGGATGACGACGTTCGTGATGACCGTGTCGAGCGCGCCCTCACGCCGGGTGCGGGTGGATTGCGCCATCGACTCGCGGATCGACTTGCCGCCGCCGAACACGGCCTCCTCGCCGCCGGCGGTGAGGTCGCGCTCGATCTCGATCCACAGGTCGGTGTCGCCCAGGCGCACCTGGTCGCCGGCCGTCGGCCCGTAGATGGCGGCGTACCGCTCCCTGTCCAACCGCACCATCAGCTCGCCTCCTGTCCGGTTCCGGTCGCCGACGCCCCTGACGCCGACGGCTCCTTCGCCGACGGCTGATCGAGCAGCGGATGCTCCGCCCGGGCGAGCTGCAGGCCGGGCACGCGCCGGGCGCCGCGGATCGCCACCGCGTCGAGCTCGCGGGACGCGCCGGGCTCGAAGCGCTCCGAGGTGCCGGAGGGGATGTCGAGCCGGAACCCGTGCGCAGCGGCCCGGTCGAACGACAGGGCGCTGTTCGCATCGGGCAGGTGCAGGTGGGAACCGATCTGGATCGGCCGGTCGCCGGTGTTCTCGAACACGAAGCGGGCTCGCTCGGCCGCTGTGCGGTCGGCGTTGAGCTCGATCGTGCCGGGACGCACCCGGATCGCGCCGGGGCCCTCTGCGGACGTGCTGGTCATCGCGGTCCCTCTCAGTCGATCGGGTGGTGCAGGGTGACGAGCTTGCGCCCGTCGGGGAAGGTCGCCTCGACCTGCACGTCGTGCAGCATCTCCGGCACGCCGGGCATGACCTCGGCGCGGGTCAGGACCTGGCGGCCCTCGGTCATCAGCGCGGCCACCTCGGCGCCCTCGCGCGCACGCTCGATCACCCAGGTCGACAGCAGCGCGACGGTCTCGGGATGGTTCAGCAGCACGCCGCGCTCGCGCCGGTCCCTGGCGACCATGCCCGCCACCGCGAGGAGCAGCTTCTCGGTGTCCGCAGGTGTCAGATGCATCGGCGATTCCTTCCTTCCGCGGGGGCGTGAGCAACAATCTGCCACACCCGCCGCGCCGCCCGGACCCGCCCGGTGCGTACGCCCGACGGGGAACGGCGGAATCCCGCGGAGCACCCGGAACCGAATTAACGCGATCGAAACACGGCCGACATCGCGTCGCAGATCCGGCGGAACAGGATGGCCGCACGAGCGGGCAGATCTGCTTCCCCCGCACCGCTCGCTCCGTGCCCGACCCCAGACGAACGGAACCGTCCATGACCATCGAACTGACCCGTCCCGAGGACGCCGGCCCCGGTGCCACCACCGGACTCGGCGAGACGACCGACGCCCGTGCCGCGACGAAGGAGAGCCTCGAGGACTACACGCTGCGCTTCGCGCCGCGCAGCTACCGGAAGTGGGCGCCCGGTGTCGTCGCGACCAGCGCCCTGGGCGGCATCGCCTACCTGGCGGACTTCTCGATCGGCGCCAACATCGGCATCGAGCACGGCACGATCAACGCGTTGCTGGGCATCGCGGTCGCCGCCGTCGTGATCTTCGTGACCGGGATCCCGCTCGCCTACTACGCGGCGCGCTACAACCTCGACCTCGACCTCATCACCCGCGGATCCGGCTTCGGCTACTACGGATCCGTCATCACGAACGTCATCTTCGCGACTTTCACGTTCATCTTCTTCGCGCTCGAGGGCTCGATCATGGCGCAGGGTCTGCAGCTGGGTCTGGGGATCCCGCTGTGGGCCGGCTACGTCGTCTCCACCGTCATGGTCATCCCGCTGGTGATCTACGGGATGAAGGCGCTGTCGAAGCTGCAGGTGTGGACGACGCCGCTCTGGCTGGTACTCATGGTGCTGCCGTTCGCGTACCTGGTCATCACGCACCCGGGATCGGTCGGCGACTTCTTCTCGTTCCACGGCCAGGGCGACGGATCCGTGTCCCTGTCGTCCGTCATGCTCGCCGCCGGCGTGTGCCTGTCGCTGATCGGGCAGATCGCGGAGCAGATCGACTACCTGCGGTTCATGCCGCCGAAGACCGCCGCGAACCGGCGCCGCTGGTGGGCGGCCGTGATCATCGCCGGTCCGGGCTGGGTCGTGTTCGGCGCGCTCAAGCAGGCCGTCGGCCTGTTCGTCGCGGTCTACCTGATCGCGACGCTCGACCCGCAGGCCTCGGCGAGCGCGAACGAGCCGGTGCACCAGTTCCTCGGGATCTACCAGCAGATGGTGCCGGGCTGGCTGGCCATGACCCTCGCGGTGGTGCTCGTGGTGATCTCGCAGATCAAGATCAACGTGACGAACGCGTACTCCGGGTCGCTCGCGTGGACGAACGCGTACACCCGCATCACCAAGAGCTACCCGGGCCGGGTGGTGTTCGTGGTCGTGAACGTGGCGATCGCGCTCGTGCTGATGGAGGCGAACATGTTCGCCTTCCTCAACACGGTGCTCGGCTTCTATGCCAATCTCGGTATGGCCTGGATCGTGACGGTCGCGACGGACATCGCGATCAACAAGTACGTGCTCAAGCTCTCGCCCAAGCAGCCCGAGTTCCGCCGCGGCATGCTCTACGCCTGGAACCCGGTCGGCGTCGTCGCGCTGGTGCTCAGCGGCGGCATCTCGATCGCGATGTTCTTCGGGGCGTTCGGGCCGGCCGTGCAGCCGTTTTCGCCGATGTTTGCCGTGCTGATCGCGTTCATCGCGACCCCGGTCATGGCCATCCTCACCCGCGGCCGCTTCTACCTGCGCCGCACGGACGACGGCATCGACCTGCCCGCGTTCGACGAGGACGGCAACCCGAGCGGGGAGAAGCTGCTCGACCTGGCCACCGGCATCGCGTTCGAGCGGCCCGACATGATCGCATCCGCCGTGCCCGGTCCGGACGGCGAGACGCAGTACATCTCATCGCTGTCGCTCGCGACCGACCGCAGCGGCAAGCACGTGCTGCCCGCGCAGTGACACGGTAACCGAATCGGGGTGCTGCGCGCAGGCCTGGGGCCACCGCGCAGCACCCCGGGGCAGTCAGAGGCCGAGGGCGGCGCGCCGTGCCTCGTCACCGTGCCGGCGCACCCGGGTGAGGATGACACCGGCGATCGCGGAGATCACGACAGCACCGCCGAGCGCGATCAGCCACAGCCACACGCTGGACTCCTTCAGCCCCGCCCACTGGCCGAGCGTGTAGGCCGCCGCGGCGACGGCGGTGGCGACTGCGGGCACGAGGGCCACTCCGCGCGCGTCCCGATGAGGGATCGCGTAGTGCACCGCGACGCCGAGCACGCAGGCGGCGATCAGCGCGAGCAGGATGTACATGCGGCTGGGCCCCGGGATCAGGCCACGAAGCCGACGCGGCGGGACTCCTCGGTCCCGAGCTCGACGTAGCCGAGGCTGGCGGTCGGCACGATGTAGGAGTTGCCCTTGGTGTCGCTCAGCGTCACGTGGCTCGCGCCCTGGTCGAGGGCGCCGGCGATCTGGGTGCGCACGTCCTCGGCGGAGGCCGAGGTCTCGAAGCTGAGCTCACGGCCGGTGTTGATGATGCCGATGCGGATCTCCACGGGAATGCTCCTTGAAAGGTTGAGGTGTCGTCACTCTATCGCGGGGGCCGCGGTGCGGGATCGCGTGCACCGCGGTGTTCGCCGAGGGCGATTCGCCCCGGCGTCGACGTGACGCCGCCCGGTACCCGACGAGCGATGTCGGCCACGGCAGATAGCGTGGAAGCATGCCCGCACAGCCCGCTCCGACCCCCGCCCAGGCGGCGGTGATCGGGGCTCCCGCGTCGGCGGTCGGCACCGTGATCGGCGCGCCCGGCACCGGAAAGACCCACGCCCTGGTCGAGCGCGTCGCTGCGCTCATCGACGGCGGTCTCGCGCCGGAGCAGGTGCTCGCGCTGACGCCGAACCGGCAGGCCGCCACGGCCCTGCGCGACCGCATCGGCGTGCGCGTGCGCGTCGCGACGCCCGGGCCGCTCGCCCGCTCACTGGGCTCGTTCGCGTTCCAGCTGGTCCGCGGCACCATGGTGCACGCGGGGCAGGAGCCGCCGGCGCTGCTCACCGGCGCCGACCAGGACCGCATCATCGCGGATCTGCTCGCCGGTGATGCCGAGGACGAGAGCGCCGGGATCCGCAGCCGCTGGCCGGAGAGCCTCGGCGTCGCGGTGCGCTCGTCACGGGCGTTCCGCTCGGAACTGCGCGCCTTCCTGGCCGAGTGCGTCGAGCTCGGGGTCACCCCGGCCGAGCTGGAGCGCTCGGAGCGCCCGGCTTGGCGCGCGGTCGGATCGTTCGCGCGGTCCTACCGGAGCGTGCTGGACCGCGCCCGCGCCGCGCACCGTGACGCGGCGGATCTGCTCGCGGAGGCGTCCGCGATCCTGCGCACCGCGGAGCCCGAGATGCTGGGCCCGCTCGGTCGGCTGCGTGCGGTGCTCATCGACGACGCCCAGGAGCTGACCGCGGGTGGCGTGTCGCTGGTCGCCGCCCTCCGTGCGCGCGGCATCGCGGTGCTCGCGTTCGGCGATCCGGACATCTCCTCGGGGGCGTTCCGCGGGGCCGGCCCCGAGCTGTTCGCGAGCCTCGCCGCCATGCTCGGCGACGTGCACGTGCTCGACGAGGCGCACCGGCAGGATCCGCCGCTCACGACCCTCACCCGCACGGTCGTGCAGACGATCGGAGCCTCGGGCCGGATCGAGCACCGGCGGGCGCCCGGGTCGGCAGAGGCCGATGCTCCGGGCGACTCGGTGCAGGCGTTCCTCGCCCCGTCGCCCCACGAGGAGCACGACCTCATAGCCCGCACCCTGCGGGAGTGGCACCTGCTGCACGGCGTCGGCTGGGAGCGCATGGCGGTGATCGCGCACGACACCCGCCAGGTCGCCGCGCTCGAGGCCGAGCTCGCCGCCCGCGAGGTGCCCACCCGTGCGGCCGGCGTGCAGCGCCCGCTGGGCAGCGAGGCCGTGGTGCGCGACATCGTCGGGATCGTGCGGCTGGCGCTCACCGAACCGGGCGAGCGCGATCCGCAGCTGCTGGCCGAGGCCCTGCGCACGCCGTTCGGCGGATTGGACGGCGTGGGGCTGCGTCGGCTGCGCGCCCGGCTGCGCCATCTCGAACTGGAGGCCGGAGGGTCCGCGCCGGCACGACTGCTGCTGCGCGACGGGATCGCCGAACCCGCCCTGTTCGCGCGCGTGGACACCGCCGAAGCGCGTATCGCGGATCGGTTTGGCACGCTGCTGCACGAGGTGCGCGAAGCCCGGCTGCGCGGCGAGACCATCCACGAGCTGCTCTGGCGGGTGTGGGATGCCGCGCGCGCGGCCGACGGGCGGCGTCTCGCCCTCGCCTGGCAAGAGGCGGCGGGCACCGGATCCGGCGCGGAGACGGCCCGCGCGCTCGATGCCCTGGTGGCGCTGTTCGACGCGGCCAAGCGCTCGGTCGAACGGGCGCCGGAGAAAGGTCCCGAGGCGTTCATCCACGACATCCTCGACAGCGAGGTGCCGGAGGATTCCCTGTCCGCACCGGAGCGCCCTGGCGCGGTCAGCCTGATGACGCCGGCGACCGCTCTGGGCACCGAGTTCGACGCGGTCGTGATCGCCGGGGTGCAGGACGGGGTGTGGCCGAACGTGCGGCTGCGCGGCGGGCTGCTGGAGACCTGGCGTCTCGGCGAAGCAGTCGCCGCGGCGCGTTCGGGGGAGCCGGAGCACGAGCACTCCACGCTCGACCGGCGCCGGGCGGCGCTGCACGACGAGCTGCGGCTCTTCGTCCGGGCGCTGTCGCGTGCCCGCCACCGGCTGCTGGTCACCGCCGTCGATGACGACGACCACACCCCGAGCGCGTTCTTCGGATTCCTGCCGGATCCGCTGCCCGCTCAGGAGCGGCATGCGCATCCGCTCACCCTGCGCGGCCTCGTCGCGAAGCATCGGCGGGTGCTGACGACCTCGGCGGATCCGCTCGCGCGGTCGGAGGCGGCCGGGCAGCTGCGCCTGCTGGCGGAGGCCGACGTGCCGGGGGCGGCTCCGGACGAGTGGTTCGGCGTGCGTCCGCCGTCCGACGACCGGCCGTTGCGGGATCTCGACGCCGGCGCGGTGCCGGTCTCTCCCTCGCGGCTCGAGGCGTTCGAGGAATGCGGCGTGAACTGGGCCGTGTCGGCGCTCGGCGGCGACACCGTCGCTCCGCCCTCCGCCGGGATCGGCACGATCGTGCATGCGGCGATGGAGCACGTGCCCGACGGGGACCTCGAGGCGATGCGGCGCATCCTCGAGGAGCGCTGGGGCGAGCTCGACTTCGAGACGCCGTGGATCGACGCCAAGGAGCGTCGCAGGGCGGATCTGTACCTGCAGCGCCTGCACGGATACCTGACCGAGGTGCAGCGTCAGGACGGACGCGTGGTCTCCTCGGAGGGCGGGTTCCGGTTCGCGGTCGACCTCGCCCCCGAGCCCGCCGCGCACCCCGTCGATGCCGAGAACCTCGCTCAGCAGGCGGTGGTCAGCGGCTACATCGATCGCGTCGAGGCGTATCCGGCGGGCTCCGGCGAGCACGAGGCGGCGCGCGGGCGCACGTGGAGCACGATGGCGGACGGTGCCGGGGGAGAGCGCGTGGTCGTGGTGGATCTGAAGACGGGCAAGTACGAGCCGGGCACGGAAGCGCTCGTGGCCGAGCACGCGCAGTTGGCCGCGTACCAGCTCGCGGTGGAGCAGGGGCAGGTGGCCGGCGCCGACCCCGCCGCACTCGTCGGGGCGCGTCTCGTGCTCGTCGCGCAGACCATCGGGCAGAGCCCCTATCGGGTCGCGCACCAGCACCGGCTGGGGGACGAGGCGCGCGCCGCGTTCCTG
>Ga0308158_10004840_pt1 | contig 11233 bp, 9 predicted proteins | sample PhyBR2_FD_201038 | JGI IMG/M metagenome (GOLD analysis project Ga0308158, IMG submission 201038) | Phyllosphere microbial communities from UC Gill Tract Community Farm, Albany, California, United States - DLSLB.R2 | ecosystem: Host-associated > Plants > Phyllosphere > Unclassified | place: USA...
ATGGCAATTTATCAAACGCCGGGATCAAACGCGCAAGATATCATCAACGATATTAAAAAGGAATTAAACATCATCGAGAAAAATTTACCTGAAGGCGTTAAGTATAAAATCAACCTTGATTCTAACGAGTTTTTAGATGCTTCGATCGATAAAGTTGTAACTACCTTAATTGAAGCTTTTATCTTGGTATTCTTGGTGGTTTATATCTTTTTACAAGATTTTAGATCAACCTTAGTACCGTTAATTGCGGTGCCCGTATCGATCATCGGAACATTTTTCTTCTTGAATTTATTCGGATACTCGCTTAACCTTTTAACCTTGTTCGCGCTTGTCCTCGCCATTGGTATTGTTGTAGATGATGCCATTGTGGTAGTAGAAGCCGTACACGCAAAAATGGAAGAAACCGGTCAGGATGCCCATACAGCAACAAACAACGCTATGAGCGAAATCTCTGGTGCCATTGTTTCCATTACCTTGGTAATGTGTGCCGTGTTTATTCCCGTGACATTCATTAGCGGACCAACCGGAGTTTTCTATAAACAGTTTGGTGTAACGCTGATCGTTGCTATTGCTATATCGGCAGTAAACGCGTTAACGTTAAGTCCGGCTTTGTGTGCATTGTTCCTAAAACAGCATGATGCGACACATGGTAAAAAACGTAATTTTATTCAACGATTTTTCGATGCGTTTAACAATTCGTTCAATGCAATGACCAATAAATACGGTAGATCGTTCAAGTTTTTATTCAAACATAAATGGGTATCGTTTGCTATTTTGTTGGCATGTTTAGGTGGAACATATCTGGTAAATAAAACAATGCCGGCAGGTTTTGTACCTAGCGAAGACCGTGGATTTATTATGGGTAACGTTGAATTGCCTGCAGGCGCTTCGGTTGACCGTGTATATAAACTGGAAAAAGAATTTTCTAAACAGGCAGAAAAAATTCCTGGAGTAGAATCGGTAACGGTTATTTCTGGTCGAAGCATTATTTCCGGATCGGGATCTAACTACGGTTTCCTTATGATTAAAATGAAACCTTTTTCTGAACGTAAAACAGCAGAAAAATCAACCGATGCGGCAATTGGACAACTTTTTGGTTTAGCCGGAAAAAATTTCCCTGAAGCAAAAATGATTTTCTTTCAACCGCCAAGTATTCCAGGTTTTGGTTTTTCGGGTGGATTTGAATTGAAATTGTTAGACAAATCAGGTGGCGATCTAAAAGAATTCGACAAAAAAACGCAAGAATACATCGCTGCATTAATGCAACGTCCTGAAATTATGTATGCGCAAACGCCGTTCAACACCAATTACGCACAGTACGAAATTAATTTGGATATCGTTCGTGCAAAACAATCGGGTGTATCGGTAAGTAACATATTTTCTGCTTTGCAAGGATACATAGGTGGTAATTACGTAAGCGATTTTACGCGTTTTGGTAAACAATACCGTGTAATGTTGCAGGCTTTACCGGGCGACCGTAAAAATATTTCGAGTTTAAACGGAATGTTCGTTCGTACATCAACAGGCGCAATGGCACCGTTAAGTCAGTTTGTAACGTTAGAAAAAGTGTACGGACCACAATCTGTTAACCGTTTCAACTTATTTACATCGGCAAACGTTTCAGGAGCTCCAAAACCGGGCTATTCTTCGGGTGATGCTATTAAAGCCGTACAAGAAGTTGCTCAACAAACATTATCTACAAATTATGGTGTCGATTTTACCGGGTTAACTCGTGAAGAAATCAACGCAGGTTCGCAAACCATCTTGATTTTTGCATTATGTATCGTGTTTGTTTATTTCATTTTAGCAGCACAGTATGAAAGTTATATGTTGCCATTCGCGGTAATTTTATCGTTGCCAACAGGTATCATGGGTGCTTTCTTGTCGCAAAAAGTCGCAGGATTAGAGAATAACATCTATTTCCAGATTGCGCTGGTAATGCTCGTTGGACTGCTCGCCAAGAACGCTATTTTGATTGTGGAATTTGCTTTGCAGCGAAGAAAACATGGTGAAACTATTGTACAAGCGGCTATTGATGGAGCAAAAGCACGTTTACGTCCGATCTTAATGACATCGTTCGCCTTTATTTTAGGTTTGATGCCCTTGGTTTTCGCAGGTGGTGTTGGATACATTGGTAACCGATCAATTGGTACGGGTGCAGCGTTTGGTTTGTTAATTGGAACCATTTTGGGAGTGTTTGTAATTCCTGTATTGTTTGTGATTTTCCAATCATTACAAGAAAAAATCAAACCAGTAATATTCGATCAAAAAGCAATTCAAGAATAAATATGAAAACTATATATAAAACAGCCTTTGTGGCAATTACAGCTGTTTCGTTACAATCATGTATTGCTACAAAAGATTATCAAAAACCGAATGCTTGGGAACATGCATCGTTCAATACAAACGAGGTTGTTAAAGACAGTGCCGTGCAAAATGTATTGCCGTGGCAGCAGGTTTTTACCGATGTTGCTTTGCAACAGCACATTCAAACCGCGTTAGATAATAACCTGGATATTCGTGTGGCGTTAGAAAACATCAATCAGGCACAATCGTATCTCTCGCAAGGCAGAATGGGGCATTTGCCAACATTTTCAATCGGTACAAACTATACGCATTCTGTAAACTCGATCAATACACAGTTTGGTCGAATTTTAGGTCAGCGTCAGCGATTAGATCAGTTTGATATCACCGGAACTTTAGGTTGGGAAGCTGATATCTGGGGAAAAATCACCAGCAAAAAACTGGCAGCCGAAGCTACTTACTTGCAAACCGTTGCAGCACATCAGGCAGTAAAAACGGAACTGATTTCAATGGTAGCATCAAACTACTATAATTTATTGGCGTTAGATGCCCAGAAGAAGGTTGCTTTGAAAACAATTGAAAACCGAGGGAAAAGTTTAGAAACCAATAAAGCATTGAAAGATGCCGGACGTGTCACTGAAGTTGCCGTAAAGCAAACCGAAGCACAGGTTTTAAGCGCACAGGCTTTGTTGTTGGATATTGAAAATAACATCAAAATTCAGGAAAATTCGTTAAGTATTTTAGAAGGAATGTTTCCTAAAGAAATCGAGCGATCATCTTTTACCGATTTGCAGTTGAATGTTGATACAGAAGAAGGTGTATCGATAGAAACATTAAATAACAGACCAGATATTCAGGCTGCTGAATTAGGTTTTAGAAACGCTTTTGAATTGACAAATGTTGCCAAAGCAAGTTTTTATCCTACATTAAAATTAACGGCAAGCGGCGGATTACAATCGGTTGAATTTGAGAAATTGTTCGATCCAACGTCGTTTTTTGCTAGCATTGTAGCCGGAATTGCTCAACCTGTTTTAAACGGCAGACAAATTCGAACACAATATGAAATCAGCTTGTCTAATCAAGAAAAAGCATTTTTAAATTACAAACAAAGTGTTTTAAATGCCAGTAAAGAAATTTCTGATGCGCTGTATGCAATAGACATCAACAAAAAGAAACTGATTTTAAAACAGCAGGAAGCCGAAGCTTATACATCGGCGGTTAGCTATTCGCAAGAATTGTTAAACAACGGTATGGCAAATTATTTGGAGGTTTTAACGGCAACAGAAAGTGAATTAAACGCACAGTTGAACATTATTACCACGCAGTATAATTTATGGAATGCCAACATACAGTTGTACAAAGCAATGGGTGGCGGTGTAGAGTAATTTATACTTAAAATACAGTGATACTGTCTAAAAAGTATCACTGTCAAGCTGAACTTGTTTCAGCTTCTCATCATTTTTGTGAATTAGATTGATGAGATTCCGGATCAAGTCCGGAATGACAGAGAGAAGTAATTTTTTCTATTTATATAAAGTGATTAATGCAGCTAATTTTAGCTGCATTTTTTTAATTATCAGACCTTACCGGTTTTTAAAATCGGTGAGGTCTTTACAGAAATAAATGAGTTTTTTAATTTTTGTATCTTTGAAAGAAAACAGCATGAGATTTTTTTTGTTTTTGATGCTTTTTCCGTTGGTTGGCTTCTCGCAAGAATCGTTCAGCTACAAAACCCATAAGCAGCAATTTTTTAACCTGCGTCCAGGAACCGATAAAACATTTCACTACATAAAAATGGATAAGCAGGAAATTGTATCAAACAGCTTATTTGTGATCGATGAAACAACACAGAAACTTATTATACCAGAAAACGGCTATTACGAAATTTCGGCATCGTTCCATTTTAATCCAAACACAAGTGTAATAAAGTTTAACAGGGGCGGAGTGAATTTTGGTGTGGTGCAAATTGCAGAAGGAGTAGAGCAGTATGTGGCGGCAACGCGGAAATCGTTCGATCAGAAAAATCAGGATGAGTTTTCGCGGATCGAAGTGTATCCAACCATAGTTTACTTGCAAAAAGATGCCGTTGTAGCACCTGCAATTAGTGCCGGTTTGTTGGGAAATGTGCTGTTGAGTTGCGAAATTGGCTGTAACCGCCGAAACAAAAACTGCACGTCGTTTTCTATGAACATAAAATTAATCAGCGATCAAGATGGGCTTCAAAGATATTATTAAGGTTTTAATTTTTTTGGTTGGATTTACCGGATTTGCACAAGAGAAATCGTTTTATATTCGAAGCATCCGAAGCATTCATCTGGAAAATACACCATCGATTATGCAACAGTTAAAGTTTGAACCGGTTGATGTGGTTTACAATAAAATTACCCAGTTTTTAAACGATAAAATCACTATTTCGTCATCGGGCACGTTTGAAGTTTCTGCATTTGCAAACATCAATCCGGGTGTAATGGGCAGTTCGTCTAAAGACAGTATTCACATGGAATTGTATCTGATTAAAAATCCGCAATCGCCAACCGAAGAAATTTTGGGTAAAACCGAATTCCGATTCAGCTTTGGAAATTTTGATGTTGCTGCCGGACTTTTAATTCCACCAACCGAAGTTCAATTGCAAAAAAATGATGAAATTTCACTCTGGGTTAAAATTTTACCGACATCGAATATCGATATCAACAAAAGTCCGAAATACGATCATGTAACCAAACCTACAGGAATGCAACAAATTGCAGGCATGCGGATTGAAAAACTTTTATAACAAAGGCGCCAACAACCTGCAGATTGATGCAAATGCCTTGTAATACCATTTCTCGTTTTTCCATAAATCTGCGGTAAAACGCTTGCTTACCAAAACATCTTTTTCAAATTGATCTGTTAATTGTTGAGCAATGGTTTTATCTAAAACAACCGATGAAAGTTCAAAGTTTATCAAGAAACTTCTTGAGTCTAAATTGGTGGTTCCAATGTAGCTCAATAATCCGTCAATGCAGATGGTTTTTGCGTGCATAAATCCTTTTTCGTACAAAAAAACATTCATTCCGCGTTCCATAAAAGGTTTTAAGAATGATAAAGATGCCGCCTGAACAACCGAAGAATCACCTTTCGATGGAAGCATCAGCGAAACATCAACACCTTTTGAAACGGCGATCAACAAAGCGGTTTTAAAAGAATCTGTCGGAATAAAATAAGGCGTACACAACTGAATGCTTTTCTGTGCTGCCGAAATACTTAAAATCATCGATTCCATAACGTATGGCGGTGTATTTCCGGGCGATGAAAAAGCAAATGTCATTGGTAATTTCTTTTCAAAAACCGTTTGCATTTCCGGCAGATATTTATAATTCAATATAAACGAATTTGCCGAAATACTTTGCCAGTGCAACCAAAACTGCGCCTGTAACATTTTGGTAGCATCGCCATGAATTCTAATCGCCGTATCGCGCCAATACAGGTTGAATTTGTTTGGATTGATGTATTTGTCTGATACATTGATACCGCCAACATAACCGATGAATCCATCAATGACGATGATTTTTCTATGGTTGCGATAATTGCTGTTTGCGAGTGATGAAAAACGCACGGGCAGGAAAATTTCAAACTGAATGCCTAAATTTTCATAATGTGCTTTGCGTTTTGCAAAAGGCGATGATCCAAAATCATCAATAATCAAACGGATTTCAACGCCTTGTTTTGCTTTATCGACCAAAATAGCTAAAATCTGCGATCCAATTTCGTCTTCATCAAAAATGTAATATTCAATATGAATGTGGTGTTGTGCATTTTTTAGATCTTCCAGTAACAATGCAAATTTTTCTTCGCCATTAATTAAAAGCTCTACGCTGTTGTTTGATGTTGGAATTGACGTTTGTGTATGCACCAGATATTCAAAAACATCGTTTAAATGATCGTCATACGTTTCGGTAAGCCTAATTTCGTTGCTTATGAAAGGTTTTAAATCGTTCCAACGCTCTTCTAACTTAACTTTGTAGCGGTTGTCTAACTTTTTAAAATATTTTTCTTTTTGAAATTTCTGTCCGAAAAAATAATACAAACCAACTCCAAAAAAGGGCAGGAACACAATAACCATTAACCACGCAATGGTTTTTTCGGGCTTGCCGTTTTCAACTAAAATGGTAATAAAAGCGGTAGTGTTTATCAGCGTTAAAGGAATCCAATACCATTCTTTTACAAATTCCCAAATTATTTGTATGTGATCCATAATTTGCGTTGTTTTGTTCTAAATTACCCATTAGTTAATACATTTGCAATGAATTTTTTAACAAAGTGGTTTTCAAAACCGCACGCGCAAGCAAACACAGACATTATGACTAAATATTTAATTGTTGGATTGGGGAACATTGGAGCCGATTATGTAAACACGCGCCACAATATTGGCTTTAAAGCGGTTGATTTTATGGCGAATGAAGCCGGTGCAACTTTTGAAACCGTAAAATTGGGATCGTTAACTCAGATAAAAGTAAAAAACAAAGTGTTATTTCTTTTAAAACCAAATACTTACATGAATTTATCGGGTAAGGCAGTACAATATTGGATGGATAAAGAAAAAATTGCCAAAGAAAACATTTTAATTATTACAGATGATTTAAATTTACCTTTCGGATCGATCCGAATCAAGCCTAAAGGATCAGACGGCGGACATAATGGTTTGAAGAATATCCAGCTGATTTTGAACAGTTCGGAATATCCGCGTTTGCGTTTCGGAATATCAGACGAATTTAAAAAAGGACAACAGGTTGATTATGTTTTGGGCGATTGGAGCGATGAAGAAACAACGGCTTTAAAAGAACGTTTAGACATGGTTTCCAAAGCGGTAAAAGAATTTGCTTTAGCGGGTTTAAACAATGCAATGAATAATTATAACGGTAAATAATATATGAAAAAAATGATTGCGCTATTTGCTTTCTCGGCTGTAGCAATAAGCTGTTCAACCACAAAAGGTGTTGAATCTACCAATTGGTTAGGCAAAAAGGTAACAATGGTTTCTGTTGCGCCAGAAAACGGAAAAGTAACAGCTACCCGCGAGTCTGAAAAGGCTTTAAACTTAAACGGTTTTGAACAATTGTATCCGCAAACAATCTATAATCCGGAAACGGTTTTGGTGCAGTACAGTTTCGACAGAAACAAGGCTAAAGAAAATTATGCAGACGATTTTTACAAGGAAGAATTGTTCTTGGAAATTCCTGCAAAAGCATTTAAAAAAGAATATAAAGATGCCACTTTGCAAGATGTAAAACTGGTTTACGGAAAGCATTGCTACTGTAAAGGCGAAGCTGGTTACTACAAAATAACACAAGGAACTTTAAAGGTAGATCATTCTGATAAGCAGACAAAAATAAAATTGTCGTTCAAAGCACCTTCAACTTCGTTAATCGAAAATGTGGAGTTTGTTGTAGAATAAGTTCTAAAGATGTCTGAAAAGGCATCTTTTTTTGTATATTTAATTTATGAAAAAAATTGTTACACTTTTTATAATTGGATTTTCCTGGGCAGGATTTTCTCAAAATATTCCTACTCCTGAAGTAAAAGGCGTTGATGAATCTGTTGCGAGTAATTCAGCAAACGACAGCATTGTAAATGGAAATGCTTCAGATTATATCACACTTACGGGCAAAAGCATACACCGCTTTGTTGCCGAAAATTATAGCTTTCCAGACGAAGCTATCGAAAATGAAATCAGTGGAACTATCTCTGTAGAATTTGTAGTAGAAAAAGATGGTACAGTACAGCAAGCAACTATTTACAAAGGAGTTTGCAGAGAATGCGATATAGAAGCCATTCGTGTTGTAAGAAAATTGCGGTTAAATCCTATCTTGATTGATGGAAAACCAGAACGTATTCGCTTTCGTATACCCATTCGTTTAGCATTAGAATAAATTTTGTACCTTCGTGCCGATTTTGGTAGAGCATTCGTCATGTTCTTTAAAAGGGAATCAAGTAAGATATCATCGAATCTTGAGCTGTACCCGCAACTGTATGCTATCAAACTTATTGTAAATTAAAACGTCACTGGATTTTTTCTGGGAAGACCTACAATAAGATGCAAGCCAGGAGACCTGCCTGATCATTTTTAACTTTCGGGAATAAAAGTAGGCAGAGATCTTCATATATAAGTTCTTCATAAATTTTGTATTCCTTTAAGTTTCTGGTTTGTAAACTTAGTTTTTATATATTATGAAGAAAATTACCCTATTGTTTTTATTGTTTTTTACGCAGATAATTTTTGCGCAATTCACAGCTAATGACGTTAAGTACTATGTTGGTACAGGAACAGAAACAGCTTATTTAGTAGTTGATTTTAAAGACGGAACCGATGATAGTTCGTATGCTTGGGGATATCGCTTTAATTCAAATGAAAATCCTGATTTAGAAGATATTATTAGTGCAGTAGTAAATGCGGAACCTAATTTTTCATATACTTTTACGGCTTACTCATTTGGTAATTTATTAACAGGTGTTGCTTTTAATTCACATGGACAATCTTCAAACACTCAAGATTGGTGGAGTACGTGGACAGGAACAAGCTTAAGTACTTTTAGTAGTAATCTAGGTTTAGGTTCACCGGTTTTAAATAACGAGTGGTATGGTTTGTCTTTTGTTGTAGGACAAAATGCTCCAGTTGCTCCAGTAAATCCAATTGCGGCTTATAGTTCACAATGGTACGAAAACTCTGATGTTATTACTTGGGTAGGAACAGGAACCAATCAAAGTTTGGTTGTTGTTGATTTTGGGACAGATACAAACAATGTAGCAGATTCTTACGTTGTTGGAATTCAGTATGATGGTGCAATTACTGCAGAAGATGCTTTAGATTTGATAAAAACTGAATTAACCGGTTTTGATTATGTAATGACTGCAAATGTTTTATCGTCTGTAACAATAGGAACTCGTACAGAAACAGCTGCGGGAACTAACTTATGGAAAGCTTACAGCGGAACAGATCTTTCAAACTGGACAACAGAAAGTGATTTGTCATTAGTTACTTTAGATAATAACGATTGGTTAGGTTTAAGTATCGGTACAAGAAGACCTTTTACACCACAAGATATTACTGCTGCGTTATCAACAAGCAAACACAATAGTATTGAAGCAAATGTATATCCAAATCCAACATCAGATATATTAAACATTCAAACTGCCGAAAGTATTACTAATGTTACTGCTTACAATATTGCAGGTCAAAAAGTATTACAAGCTAATACACAAACAATTAATGTATCAAACTTAAAAACAGGTGTATATGTTTTAAAAGTTGAAACAACAAAAGGTACGGCTACTTTAAAATTCGTAAAAAAATAATCATAATATCTTACTAAATACAACTAACACATGAAAAATAATATTTTATTAATACTATTTGTTCTTTGCAGCTTTCTAGGTTTTTCTCAAACAGAATATTTAGATGGCGTAATTGTACTGAATGAAGGAGGTGCGGGGTCTGACAACGCATCTATTTCTTTTATAAATAACAATACAGTGACAAACAATGTTTTTGGTTTGGCAAATCCGGGTATGGATCTTGGCGATACAGCTCAAAGCCTAACTATGTATAACGATCTTGCTGTAGTTGTTCTTAATATATCTAACGAGGTTAAAATTGTAAATAACAAAACATTTCAGCATATTGCTACGATATCAGGCTTAAATAATCCTAGATATTCTGCGGTTTATAACAATAAAGCGTATGTAACTTGTTGGGGATCTGCAACCGATGATTATTTGGCAGTTATTGATTTAACTACAAATACTTTAGAAACTACAATTACAGTTGCTGATGGTACAGAAAAAATAAAAGAAATAAACGGTAAGTTGTATATCGCACATCAAAACGCAGATTTTGTTACTGTGTATAATATTGCAACCCAACAGTCAACGCAAATTCAGGTAGAGGATACTCCTTCTGAATTGGTTACTTTAGGAAACAATTTATATGTTTTATGTGGTGTACCATCGTGGGGACCTCCAACAGCAATAGCGAGCTTACATAAAATTGATTTGAGTACAGATACTGCTACCAATATTTTTACATTTCCTGCCGGCGTAAATGCTTTTCATATGGATACTGACGGAACCGATTTCTTTATCACTGCCGGTGCCGATATTTATAAGTACAATGTTTCAGCAAATACATTAACTACAAACGCGTTAATCTCTACACCTGTAAATGATATTTACATGGGTATTTACGGTATGAATGTTATTAACAATACTATTTATGTTGCAGATGCGAATGGATATGTTGCCGACGGTAAAGTGTATGTATATTCACTGCAAGGTAGTTTGTTGAATACTTTTACAGTAGGTAAAATTCCAAACCACTTCTACAAATCTAAATCATCACTTTCTGTGAAAAATCTAGAAATGGTTTCGGTTTCGGTATATCCAAATCCAGCGTCAGATATATTAAATATTCAAACAGCCGAAAGTATTACAAATGTAACCGCTTACAACATTGCAGGTCAAAAAGTACTACAGGAAAACACACAAACACTTAATGTTTCTGCGTTAAAAGCAGGTGTTTATATTTTAAAAGTTGAAACAGTAAAAGGTTCGGCTACATTAAAATTTGTAAAAAAATAAGATCGATTTGAGTTAATCTTTCTAAAAAAGCTATCTTAGAATATTCTAAGGTAGTTTTTTGTTTTTAGGAAGTTAAGTTTTGATTATGAGGCATTTTTACATATTGATATTTTGTTTTTTAAGTGTTTTTACAAACGCACAAACAATTAAAGGAGTTGTTGTAAGTGCAGAAAACGGCAAGCCCGTAGAAGCGGCATCGGTTTTTTTAGATAATACCACTATATCAACCGAAACAGATGCTAAAGGAAATTTTCAGATCAATATTCCGGCAAATAATAAAAACCAATTGGTTGTAAGTGCTTTTGGATATGAATAT
>Ga0308158_10004841_pt1 | contig 11232 bp, 12 predicted proteins | sample PhyBR2_FD_201038 | JGI IMG/M metagenome (GOLD analysis project Ga0308158, IMG submission 201038) | Phyllosphere microbial communities from UC Gill Tract Community Farm, Albany, California, United States - DLSLB.R2 | ecosystem: Host-associated > Plants > Phyllosphere > Unclassified | place: USA...
ACATCCGGTGGATTACGTGAACGATCCTGCGCAGATCGCGCGAAACGATAAGATGGTATCCGTCAACGCAACACTCCAGATCGACCTGCAGGGAGCCTGCAATTCCGAATGCGTAGGCGCCAGTCAGTACAGCGCTTCCGGGGGCCAGCTGGACTTCGTACGGGGTGCCTATGCATCGCGCGGCGGCAAGTCGATCATCGCATGTCACTCAACGGCGGCGCAGGGGGGCGTGTCGCGTATCGTCCTGGCATTGAATGGTCCGGTGACGACGCCTCGAAACGACACCCACATCGTTGTAACCGAGTTCGGTTGGGCGGATCTGAAGGGCAAGACACTCAACGAACGGGCGAAGGCTCTGATTTCGTTGGCCCATCCGAGGTTTCGCGACTCTCTAGATCGAGAACGACATGCTCGGTTTGGGTGAGGTAGTCTATGGCGCGTTCCAATGAGGCCCGTGCTCGCAATCGAAGCTAACTTTCGCTCCGATCTGTGAGTGTTCCACGATCGACGCGGCACCGAACCTGCTATGCGTGGAACATGCCCGAGCAATAACCTAGGCTTCCCGACAGACGGTTTCGCAGCTACCGCAACCCAAAGGAACGGCATGCGTATGACGGCTATCGGAACACGGATCGACGAAACAGGTACGCTGCTTCGCGAAGGAGGGGCGTTCTATCTTCGTCGCGATCTCGGTGGCCGCTACGAGCTCGAGCTTCACCGTACGCCTGTCGATCTGGTGGAGAAACGCGTGCGGCTGCTAGGCACTCTCGTCGGTTCGGATCTCGTGAATGCGGATGGTGTGGCGCCAGAGTGATCTTGCCTGGAAACCACAGCACGACGACTAATGTGCATCACTCGCTGACCACGAAAGATAATCGTTCCGACGTACGAGAAGCGCCGCAAAAAGGGTTACGAGATCCCGGGGCGCCGGATAGAAAGACCACGGTATGAACGTCTCCCAAACCGAAGCTTTCCGCAATGCCGCCGCTCACGAACGATCAGAAGCGGAGGCGTCTTCGCTGCCTCTTGTTCGAGCGCGCCATCTGCGTTCGGCGGAAGCGTTTGATGCTATGGCCGATCAAGGCGAACTGACGGAACGCCTCGCGCAACGGAACGCTGAAGGGCGAGCCAAATAGCCCTATCAGCAACGGTCGCCAGATCCGCACGCCTGAAGCGGCCTATCCCCGCCGCCGTATATACAATCCACTGAGCGTCATCGCGAATACAACAAGCGCAAGAGCGCCGGCTTCCTGCCATAGCACGGTGACGGTTTCGATCATGAGGGCATACTACCGCAGAATTGCTGCGTCGCAACATTTACCGTCGTCGTGAGTTTGGTGATCCTGAACCGTGACAGGCGCTCTGCGGCGGAAGAACCTGCCGCCGGCGCGCATCCAGCGAGCCCCGGTCTGTTGAGTTGCTGTTCCTCGGCCATCACAGGCAGGACTCGCCGTTTCATGAATCTCGCCTGCGTCGTGACACTTTGGGAAGGCATTCTATCCCGTGCCTGGTTGCGCCGGACGTGTCGGCCGCTGGATGGCTGATGTATCGAAGGGCTCGTAGTCCAGTATCACCTTCGCAACGCTGTCAACGATGGCGCTGCGGCCTAACTGGTAAATTACTGATCCTTCTCCGCGCGCTTGCGATCGGCTTTGCGCGCGCGGCTCACCGCTGCGGCATGTTCGCGCGCTCGCTTTTCGGAGGGCTTCTCGAAATGCCGACGGAGCTTCATCTCGCGGTATACGCCTTCGCGTTGCAGCTTCTTCTTCAGGGCGCGAAGCGCTTGGTCGACGTTATTGTCGCGGACGGTAACCAGCATGCTAACCTAGCTTTCTATTTTGCAGCGATAATCGGGCTACCCATGGATAGGGGGCTCGCAGAGTTGTGCCAAGACTATGATTGGCCGCGGTATCTCTCGGGCGGAAAGTTTCCACAAGGCTGGGCCGCCGTGTCGCCATTTACCCGGGAGGCTTGTCAGGAGACCCGTATCTGTCTGGGCAGGACAAAGCGCGTAACCAGAGGCCACGAAGCTGGACGACGTTAGGTACATTTGACGAGACCACCGACGCAAGCGCAGCACGTCCGCACCGCGATCGTGTTTTCGAGCTCGCGGCGGAGCCTCCCGTGATCATAGCCTGCCGCCGCATCTTCGGGTTGGCATGCACGCGGTGGCTGCCGCTTCGGTGAATAGCGCTGTCGGCATCGTTTGGACCTCGGTCGATTAAACCGAGCCCTTCGGACTTGGTTTGAACTGTGCGGGGGATATCTACGATGTTAGGGTGGAGATATGGCAGAGCAGCTCGTCACCATAGCCTTGCAAAGCGATGAGCAGGCAACGCTCAAAGACCTGAGCTTCGACCCCCTTTCGTTCAAAGCTGATTTCGAGGGGTTTCGCCGCAATGCAGATCTAGCTCATCGCCTCACGACCTCGCTGATCAAACGCAAGGCCATCCCAGGACATCGGATTCGCTACTTTTCCGACCCTGAATATCACCCGGGCGGACGCGGCAAATCTCGCCAGGACGGCTTCGTGCGGCACGGAAACGATCACGATGAGACGCTGCGTCACCCGCAATTTCTGAAATACCTTCGCTACTTCATTTACGGTGCAGACCTTCCGGCGGCAATCATCCGGGAATACGGTGACGCCGTAGAAGATTGCGGTATGGTGTCTTCCAGCGATATACCTGAGCTTGGCGCGAGGGCGCGCGCTTTGGCGAGGGCGCATCGGCTCGAGGGCAGCGCCGCGGCCGATGAGTTCTTCAAGCTGAGTCTGGATCTCGGTATAAGCCTTGGGCAATCGGTGCGTATCCGCGAGTCTTTTAAACAGCTCCGTCCGAGGCGCTAGCCGATGCTCGCGCAGCAACTTGCCAGACTACTTGTCGAGCTCGCGCGCGCGAGTGACGTCACCCACGATGGCCTGCCCGCTATGGAGCAACGATTCGAGTCCTTGCGAGGCTGCGATCGGCTGCCGCGAGGTCGGGAAAATCGCGGGCGTGCATTGAAGGACGAGCAGATCGTGGCGTCCGTGCTGGGGCTAGTCGCGATCAAGCCCGGCTGGGCCGGGCATGTCGCGACGATCATCGCCAGGCTCAAGCCCGTTGGCGGCCCGACTGACGCCTTTGGCGGGGCCTACGATCTAACGTCCGCGCTATGCCATTTGCTGACGGACGAGGCCTCCCGCCGCACGCTGGTTGGGGTCCGCCTGTCGGTGGCGGAGGCGGGCACCAACAGTAACGGCATCGCCGTGATCACTTCAGATGAGGCGGGTGAGCGCAAACAGTTCGCGTTCGTGCGCGACGAAGCGGTGTCGCTGCTTCGCCCCGGCGACGCCGCCGCGGAATTCGATTCCGCGTTCCGCAATGCGCCTGTCAGCCGCGAGCTTTTTCTCAACCGACACTTCTTCCACCGGCTTGCATCGAAAGTGGATAGCGCGCGGAAGCATCCTTTGCCGCCGACCGGCGATGGTGCCGAATATGACGTCGAGGATCAGGAAGCCGCCCGTCGGAAGCGTCTTGGCGCTACACCCCAATCTCGCTTCCTAAACATCGGCGTCGACAATCAGGTCACGTGGCCCCGTACCGAAATGCGGGTCGGATTTGATCGCTACGATCTCGTCATGATGCCGAAGACGAAGGAAAACGTGCAATCTGTCCACATTGATCTGACCGCCAACAAGCTGACCACGGAAGAGGCGATGACGGTCATCAATCGCTTCCTGAGCGTTATGACATGGTGCGACGATCAGTACGCCATCGCGGAAAACGGCTGGGGTGGCGGTCCAGTGCCCGTGGCCGTGAGAAAGCGCAATCTCGCGTTCACCACGACTTATCAGTGGCTTTATGATCGCGACATTCCGGGATCGGAGGAGGCTCGCCGCGCGCTTGCCATGTATCGCGAGGCGCGCAACGCTGAGCAGAACCACATGATCAGTTATGCTGTGCTGAACTACTACAAGATAATCGAAATTCACCACCTAGGTTGGCCCGCGTCGACGAAATGGGTCGCCGAAAACCTGCACCCGATCCTAGACGATCCGCACGACCAGCTCGGCATAGCCAAGTTTCTGGAAGCCTGCGGCGAAGAAAAGCCAGAGATGTATATCTACGCCGCATGCCGCTCGGCGGTCGCCCATGCCAGTCCTAACCGGAAGTCCGATCCCGACGATACGATGGAACTGCGGCGGCTGCACAACGCGGCGGACGTTATGCGCCGCTTGGCGCGTCGCTTCATTGCATTGGAACTCGGCGTGTCGGACAGCCCTTTCCCCCTTTCAGACGAGGCCGATGAGCAAGCGCCTTGAAGGCGAAATCCAAGTCGATTGTAGATCGGAGACCGACCGATGGCGGGAGATATCGTCCTCGCTCAGAAGTTTTGCCCGGTCGAGCATCGCGCCAAAGGACGCGCAAATGGTTGATCTGACCGATCAGCGAGATTGATCTGCGTCTCGACTATTCGCTGACTAATTCACACCGAGTCCGGCAGCGCCGGCTTGGGAATAGGATAGAAACGCGTTCCGATGTCGGTCGCCCGCGTCTCGGTCATCGCGTCATGAACGAATTTCCGCTTAGCGACTCGCCGGACGCAAAGTAGGCCGCTTTCATCGTAGATATCCAGCTGCACCAATAGATCGTCGCCGAAGTCGATGTAGACCGGACACTTCGCATCGAGCCAGGTTCTGCGAGGGCGCACCCAGTCATACTGATGGTGTCCGCGATAATACGCTTCGACCTCGTTCTGTATCGTGTGATATCCTTCGATCCACCCGCCCTTGAGCGTAGCCTTGGTCGCATCGGGATTGTGGTCCCTGTTAGTCGAGAGCCGGAAGAACATCCCGTTCGCATCGCCCCGCATCGGCCGTGTCGCTTTCGCCCAAATGATATCTTTGGCGAGTTCGGAATCGGGGTCCGGAAGCATGTGGTATATGTTGAAATTCTGCCGAAAGCCGCGACCATCGATTACCCAAACGAGGTTCTGATAGAACTCTTCGCGCGACTGACGCTCAGCGTCGGTCATGCTCGAATGCTGGACCTCGACGTAGATTCCACTAGCGGTCCTTATGTCTGCCCGGTGGACTTCGCCATTCGGGGCGACGTGATGGATTTCGCGGCATTCCGGAGGAAACAGGGCCTTCCATTCCCGATGCCAATTGGTCTCGTTTTCCCACCACGGATCGCAATTACGACGCGAAGCATGCGCCCAATGGTGAATGACGCGCGGCCCGCATTTGGCGACCATAGCCGAGCCGCAGATAGCGCATATTCCGCGCTGCCCCGACGTCGCTTCGCGACGTTCGTTTTCGACGATGGCGTACTGTACGATGTAAACTCCGGTTCCCGTGGGACATGAGTGAGTGCGGAAGGACCGTTGCCGCTCGACGTCAGTAAGCCATGATGTACCGAATCCTATTAAAAAGGGCTGAGTGGGTAACATTTTCCATAAGTCGCGACCGATCCATCACGAAGTTGATCGCTCATATTCCAGCTTGCTTCGATCAAGTCCTGGAGCCATTAATCGAAGCAGTCGCCGAACGGCGGATACATTGGTCGCCGGAGGGGGGCAGGAATACTGCTCGCGCGCGTAAGGCGATACTCGTTTTCCAATCGCGTCCCCCCGGTCCATTTCGGTCGTGTCCCGCTCCTCCTCCTTATCGCTCCGTGGGACCGCGTCCGACGTGTTCTTCAGGACATTGCCGTCCACTGCCCCCGGGCAGACGACGTCGCGGGTTGCTGCCGCCTGTCGAAGGTTAAGGAGGCGCTGCAGGTCGGCTATTCGCCAACGGGACGAAAGCACTTCCTCGTTGATCGCCTTGCCGGCGGTGGCGCAGTACCAGCGAATTGGAAGGTCTCCGGCAGCTTTCACAAATTCCGGTTCGACCAAGAGAGCCAAATCGCGACGCGCCTTGGCCGAGCCCGATCCGGCACTGCCGCCGGAGCAGATCCTGTCGAGGCGTGCCTTCGCCGCGAGGACCTCCGAATAGCGCTCCACATAGCTTGTCAGCCGAACGTTTGCGTCCGGCTCGAATGGACTGAGCAGGTACATGGCCGTCTCCCGGAACGCGTTCTCGGGTGACGCTCCGAGCCGTCTCTCTCGTTCAGCGCTCATTCCGGAGAGGAGCGAGTAGGTCCTGTACCGTTGTTCGATCTCGTCCAGGCGCGTGCTGGCGACCTCGTCCTGAAATCGCTCACTTACATCGCTGTAAACGCGAGCTGCGTCGTGTAGCTGATAGCCCTCCAGATACTGGCGGGCGAGGATCATCTGGCGGTTGCGGAAGTCGCGGCTCGCGAGGCGCAGTGCGTATTCCGCTTGGCCCTCGGCTATCAAGAAGCAGTTCCATAGTAGCAAAGCGACTAGTGCCAACGATGCAAGTCCTGCGACCCCTGAAGCCACGACAAGCGCGAGGCGTTGTTTGGGAGGCAGACCATCGCGCACGGCATACCAGTAGCCGCCCACGGAGCGACACGCACCGATGCACCATTTCCAGAGGGGGGTCGCGTTCGCCAGAACTGCTGCGATTAGGACTAGCAGAATTATGTATGGCCACCCCATCGCCCAAACGATTGTGACGCTCTCTCCCGCTTTGATGCCCTCGCTTGACGATAGGAGCCCAAAGATCGCCATGCCCGACGCACCGAGCGCTCCGACGATCGCGACGGCCTTTACCTTCGTTTTTTGAACGATTTCCCAGACGGTCACCATGCCGCTCCTGCCTGCGCGTACCTGTGCAAATCGCGCAGGAAGCTTGGGCGGCGCACGGTGGCGGCGAGTGCCTTGTGTTCCGCCAGCATCGCCGCCTTGAGGCGTGGACAGTCTGTCGTCGGGCCGTCCTCGCCTTCGCACGCCCGTTGTGCGCGCCAGAACGCGGCACGTACCACGAGCAACGCTGCCAGGTCGGCTTCCCGCGGCGTTTTCTTCAGCGCGTCAACCGCGGCTCGATCGATCGCGTCGTAGTCCTCATTGCCGACGGCATGCGACAAGGCCATCAATGTAGAGAAGCTTGGCGGACCGTCGCCAGCGGCCGCTCCGTTCTCCAAGGCGTCGCCATCAAGCGCGGGAATGAGTTCAAGCCCGTCCGGGTTCATCATGGCCTCGATACTATGGAGCGCATTCAGCGTCTCTTCCTTATGCTGGAGCACCTCTATCGGTCGCTCAAACAGCACCTCGCTGAGGTAAACGGCGTTCAGCCTCTGCAACGTAACAGGGTCGAGTTCGGCGTTTACGATGTTGAACGGGGAGAGCGTTGCGACTGTGTTGCGGGCGAGGCGCTGCGCTGCAAAGGGCTGGCCGCCTTGGACTAGGCGCCGGAGCTTGGGCACGACTAGTGATTGGGCATACCAAAGATAACCGAGAAGTGCGGACTTGGCACGATTGGTCCTTTCTTCATCCCCTCCCGACGAGCGCGGAGCCAAGTCGAACGCTCCTGGGGTACGGCGAGCAAACTGGGCGAAACTGGCGGGAATGAACCTCTCCTCATCCCTGAACACAAGAAATGGCGCAAGGTCCCACACGGTGGTAACGTTGAGCCCCTTGAGTTGGGACGCGAATGTTCGGTTGGCTGCCAGCAAATCCTTGGCCGGCGAGTCCCCAGGAGCCTCCGGTGGCTTGAGCGACCGAGCAGCATCGCTTTGAAGAATGGTATATTTAGATGATCCCTGGCTTTCATCCTCCTCCTCAACCTCCTCAACCTCCTCTTCCTCGCTTCCGATGTAGCCGATGTGTCCGAGGAAGGAGATTACTCCCTTATCTCCGGTAAAGTATCCGACCCCGTGCTCCGACGAGAGACGTCCTGATACAATTGCCGAATTGTAGGCGGTCACCGAGCGTAGCGAGGAGGCCGAGGCTAGAACGAGCAGGAGCAACAGGCTTGGTATTCCGGCGAGCAGCGCGAACATTTTTGCTTTAGAAAGTCGATCAACCATTTGTTCCTACTCCGCTCCGACCCACAACACCGTTGGAGCGTGAGCAGCTGTATTGCGAAATCGGGCTTCGCTTTTGACGAGCTCGATGCGTGCGAGGGCAAGCGCTTCGCAGCTGGCGAGAGCAGTCCGAGCGCACATCCCCGCTGGAGCTGCTTTACTGTCAGTGGCAACCTGCGTCCTGGAGTACGATTCGAGTTCGTCTGCGAGTTCGACGTTGCGGGTTGTGATGGAGGACATGTCGTTCTGTTCGCGACCGGACAGGAGCTGTCAACTCTTGCAAGCGCCATCTTGGGTTTGAACACGACCTTTGTCGGAAGAGGCACCATCGCCGCGCAATGGCATCTATCGCGCGAAAAAATTATAACGTTTATGGCGGAACACCAGCCCTGAAAGCGGTTATGGCGCGCAAACTGAAGCGGCCGTAGTCGGGGAGCAGGGAAGGGGCGCGAATGTCCGTTGGTAGGTCTACTGATAGCGCCGGACGACGTCACCCACGGGGGTGAGGATGACTATAGACAGACCTATCCGAGCATTTGTAACGCTTGACGTTAGTGGCGATCAGTAGTGAAAACGCGGAATAATGCAGTGACTGCAAAGCGCGGCAGACCTTCACGAGGCAGGTTCGATGACATCGATTTTGCGGAATAAATTCGGCTCGACGGGTACAAGACGTCTAGTCGTTTGGGGCATATTATCGGTATTTCTCCTGCATCCCCTCGTCGCGATGGGGTTCACCAACGACGTGCAATGGGATCGAGCTGATTTCCTGGCGGGTGCGGCGCTGCTGCTTGTCCTTGGATTAACGATCGAACTAGCCTTTTTGCTGCTTGACGGACTGCTGACGCGTGCGGCTGCAATCTGCACATCTTCAGTCATCCTTGTTCTCATATGGGCGGACGCTGCGGTAGGCGTATGGGGAGCATAGTCCGTTAAATGGATCGAAGTGGCAGGCAATTCTTCAATTACACCGGCGCTCGCTGGCTGTGAATGAATCTGATCGATAACGGTAGAGTAAAGAATATGTACCCGGCATGAGATGCTTCCCTACTGCCACTCCGTCATCGACCAAAATATAGAGGAATCTGGAACTGTAAAAGGGAAGGAAAATTCGTCTGAGCCGTGCCTTGTCCATACTCGCCGTATGGAATCGTCCGAGCTGTCGACTTCCGGCGTTACGAGAATGACAGCTCGCCACTTTCTATCGGTGCCCGGAATTCCCGCAACTAAGGAAAAGTCCCGCGCATCAAGTATGCCCGCAGTTGTCCAATCGGACCCGGATTTTACATAATCGTATCTCTCATGAGTGAAATGAGAGAGGGCTAACAAACCTTTTGAATGGGAGGAGTAGGGAATCCATTTATTGAACCCAACGAGCACTGGGTATCCGGCTAGCGCCTGCTTCAAAGCTCGAAATAATCGCGCTTCGTCCTCTACGGCAGGTATGTTTCTGACGCAGTTCGCGAATCCAGTGTGCAAAGGGCCGTAAGTCATTATTTTCCGAGTTTCATCATTCGATCGCGGAAGTCGCTGTAGTTCAGATGGTCGATCTTCATCAAGCGATGAACTTTCGAACCGATCCTTACCGTTGGGGCGCGCCAGTTCCCGCGTGAAAGTCGGATCTAGCACGAGATGCGGTCGGTCGCCGAACTAAGCGATCGAACCAATCGAACCGGAACGTGACACCGCGATTGAGGTCGTGAATGAGCGCTGTGCGTGACTCGTTTACAGAAAAAACGTCGGCCTACGCCTCCTTCGCTGCTGACCGCACGATAGGTGCAGTCTATGGTACCGAAGGAGCGGTTGGTTGCGTCATTTGGCGTAAGTAAGCGCTTTCAATCGGGCTCAGCCGCCTTGGTCGGCCGCGAACGGTTAACCTTTCCGATACTCAATCGTAGTGCCGATCTCCAACCTCACGGTTTGGTCCGCTTGGACGCGATACACCCGAAGGATAGACATGCACAAATTCGCTCTCGGACTGACGTCAATCGTACTGGCTGTCGGTTCGTGTTCGCAGGCGGCCTTTGCGCAGACATTTCTTGATGTCTTCGCTGGTCGATCCCTTCCCGAGCGCACCGCGGCCTCCGTCACCGCAGACGAGGCTCGGATCAACGGTACGATCGTACCTGCCCAGCTTCGTGTTGACGTCGAGAGTCTGAAGCCAACCCAGTCGACGATCTTTGGTCTACGCGCGGGGCACTGGTTCAACTGGTTCGGCGTGGCCGTGGATGCGGCCACATTGAGCCCAGATCTCAAACGGCAGACCGTACGAGCGACCGCCAATCTCCGGTTTGACGAACAGGTCTTCGGGGAGCAGGTCACCGTCGATCCGGGTCAATCGGTCAGCGTCGATATACCTCGCATAGGAGTTCCGACGACCGCAACCATCGCTGCGGTTGCGATGGTCCGTGTACCGCGTGAAGGCATCCAGCCCTATCTCTTCGCCGGTCCAGCTTACCTTATTACCGACAGCGACATCAGCGGCTACTGGGGGGTGCGAGCTGGAGCAGGCGCTAAATTACCGTTGTCCGACCACGTCGCAGTGTTTGGTGAATATCGATACACGGGCATAAACAACGCTAGGGCGATAGCTGGGCAGATTGCTGGTTCTACCCAAGGAATTTCCGGATCAACTGGCGACATTCGTGTTGGCCTCGATGTGCGGAATCATAGCTTCGCAGGCGGTCTGAGTTTCGCATTTTGAACGTGGGGCCGCCGTCCTACGGACACCTGCTGATATGCGACCGGTGTCGCTCGTGACGGCGCTTCTGGAATTTGCTGGCTTCGTCGTCGGGAACGATATGCTGCCCGGCGGCCGAACGGGGCGGGGCTCAGCGGCGTGCATCAATCCTAAGTTTATTGCTCTGGTTCTCGATAGTAATTATTTGCCGGATCCACAGCGGTATGCGGTGTGGTCGATCCGAACGCCCGCTTCATCTCTTCGATAACACGCGCGGTACGCGTCTCGGGAGCAACCGACGGGTCCAGGCGGGACAACCCCTCGGGGGGATCGAGACTGCTCAGTTTGCACTGATGAAGCCATAACAGCCGTTCGTGAGCGTCGGCGGCGTGTCTATTGCTTGCTCTACTGATCAGGTGCCGTTCTTGGGCGATGCGAGCCGCGTGATATGAGCGCAGCGCAACCAGTTCCTCGCTATCCATGTAGTATCCCGCATTGTTCATTCGTTGAATGGGAGGCAACAGCGGTAAGCGTGGTCGGCAGACCGCAGATTACGCGGCTTGCGCCACTCGCTCTGCGGTTTGCGCGGACCAGTTCCAGGGCATGAGTTCGTCCCATCGCGCGGCCGGCCAATCC
>Ga0308158_10004843_pt1 | contig 11230 bp, 8 predicted proteins | sample PhyBR2_FD_201038 | JGI IMG/M metagenome (GOLD analysis project Ga0308158, IMG submission 201038) | Phyllosphere microbial communities from UC Gill Tract Community Farm, Albany, California, United States - DLSLB.R2 | ecosystem: Host-associated > Plants > Phyllosphere > Unclassified | place: USA...
TTTGGCTCCTTCATCGGCTTCGCCGGCGTGTTCCCCAAGCTGATCAAGGACTACTTCCCCGGGTTCTCCAGCATCGGTGTGGGAACCGTGGCCCTCTCGCTCGCCTTCCTGGGCCCGCTGGTGGGTTCGCTGGCCCGCCCCTACGGCGGCCGCATGGCGGACCGCATGGGCGGAGCCCGGATGACCGTTTCGGCGTTCGCCGCCATGGCCGTGATTACGCTGACCATGGTCTGGACCTTGCCGCTGAAGAACTTCCTGCTCTTCCTGGTCCTGTTCCTGATGCTCTTCACCGCCAGCGGCTTCGGCAACGGCGCCACGTACCGGATGATCCCGGTCATCTTCGCCACCTCCAGCCGGGCCGCACGCAAGGGCGCAAGCGCCGTGGCCACCCAGCGCCTGGCGTCCTCTGCCCTCGGCCTGATCTCCGCGATCGGGGCCTACGGCGGCTTCGTCATCCCCCAGGTCCTGAACGCCTCCAGCACCGCCACCGGCTCCTACACCCCCGCCTTCTACGGCTTCGTCGGAGCCTACGTCCTGATGCTGGCCGTCTGCTGGGCCTGCTACATCCGCAACGCCGGCCGGAACGCGATGGGACACATCTAGCATGGCCAACAGCGCCGACACGCACTGCCCCTACTGCGCCCTGCAGTGCGCCATGACGCTCACCCCCGCTGCGGGACCGGTTCCGGTGGCACTTTCCACCCCCGCGGCTCCCCTTGACGTCCAGGGCCGGGACTTCCCCACCAACCGTGGCGGCCTGTGCCGCAAGGGCTGGACCTCAGCCAGCCTCCTAAACCACGGAGGCAGGATCACCGAGCCCCTGCTAAAGGGACCCGACGGCGTGCACCGGCCCATCGGCTGGGACCAGGCCCTGGACCTCGCCGCGCAGGCGGTGAGGGACGCCCGCGCCCGGCATGGTGCGGACGCCGTCGGCGTGTTCGGCGGCGGCGGGCTCACCAATGAGAAGGCCTACATGCTGGGCAAGTTCGCCCGGCTGGCCCTTGGCACCTCGAGGATCGACTACAACGGAAGATTCTGCATGTCCTCCGCGGCGGCGGCCGGGATGCGGGCCTTTGGCGTGGACCGCGGCCTGCCCTTCCCAGTGGAAGCGCTGGATACCGCCAGCACCATCCTGATGCTCGGCTCGAACGTTGCCGAGACCATGCCGCCCTTCGTCCAGCACCTCAAGGGTGCGCGCGATGCCGGCGGGCTGATCGTGGTGGACCCGCGCCGTTCCGCCACTGCGGCTTTTACGGCCGACGGCGCTGGCCTCCACCTGCAACCGCTGCCCGGCACCGACCTCACCCTGCTGCTGGGACTCTCCCACGTGGTCATCCATGAAAACCTGGTGGACACCGCCTACGTCCAGGAGCGCACCTCCGGCTACAGCGCGGTGGTCCGTAGCGTGAACGCCTTCTGGCCCGAACGCGTCCAGTCGATCACCGGCGTCCCCGCAGAGCTGGTCCGGCAGACGGCCCGCATGCTTGCGGCCGGAGCCCGGGCGGGCGGAAGCTACATCCTCACCGGCCGAGGCGTGGAACAGCACGTGGACGGCACCGACACCGCCACCGCCGCCATCAACCTCAGCCTCCTGCTGGGCCTGCCGGGCACTGCCCGCAGCGGGTACGGCACCCTGACCGGCCAGGGCAACGGGCAGGGCGGCCGCGAGCACGGCCAAAAGGCGGACCAGCTCCCCGGCTACCGCAAGATCACCGACCCCGCCGCCCGCGCGCACGTCGCCGCCGTCTGGGGCGTCCCCGAGGACCTGATCCCCGGCCCCGGCCTCCCCGCCGTCCAGCTCCTGAAGTCCCTGGGAAAGCCCGACGGCGTGCGGTGCCTTTTCGTGCACGCGTCCAACATTGCCGTTGCAGCCCCTGACGCCAACGCCGTGATCCAGGGGTTGCGGAGCCTGGACTTCCTGGTGGTCTGCGACTTCTTCCTGTCCGAGACCGCTGCGGAAGCGAACCTCATCCTCCCGGTGCTCCAGTGGGCGGAAGAGGACGGCACGCTCACCAACCTCGAGGGACGCGTCCTTCGCCGCCGCCGCGCCGTCTCCCCGCCCGCCGGCGCCCGCAGCGAGCTGTGGATCATGGCCCGCCTGGCCGAGCGGCTGGACGCGCCCTCCACCTACAGCGAGGACCCGGAAACGGTTTTCGAGGAGCTGCGGCGCGCCTCCGCGGGCGGCCCGGCGGACTACTCCGGCATCGACTACGCCATGCTGGACCGGGGCGAGGCCGCCTACTGGCCCTACCCGGCCGGCAGCACCGGAACGCCGCGGCTGTTCACGGGCCGCTTTGCGCACCCCGACGGCAAGGCGCGGCTGGTCCCGGTGGCGCCGCGCCGCCGTCGTACGCCCGATGCCAACCCCGGCCCCGCTGCCAAAGCCATGACCCTCATCACCGGCCGCCTCCTGGAGCACTACCAGTCCGGAGCCCAGACCCGCCGGGTGGCTGAACTCCTCGCGGCCCAGCCGGAGGCCACGGTGCAGCTCCACCCCGCGGCGGCCCACGCCATGGGCATTGGAGACGGCACCCTGGTCTCCGTGGTGAACAGCCGCGGTGAGGTGGTGTGCCGGGCCGAGCTCAGCACCGCCATCCGCCCCGAGACGGTCTTCCTGCCGTTCCACTTCCCGGGTGCCGAAAGCGCCAACCGGCTAACCGAAGCGGCCACCGATCCCGTCTCCGGAATGCCCGAATTCAAGTTCAACACCGTGTGGGTCCGGCCAGTGGCCGCACCTGATTCCGCCCGGATGCTGCAAACAACGGAGGCCTCATGAGCGAGCGGATTGTCATTGTGGGATTCGGTCCCGTGGCTGCCCGGCTGGTGGACGAACTGCTGCCCGCCGTGCACTCCGGCGACGTCAGGCTCACCGTGGTGGGGGCTGAAGCCGAAGCCGCCTACAACCGGGTGCTCGTGGCCGATCTCGGCGTCGGACGGACCACCGCCGACGCGCTGGCCCTTGCCGATGCTGCCGAGCTGGCCGCGCAGGGCGTGGACGTCCGCCTGGGTGTGCGGGTGAAGCGCATGGACAGGGCGCGGCAGCAGGTCCTGCTCGCGGACGGGGCGGCGGTCCACTACGACCGGCTGGTCCTCGCCACCGGATCCCGTCCAGTGATCCCCAACCTCACCGGCATCAACCCCGACCCCTCCACCCCTGTCCTTCCCGCGGGCGTCACGGCACTGCGGGACCTCCGCGACGCCGGCGTGCTGCGCGAGGCTGTGGACGGCGGCAAGCGGGTGGTGGTGCTGGGCGGCGGCGTGCTGGGCCTGGAAACGGCATTGGCCGCGGCGGAGGAAGGCGCCACCGTCACGGTGGTCCACAACGGCCCGCACCCGCTGGGCCGCAGCATCGACCGCGGCGGCGGAGCGGTCCTGGCTGCTGGCCTGCGGAGGTGCGGCGTCCGCGTAGCCGGCAACGCCCGCTCCACGGGGATTGAGCACAACGGGCCCGACGGCGGCTTCTCGGCCTTGCTGCTCGATGACGGGTCCGCGATTGACGGCGATCTCCTGGTCATCTCATGCGGTGTCCGTCCCCGGACCGAACTGGCCGAGGGATGCGGGCTGCCCACCGGCGCCGGGATCCTGGTGGACCACCGGTTGCGGGCGCACCACGAACCGCACATTTTTGCCATTGGTGATTGCGCCGAGGTCCGCTGCCCTGACCCGGCCTGCGCCGAATGCCGCAGTGCCAAGGGGCCCTCCGGGCTGGTGGGTGCGGGCTGGCGGCAGGCAGAGTGGCTTGGGGGCTACCTCACGCTCCTGGCGGAAGGGGCGGCTGCCCAGGCGGAACTCTTGCCTGCGCTCCCGCCGGAACAGCCCGGCGTCGTGGTCCTGAAGGCCCGCGGCATGAACATGGCCGTAGCCGGCGACAACTCGGCGGACCCCTGGGATGAGGAGGCCCTCACGGCGGGTGCCGCTACCGGCCGGCCGCGACTGCAGGTCTCCCAATGGGCCGACCCGGAGCACGGCCGGTACGTCAAGATGACCACGCGCGGGGGCGTCCTTGAAGGCCTGGTAGCAGTGGGCATGCCGCGCACGGCCGCCGAGCTGGTGGGGCTCTTTGAACGCGGCGCTGAACTGCCCGCGGACCGGTCGCTGCTCCTGCGCCTGGACGGTCCGGACCAGCTGTCAGGCGCCGGCCCGGTGGATCCAGCCGGAACCGTGTGCCGGTGTGCCGGAGTGAGCGGGTCTGCCATCACGGCGGCGGTCTCGGCTGGCTGCGCCACCGTGGCGGACGTTTCCAAGGCCACCCGCGCGGGCACCGGCTGCGGTGGCTGCCACGAGGACATCAAGGGCCTCATCGAAGGGCACTTTTCCCCAGCCTTCCCCTAACCTCGCAAGCTCGGTCAGGGAACCCGGCGGCCGTGGCCCCACCCAGCCTTCCCCTAACCCCGCAAGCTCGGTCAGGGAACCATAGTTGACGGCGCATGAACAAGGCGGCGAAGGTAAAGGCACCACCAATGACTGGGCGGTGTTCCGGACTCCGCCCGCCCGTGACATCGAGTCGCGGCAGTTCACGACGAAAGGACACCGATGTCCCTCCTCGATTCCGCCCTTTGGGACGGCAACATCTACCTCAACGGCTGGCGCAAAGGCGGCGGCGGAACCGGAACCAGCGTTGAACCAGCCACCGGCGCGCAGCTGGGCAACTACGGAATCGCCTCCGTGGAGGACGTCCGGGAGGCTGCAACAGTGGCGGCGAAGGCCCAAAAGGACTGGGCCGCGCGCAACCCGGAGGAGCGCGCCGCCGTGCTGCGCCGCGCGGGCCGGCTCTGGGAGGAGCACGCCGCGGAGGTCCAGGACTGGATCGTCCGGGAATCGGGCGGCATTGCCCCCAAGGCTGGCCTGGAAACGCACATCGCCGCCAACGAATGCTTCGACGCTTCAGCGCTGCCCTCGCTGCCGGCCGGGGATGTGCTCACCTCCAACGAGAACCGCTGGTCCTTTGCCCGGCGCCGCCCTGTCGGCGTCGTCTCCGTGATCGCACCGTTCAACTTCCCGCTGATCCTCTCCATCCGCGCCGTCGCCCCTGCCCTGGCCTTGGGGAACGCGGTGCTGCTCAAACCGGACCCGCGGACCGCTGTCTGCGGAGGAGTCACCCTGATGCGGATCTTCGAGGAGGCCGGCCTGCCGCCCGGGCTGCTGTCGCTGCTGCCCGGCGGCGCAGACATCGGTGCCGCCGTGGTGGAGGCACCGGAAGTGCGGGTCATCGCCTTCACGGGCTCGACGGCGGCCGGCCGGAAGATCGGCGAAACCGCCGGACGCCTGCTCAAGCGCGCCCACCTGGAGCTTGGCGGCAACAACGCGCTGATCGTGCTGCCGGGCGCGGACCTGGCCAAGGCAGCGTCGGCCGCCGCTTTCGGATCGTTCATGCACCAGGGCCAGATCTGCATGGCAGCCGGCCGGCATATCGTGCACGAGGACATCTACGACGACTACGTCGCCGCGCTGTCCGAAAAGGCCGCCCACCTGCCGGTCGGTGACCCGAAGAGCGGCACCGTGGCGCTGGGACCGGTCATCGATGAGCGGCAGCTGCACCGCGTGGACGGCATCGTCCAGGAGGCGGTAAAGGGCGGCGCCCGCGTGGCAGCGGGCGGCACCCACGATGGGCGCTTCTACCAGCCCACGGTACTGGTGGACCTTAAGCAGGACAGTCCGGCCTGGAAAGATGAAATTTTTGGGCCCGTGGCCCCGGTAACCAGCTTCTCCACCGTGGAGGAAGCAGTGGCCCTGGCCAACGACAGCGAATACGGCCTGTCCATCGGCATCCTGGGTGACGTCGGCATGGCCATGACCATTGCAGACCAGCTGGACTCCGGCAAGGTCCATATCAACGAGCAAACAGTCTCGGACGAAGCCAATTCCCCGTTCGGCGGCATGAAGGATTCGGGCAACGGCTCACGGATCGGCGGCCACCACGCCAACATGGAGTCCTTCACCGAAATCCAGTGGCTCACCATGCGACCGGACATCGCCCCGTATCCGTTTTAAACACAGTTTCCCGCCAAGGCTTTCAAACCCCTTGGCGGGAAACTGTGGGGCTTCTAAGCCGTTGGTCCTGAATCGAACTCCCCACCGGCCACGGCCTCGGCGTACTTGGTGAGGTCCGGGCCCGGCTGGAAGTCCACGAACTGGCCCTTCAGCTTTTCAAACAGGAATTCGTACACCTTTTCCTTGCCGGCTCCGGACAGCGATGAAGCCGCCTCCCGGACCGCTTCCTGCAGTGCCCGGTCAGCATCCAGCAGGATTTTCTCCCGTGCCTGCTCGTTCCACTTGACGTCCTGCAGTTCCATGGGCCCCTCCTTGCGTCGACGGCTGGTACAGGAACGGCCGGGAACTTCATGGAAATTCCCGGCCGCGCCTGGTTCGAGTCTAGGCAGAGGGCCCCGGAGGGGTCCAGCCCCGCGTTTGGCGGGAGCCTTACATGTGGACGTGCAGGCGGCGGGCTGCCTCGGAAATGGAGCCGGTCAGCGACGGGTACACCGTGAAGGTGCTGGCGACGTCGTCCACGTGCAGTTTCTGCTTGACCGCGATGGAAATCGGGAAGATCAGTTCGGACGCGTTGGGTCCCACCACCACACCGCCGATCACGGTGCCGGAGCCCTTCCGCGCAAAGATCTTCACGAACCCGTCCTTGGCGTTGCGCATCTTGGCGCGGGCGTTGCTTTTCAGCGAGAGCTTGATGATGTCGGCCTGGTACTTGCCGGACTCGATCTCAGCCTCGGACACGCCAACGTTCGCGATTTCAGGCGAGGTGAAGATGTTGGATGCCACCTGGTGCAGCTTAAGCGGGGTAACGCCGTCGCCCATGAAGTGCGCCACGGCGATGCGGCCCTGCATCGCGGCCACCGAAGCCAGCGGAAGAACGCCCGTGCAGTCACCGGCAGCGTAGATGTTGGGGGCCGTGGTGCGGGACACGCCGTCCACCTTGATGTGGCCGCTGTCGCTGACCGCCACGCCCGCCTCCTCGAGGCCGATGCCGGCGGTGTTCGGGATGGAACCGAGGCACAGGAGGCAGTGGCTGCCGGTCACCTTGGTGCCGTCGGAGAGGGTGACCACCACGCCGTCGTCCGTGCGTTCGACGGTCTGCGCGCGGGAGCGGGACAGGACCCGGACGCCGCGGCGTTCGAAGACTTCCTCCAGGACCACTGCGGCGTCAACGTCCGAGCCCGGCAGCACGCGGTCACGGCTGGAGACCAGGGTGACCTTGGAGCCAAGGCCGTTGTAGGCGGAAGCGAATTCGGCGCCGGTCACGCCGGAGCCCACCACGATGAGTTCCTCAGGCAGTTCATCCAGGTTGTAGATCTGGGTCCAGTTCAGGATCCGTTCCCCGTCAGGGCGGGCGGTGTCCAGTTCGCGGGGGTGCGCACCCACGGCCAGCAGGACGGTGTCCGCTTCGATTGTCTCGGTGCCGTCCACGGTGAGGACCTCGATGGTGTGGCTGTCCAGGAGGCGGCCGGAACCGGCGATGATGCGGACGCCCTGCTTTTCGAGGCCGTCGCGGATGTCCTGGGACTGGGTGCGGGCCAGGGTGAGGAGGCGGTCGTTGATGTGCTTGAGGTCGGCGCGCATCACGGGAACGAAGTCGCCGCCGTCGACGTCGAACTTCACACCCAGCTCGCCGGCCTCCGCGACGCGCGTCATCAGGTCCGCCGTGGCGATGAGGGTCTTCGACGGAACCACGTCCGTCAGCACCGCGGAGCCGCCCAGGCCCGCGCGTTCGACGATGGTGACCGTGGCTCCGAGCGAGGCGGCCACCATGGCGGCTTCGTATCCGCCGGGACCACCTCCCAGGATTGCGATCCGGGGGGAACTGAAATCTGGGTGCGTAGTCACAGTCATCCATTCTCGCCCATTTACCGCCTGACCACCAAGAAAACAGGGCAGCCTGCGGGCCGCCGTGACAGGGGTAACAGTGCCGGCAGGATAACTTGTACTGGTGAGTACAACAGACTTCCTGAACACGGACCCGTTCGCCGCCGCCCGCGCCGCTGCAGACTATATTGCGGAAGAAACCGGAGTGGACCGCCATGACACCGCACTGGTCCTCGGCTCCGGCTGGGGCGAGGCCGCCGACCTGATCGGCGAGACCACTGCCACCCTGTCCGCCGAGGAAGTCCCCGGCTTTCACTCCCCCGCCGTCGAGGGCCACGTGGGCACCATCCGCTCCGTGCTGACCAAGGGCGGCAAGCGCGCCCTGGTCCTCGGCGCCCGCACCCACTACTACGAAGGCAAGGGCGTCCGCGCCGTGGTGCACGGCGTCCGGACCGCGGCAGCCGCAGGGTGCAACACCCTGGTCCTCACCAACGGCTGCGGCGGGCTCAACGAGACCTGGGCCCCCGGCACACCGGTCCTGATCCGGGACCACATCAACCTCACCGCGGCCTCACCGCTGGAGGGGGCCACGTTCGTGGACCTGACGGACCTCTACTCACCCAGGATCCGCGGACTCGCCCGCGAAGTCGACCCCACCCTGGACGAAGGCGTCTACGCACAGTTCCCCGGCCCGCACTACGAGACCCCGGCGGAAGTGCAGTACGCCAAGCGGATCGGCGCCGACCTGATCGGCATGTCGACGGCGCTGGAGGCGATCGCCGGGCGGCACGCCGGGATGGAGGTGTTCGGCATTTCACTGGTCACCAACCTCGCCGCGGGCATCAGCCCCCAGCCGCTGAGCCACCAGGAAGTCCTTGAATCCGGCGAGGCTGCGGGGCCCCGCATCTCCAGGCTGCTGGCCGAAATCATCGCCCGGCTCTAGCAGGACCACGCACCCGGGTGCATCACGGCGGCCTGCAATGACGATAGCGTTGTGCCCATGACCACTGCCGATGCCGAACTCCGCCTGCCCGCCGAGGCCCGCGAATGGGCTGCCCAGGACCCGGATCCCGCAACCAGGGCGTCCCTCCTGGAGCTTGTCCGCCTTGCCGACGACGGCGATCCGGCGGCCCGGCAGGAACTGGAAGACAGCTTCCGCGGCACGCTGCAGTTCGGCACCGCCGGCCTGCGCGCCGCCCTGGGGCCCGGGCCCAACCGGATGAACCGGGTGGTGGTGCGCCGCGCCGCCGCAGGACTCGCCGCGTTCCTCGTGGACGCCGTGGCCAAGGCGGCGGCCGGCACCCGGCCGCGCGCCGTCGTCGGCTATGACGCCCGGCATAACTCCGATGTCTTTGCGGAGGAGACGGCCGCGATCTTCACCGCGGCCGGCATCGAGACGTTTCTGCTGCCGGCCGCCCTCCCCACTCCCCTGCTGGCCTACGCGGTCCGCGCGCTGGACTGTGACGGCGGCGTCATGGTCACCGCCAGTCACAACCCCCCGCAGGACAACGGGTACAAGGTGTACCTGGGCCGGCATGCCGTGGCCGCGGACGGTGACGGTGCCCAGATCGTGGCCCCCTACGACGCCGAAATCGCTGCGCGCATCAGCGCGGTGGGACCGCTGGAATCAATTGCACTGGCAGCGGACGGGTGGACGGTCCTGGACGGCTCGCTGGCCGCCGGGTACGAACGGACGACGGCGGCACTCGCCATGGCGGAGCGCTTCCCCGCACGCGACCTGAAGATCGTCCTGACCCCGCTGCATGGCGTGGGCGGCGGCACCGCGCTGAACGTCCTGAAGGCGGCAGGTTTCACGGATGTCACCGTGGTGGCCGAGCAGGCGGAGCCGGACCCTGATTTTCCCACCGTCAGTTTCCCCAACCCGGAGGAACCCGGAGCGCTGGACCTCGCCCTGGAAGCGGCCGCGCGGCTGGATGCCGACCTGGTCATCGCCAACGACCCCGATGCCGACAGGGCCGCAGTTGCGGCGAAAGACCCTGACACCGGCGCCTGGCGGATGCTCCGCGGCGACGAAGTGGGGTCACTGCTGGGCGCGCACATGGTGGCTCGGCTCGCGGACGGCGCCCCCGGCGACGAAGCCGACGGCCGGGGTGTCTTTGCCAATTCGATTGTTTCCTCCCGGCTGCTGGCCCGCATCGCCAATGCTGCCGGCTTCGCGCACCAGGAAACACTGACCGGATTCAAATGGATCTCCCGCGTTCCCGGCCTGGTCTACGGGTACGAAGAGGCACTGGGATACTGCGTGGCGCCGGACCAGGTGAAGGACAAGGACGGCATCTCCGCCGCGGTCCTGATCGCCGAACTCGCCGCCACCGCCAAAGCGGCAGGCAAGACGGTCTTCGACACCCTGGATGAGCTGTACCTCCAGCACGGCCTGCACGCCAGCGACCAGCTCAGCATCAGGGTTGCGGACCTGGGGCTGCTGGACGCCATGATGAACCGCCTGCGCGTTTCGCCGCCGGAATCGTTCGGCCAGTCAGCGGTGGAGGTCTTCACCGACCTTGCCGAGGGCACCGCCCAGCTGCCGTCCACCGAAGGCCTGCTCTACATCACCCGGAACCTGACCCGGGTCATCATCCGGCCCAGCGGCACCGAGCCCAAGCTCAAGTGCTACCTGGAGGTCATCCACCAGGTGGGATCCGCCGCGGAGCTGCCGGCCGCACGCCAGGCGGCCCGGGCTTCCCTGGACGAGGTCCTGCACGACGTCAGCGAAGCGCTGGGGCTGTAGCAGGTCCGTAAGCACGAAAAGGGGCGCCGGGCTTACTCAAAGCCCGGCGCCCCTTTTTGTTGGAGAAGCCTTACAGCTGCACCTCGACGAAGCCGCCGCTGAGCCTGGTGCTGTACGTGGCCAGGCGCAGCCCGGGGGTGCTGAAGCACTCGCCGGTTTCAAGGTCGTAGACCTCCTTGTGCAGCGGCGAGGCAATGGTGGGCCGGGTGCCTTTGGAGCCCAGGATGCCACGGGCCATCACGTGGGCCCCGGTGGCCGGGTCTTCGTGCGCCACTGCAAAAACTTCGTCGGGCCCGGTACGGAAGAGCGCCACCTGGCGGCCGGCAACCAGGGCAGCCTCGCCCCAGGCAGGTTCCAGGTCATCCACCGTGCAGACACGGTGCCAGCCGGCCTCAAATCCGGCGAGGTCTGATTCGGCGGCGAGCGCCCCAAGTTCCAGTGTTGCCGTCATGTCCGGCTCCTTTCCCTGTGCCTGTTGGTCCTTTCAGCCGCTGCATCTGCGGCCGTATCCCACGCTAGGGTCCGGGTGTTTCATCAGCGTGCGATGCATGTGTCGGGCGCGTAAAAGAGACCTAACCCGGGAGGAAATGCGTCCGTGATGCAGAAGTTAAGTTGACGAAACAATTGGGAAACTGAGGCGAAACTGCCCCTTCCTAGGCTGGAGGC
>Ga0308158_10004844_pt1 | contig 11227 bp, 10 predicted proteins | sample PhyBR2_FD_201038 | JGI IMG/M metagenome (GOLD analysis project Ga0308158, IMG submission 201038) | Phyllosphere microbial communities from UC Gill Tract Community Farm, Albany, California, United States - DLSLB.R2 | ecosystem: Host-associated > Plants > Phyllosphere > Unclassified | place: USA...
CGCCAAGACCTGGCAGTCCTTCCCCTGGATGATGGTGATGCTGCTCGCCGGCCTCCAGACCGTCCCGAAGGAGCTCCACGAGGCCGCGGAGATCGACGGCGCCGGCACCATCCGCCGTTTCTTCTCGATCACCGTGCCGCAGATCCGCGGCATCATCGGCCTCGTCCTGCTGCTGGAGTTCATCTGGAACTTCCAGCACTTCGACATCATCTACGTGCTCACCGGCGGCGGCCCCGCCGGCTCCACGCAGACGTTCGCCACGGCCGTCTACGACACCGCGTTCCACGGCTTCGACCTCGGCCATGCCGGCGCGCTCGGTCTGCTCTGGATGATTCTCCTCATGGGCCTCGTCGTCGTGTACGTGCGCTTCTCGGAGAAGGGGGAGAAGTGATGACCATCACCGAGATCCCTAAGCCCGCCACCACCAGGGAGACCCCGATGAGCACCGCCACTCCGCGTCCGCGTCGCGCCAATATGCTCCGCTCCGAGAGCCGGGGCGTACGAGTCAGCGCCTGGATCGCCGTGATCGTGTGCGGCGGATTCGCACTGCTCCCCATCTACTGGCTGCTGGCGACATCCCTCACCCCGCGCACCGAGGTGTTCGCCTTCCCGCCGCGGCTGTGGCCGGCGGAGATCTCGTTCGACGCGTACACCTCCCTCGTCAACAACCCCACGCTGTTCACCTACCTCGGCAACAGCGTCATCGTCTCGGTGATCACCGCCGTGCTCTCGGTGCTGGTCTCCGCGTACATGGGCTACTCGTTCTCGAAGTTCCGCTACCGCGGACGGCGATCGCTGATGTACTTCGTGCTGGCCTCGCAGATGTTCCCGCAGGCGCTCCTGCTGGTCACGCTGTACACGGTGTTCGCCGCATACAACCTCCTGAACACGTACACCGCACTGGTGCTGTCCTTCACCACGTTCACGCTCCCGCTGTGCGTGTGGATGCTGAAGGGGTTCTTCGACACCATTCCTGACGAGCTGATCGAGGCGGCGCGCGTGGACGGCGCTTCGCGACTGCGCATCATCCACTCGATCATCCTGCCGCTGTCCGCTCCCGGGCTCATCGCGGCCGGCCTGTTCGCCTTCGTGCGCGGCTGGAACGACTTCGTGTTCGCCCTCACGCTCGCCGGGCCGGACAAGCAGACCCTGCCCCCGGGCCTGGTGAACACCTACATCGGCGAGGCGTCCACGGCCTGGCCCGAGCTGATGGCCGCGTCGCTCGTGGTTTCGCTCCCGGTCGCCATCGCCTTCATCGCCCTGCAGCGCTTCCTCGTCGGCGGTATGACCGCCGGCGCGGTCAAGGGCTGATCCCACCCACCGCATCACACACCCTCGAAGAGGAGGACTCATGTCCGAGACCCCTGTGCTCCGCACACCCATCACCCGCCGTCAGGCCCTCACCTGGCTCGGCCTCGGTGCCGCAGCCGCCACCCTCGCCGCCTGCGCTCCGACCGGATCCGGTGCGGCACCCGGCGCTGCGCTGCCCACCGGAGGAAGCGCCAAGCCCACCGACTTCGCGTTCGCCAGCTGGTCGCTGACCGAGGAGGCGTCCGCTCCGGCCATCAAGGAGCTGCTCAGCGGATTCGAGTCGAAGGACTCCATCTCGATCAAGCAGACCTCGTTCCCGTACAACGAGTACTTCAACCAGCTGATGCTCCAGGTGCGCGGCGGTCAGTTCACCGGCGCGGCCCACGTGGATGTCGCGTGGCTGGCATCGCTTGCCGCGCTCGGCAAGCTGGCCGACGTGTCCGCGTTCACCACGGGCCGTGGCTACACCGACTCGGCGCTGGAGGCCGCGCAGTACCAGGGTGTGCAGTACGCGTTCCCGTGGACCATCGGCGCGATCGGCCTGGTCACCAACTCCGAGATCCTCGGCAAGGCGGGAATCGACGCGAATGCCTTCCCCACCTCGATCGACGACTTCGAGGCCGCCCTGGTCAAGCTCAAGGGGCTCGGCAACGGGCTCATCCCGTACGCGGCGTCGACGAAGGCGGCACAGCTGAAGGACATCCTCATCTGGATGCAGACCTTCGGCTCCACCCTCGTGAAGGACGGCACCGTCACCATCGGCGACGACGCCAGCATCGAGGCCGTCACCTGGTACAAGAGCCTGTACGACCAGGGCCTCATCGCCGCCGACGTGGACCGCTTCGACGCGCGCTCACTGTTCGCACAGGGGCGCACTGCGATCTACGACGACGCGCCCGTGGGGCGCAGCTCGGTGCTCAAGGACTCACCCGATGCGGGGCTGGCCGACAAGCTGGTTCCGGTCTCGCGTCCCGTGCTGAAGTCCGGCGACACCCCGCGCGCACTGGTGTGGGGCGGGGCGATCGCCGTCATCACCGGCGAGGGATCGGAGACCGCAGCGGAGTTCGGCCAGTGGGCCACCAGCGATCTCGACACGGTCCTGGCGGACTACGCCAACCGCGGTCTGCCGCCCGTGACCACGGAGGCGCTCACCTCCGACGCCGTCACGTCGGACGCGTTCGGTTCGCTGTTCAGCGAGCGCATCACGGCCACGGCGACCACCAACCCGTTCTGGCAGTACCCGCAGTACGCACAGATCGAGAGCACCATCGCGGAGAAGGTTCAGGCTGTCCTGGTCGGCTCCGCGACCCCCGCCGATGCGATGAAGTCCGCCGGGGAGGCCGCGCAGAAGCTGATCGCCTGACCTCGTGCCCGCCGACGCCGGTCGTCGGCGGGCACGCCCCTGATTTCGCACCACCGCTGGCACGGCCCCATGGCCGGCAGCACACGTCCCGAAAGGACACCGCCATCATGCGCACCCAGACCGTCGAAGCCGACATCATCGTCGTCGGAGGAGGCCTGGCCGGTGTGAGCGCAGCCGTTGCCGCAGCGCGGCAGGGCCGCTCCGTCGCCCTCATCAACAACCGCCCGGTCCTCGGCGGCAACTCGTCCTCGGAGGTGCGCGTATGGGTCTGCGGGGCCACCGCGCACGGCAACCAGCGCTGGGCCCGAGAGAGCGGGATCATCGGCGAGATGTACGTCGAGAACCAGTTCCGAAACCCGGAGGGCAACCCCGTCTACTGGGACGATGTCGTGCTGGACACCGTACGCCGCGAGAAGAACATCCGTCTCTTCCTCAACACGGAGGTCTCCGAAGTGGAGGCGTCCGGCCCGGAAGACGCGCGACGCATCGACGCGGTCACCGGCTGGACGATGGGCAGCGAAGTGCGCACGCGTTTCACCGCGCCGATCGTGCTGGACTGCACCGGGGACGGACTCGTGGGTGCCATCGCCGGGGCGCGTCATCGCCTCGGCAAGGAAGGGCGATCGGAATTCGGCGAGGAATGGGCTCCCGAGGAACCCGTACGTGAGTTCCTCGGCTCGACGCTCCTCTTCTACACGAAGGACGTCGGCCGTCCGGTCAAGTACGTGGCGCCCGAGTCGGCCATCGACATCTCCCGCACCCCGATCCCCACCTCGCGCGTCATTCGCTCCGGTGATTCCGGAGCCCACTACTGGTGGATCGAATGGGGCGGGGAGCTGGACATCGTGGACGACAACGAGCGCATCCGCGATGAGCTCCGCGGCGTGATCCTCGGGATCTGGGACTACATCAAGAACTCCGGGCGCTTCGATGCCGACAACCTCACCCTCGAGTGGATCGGGAATCTCCCGGGCAAGCGCGAGTACCGCCGCTTCATCGGCGACTACACCCTGACCCAGCACGACGTGATCGATCAGACCGCGTTCGAGGACGGAGTCGCCTTCGGTGGCTGGTCGATCGACCTGCACCCGGCGGCCGGGATGTACGCCGAGGGCGCGGGTGCGCTGCAGCGCTTCTCTGACGGGCTGTTCGAGATCCCGTTCCGCTCGCTGTACTCGCAGAACGTGGAGAACCTGCTGTTCGCGGGACGCGACGTCTCCGCCACGCACGTGGCCTTCGGCGCCGCGCGGGTGATGGCCACCTGCGCCGCGATGGGCGAGGCCGCGGGCACCGCCGCCGCGATGTGCATCGAGCGGGGCATCACGCCGCGCGAGCTGCATGACCGCGCACGGGAGGACCTGCGTCAGCGGCTGCTGCGCTGGGATGCATCCGTGCTGGGCGTGCGCAACGAGGATCCCGAGGACCTCGCACGCGCCGCCACGGTGACCGCATCGGGACACCGCGAGATCATCGCCGCGGGCGCCCCCGACACGGCCGTCGAGCAGCCGCTCACGGACGACCTCGGCATCGTGATCCCGGTGGATCCCGTGCTGGAGTCGGTGCGGCTGTGGGTGGCGGCCACCGAGGACACCACCCTCACGGTCGAGGTGTTCAGCACCGGCCGTCGTCAGAACGTCGTGCCCGCGCACCGCGAGCACACGGCGACCGTGCCGGTGGCCGCGGGTCCCGCACGGTGGATCGACGTCCCCGCAGCCTTCGCGCCGGCCGAAGCGCAGAACGCAGTGGTCGTGCTGCGAGCCAATCCGGCGCTCATCGTGCACACCGACGCGCTCGCACCGGGCACCCTCACGCTGGTGCACCGCCTCGACAGCGACGACCAGAACGTCTCGATCAGCACCGACGAGCTTCTCGTGCAGTGGCCCACCAAGCCGTTGCGCGGACGGGCGGTCGTCTTCCGCGCCGAGCCGGCATCTCGCGCCCTCGCACCCGAGCGCGCGGTCGGCGGCTACCAGCGCCCGTTCGGCGGGCCGAACATGTGGGCCTCGGCACCGCTGTCCGATGGCGATGTCGAGCTGCGCCTCACCTGGGACTCCGCGGTGACCGCGCGCGAGGCGCGCCTCGTGTTCGACGACGATGTGGACCTGGAGCTGAACACGCTGCATCACCACCGCAGCCCCGACGAGGTGCTTCCGCAGCTCGTGCGCGACTACCGCGTCGAGATCCGCGGCGAGGGCGGGTGGACCCCGGTGATCGAGGTCACCGGCAACCGCCACCGCCACCGCATCCACCCGCTGCCGGCCACGCCGTTCGACGGGCTGCGCGTCGTGGTCACGGCGACGAACGGCGCTCCGGAAGCGCGCATCATCTCCCTGCGGGTGCAGTCATGACGCGAGCGCCCGGCCGGACCGCTACGGTGAGTGCAAGAGCGGCATCCCGAACGGCCGCATCGAGGAGCGCGGCAGTGGGCACAGCAGCACAGGGCGATCTCCCCCAGCGCCGCCGGCGCACCGGAGTCATCGCCCTCGCCGTGCCGAACCTGGAGGAGCCGTACTTCGCCGAGCTGACCGCCCTGCTGTGCCGGCGCGCGAATGACCGCGGCCTCGCCGTCCTGATCCAGCAGACGGAGGGCGACCACGAACGAGAGGTCGACGTCGCCAATGGCGTCGGCCTGCCCGAGACGGATGGTCTGATCCACATCCCGCGCGCGCTCACGGTCGCCGACCTCACCCGCCGCACATCCCCGGGGCCGCTCGTGCTGCTGGGCGAGCACATCCAGATCAGTCCGTTCACCCACATCACCATCGACAACCGCCGTGCTGCGGCCGACGCCACGGCGCACCTGGCGGCTGTCGGGCGCCGCCGTGTCGCCTTCATCGGCCCGCGTGACTCCCGTCCGTCCGATGCCGCTGATCAGCGCTACGCGGGGTATCGGGAGGCGGTCGCCGGGCACGAGCTGGCGGGCGATGCCGACCTCACGGTGTCGGTGGACGCGTTCACCTCCGCCGAGGGCGCGCGCGGAGTCGCACAGCTGCTGGCCTCGGGAGTGGCCTTCGATGGCGTGTTCTGCTCGAACGACTCGATCGCGTTCGGTGTGATCAGTGCGCTGCAAGCCGCCGGGCGCCGCGTGCCGGAGGACGTGGCCGTGATCGGAATCGACGGCGTCCGCGCGACCGAGTTCTCCTCCCCGCCGCTGTCCACGGTCGCGCCGGACAAGGACGCGATCGCGTCGGCGGCGCTGGACGAGCTGGACCGCCAGATGCGCACTCCCCCGGGGCGGGACATGCCGGTGCAGCACGTGACGGTGCCGACCCACGTCGTCGCGCGCGCCAGCACCGGACGGTGAACGCGGTCCATTCGGGGGCGGGTCAGCCGCGCCGCGGGCGTCAGGAGACCTCTGCCACCCGGACGTCGGCGATGAGCCCGCGCAGCACGTCGAGCCCGCCCTCGGGCATTCCCGCATCGGTGATGATGCGGTCGGCCTGGCCGAGCTCGATCACGGTGGTGAGGCTCACGACTCCCCATTTGCCATGGTCCGCCAGCAGCACGGCCTCGCGACCGGCCGAAGCGAGCGCACGGTCGGTCTCCGCCTCGAGCAGGTTTGCGGTGGTGAGTCCCGCGTGCGCGTCGACTCCGGTGGCGCTGAGGAAGACGATGTCGCAGTGCAGGTGCTCCAGCGCACGCACGGCGACGGGCCCCACGAAGGAGTCGGCAGGCGTGCGGACTCCGCCGGTGAGCACCACGGTCTGCAGATACGGCTCGTCGGCACGCTGCGGGCGGGCGAAGAGGTCGGCCACCGGGAGGGAGTTGGTGACGATGGTGAGGTCGGAGATCGTGCGAAGTTCCTGCGCGAGCACCCACGTGGTGGTGCTGCCGGAGAGACCGATCACCATGCCCGGCTCCACCAGGCGCACCGCCTCGCGCGCGATGGCGCGTTTCTCGGCGATCATGCGCGCGCGCCGTGCCTCGACGGTGCTGCTCGCCGTCGCCCCGTGCTCGATGGTGGCTCCACCACGCACCTTCCGCAACCGCCCCTCGGCCGCGAGCGCGTCGATGTCGCGGCGTACGGTCATCGCGCTGACGTCGAGTTCGGCGATGAGCTCTGTGACGGTGGCCGCGCCCCGTCGGCGCACCGCGTCGATCAGCTGCGCTCTGCGTTCTTCGACGAGCACCCGTACTCCTTCCACCTGCCTCGGCCAGTCTGCCATGCGCGTGCGGCCGGGCTCACCGACCCCGACCCCGGAGGTACGCGGATGATCACCGCCGACTATGCAACCTGGTTCCCCGACGAAGTGATCGACGGCACCTACGGCTTCGATGAGGAGGCTCTGCGCCGGGTGGCTCCGGTTCTGCCGCCGATCGGCTTCGCCGCGCTCTGGCGGGGATGGAACGCACAGGTGCGCGCCGCCCCCGCCAGCTTCGAGGTCGGCGAATACGCGCCGTTCGGCGCCCACGAGGCAGCCGAGATCCGCTACACCGCGACCGACGGCACGGTGCTGGGAGCCTGGGTCGCCCGTCCCCTTGAGCGTGCGCCCCGCGTCGTCGTCGTGCACTCCCACGGCTACGGCGGTCGAGAGCAGCCCGAGTTCGACCGGATCCCCGACGACGCCGCCGCCGTATTCCCGCTGGCGCGCGGACTCGGCTCGCTGAACGTCGGTGTCGGCGCCCCGGCCGAGCGGGACGACCACGTCGTCTTCGGCATCGAGGATCCCGAGGAGTACGTGCTGGGGGCGTGCGTGCGTGATCTGTGGATGACGCAGAACATCGCCGACGACCTCTGGGGTCCCCTCCCGCACTATCTGGTGGGCGAGAGCTTCGGTGGCGGCGTGGGCGCACTCGCGCTGGCGTGGGACGACCGGTTCATCGGCGCGACGGTGGTGGTGCCCAGTTTCGGGCAGTACGACGAGCGTCTCGCCGCCCCCTGCCACGGCAGCGGAGAGGCGGTGCGCCGGTACGTGGCCGCTCATCCCGGGGCGCGGGACGTGCTCCGCCTGTTCGATGCGTCCACCGCCGCGACCTTCGCCCGGGTTCCGGTGCGGATCGAGGCGGCGCTCTGGGACACCCACGTTCCCCCGCCCGGACAGTTCGGTGTGGCAGCGGGCTTCGCGGACCGGGAGTTGATGGTGCTACCGGCCGGACATGCGGAGTATCCCGGGCGGGACGAGGTGGTGCGCCGTGCGATCGACGACGGACGCGAGCACCTGAGCCGCAGCAGGGAGCAGTTCAGCTCGCGCCGGCAGACATGATCGTGTTGAACGAGAGCGCGATGATCAGCGCGTTCAGCAGGAACGAGAGCACGGAGTGCAGGGTCGCCGTCCACCGCGTCCGGGAGTTGAGGATGTCCACGTCGGAGGCGGCGAAGGTCATGCCCAACGTGTAGGCGAAATAGACGTGGTCGACGAGCGTGGGCGCGGGAGTGTCCGGGAAGTCGAGCACACGCTCGGGCCAGACCGCCTCCGATCGGTTCGCGTACATCTGCGCAAATCCCCAGTGCAGCATTCCCCAGGCGATGATCATCGCCCAGACCCCCACCACCTTCACGAGGAACGTGCCGCCAAGATCGTCGGGGGTGATGCCGAGGAGATCCGTGACGGACGTCTTCTTGCCGAACATGATCACGGTGAGGGCTGCGGTGACACCGATCGTCGCAGGGACCAGTGTGAACACGAGGGTCAGGATCGAGCGCAGGCGTACGAACCCCGCGGGCATCGGTGCTCTCTCCCCGACCGCCGTGCCGCCGCGATGGGCCATTCGCCCGAGCACGATCATCGTGATGACGGCGTAGGTCGTGGCGAGGAAGCACCACAGCATGAGGGCGGTGATGAGATCGCCCTCCCAGACCACGGCGTAGAAGCCCACCGAGGCGATCCCGAGCTGCACCACCCAGTGCAGGATCGTCAGCTGCATCCGCCGGGGACGGCGCGGGGCGCGCGCCTGACGACGACGTTCTCGCTTCGAGACGCGGGTGCGGGTTCGTGCCATGCGACAAGTGAAGCGGAGACGGGGCGAGCGCGGCGTACAGACACGCGCTCCGCACGCCCACCTTTCCGCCAGGTGGCCCATGGTTCAATGACTCGACGGAGGAGGTCCCCATGGCCAAGCGCCCCAATCGCTCGCAGTCGGAGAACCGTATGGCCGCTGAGGCTCGCGAGGCGGCGAAGCGCACACAGGAGCTGGCTGCGGCGGGAATGCGACGGCGACGGATCCTCATCTCCTCGACTGTCGCGGCCGCGATCGTCCTCATCCTTGGCGGTGTGGCTCTCGCCATCGCTCTGAAGCCGAAGGACATCGTCACCACCGACGCCGGCCCTGCCAACATGGCATCGTGGGGCATCGCGTTCACCGGTGGCGACGGTGAGATCTCCGCAGTGCGCACGGAGGCGACAGCGGCCACCGCGTCGCCCACCGTCACCCCGTGGACGGGCGACGATGCCGGTAAGAAGCACGTTCAGCTGTATCTGGACTGGGCCTGCCCCGCATGCAAGGCGTTCGAGGGCGACAACGCGAAGCTGCTGACCGACGCGGTCGCCACAGGTGAGATCACCCTGGAGCTCTTCCCCCTCGCGGTGGTGGATCGTGCGTACAGCACCGACTACGCCACGCGCGGTGCGAACGCAGCCGCGTGCGTGGCGGACATCGCCCCGGACTCCTTCCTCGACGTGCAGGAGCGCATGTTCGCGGCGCAGCCCGCCGAGGGCACCGCGGGCCTCAGCAACGAGGACATGATCCGCATCATCGGCGAGGCCGGGGTGACCGATCCGAAACTGGCCTCGTGCATCACCGACGGCACCTACCGCGGGTGGGTGGAGGCTGCCACCAACCGGGTGGCGAAGGACGAGTCGCTGCGGACCACCATCCAGGGGCGCACCGCGTTCTACACCCCGACCCTCGCCACCGACGGCAAGCCCTGGGATCGCGAGGGCACGGTCGAGGACTACCTCGCCCGCTGATAGCCAGGCGCCGCTCCCTGACCCGCCTCGGAGGGGGTCTGAGTCAGCGCTGCAGCCAGCCGCGCAGCAGGCGGGTGACGGCGGGGAGCACCCAGTACGCCATGATCGGCGTGAGCATCAGCGTGGTGATCAGCACGCGCAGCACGAGCGGCAACTCGGTGAATCCCGGGATGAAGCCCAGCAGGAACGTCGCGAGCAGGTTCACGGGGAAGAAGCCCAGCCAGATGGTGGTTGCCTGCTTCCAGCGCGGTGGCACGACCGGCTGAACGGCCACCGACCCGGTCGCAAGCGACTGCGTCACGCGGGTCTCGATACCGGTGGCCTGTGCGGCATCGAACCAGCCCTCGATCCCGGTGCGCCGCTCCACCCGCACTTCGCGCGCGAAGGCGTTTCCCGATTCCAGCCACCAGGTGCGCTGCGGCGAGGTCTCCCACTTCTCCAGCGTCGCGATGTCGCGGAAGCGGTAGAGCATGTACCAGAGCTCGCTGCCCTCCCCCGCGCGCACCCACCCGGAACCGAGGAAGCCGGGAAACGTCGCGGCGAGATCGGTGCCGGCCTGCATCCAGCTGGTCGCCTCGATGGCACGCTCGGGGTCGATCCGGCGCTCAATGGCAACCGTGATCGGTTCGAGCGTGCTTTCTGTCATGCTTCCATTCTGAAGCATGAGCAGAGCGCCCAGGCTGAACGTTACTCAGATGACAATCTGTGAACGTCAGATCCCGTACTCGCGCTGGAACCACTCCCACAGTTGCGCAGAGCAGGCCGCGACGACGACGTCCCACTCCAGGAAGGCACCCTCGTCCGCCGCGTCCGACACCGAACGGATCACGCGGATCGGCACACCGTACTGCTGCGCCACCCAGATGTAGACGTAGGTCTCCATGTCGATCAGCGACGCACCCAGCGCCAGCACGGTGGCCTGGCCCGCAGCGGTGTCGACGAAGTGATCGCCGGTTGCGATGACTTCGCCCGGACGACCGGTCTCCATCCGCGGCGGCAGCGTGACGTGCTGACCGACCACGTGGTCACCATCCCAGACGTCGTGCTGCACAGCTGCGGCGATCTCGTGGACGCCGCCCTGCAGCTCCGGCACGACCGCACCCGCGGTTCCCAGCACGACGATCTCGTCGTACTGGCCGCGCTCCAGCGCCCGGGTGAGGCCGTGGGCGGCCTTGAGCTTGCCCGCGCCCGTCACGACGCGCTCGAATCCGTCGATGTGCTCCGGGAATGCGACGAGTTCGACATCCAGGGCGGCAAGGAGAAGCTTCATACCTCCATCGTCCCATCCCGCGCGAGCGTTCCCGTGCGGGACGGCGGGACGATTTGTCCCCCAAAGATCCGACACGATCTGGCAAGGACCGGCCCACTGTGCTTGTTAGCGTTGAGTCATCGCACTGAGCAACACCGCGAATCGAATGCAGGGGGCTTCGAGGGTCGGCGGCGCTCAGGGGGGTGCGAGAACGGCCGGCCGCGTGGGAGACCACGCGAGCCGGCCTCGGTCTTTTGTGCGGGTCGGATCACCGCAGAAGCAGAATCGGCTTATAGGCCAAAACGTGTGGATGGGTCGGGTGTGTCATCGGTTGCGGAGCCATCCGGTGCGGTGCCAGAGGCCTTCTTCGGGGTTGAGGCCGGTGTCGTAGAGGGC
>Ga0308158_10004845_pt1 | contig 11226 bp, 10 predicted proteins | sample PhyBR2_FD_201038 | JGI IMG/M metagenome (GOLD analysis project Ga0308158, IMG submission 201038) | Phyllosphere microbial communities from UC Gill Tract Community Farm, Albany, California, United States - DLSLB.R2 | ecosystem: Host-associated > Plants > Phyllosphere > Unclassified | place: USA...
AGGACATCCTGCACGACCTGGGCGCGATCTCGATGATGTCGTCGGACTCGCAGGCGATGGGCCGCGTGGGCGAGACGATCATGCGCACCTGGCAGACGGCGCACAAGATGAAGGTGCAGCGCGGCGCGTTGGCAGGCGACTCGTCACGCAATGACAATACCCGCGTCAAGCGCTACATCGCCAAGTACACGATCAATCCGGCCATCACGCACGGCATCGCGCACGTTGTCGGCTCGCTCGAGGTGGGCAAGATCGCCGACATCGTGCTGTGGCGGCCGGCCTTCTTTGGCGTCAAGCCGTCGATGGTGGTCAAGGGCGGCATGATCGCCGCCAGCCTGATGGGCGACCCGAACGCATCGATCCCGACGCCGCAGCCGGTGCATTACCGGCCCATGTTCGGCGCATTTGGCGGCGGCCTGCGCAAGTCGTTCACCTTTGTGTCCCAAAGCGCGTTCGAGGCCGGCATCGCGCGCACGCTGGGACTGACCAAGACGACGATCGCCGTGCGTGGCACGCGCGGCCTGCGCAAGCGCGACATGATCCACAACGGCGCCACGCCGCACATGGAAGTCGATCCCGAAACCTATGAAGTGCGCGCCGACGGCCGCCTGCTGGTGTGCGACGCGGCGGGCGTGCTGCCGCTGGCGCAGCGTTACTTCCTGTTCTAGAGGCCATCCATGATTTCACTGCATACCCGCATCCTTGTTGCCGACGTCGTGCACGACACGCTGGTGCTGCCGTTCGAACAACGGGAGCGCTGCCGCCAGCGCGCGCGCCTGGCCTCGGGCGAAGAGGTCGCGCTGTTCCTCGTGCGCGGCACGGTGCTGCGCGATGGCGACCTGCTGCTGGGCGAAGGCGGGCGTGTCGTGCGCATCGAGGCCGCGCTGGAGCCGACGTATGTCGTGTGCTGCAGCGACCCAACGCTGCTGGCGCGCTGCGCCTTTCACCTGGGGAACCGCCATACGCAGACCCAGGTAGGCCCCGGCTGGCTGCGCATCCGTGTCGATCCGGTGCTGCGCGAGATGGTCGCGGGGCTGGGTGCCGACGTGGGTGAAGAGCTGGCCAAATTCGAGCCGGAGGCGGGCGCGTATGGCGGCGGCCACGGTCACCATCATGAGCAGGGGCCGGGCGGCTTGCTGGCGCCGGTGCCGCTGCGCCAGAAGATTCACCGGCCGTCGGATGGTGTGCCGGTCGAACCGAATCTCACATGAGTACGACATGAACGCCGCCAGTCTGCTGCATCTGCTGCAGTTTGCCAGCCCGGCCTTGCCGATTGGTGGCTACAGCTATTCGCAAGGCCTCGAGGCGGCGCTCGAAGAAGGCCTGGTCACGGACGCCGACAGCGCCCGCGCGTGGATCGTGCGCTACCTCGATGACGTCGTGGCGCGCTGGGATGCCCCTGTGCTGTGGCGTCTTTTGAAAGCATTCGCTGCGCACGACACCGGGACGATCGCGCACTGGGGCGGGTGCTTCCTGGCGTCGCGCGACACGGCCGAACTGCGTGCCGAATCGGTCCAGATGGGCTATTCGCTGAGCCGCCTGATTGCGGAACTGGGCGTGGCCGATACGTGCGCGCTCGGCGAGGACGTCACGCTGCCGCTGGCGTTTGCCTGCGCGGTCGACGGACTCGATATTCCGCATGAAGAAGCGCTGCTGGCGATGGTATTCGCGTCGGTCGAGAACCAGGTGCTGGTGTGCGTCAAGTCGGTGCCGCTGGGGCAGGTCGCCGGCCAGCGTCTGCTGCTGTCGCTGCGGCCCGAGATCGAGCGCGCCGTTGAACTGGCGCGGGGTTTGCCGGACGACGAACTGTCGAACTGGGCGCCGGGCCTGTCGATGCTGTCGATGCGCCACGAAGTGCAGCACGGCCGCCTGTACCGGTCGTGATCATTGTTGATGAAGGAGGAACCATGACAACATCCAATCCGCTGCGGGTCGGGATCGGCGGGCCGGTGGGCTCGGGCAAGACCGCGCTGTGCGAGCTGCTGTGCCGCCACATGCGCGACGACTACGACATGGCCGTGATCACCAACGATATCTACACGCGCGAAGACATGGACATCCTGCTGCGCGCCGGCGCGCTCGCACCCGAACGCCTGATGGGTGTCGAGACGGGCGGCTGCCCGCACACGGCGATCCGCGAAGACGCGTCGATCAACCTGGAAGCCATCGCGCGCCTGCAGGCCGATTTTCCGGACCTGCAACTGGTGCTGGTCGAATCGGGTGGCGACAACCTGGCGGCGACCTTCAGCCCGGAGCTGTCCGACCTGACGCTGTACGTGATCGACGTCGCGGGCGGCGAGAAAATCCCGCGCAAGGGCGGGCCGGGCATCACGCGCTCGGACCTCCTGATCATCAACAAGACCGATCTGGCGCCGCATGTCGGGGCCGATCTGTCAGTGATGGCGAGCGATGCACGGCGCCAGCGTGGCGAGCGGCCCTTTGTGTTTACCAATATGCGCACGGGCGAGGGCGTGCAGGACGTGGTCGCATTCATCCGCGAGCAGGGCTTGCTCGACGCAGTTCACCAATAACACCGGGGAGATGACCATGACGACAAGCTTGCGCGCGCTGCGCCACACCATCCGCCACACGATCGGCCACCACCTGACCCGCGCGGGCGTGGCCGTGACCGCCCTGACCCTGGCGCTGCCGGCGGCCGCACATCCCGGGCATGCGCCCGACAGCGGCTTCGTGGCCGGCCTGCTGCACCCGGTGACGGGCGTCGACCATTTGCTGGCGCTGCTCGCGGTCGGTCTCTGGAGCCGCCAGCAGCACGGCTACCTGCTCGCGCCGACGTTTCTCGTGATGATGGCGCTGGGCGCGGCCAGCAGTGGCGGCGTCGCGTTGCCGGCACTTGAACTGTCGATCGCGGCGACCGTGCTGCTGCTGGGCGGGTTGGCGGCGTATGCGCCGCGCCTGGATGCGCGGATGCCGCCGCAGATGGCGGTGCTCACCGTCGGCGCCTGCGCATTCGTGCACGGACTCGCGCACGGCAATGAACTGACCGGCATGGCCAGCGGCGCCGGCTTCATCCTGGCCAGCGCCGGGCTGATGCTGCTGGGCGCGATCCCGGGCGAGCGCCTGCGCCGGCCACTGGCTGCGGCCATCGGCGCGGCGGGCATCTGGCTCGTGGCGCTGGCCCGCTAAGGCCCTGCCGGTACGGGTAATTATGCTACGCTAGCGCTCTTTTTACCGTCGGCCGTCCCGGCCAGGACTTTCCATGCTTGAGTGGTTGCGCCCGTACCGGCGCGCCGCGCTGCCGGGCGATATCAGCGCCGGCATCGTGGTGGCGATGATGATGATCCCGCAGGGCATGGCCTACGCACTGGTGGCGGGCCTGCCGCCGGCGGTCGGCATCTACGCCAGCATCATCCCGCCCTTGCTGTACGCACTGTTCGGCACCAGCACCACGCAATCGGTCGGGCCGATGGCGATCATTTCCCTGATGACGGCGTCCACGCTGGCGCCACTGGCCACGCCCGGCACGGCGCTGTATGGCGTGCTGGCCGCGCAACTGGCCTTGCTATCCGGCCTGGTCCTGCTGCTGTGCGGCCTGCTGCGCATCGGCTTTCTCGCCAATTTTTTCTCACGGCCCGTGATGAGCGGCTTCACCATCGGCTCGGCAATCGTCATCGCATGGGGCCAGTTGCGCACGCTGGTGGGCAGCCCCATCGAGATCGGCATGACGCCACACTGGCCAAGCATCCTGCTGGGCGTGGGCTCGCTCGTGCTGCTCCTGGCCGCGCGCAGCCACCTGGCACCGCTGCTGCGCTGGCTACGCATGCCGGCAGCGGCGGCCCACGTCGGGGCCAAGCTGGCGCCGATCGCCGTCGTGCTGGGCGCGATGGCGCTCGTGCAGCAGCTGGGTCTGGTACAGATGGGGGTGGCGACGACGGGCGCCGTGCCGACCGGTTTGCCGGGCCTGAACCTGGCGACGTCGTCGCAGCACTGGCAAGCGCTGCTCCAACCGGCGCTCTTGATCGGCTTCATGGTGTTCTTGATCAGCATGTCGGGCGCGCAGGCGCTGGCGCTCAAGCGCGGCGGCGAGAAACTGGTCAGCAACCGCGAGCTGGTGGGCCTGGGCGCGGCGAATATCGGCAGTGCGCTGACGGGCGGCTTTCCCGTCACCGGCAGCATGTCGCGTTCAGCCGTCAATTTCGCGGCCGGCGCCAATACGCAGCTGGCCAGCATGATCACGGCCGGCCTGCTGGCGCTGGCGCTCGTGCTGCCCACCGGCTGGCTCGCACTGCTGCCGCTGCCGACACTGGCCGCAACGATCATCGTGGCGGTGCTCGGCATGCTCGACCTGTCGACGCTGCGCACCGCCTGGCGCTACGACCGCGCCGATGCGCTGGCGCTGCTGGCCACGGCCGGCGGGGTGCTGATCCTGGGTGTGGAAGCCGGGGTGCTGGTGGGCGTGGCGCTGTCGATGGTCGTGCTGATCTGGCGCGCCAGCCGGCCGCATATCGCGGTGCTGGGACGTATTCATGGCACCGAACACTTCCGCAACGTCGAGCGCTATTCGGCCGAGACCACGCCAGGGCTGTTGATGCTGCGGGTCGATGCCGGCCTGTTCTTCGGCAATGTGGATGCGGTCAACGAGCGCATCGACGAAGAACTCGTCGCCCATCCGGGGACGCGCCATCTGGTGCTGGTGCTGTCGGCCGTGAATGCGATCGACACGTCGGCGCTGTTCGGGCTCGAAGAGCTGATCAGTTCGCTACGCCAGCGCGGCGTGCTGCTGCATCTGGCGGAAGTGAAGGGGCCGGTCATGGACCGGCTCAAGGAAAGCGACTTGTTGGGCAAACTCGATGGCCAGGTGTTCCTGAGCGCTGCCATTGCGTGGGACCAGCTGGCGGGTTCGCCGCCGCGGGACTGAGCCCGCGGCGTTCAGGCCCGCTTGCGCTGCGTGGCTTGCTCGTCGCGTGGCGGGGCCAGCACGATCGGCGCAGCATTCTCCGGGTACAGCGCCTGGCTGCCCACGTAGACGGCGCGGATGGCGTCCATGTCGCGCTCGACGTCGCCGGTCGGCGTCATCGTGTCGACGAGGCTCAGCTCTTTCTTGCCATAGTCAAAACGCACCAGCACCATCGGCACATTGGCCGTGACGGCCAGGTGGTAGAAGCCGCTTTTCCAGTTGGGACGATAGGCGCGCGTGCCTTCGGGCGTGATGCCGATCCAGAACGATGGCGCGGCGAGCATGGTGTCGGCCAGCTGGCGCGTTGCGCCCATCGGCGCGCGGCGGTCGACCGGGACGCCGCCCCAGTGGCGCATCAGGCGGCCCATCGGTCCCCGGAACAGCGTGTCCTTGGCCAGCCACTTGAACTGCGTGCCCATGGCCCACGTGGCCAGCAGGCCGATCGGGAAATCCCAGTTCGACGTGTGCGGATAGATGACGCAGACGCCGTGCGGCCCTGGCAACGGTTTGAAGAACACCTTCCAGCCGAAACACTGCAGTACGCGCAGCGCCGCGCGCTGGCGCAGGGTGGGCAGGGCTGCAGGGCGCAGCAAGTAGTCGGTCATCGGGTCTCCGGAGGGTGGCGTCAGTCATCTGCAACGGCTGCAGTTCTTACGCTCGATAAAATCAAGCGTGCGATTCTAGCCCGGCCCGGAAGGGGGAACAAGCAAAATAGTGGTGACGGGTATGCGCTGTGGTTATCATGTCGTTGTCCGATTCACCACACTATGAATAGAAAAACACCATTGCTACGACCATGGCCATCACGATTTATCACAATGCCCGCTGCGGCACGTCGCGCAACACCCTGGCCGCGATTCGCGAAGCCGGTCACGAACCGCAGATCATCGACTACCTGGCCAACCCGCCAACACGTGACACGCTGACCCGCTTGATTGCCGATGCGGGCGTCACGGTGCGCGAGGCCGTGCGCAGCAAGGAAGCGGTCTTCACCGAATTGGGGCTGGACCAGCCGGGCACCGGCGACGCTGCGCTGCTGGACGCGATGGCCGCGCATCCGATCCTGATCGAGCGGCCATTTGTCGTGACACCCAACGGTGTGCGACTGTGCCGGCCATTCACGCGCGTCAGCGAGATCCTGTAGGCAGGCCGCCCACGATCACGGGCATGTATGTGTCCAGGAACTCAGCAGGCATGCGGCGCGGTCGGCCGCTTGATAGTTCGATGCAGACCAGGTCCCAGCGGCCGCGCAGCACGGTGGCGCCATCGCTGTCGCGCACCAACTGGAAGCGCCGCTCCATCGACAGCTTGCCGTCGCCGCCAACGAGCCAGGTGGCCAGGCGCAACGCTTCGCCGACGACCGTGGGCAGCAGGTAAGCGTATTCGCCGCGCCGGATCGCCATCGCCCGGTCGAGGCGCCGGTAGTCGTCGAGTGACAGGCCGAGGCTGTCGGAATGCGCCCAGCCGGCCTGCTCGCACCAGCGCACGTACACGGCATTGTTGGTGTGGTTCAGGCCATCGATGTCGCCGGCCTGCGGCGTCACCGCCAGGATGAACGGTTGCGGATAATCCCAGTCCAATGTGTTGTCTCCGTGAGCGGCAGGGGGCCGCAAGTCCGGTCATTTTACGGCAGGGCGGGATGGCGGTGGATGGCGAGCGCGCGCGGCTTGTCAGCGGCTCAGTCGCGCTTGAACTGTACCCGGGTCGGGCACTCGATCGTCCCGGCGAAGCCCCCGCCGCCGGCCGTGTCGAACGAGGTTGCGCCGCCGACCTGGGCGCCGAACGGGCTCGGTCTGATGCCACCACCGGTGCGGCACCAGGTGCGCCCGCCCAGGCGGAAACGGTACACGACGACGCCGTCCGGCGCCGTATAACTTTCCGATGTCAGCATGCGCGAGGTGTCCACGCGTGCGTCGCCGACCGCCTGCGCAAAGCGCTGCCACTTGTTGTCGCCCGGCTCGAGCGGCGCCAGTTTCCCATTGCGCAGGTCGTGGTCGACCGCGCCTGCCGTGCGTTTGCCGCGGCTGGCCAGGCTGTCGTCGCCTGGGGCGGTGGTGTCTTGTGCTGAGGCGGACGGTGTGGGGAAGGGATCTGCAGCAGGTTCGCTCGTGGCCGCAGGCGGCGCAGTGTCAGCAGGCGTTGGCGTGAGCGGTTGTGGCGCCACTGTCGGCGCGGCAGGAACGGCGCGCGCAGGAATTGCCTGCGTTGCGCGCGGTCGTGGTGACGCTGCGGCAGCGGCGGCAGCGGGTGCAGTGGAAGGACGGGAAGGCGCCAGCACTGCCACCACGATGAATTCACGGGGCGCCGACACAACCGCCGGCAGCACCCGTACGCCGGTCGCCTGCAACCACCACCAGCCCAGCAGCAGGTGCAGACCCAGCGTGACCGCAAGCGGCCAGCCGGGCCTGCGGCGCGGCGTCAGGACCCCGGCAGCCAGCATATGGCGATCAGCCTTTTGGTGCGTTCAGCTTTGCCTTGATCGCCACGCAGCGCTGGTCGTCCTGCAACGTGTCCAGCAGCGTGCGGCGCGTGAACGCCGACAGGTCCGTCATCGTGGCTGCCGCGCGGCTCAGGCGCGCCACGCTTTGCGGCGTGCAGGTCGCCGGGATCATCGTGCCCGCATACGCGCGCATGAAGACCGGGCCGCCCGTCTTGTCCACCTGCGGCAGGCGGGCCAGGCGCGCATCGGCATCACGCTCATTGAGCGCGCCCTGTTCGGCCGGGAAGATGCTGCCCATCGCGGTGCGGATACGCGAGAACGGCAGCGCCGTCTTCTGGTCTTCGATCTGCTTGACCCAGTCCGCCTTGACGGCGGCGTCAGGGCGGACGACCGTGGCCGCCACGGCCGCGATCTGGCCGGCGTCCGACTTGTCACGGGTGGATTCCTGCGCGATCAGCTCGAACGCGCCCGGGTAGTTGTAGCGGTTCAGGCGCGCAATGATCGACCAGCGCTGTGGCTGGCCCACCGGCACGCCGGCCGCATCGACCTTGCCATCGAGGATGCCGGCCAGGCGCGTCAGCGCGTCCGGGCTGCTGGCAACGCTCACGTACTGGTTGAACCAGCGGCGCTGGAAGTCGGCGTTGCCCTTGTTGGCCAGCACGCCGTCCCACGCCATTTTTTCCAGTGCCAGCGAGGTTTGGCGCGTGTAGGCGTTATCCAGGTTCATCGCATTGAGGTAGGCCTTCGACTCGCTGACCTTGCCCAGCACGTCTCCCAGCAGCGTGTAATCCTTCTCGAGCGGCGCATTGTTCAGCGCCACGGTGATGAAGTCATTCAGTGGCATCTCGGCGTCGCGCACGCCATCCCACAGGCTTTGCCACAGCATCGCGCGCAGCAGCGGATCGTCGACCTTGGCCAGGCTGGCGCGCGCGGTAGCGAACGAGCGCTTGTCCAGCTTGACCTTGGCGTAGCCCCAGTCCTGGTAGTTCGGGTAGACCAGATCCGGGCAGGCCGTGCCGTTCATGTCCGGCACCGCGGTTTTGGCGCCCGTGTAGGTGACGGGGACGTTCTTCACCAGCGTCAGCTTGCCGCCGTCGATCTTGAAGGCGCCGATCTGCACACGCTGTTCGCGCAGCGTCGGCAGGTCTTTCGATGGCGCGGTCTGCGCCAGCGTGAAGTTGCGGATCTTGCCGCCGCTGCAGCTGTAGTTCGCGGCGATGGTGTTTACGCCGGCGTTGTACAGCCACTGTTTGGTCCAGCCGGACAGGTCGCGGCCTGCCGCTTCACCGAGGCTGCCGATGAAATCGTCGAGCGTCGCGTTCTTCCACGAGTACTTGACCAGGTAGTTGTGCACGCCCTTGCGGAACACGTCTTCGCCCAGCAGATGGCGCAGCTGCTTGAGCGTCGAGCCGCCTTTCGAATACGTGATCGCATCGATGTTGTCGAAGGCATTGCTCGACGACGGCACCGGCACTTCGATCGGGTGCGTGCTGGCAGTCTGGTCCTGGATGTAGGCGCGCTGCTTGCCGCTCTGGTAGAACTTCTGCCACGAATCCTTGAACTCGGTCGACTCGACCGTCGCCAGTACGCCCATGAAGGACGCGAAGCTTTCGTTCAGCCACAGGCCGTTCCACCACTTCATGGTCACCAGATTGCCGAACCACTGGTGCGCCATTTCGTGCATGATCACTTCGGTCAGCGACTGCTTCTGCTCGGCCGTCATATTGGCCACGCCGTAGCGCGCTTCGGCGAACGTGATCGCGCCTGCGTTTTCCATCGCGCCGTACAGGAAGTCCGGCACGATCAGTTGGTCGTATTTTTCGAATGGATACGGGACGCCGAAGTATTCTTCGAAGAAGCCGAGGCCGGCCTTGGTCTGGCGGAACCAGTCTGCCGGGACCACCAGCTTGGCCAGCGACTGGCGCGCGAACAGACGCATCGGGTACTTGCCGCTGTTGTCTTCCCAGACCTGGTACGGGCCGGCGTGCAGCGAGAAGTTGTACGGGCTGAGTCGCTTGGTGGTCTTGAAGGTCCAGTGGCGGTTCGCGCCACGCTCGTCAATCTTGGTCTCGCGCGTGGTCGTGACCACATGCCAGTCGCGCGGCGCGGTGACCGACACCGTGTAGCTGGCCTTCAGGTCGGGCTGGTCGAACACGGCGAACATCTGTTGGGCCGCGACCGGCTCGAAGTGCGAATACGTGTAGACGCGGCCATCGGCCGGATCGACCATGCGGTGCAGGCCTTCGCCATTGGTGCTGTGCAGGCGCTCGTAATCGATGACGACCGTGTTGCGGCCCTTGGCCAGGCTGGCCGCGTCGAGCGTGACGAACCACTTGTTGTAGCGCGTGGCGACCGGCTTGCCGTTGACGCTGACGGATTTGACGGTGGCGTCCTTCAGGTCAAGCGTGACGGGCGCGTCGACGTCCTTGAGGTCGAACGTGACGGTCGTGGTGCCGGCAAAGGTTTCCTTGCCGGTCAGCGTGAAGTCCAGCACATAGTCCACGTTCGATACGCGTGCGGAGCGGGCAAAGGCGTCGACCTGCGACAGGAACGGCGTCTCGGCGCGCGCGCCCTGAGCCGCCGGCGCAGCGTGGACGGCGCCACCCAAGGCGATGGCGGAAGCGATGGCGAGCGCCATGGCGCGGTGTGCTGGAACGTTCACTGAAAATCCTCTCTCGGTAGGCGCATCGACACGTGCGCGCAGTAACAATCTAACAATCGCGCAAGAATATCACTAACGTTCGTGGCTGGACACCCATCACGATGATCCTTTTTCATCCATGCATATGGCATACATATGCTTCATTCAAGCGTCAATACGAAAAAAAACAGGACCCGCAGGTCCTGTTCGAAGAAGCGCCGCCCCTCGCCGGCGACAGCGGGCGAGGGCGCGGAGAAAGGGATGCTTACACCGTTGCCGGCAGCGCCGGATAATCGGTGTAGCCGGTCGCACCCGGATGGTAGAACGTGTCCGGGTTCGGCTTGTTGAGCGGTGCGTTCAGTTGCAGGCGTTCCACCAGGTCCGGGTTGGCGATGTACAGCTGGCCCCAAGAGACGGCATCGGCCGTGCCGCTGGTGATCAGTTCCTCGGCCTTTTCCTTGCTCAGCTGCTGGTTCGCGATCCAGACGCCGCCGAATTCTTTCTTGATCATCGGGCCCAGTTCATCCGGGCTTTGGCCTTCGCGGGTGAAGATGAACGCGATCTTGCGGCGACCCAGTTCACGCGCGACGTAGCCGAAGGTCTCGGCCGGCGTCGAATCGCCCATGTCGTGCGAGTCGCGTGCCGGCGCCAGGTGCATGCCGACACGGTCGGCGCCCCAGACGTCGATGCAGGCATCGGTCACTTCCAGCAGCAGGCGTGCACGATTCTCGATCGAGCCGCCGTACGCGTCGGTGCGCTGGTTGGTCGAGTCTTGCAGGAACTGGTCGAGCAGGTAGCCATTGGCGCCGTGGATTTCCACGCCGTCGAAGCCGGCCAGCTTGGCATTCTCGGCGCCCTTGCGGTAGGCCGACACGATGCCCGGAATTTCTTCGATGTCCAGCGCGCGCGGGGTGACGTATTCACGCTTCGGGCGCAGCAAGCTCACGTGGCCGTCCGGCTTGATCGCCGATGGGGCCACCGGCAGCTGGCCGTCCAGGAACGACGGGTCGGAGATGCGGCCGACGTGCCACAGCTGCAAAAAGATGCGGCCGCCGGCGGCGTGCACGGCGTCGGTCACGAGCTTCCAGCCTTCGACCTGCTCGTCGGACCAGATGCCCGGCGTATCGGCGTAGCCCACGCCCATCGGGGTGACCGAGGTGGCTTCGGACAGGATCAGGCCTGCCGACGCGCGCTGCACATAGTATTCGGCCATCAGGGCATTGGGGA
>Ga0308158_10004848_pt1 | contig 11218 bp, 8 predicted proteins | sample PhyBR2_FD_201038 | JGI IMG/M metagenome (GOLD analysis project Ga0308158, IMG submission 201038) | Phyllosphere microbial communities from UC Gill Tract Community Farm, Albany, California, United States - DLSLB.R2 | ecosystem: Host-associated > Plants > Phyllosphere > Unclassified | place: USA...
GGGAATTTAAATGAACCCGAATCGGTTAAAATACCAGTGTAAATACAGGTTCCGATGGTTTTGTCAATTTGGTCTTTTTGATTTAAAAAGGAAATGAAGTTGTACACCATTTCGCAGGTAGAACCAAATGAAATATCGGAATAAATATAAGTTGCGTAATCATCCGGTTTTTGATGATGATCAATCATGATATAAGTGGTGTCGAGTACTTCAAGTACTTTTTCCATTTCGCCTACACGATGAAAGGCATTAAAATCAAGAGTGAAAACAATATCAGCTTCTTGTAATATTTGAGTGCAGTTTTCTTTGTCAGTTTCAAAAACACGAACCATTTCAGAACCAGGAAGCCAGGCTAAAAACTCAGGAAATTCGTTTGGTGAGATTACCGTAGCTTCGTGATTGTTTTTTCTTAAAAAATGGTATAGCCCTAAGGTAGAGCCCATGGCGTCACCATCGGGATTTCTATGCGGAATAATAGCAATTTTTTTAGGTGTTGCCAGTAAGGATTGTATCGCTTGTATGTCTTGTATTTTCATAGTTTGCGAATTTACATTTTTTTAGTGTAAACTATGAAATCATTTCAGAATTAACTTCTTTTTACAACTTAAAAATCTTCGAGTTTGTTTCTTTTGAATTTTTCATACAAATGGTATTTTACTCCTTTTACGGTTTGTGCATGATAAATACCTACAGAACCCGAAGCGAGATAGGCGATGAAGCAGGCAATAGCAATGAAAACGGCACTTTCGATACCAAAAAGTTCGATTCCCATAACAGTACAGGCAATGGGAGTATGAGTGGCGCCCGAAAATACAGCAACAAATCCCATTCCGGCTAAAAGGGCTATTGGCAACGGAATAAAAACAGATAAAGCACTTCCCAGAGTGGCGCCAACAAAAAACAATGGAGTTACTTCGCCGCCTTTAAAACCGGCTCCTAAAGTAAATCCGGTGAATAGAATTTTGAGCAGAAAATCATAGGATTCATTAGGTTTTGAGAAAGCTTCTACGATAGAAGGAACTCCTAGTCCCATGAATTTTGCAGCATTAAAATAATAGAAAATTAAGGCTAAAATGATTCCGCCTATGAAAGGTCGCAATGGTGGGTAGGAAATATTTTTTGAAAATAAGGAAGCCCAAAAATGAGTACTTCTTGAAAAAAGCATCGCTGCTAATCCAAACAAAATACTAATTGGAATTATCCAAAGTAAATTTTCGATATTCATTTCGGGAATAATCGGAATGCTGTAATGTGTGTGATGAACAGGCCAAAATTCTACAGTGTAGTAAGCAAAATAAGCCACTACAAAAGAAAGAATACTGCTTTTTACGCTAATTTTACAAAAATAGACTACTTCCAGGGCAAAAATAGCACCTGCAAGTGGTGTTCCAAAAACGGAAGCAAATCCGGCGCTGATTCCTAAAATAATAAGTGTTTTTCGGTCTGTTGAATCAAGTTGGAATATTCGGCTAAACTGGTCGGCAATAGCGCCTCCCATTTGTACTGCTGTTCCTTCTCGACCTGCCGAACCTCCAAAAAGATGGGTAATAAGGGTTCCTATGAGTACAAAAGGAGCCATTTTCAGAGGAATGACTTTTTTAGGATTTTCGTATTCTTCTAATAATAGATTGTTTCCTTTTACAACTTCCTTACCATGATGATGATAAATCAGACCAATTAAAAGTCCGCCGATGGGTAATAACCAAATAAACCAGCTATTTTGTATTCTAAGCTGTGATACCCATTCTGAAGCCGAACCGGAAAAAAAACCTATCAATGCACAGATTAAAATCCATTTGAGCGAAAGTGATATTGTCTTTTTTAAGTTCATCGGTCGTTGTTGTAGTATAGAATTCGAGCGCAACAAAAGCATTTTTAAGTTTCTAATTGCTTTTATTGCGCTCGAAGAGAATTTTCGGAAATTTAATTATTCAGCTAATACAGCAGTCAATTCAATTTCTACTAAGTATTCAGGAGCTACTAATTGGTTGATTCCGTAAAAACCTGTTGTAGGTTTGATGTCTTTGAAAAATGTAGCGTGAGCTGTAGCAACTGCTTCAAAAGTACTTACATCAGTAGTAAAAATACGAGTACGAATAACATCTTTCATACTTGCGTTTAAGTCTTTCAATACTTTTTCAACTCTTTCTAAAATATTTAAAGTTTGTGCGTGAGCGTCATCAGCTTTTACTTTGTCGCCATCAACAATTGCAACAGTTCCTGAAACTTCGATGATGTTTCCAATGCGAACTGCACGACAATATCCCATTTTGTCTTCCCATGGCGATCCTGTTAAGATGTTTTCTCTTTTCATTTTGATGTATTTAATTAGTTTATAGAGGAATAAGCCTCCGGTTAAAGTTTCAAATATTTGGTGCAATTTATAAAAAATAGTAAAATAAAAAACACTCATTTTGATAAAGACAAATAGTATTAGGCTGTTTTTGATTAGCTTTGTGTATAATAAATTAAAAACTTTCTTGTTATCTATTTGGAATAGGCTAAATAAGAATAGTTTTTTCGAATAGAATTTTTAATTAAATAGTATAGTAATGATGAGTCAATATTTTAGTTTTAAAGGTCAGGTTTTGGTTTTGGGTTTGATGCTTGGGGCATTATCAACAGCTTATTCTCAGGAAGAGTTTAAAACGTTTAAAGCTGTGCCAATTAAAAAGAAAGAGGTTAAGAAAGAAAAGGAAGTTAAAGAGAAAGACGTAAAAGTATCTAAGGCTGATTTTAACAAAATTAAAAATTATGTAATAAGTGATATTGGGGAAAATAAATATGTAGTGCCTAAAGCTGAAGAGACTGATCCTGAAAAGTTAGCAAAACGAGATCAGGATTTTGGAGTAGTTAAAACTACTGCGGGAACGGCAAAAGTGAGATATCGTGATGCTGCCTATGTTGATGGGGATAAAGTTAGGGTATATTTAAATTACGTCATTATTCAGCCAGAAGTGCTTTTAAATGGTGAGGTTCAGGGATTTGATATTACATTGCAAAAAGGAGTAAATCGTATTGATATTGAGGCATTAAACAATGGTTATGCTGCTCCAAATACAGCCGAATTTAAAATTTATGACGATGCCGAAAATGTGATTTCTAATAATCAATGGAATATTGCCGAAGGATTTAAAGCCACTATTATTTTAGAAAAAGATTAGGTTTTTAGGTTTTTTAGGAGCTCTTTTGGTTAAAATTTCTTTAATGTTCAGGGCTGATTTTGTTTTGTAAATAGAAAGCTTGGTATATTTGTTGATACCAAGGAGGTTATTAATAAAACAAAATAAGATTAATATGAAGCAGTTTTGGTTGTTTATAATGATGTGTTTTGCAATAAATAGCTTTGCTCAAAATGAGTTTAGTACTAAAATTAAAGCAATTGCACCATTAAAAAAGACTGCTGTGGCTCCTAAAAAAGTAACTCCTTTAAAAACAGATGCTCCAGATATCAAAGCACCTAATCTTTTTAAAAAGCCGGATGTAGTTTTGCCTTCCAGTTCTAAATACCAAATTGGGGAAGAAAAACCCATTTCCATGGAGCAAACTAATGATTTTGTGAATCCCGGAGACAGGATTATGGAAAAGATGACTAAGGATTTAGATAAAACTCTGGTTAGGGAAGGATTGAAAGAAGACGACAGGCTTTTGGTTAAGATTGATAAAAACTTTGGAGAGATCAGAACAAAATCCAAATATTTTACCGTTTACTATCGTGATTATATTTATGTTGATGGTGATTTGATTAAAGCAACAATCAATAATCAAATGATAGGCGGAATAATGCAGTTGTATGGAAGTTATGGTCAGTTTACTTTTAATTTAAGTGATGGTATAAATACTTTTGAGATGGAAGCTTATAGTAAGGGGACATCAGGAGGTAATACCTGCGAATTTAAAATTTTTGACGACAAAGGAGTTTTGGTTCGTTCAGAATTATGGGATAACTGGGATAAGGGTGTCAAAGGAAAATTTGTTATTGTAAAAGAATAAAAAACTAATGCGTTGAAAGTGTTGTTTTTTGGAATTTATAAGGGGTGAAATTGGAGAAGAAAAAAAATAAAAAATTTCAAAAATCCATTTTATCATTCCAAATTTTAAAAGTAATTTTGCGCCCATGCAACACAACGTACTTATTTTAGATTTCGGGTCGCAATACACTCAGCTGATTGCGCGTAGAGTTCGCGAATTAAATATATTCTGCGAAATTTTTCCATACAATAATATTCCATCGGATTTATCAAGTTATAAAGCCGTTATCTTAGGAGGAAGTCCATTCTCTGTTCGTGGAGAAGATGCACCACATCCTGATTTATCTCAAATTAGAGGGAAACTTCCATTGTTGGCGGTTTGTTATGGTTCACAATATTTAGCGCATTTTAGCGGTGGTGAAGTGGCAGCGTCAAACACCAGAGAATACGGAAGAGCCAATTTATCATACATTAAAGAAGACGAAGTTTTCTTTGAAGGAGTTTCTGAGAACAGTCAGGTTTGGATGAGCCATAGTGATAGTGTGAAAGCATTACCTACTAATGGTGTAAAGTTAGCCAGTACACACGATGTGGAGTTTGCTGCTTATAAGATAGAAGGAGAAACAACTTATGCAATTCAATACCATCCGGAAGTGTATCATTCTACTGATGGAAAACAAATGTTGGAGAACTTTTTAGTGAAAATCGCTCATGTTCCTCAAAATTTTACGCCAAATGCGTTTGTTGAGGAAATAGTAGCTGAAATGAAAGAGAAAATCGGAAACGATAAAGTAGTTCTTGGACTTTCAGGAGGAGTAGATTCAACTGTAGCAGCAGTTTTATTGAACAAAGCTATCGGGAAAAACCTGTATTGTATTTTTGTTAATAATGGTTTGCTTCGTAAAAATGAGTTTGAAAGCGTATTGAATCAATACGAAGGAATGGGCTTGAATGTAAAAGGAGTGGATGCTTCTCAGCGTTTTTATGATGCCTTGGCAGGAGTAACTGATCCTGAATTAAAAAGAAAAGCCATCGGAAATGCTTTTATCGAAGTTTTTGATGATGAGTCACATAAAATTGAAGATGTTACCTGGTTAGCTCAGGGAACAATATATCCTGATGTTATCGAATCGGTTTCTGTAAAAGGACCATCGGCAACAATTAAATCACACCACAATGTGGGAGGTTTGCCGGATTATATGAAATTGAAGATTGTTGAACCTTTGCGTATGCTTTTTAAAGATGAAGTACGTAGAGTGGGAGCATCTTTAGGAATTGATCCTGAATTATTAGGAAGACATCCTTTCCCGGGGCCAGGATTGTCAATCCGTATTTTAGGAGATATTACGTTAGAAAAAGTGCAAATCTTACAAGATGTAGATAAAGTTTTTATCGACGGATTGAAATCTTGGGGATTGTATGATAAAGTTTGGCAGGCAGGAGCTATTTTACTTCCTGTAAATAGTGTTGGAGTTATGGGTGACGAGCGTACTTACGAAAAAGTAGTGGCGCTTCGTGCTGTAGAATCTACCGATGGTATGACTGCTGACTGGGTTCACTTACCGTATGATTTCTTGATGAAAGTATCTAACGATATTATCAATAAGGTAAAAGGAGTGAACAGAGTTGTTTATGATATTAGTTCAAAACCACCGGCAACAATTGAGTGGGAATAATAGAAACCCTGATTAGTGTTTCTTAGTTATTATAAAAACGGTATCAGATTTTTGGAATAAAAATTTGATGCCGTTTTTTATCTTTAGCATAATAATTTTTAAATAAAATAATAGAATGAAGTATTCTTTTGCGATTTTGATTCCTGTTTTGATGTTTTTTAATGTTGTTCTTTCACAGGGAACAATTACTTATAAAGTTCAGCAAGGAGAAACTATAAATGACATTGCTAAAAAATATCAGGTAACTCCTTATGATATTTATAAGTTAAACCCGGATGCTGTGGGTAAATTAAATTCTAAAAGTGTGCTTTTAATTCCGGTTAAAACAGCAGTGAAAGCAACTGTTCAGGCGGAAAAAAAGCATACAGTATTGCCTAAAGAAACCTTGTTTGGAATAGAGAAAAAATACAATGTTTCGGATGCTGATTTGAAAAAAGCAAATCCTTTTCTGGAAAAAGACGGATTACAAATTAATCAGGTTTTGGTGATTCCTTCTAAAAACGGAGTTAAAACTATGACAACGGTAGTTCAGGAGAAAACGTTGTATCATGACGTTCTTGCCAAAGAAACCAAATATTCAATTGCTAAGAAATACGGAATTACCGTTGCCGAATTAGAAAAGAAAAATCCTGAGATTGTAGCTAATTTGACTGTCGGTTCTCATTTGTTGATTAAAGGGAATTCTGCTAAAAATCCGGTTTTGCCTAAAAAAGAAACGATTAAGCAGGAAGTTGTAGTTGCTCCAGTTAAGAAATATACAACTTATGAAGTAAAGCCTAAAGAAACTTTGTACAGTTTGTCAAAAATGTTCGATTTGAGTCAGGAGGAATTATTGGTTTTAAATCCAGAACTTAAAAATGGTGTTGAAACAGGAATGCTTTTAAAAGTACCTGCCACTGCTGGGTTTTCAAATGTGCAGGAAAATAAAGTCTATGCTGATTTAACTCCTAAAGCTAATTTTAACGGACGTAAAAAAATAGCATTGCTGTTGCCGTTTAATGTTACCAAAGTGCAAGGGGATACCTTAAATTCAGTAGTGTCACGATTGAAAAAAGATAAGTTTTTGAACATGACATTAGATTTTTATGCAGGAGCTTTGATGGCGATAGATTCTGCTAAAACTTTAGGATTGCCTATAGATGTTCAGATTGTGGATTCGGAAGAAACAAAATACGGTTCGGATATAGCAACGGTTGTTAAAGCTAATAATTTACAAACTGCGGATGCTGTTGTTGGTCCTTTTTATCAAAATAATGCCGAAACGACTGCCCGTTTGTTAGTTGCAAATAATGTGCCTGTGATTTCTCCATTGTCAAAAGATGCCGGAAATCCAATAGCTAATTTGTATCAAACCGTTCCTTCGAATGATGTTTTGAAAAGCGCAATGTTTAATTTTATGCGTTCCAAAAAAGGAAATATTATTGCAGTAGTTGATAAAAAGAAAGAATCTGTAGTTCAGTATATAAAACAAAATCAGTCTGATGTGCGATTGGTTCCTTTGACAGAAAAAGGAAGTGTTGCTGCTGAGACATTGAGAGGGATGTTAGTTGCTGGTCGTATGAATTATGTGGTTATGGAAACGGCTAATACGATGATGATTAAAGCGACTATAGCTTCTATGTTGAGTGCGATGTCTAATTATCAGGTTCAGTTGGTGATTTTGGAACCAAATGAAACTTTGGATACTGATGAGATTAGTTTTTCAAATTTGGTAAAACTAAAATTAATGTATCCTTCGGTAACCAGGGATAATAATTCTCCGGAAGGAGTTATTTTTGAAAATAAATTCAGAAAAATCAATATGATTGCACCAAGTGATTATGCTGTAAGAGGTTTTGATGTTACTTTTGATGCCATGATGCGTTTGATGCAAAATAAGCCTTTTGAAGAAACAGTGAATGCTGCAGCTACAGAGCAATTTGAAAATAAATTCGAGTATTATAAAAAGGATAATGCAGGATATATTAACAAAGGGGTTTATATCATGTATTATGATGATGATCTGACTGAAAAAGTGGCTAATTAATTCGCTGTTTTTTATGGATAATAATCAGCAGCAACTTATAAAACTGGCGTATACTAAAATGCCTTTCGGGAAATACGAAGGTCGGTTTTTGATTGATTTACCCGAATATTATGTGGTTTGGTATCACAACAAAGGCTTTCCAAAAGGTGAATTAGGTGAGCAGTTAAAATTGATTTACGAACTAAAGTTGAACGGTTTAGAAGAATTGATACGAAATATTAAAAAAAGATACCCAAAACCTCATTGAATTATAAATTTAATGAGGTTTTTATTTTTGTATCAACAAAAGTCAATTTTAGAAATATATCTCATTTCCAAATTAGCATAATCTAAATTTATAATCGTATTTTTGCCACGTTTTTTACACAACTACAATACAAACTAGAACAGCATGAATCAAACAAAATATATTTTTGTTACTGGAGGGGTTACTTCTTCTTTGGGAAAAGGAATTATAGCAGCATCATTAGCAAAATTATTACAGGCAAGAGGGTACAGAACAACTATTCAAAAATTTGATCCCTACCTAAATGTTGACCCGGGAACATTGAATCCTTATGAGCACGGGGAATGTTATGTAACCGATGATGGAGCTGAAACCGATTTAGATTTAGGTCACTACGAGCGTTTCCTGAATGTTCCTACTTCTCAGGCTAATAACGTTACTACTGGTAGAATCTATCTTTCGGTTATTGAAAAAGAAAGAAGAGGAGAGTTTCTAGGGAAAACGGTTCAGGTTGTTCCTCATATCACTAATGAGATTAAAGACAGAATGCAATTGTTGGGGCAATCTGGTGATTATGATATTGTTATTACTGAAATTGGTGGAACTGTTGGTGATATTGAATCTTTGCCTTACATTGAATCTGTTCGTCAGTTGGTTTGGGATTTAGGTGAGAATAATGCTATTGTAATTCATTTGACTTTAGTTCCTTTCTTAGCAGCGGCTGGTGAGTTGAAAACAAAACCTACACAGCACTCTGTGAAAACGTTGATGGAAAGCGGAATTAAAGCTGATATCCTGGTTTGTAGAACGGAACATGAACTTTCACAGGAGATCCGCAGTAAACTGGCTTTATTCTGTAATGTGAAAAAAGAGGCTGTTATTCAGTCTATTGATGCTTCAACAATTTACGAAGTTCCTAATTTAATGCTTGAAGAAGGATTGGATGTTGTGGCTTTGAAAAAATTGGATTTACCTAAAAAGGCTGCTCCGGATTTGAAAAACTGGAATACTTTCTTAAAAAGATTAAAAAGCCCAAAACATACTGTAAATATTGGTTTGATTGGAAAATATGTTGAAATGCAGGATTGTTATAAGTCTATTTTAGAGGCTTTTATTCATTCAGGTGCTGCCAATGAAACTAAAGTAAATGTAGTTTCTATCCACTCAGAGTATATTGATGAAGAAAATATAGCTGATAAATTCAGAGATATTGATGCCATCTTAGTTGCTCCGGGCTTTGGAGAAAGAGGTATTGAAGGAAAGATTGCTGCGGTGCGTTATGCACGCGAAAACAAAATGCCTTTCTTCGGAATTTGTCTTGGAATGCAAATGTCGGTAATTGAATATTCAAGAAACGTATTAGGATTAGCAGAAGCTAATTCGACTGAGATGAATGATCAAACAGCTCATCCGGTTGTGAATTTAATGGAAGAGCAAAAAAATGTAACCGACAAAGGAGGTACAATGCGTCTTGGAGCATGGAAATGCGAGATTAAACCAGATACTTTGGCATACCAAATTTATGGTGAAACCAGTATTTTAGAGCGTCACCGTCACCGTTATGAGTACAATAGTGCTTATGTTGCTGATTTAGAAAAAGCAGGTTTAAAAGCTTCAGGTGTGAATCCGGATACAGGATTGGTGGAAATTGTAGAAATTGAAGATCATCCGTTCTTCATTGGGGTACAATACCACCCTGAGTATAAGAGTACTGTTGCAAATCCGCATCCTCTTTTTGTGAATTTTGTGGCTGCTGCCGTAAAAGCAAGAAAAAAATAACAGAGTATTTCTAGCGTAGAATCAAATAATTGGGTTCAATAAGCCCATAAAAATAAGTCGTGTAATAATGGAAGAAAAAAAGTTTGACCCTAATTCGTTAATAGGGTTTGTGTTGATTTTTGGTATTTTACTTTGGATCATGTATCAAAACAAGCCTTCTGAAGCGGAACTTGCTGCAGAAAAAGCTAAAAAAGAATTGGTCGTTAAAGATGCTAAAGTTCAGGAAAATGCTGCAAAAGCTGTCGCAGCTCCAGTTGGAACTAATGATACTTTGAAATTAGCGCAATTGCAAAAATCTTTAGGAAGTTTTGCTTATTCAGCTACTTTAGCTTCTGCTAAAGAGGAGTATACTACAATTGAAAACAAATTAGTGAAATTGAAAATTGCTAATAAAGGTGGATCTATTGTAGAGGCAACTTTAAAAAACTACGAACGATTCAAGAAAGGGTCGGGTAAATTAGTCGAATTAGTAAAAGACAATAATGCCCAGTTTAATCTTCAGTTAGTTACAAACGATAATCATACTTTAAATACTAAAGAACTTTATTTTGAGCCAACATTGACAAAAAATGGTGAAGACCAAATTTTGACTATGCGTTTAAAAGCGGCTGATAATGCTTATTTGGAATACAAATATGTATTAAAAGCTAATGATTATATGTTGGATTTTGATATTCAGACACAAGGTTTGAATAATATTTTGAAAACAACAAAACCATTGCAGTTAGAATGGAATTTGAAGACGTATACTAATGAAAAAAGTATTACTTACGAAAACCGTTATTCTGAATTGTATTTCGAATATGAAGATGGTAAGAAAGACTATTTAGGTCAGGGGAATGATAAAACGCAAACAGCAGAAGATGTTTCTTATGTAGCTTACAAACAGCATTTCTTTTCTTCTATTTTATTGTCTTCAACTCCGTTTAAAACAGCTGAATTGTATTCTAATAATTTAGTTAAAGATGCAAATGTTGATACAACTTATACCAAACAATTCAAGGCTGTTATGCCATTGGCTTTCAAAAATGGAGAGATAGACCAAAAAATGAATTGGTATTATGGTCCTACAGATTATAAATTATTAAAATCTTACGATAAACATTTAGAAGATATTGTAGCCTTAGGCTGGGGGATTTTCGGATGGATTAACCGTCATGCTTTTATCCCAATGTACGGGCTTTTAAGTATGTTTATTTCACAAGGTTGGGCAATTGTATTGTTTACTATTTTAGTGAAATTGGTAATGTCGCCTATTACGTATAAGTCATTCCTGTCTCAGGCAAAAATGAAAGTATTGCGTCCTGAAATCGCTGAAATTGGTGAAAAATACAAAGATGAGCCAATGAAAAAACAACAGGAAACGATGAAATTATACAACAAAGCCGGGGTAAACCCAATGGCTGGTTGTGTTCCCGGTTTGTTACAAATGCCTGTTTTTTATGCGTTATTCCAATTCTTTCCATCGGCTTTAGAATTAAGACAAAAAGGATTTTTATGGGCTGACGATTTATCATCATTTGATGCAGTATACAAATTG
>Ga0308158_10004853_pt1 | contig 11203 bp, 8 predicted proteins | sample PhyBR2_FD_201038 | JGI IMG/M metagenome (GOLD analysis project Ga0308158, IMG submission 201038) | Phyllosphere microbial communities from UC Gill Tract Community Farm, Albany, California, United States - DLSLB.R2 | ecosystem: Host-associated > Plants > Phyllosphere > Unclassified | place: USA...
GCCATCGATCAGCTCGGCGCCGAATTCTTTCTGTGCCAGTTCGTAGGCCCAGTCACGGAAGCCACCTTCGGTGAACTTCATGATGTTGCCTTTGTGAACAATGGTCACGCTTGGCTTGTCATTGTCAATCGCGTACTGGATAGCCTTGCGCACCAGGCGCTCAGTGCCTTCGCGTGATACGGGCTTCACACCGATACCGGAAGTCTGGGGGAAACGGATTTTCTTGACGCCCAGTTCGTTCTGCAGGAACGCGATCAGTTTCTTGGCCTGGTCAGATTCTGCTTCGAACTCGATACCGGCATAGATGTCTTCGGAGTTCTCACGGAAAATAACCATATCGGTTTTTTCCGGCTCACGTACAGGTGAAGGGACACCCTTGAAGTAGCGTACCGGACGCAGGCAGACATACAGATCCAGCTGCTGGCGCAGCGCCACGTTCAGCGAACGGATACCGCCGCCAACAGGCGTAGTCAGCGGACCCTTAATGGAAACCACGTAATCCTTGACCGCTTCCAGTGTTTCTTCAGGCAGCCAGACGTCTGAGCCATATACTTTTGTGGATTTCTCACCAGCGTAGATTTCCATCCAGTGGATTTTGCGTTTACCGCTGTAAGCTTTTTCGACCGCAGCGTCCACAACCTTGAGCATCACAGGCGTGATATCGGCACCAGTGCCGTCGCCTTCGATGAATGGGATGATCGGCTGGTCAGGGACATTCAGAGAAAAGTCGGCGTTGACCGTGATTTTTTCGCCCGATGAAGGGACTTTAATGTGCTGGTAAGACATGCTGGCTCCGTAACCCACAAGTAAAAAACATGAAGACAATCGTTGGATAAACGAGTCTTATATAAGACATATTAGTTTAACTGAAAAACGGCTGTTTTGCGGTGGGAATCCCCCATATCCAAACAAAATATGGTAAGCACAGGCCGTGCCCGTTTCCTTGCGGTCTTTTGTGAACGGGCAGACAGCGCGTCAAGCCATCGTTTCAGCCCGCACATCTGTCTCGCAATTGCCTGCCACGCCTGTCATCGCCTCATCTGCATGCTTCTGGGGTTGGTGCCAATTCTGTGCGGGTGAGCCGATCCAACTACTATTGGCAGGAATCGATTCGCCCTTCATCACGGTGGTCAACGGGCCGATCCGCGCCCCCCGTCCGACCCGACTACCATACAGGATCGTCGTGCGCGCCCGCAGATTGACCCCCTCCTCTATATGTACCTGCCCGATTTTCATCACCCGATCTTCAAACAGATGGGTTTGCGGACCGGACAAACCGTTAAGTTCGGCATAATCGCCAATATGTACACAATCGAACTCCGTCATATCCGTGGTGTCCAGATACACACCCTTGCCAATATGAACTCCCAGCAAACGCATCAGGAGCGGCAGAAACACGGTGCCCCGCAGATAATCGAGAAAATTGGAAACAGCCATTGATTCATAGACATTCGTCACCGCCTCGCTGACCCATACGTACAACGACCACATGGGCGCCGAGCCTGGCCGATAGCGCTGCAGCAACAGCCATTTGAGCAACACGACCAGGACAAAGGAACTGATACCATACCAAAGACCATCGCGCATCAATGAAGGCAGTGCCTGCACGACTGAAACCATGGATTCGTAACGAACCACATCATAAACGATCAGGTAGCCGGCGCAAATGGTAAATGCCATTGGCAATACAATGCGCAGCGATTCCACGAAGGCACGACCCAGGCGACGTCCGACGGTGGGACGAAAGGTCGACTGCTCATCAAACCGCGTCATCATTTCACGGGCAGGCAGGATGATCGGTGGCGAACCGAACCAGGTGTCGCCCGGCCTCATCTGCTCGCTTTGCGGTGCACGTGTTTGCACGCCAATCAGTACATTGGGCGCGACCACTGTCCCGTCCGGTACGTAGGCACCATTGCCGATAAAGCTGCGATGGCCGATGACGGTGTTGCGAATGGTCATCCAGCCCCCATCCACTTCGTCGTCACCCAGCATGACGGCATCGGCAATGAATGCATCGTCGCCCAGCGTAAGCATATTGGGCGCCGCCCCCATGATGGTTGAAATTTCGGCATTCTTGCCGATCCGTGCCCCCAGCAGGCGGTACCATGACGAGGCGAATACCGTTGCATATACACCATGCAGGGTATGCAGGCTGGCCGCCTGTATCTGGTTGATTAGCCATTTGCGATAATACAGCGCGCTATACACCGAGTACCGTCCCGGCTGCATTTTGGGCAAGGCCAGCCAGCGCACCAATGCCGAGAGCAGTGCAGTAAATAGAATCAGCACGAATGACGCCGGAATGGCAATGATGAAATATTTCATTCCCGATAACAGGAAATTGTCATAATCAAAATTCGGATCCAGCAGGTCGATGAATATGAAGGTGGGAAATAGGGGCGTAAAAAAGAGCAAGGCAATGAACAGGCTACCCAACGCATAAAAAAGCCATTCAAAAGCAATCCGGCCCGGGCCAGGCGCGGGCCGTGGTGGCAAGGCAGAACAATAATCGCTGGCAATCATTCGCGAAGGCGATCCCTCCCAGACCTGCGCTGCGCCAATCTGCTGCCCGTCATAAAGCGAAGACAAGCCGTTCAATCTGCCGTCCTGTGCAATGCCGGTATTGCCTTCGAGCACACAGTAGGAACCAACATAAGCGTTTTTGCCAATATGCGTGTTCCCCAGCACCAGTTGTCCGTTCTGTACCCGGGCGTTTTCAATATGGACCTCTGCACCTACACTGGCGCCCTCTTCGATCGTGAGCATTGAAGGCACACGAACGGTCATGGAACTGAGCATGACTTCTCGCCCGATACGTGCGCCCATGCATCGTAAGTAGGCAGCATAGATGCGTGTTCCGGCGATCAAATAAAGCGGCGCCACATTGGCAAGCCGATCCGACAGCCACCAACGAAAAAAGGTAAATCCCCAAAGGGGATAACGACCGGGTTTTAGTCCCGCAGTAAGCAATTGCCTGCCCAGGATTGCCAGCACAAAACTAAGCAGATAGACCGCTATAAAGACAATGAATGACATCCCGATGGCATACCAGGTGCTGTCGTACATTTCACCCGTCAGATTATGGTAAGTAAAAAAGGGAGCCAGCCACTGCATGATGGATAACGTAATCAAAAATGGCACAGCAGCAAACTGGGCGATGCCGCAGGCCAGCCGGCGGCGCCAGGTATTGCTTGGCGCAGGTGAAAATGGCGCCTGCGCTGGCGCAGCCGATTGTTGCGAATCGGCGCGTTGCATACAGTCGCCGATCGCCTGCACGGTACGCTTCTGATATACATCCTGCACCGTCAGTGCAGCATATCTGGGCACGCTGCGAACAAGCGATACCAATTGCGCGGCCAGCAAGGAATGCCCGCCCATATCCGAGAAAAAATCGGCCTGCAAACGAATTGCTTGTCCGGGAAATAGCGAGCGCAATACATCGAACAGGTTTTTTTGCGCGTCATTCTGCGGTTCGTCAGACTCAAGACCGGCATCTGGCCCGGTGTGTACTGGCATCTGCGCCAGCGCATGGCGATTGATCTTGCCAGAAACCAGACGTGGCACGCTGTCGGTATATTCAAAAAAAGCGGGAACCATGTAGGCTGGCAGACGCGTTTTCAGGATGTTACGCAGGGTGGCGCCCGAAGCCAATAGTTTTTCCTGTCCGGGATCAACCACAATCCATGCCACCAACTGGTCCACGCCCGCAATCGTACGCACCAGGACCGCCGCAGTTGCCACGCCCGTTTGCTCTGCAAGCGCCGCTTCGATTTCACCAAGCTCAACGCGAAAGCCGCGGATCTTGATCTGATCGTCCACGCGTCCCAGGCACTCAATTGTTCCGCCTGGCAATATTCGCGCCAGATCACCGGTTCGATACAGCCGCGCTTCCTGCTCCCCTTGAGCAAAAGGGTTGACAAGAAATTTCTCCGCGGTCAGATCGGTACGTCCCAGATAGCCATGCGCCACGCCAGGTCCAAAAATACAGAGTTCCCCGACCTCGTTGACAGGCACCAGTTGCTGCTGGTCATCGATCACCGCCAATCCATAATTGGGCAAAGGCGTGCCAATAGTCACCGGCTTGTCGATCGACAGTTGCTCGAGCGTTGCAGACACGGTCGCCTCTGTCGGCCCATACGTATTGAAAAGGCGAATGCGGCCATTATCCAGCTTGGCCACCAGCGCATCCGGACACATTTCACCGCCCATATTGATAATCCGCAGACTTTCCGGGACCTCTGCAAACATGGCCAGTAGCGTCGGAACCGCGTGCAATACGGTCACACCGGATTGTTGCAAAACTGTAGGCAGCCCGACCGGATCAGCAGCCACCTGTTTGGGCGCAATCCAGAGGCTGGCGCCGGCCAGCCAGGAAATCCAGATTTCCTCGAACGACATATCAAAGGCCAAAGAAAACCCCTGATACACCAAGTCAAAATGGGCGATCCCCAATATATGATTTTCACTGCGCAGGAATGGGCAGATATTCTCATGACGAATCGCAATGCCTTTGGGCTTGCCGGTAGAGCCTGACGTATAGATCAAGTACGCGGGATCGGACGGCAGCACACCCTGCCGTCGCAGCATGTGCCGGCCGACATTGACAGTCAGATTCCCGGGATGCCATTGCGTTATGTCGCTGCCCGACTTACCTGAATTGATATATTGCTTGTCGGCAATAATACCCCGTGCATCGGCGTCTTCAAGGCAGACCGCTACTCGCTCGGCAGGCGTGTCAATATCAAAGGGAAGCCACGCAGCCCCCGCCTTGGTAATAGCCAGTTGCGCGATCAACAACTGGCTGCCCCGCTCCAGCCATAGGCCGACAATATCACCCGGTGCAACACCGGCGGATAACAAATGATGGGCCATCAAATCTGCCCTGTCATTTACCTGGCGATAGGTTAGCCGCTGCGAGCCGTCGATAAGGCAGATATGTTCTGGGTAGGTGGCTGCCGTGGTTTCAAAGATGTCGGCCAGCGTTTCATGTCGCAAAAATTGCGGCATACAGGGCCCACGCAAAATCGACAGATTGGGAGTAAACACGTGTAGCTCCTTGCGCCCGGGGCAATCAGATAGCATAAAAAAACCGATCCTGTCACGCGAGCACCCCTGCAATGGCCGTGGTATGATGAGGTATCAGTCAGTGGCAGCAAGTATGACGAATCCGAACTGACGGGCCACTTAATAAGTGGCCCGAATATTCAGGCGGCGCCCGCTACCTGTTTCTATCTGTTTCATCGTGTTTTTTTTCATGTCCCCGCGCGATCGCACGACGCCGGTTTTAATTGCCCTCTTTTTATGTTCAATCCATCCCGCGATCAGGTTCGCCAGTTTTTTACGGAAACCTGGGCCAAACATCGTCAGAATAAAATTCTCACGCCCATGGAGTCCATGGCTCTGACCTGGATTTTGCAACACCCAGAGTATCACCCTGCACTGGAGAATCCGGATGCAGCTCTGCAGGAATTCTCGGTAGAAAAAGGACAGGTCAATCCGTTTTTGCATTTGTCCATGCATCTGGCCATCAACGAACAAGTATCTATCGACCACCCGCCAGGCATTCGCGGCATCTATGAGCAATTGGCTGCCCGCAGCGACGAACATCACGCTATGCACGAAATCATGGAGTGCCTGGGCCAGGTTATCTGGGAATCACAGCGACTGGGCAAACCGCTGGACACCGACCATTACCTGGAACTGCTGCGCCAGCATTCAACCAGGCATTAACGTTGCCGATGTGGAGCCGATAGACCACCTCTTCTGATACCCTTCTTGCGCCTGTCGCAGACAACAACCAGACAGGCTGCTTTCATGCACAAGTGCAGTGCACTGGGTTAGTGCATTGAACACTTTGTGCGAAGGGAGATAGGAGATAGGAGATAGGAGATAGGAGATAGGAGATAGGAGATGCAGTCAAGACGTCAGGCCTATCGGCCTGTGAACCTGCTGCCCACGCCAGGACGAAAAAAAACCGGAACATACATTCCGGTTTTTTTGTCTGGCACTCGTGCATGCATAGGTATGACGGCACCTATATGACAACAGCAATAATCTACAACTGCAATATTCCGATCGTAATGACCGCAAGTCAGTTTATTTGCGGTTGTGTGTCAGCGGACCTTTCTGTGCGGAAAGCCATGCTGCGATATTGACGATATCGGCTGAACCCAGTTTCTTGATTTCGTTGCCCATGATCGGATTTTTGCGAATATTGGCAGAATTGGGCGCATTGCTTACACCTCGCTGGTATGCAGTCAGGGCATGGACCAGGTAATCATCATGCTGGCCAGCCAGAATGGGGTACATCGGTGCAATGGTTTTGTCGCCGGCGGCGCCGTGACAGGCCACACAACCGTTCTTCTCAAATGCGGCCTTGCCGGCAGCCAGATCTGCAGCCTGGGCAGATGCCATACCCACGAGTGCGCATACGGCACCTGACAATAAAATAGAGACGCGTTTCATATCAGTTCCCGGATTATTTTACTTGAGAGAAATAGGCTGCAATATCCAGCATATCCTGATCAGACAGGCTTTTTGCGATAGCGACCATAGAAGGGAAAGTCCGGGCACCGGATTTGTATTCTTTCAATGCAGCAACAATGTAGTCCGCATTCTGGCCCGAAATCATGGGAACCCGATAGACTTCGGGAAAGCTGGCGCGGTATTCAGGAATGCCGTGACAACCAATACACATGGAAATTTTACCTTTGGCAGCTTCGATGTCCCCTTTGGGAGCAGCGGCCTGCTGGGCAAATGCCTGACTAAAGAAGGCACAGGGAACCACAATGGCGAGCGCAGCAACTGAGCGCTTGAAAGCGGATAACTTCATATTTTGCTCTTTTGTTAGCGAATGTCGAGATTGAACGTACCGCGAGACTGCCAGCGGGTCAGATCAGCTTTAAAGCTTCAGATTGTACGACATAATTGATCTAGATTAGGGTAGTATTGAGGATCAGATGCTCAAATCATCCCTATTTTGTTGCAGAATTGAAATGAAACCAAGCCAATCTTCTTCGAATCCCAGCCGCTTTGGCGGTACTGAACGTTACGTTGCCACTGACGATCTGAAACTGGCTGTCAATGCCGCCCTGACACTACAGCGGCCGCTGTTGATCAAGGGTGAGCCGGGTACGGGCAAAACCATGCTGGCCGAAGAAGTGGCCGGCGCCCTGGGCTATCCGTTGCTGCAATGGCATGTGAAATCCACTACCAAAGCACATCAGGGCTTGTACGAATACGATGCCGTCTCGCGCCTGCGCGACTCGCAGCTGGGTGACGAACGGGTTCGCGACATTGCCAACTACATTCGCAAAGGCGTGCTATGGCAGGCCTTCGAATCCGATGTGCCTACCGTGGTGCTGATCGATGAAATAGACAAGGCCGATATCGAATTTCCCAACGACCTGCTGCGCGAACTGGACCAGATGGAGTTTCATGTGTATGAAACCGGCCAGACTATTCGTGCCAAACATCGTCCACTGGTCATTATCACCTCCAACAACGAAAAGGAACTGCCTGACGCCTTTTTACGCCGCTGCTTTTTCCATTACATCCAGTTCCCCGACCGCGATACGCTGCGCGAAATCGTCAAGGTGCACTACCCGGAAGTCAAAACCGACATTCTGCGCGCCGCGATGGATCACTTTTTCATGCTGCGCGATGCGCCGGGCTTAAAGAAAAAACCGTCTACGTCCGAATTCCTGGACTGGCTGGCCCTGTTGCTGGCCGAAGACATCGACGCAGCCCGCATTGATGCCCACGCGGCAACCTCGGTTCCCGTGATGGCCGGCGCGCTGCTCAAGAACGAGCAGGACATCAGCCTGCTGGAACGCCTGTCGGGTCTGGCCCGTCAGACACGGCGCTAATCAGGCGTGCTGGTTTCGGGGTGACAAGCCTACTATGTTTATCGATTTTTTCTATCACCTGAAAAATCACAAGATTCCGGTCTCGGTCAAGGAATACCTGACCCTGCTCGAAGTCCTGCGCGAGCGCGTCATGCCGCCGTCTCTGGATGACTTCTATCATCTTGCGCGCCTGACGCTGGTCAAGGACGAAACGCTTTTTGACCGCTTTGACCAGGCCTTTGCCCTGTTTGTCAAAAAACTGCCCGCCACCCTGCCCGCCGGCCCCGACATTCCGCTGGACTGGCTGATCAGCCAGATGCAGAAGAATCTGACGCCCGAAGAGAAAGCGGCGCTTGAAAAGCACGGCTGGGACAAGCTCATGGAGATGTTCAAAGAACGTCTGAACGAGCAGAAAGAACGCCATGCCGGGGGCAGCAAATGGGTGGGCACCGGCGGTACATCACCGTTTGGCAATAGTGGCTATCATCCGGAAGGCATCCGCGTTGGCGGCCCGTCTGCAGGCAACCGGACCGCAGTCAAGGTGTGGGAAGAACGCCGTTTTCGGGAATATGACGATCAACAGGAACTGGGCACACGCAATTTTAAGGTAGCCCTGCGGCGCCTGCGCCGCTTTGCCCGGGAAGGCGCTGCAGAAGAACTGGATCTGGACGACACCATTCGCAGCACGGCGCGCAACGCCGGTTTTCTTGATGTCAAAATGGTGCCGGAGCGGCATAATGCAGTCAATGTGCTGATGCTTCTGGATGTTGGTGGCAGCATGGATGATCACATCGCGCGCGTCGAGGAATTGTTTTCCGCCTCGCGCACGGAGTTTCGCAATCTGGAAGTCTGGTATTTTCACAACTGCCCCTATGAGCGTTTCTGGCGCTATGACACAGGCGGGCGCCGTGTATATACCGACACCTGGGAGTTGCTGCGCACCTACAATGCCAACTGGCGTGTTATTTTCGTGGGCGACGCCACCATGAGTCCATACGAGATCGTCCACCCCGGTGGTTCGGTGGAACACTACAACAAAGAGGCTGGCGCCGTCTGGCTGGCCCGCATCCTGGACGCCTGGCCCAAGTCCATCTGGCTCAATCCCGAACCACAAGCCTACTGGCAGTATCGGCAGTCAATTGATGTCATTCGCAATATCATGCAGAACCACATGTATCCGGTCACCATGACGGGTATCGAAGCGGCCATGCGGCAATTGTCGAAATAATCTTTTTTCTCTATTATCGGCGCATCCCGGCATTTTTCTATCTGGCGACAACATCGACTGGCGCATCCCTGCCGGACAAATAAACATGTCCGTGCTGAACACACCCTTTCAATCGACGCCCAGAATCACCGCGTCGGGATCGATATGAACCCAGATCTGGTCTCCCTTGCGCAAGGGCTGTGCCTGATCCTGGCCCGCAACGGCAATCAGGTGAACGTCGGGCGCAATCTGCACCTCGAGTTCCTGTTGATTGTGCATGCGCCGGGTGCTGCGGATAAGCCCGCAAAATACATTCTGCTGCACGTGGTGCTGCCGGGCGAACCGGATTGACGGCGCTTTGATGAGCAAATAGACGGCCACGCCCTTTTTCAGACCCAGCGCCTGCGTGCTGGCGTGCGTAATATTCACGTTCACTTGCAGCGAGTCGTGCAGTCCGACGCCGATTGTGTCGCGCATGCCATCGCGCTCAATGGTCGCGACCACACCCTGCAAATGATTGCGCGCACTGGTTTTTCGCAGGGGTAACGGGCGTGCTGCCAGACCACCCACAGCATCCAGTTCAACGTCGGGCTCAACGGCGTGGTCCTGTTGCCTGCGCAGTTGTTCATAATACTGCAGCAGCGCCTGCCCCTTTTCACTCAGCAGTGTGCGTCCGCCGCCGCGCCCGCCCTTGGCGGCAATGACAACGGCCTGACCAAGACGAGTCTGCAGATTGCGCAGCCTGTCCCAGGCCGTTTTATAAGTGACTCCAGCAGCTTTGGCCGCGGCAGTAATGGAACCCAGCTGCTTGACGTGACCCAGCAATTGCAGATCGCGTTCATCGGCAAGGTCGTGCTGCTCAAGACCAAAGCCAATTGCCGTACGCACATTCAGTCGTGGTCGTGAACGCTCAACGACCGTGTCTGTGCTCGCCGAAGAATGGGTTGCCGGCTCAGGGGCGCCGGCAGATTCCCCAGCAGGTGCTCGCCGCCGGGTCATGCGGTCCCCCGCTCACGAATACTGCCGTTATGAACATGCAGCAGCAGATCTCCAAAAACAGCCACATCAACAGGATCATGTGTGACCAAAATCAAAGGCAATTGCAATTGTGATTGCAACTGGCTGATCTCCTGACGCAGGTGCTGTCGCAAGTTAGTGTCCAGCGCGGCAAAAGGCTCGTCAAGCAACAGCAGGCGCGGACGGCTGGCCAGTGCCCGCGCCAGCGCGACCCTTTGCTTTTGTCCGCCGGAAAGCTGTTCCGGATAACGATCGGCATAGGCTTGCATATGCATTTTATCCAGCCAATAATCCGTTTGTTCACGCCAGGCATTGCGCGCCGGGTTCAACAAACCGCGGCTAAGGCTGAAAGCCACGTTTTGCCGCACCGTCAAATGAGGAAACAACGCATAGTCCTGGAAAAGGTAGGATATGTGCCGTTCCCGGGGTGTTTTGGCAATGCCCGCAGCAGAATCGAACAAGACATCCTGGTTCAGCACAACCCGACCGCTGTCCGGTGTCATCAACCCAGCCAGAGCGCGCAATGTCATGCTTTTTCCGGCACCGGACGGGCCCTGAATCACAATGCGCCGGGTACGCGCAGAAAATTCGACATCCAGTGTAAAACCATGTTGCGCAAGAGGCATTTGACGGCGAATGGACACATCAAGCACAAACGGCGTATCGGGCTGATTCATAACAGAATCTGCACCCCGCTGGCCCTCATCGGGCGCCACTGCTGTCGGTCTCATTGCGGATCTCATTGCTGCTCCAAACGGCGCGGCGCCAGATATCTTGCGGAAAACAGAATGATAACGCATACAATTGAGATGATCGCCACAATGAAATTGGCCTGCGCATCGGCCCCCGCCTGCACGGCTTCATATACCGCAATGGAAAGCGTCTGGGTTTTCCCGGGGATATTGCCGGCAATCATGAGTGTGGCACCGAACTCACCCAGCGCGCGTGCAAACGCCAAAAGCAAACCTGCAAGAATGCCGCGCCAGGCCAGCGGCAAGGTAACGCGCAAAAACAACGCCACCTCGTTCAGTCCCAACACCCGGGCGGCATCTTCATAATTGCTATCAACACTCTCGAAGGCGGCGCGCGCCGGCTTAAATACCAGCGGAAACGAAACCACGACCGCGGC